>Ga0182793_1002007_pt1 | contig 12023 bp, 10 predicted proteins | sample Passage237A_FD_130498 | JGI IMG/M metagenome (GOLD analysis project Ga0182793, IMG submission 130498) | Cellulose adapted compost microbial communities from Newby Island Compost Facility, Milpitas, CA, USA - Passage2 37A (version 2) (version 2) ...
CAGCTGTCCTCCTTGGTGGGCGCCACGTCCCGCCCCCAGGAGGACGGCACAGTGAGTGTGATGGTCGCGGGCAACCCGCTCGTCTCGGGTGACCGCATCAATGCCATCAAGGTCGAAGGCAGCTATGTGATGGCTGGCGCCATCGCCGAGCCCCCGGGAGCTGACGCGCTGCGCCTTGCGTGGGGCGCGAGCAATGCACCGCTGGTGCTCGACGGCGGCTCACTTGCCGGCACCATGACGTCTTTGCAGCCGGGTTCCCTTGGCGGACCGATCGCGAATGCGATCGGCGCGGTCAACGGACTCGCCACCCAGTTGGGCAATGCCGTCAACGCGATTCACCAGACCGGCACCACCCTCGCCCCGCCGCCGAACGACACGGGCGTCGACTTCTTCGAGTTTGCCGCTGGCATGCCGCCTGCGCTCGGCCTGCGCGTCGCGATCACCGATCCCGCCATGGTGGCGGCCGCGAACAGCGCAAACGGCGCATGGGATGGGTCGATCGCTGACCAGATCTCGCAGCTGCGCGACGGCACCAGCGCTCCCGACCAGGCGTGGCGATCGTTCGTCGTGGACCTGGGCGTCACGACGGAAGCGGCACGACGCCGTGCGGACGTCTCTGAGGTCACTCGTGCAACTGCCGAGAACCTTCAACGCGCCAATGCGAGCGTCGATATTGATGAGGAGATGACAAACATCCTCGCCTACCAGCGGGCGTACCAGGGCGCAGCCCGAGTGCTCACTGCTGTGGACGAGATGCTTGACACCCTGATCAACCGGACCGGCCTGGTGGGGAGGTAAACAGTGATTAACCGCGTGACGCACCAGACCATTCAGCGCACTGCGCTGTCGAATCTGCAACGCAACCTCACGTCGATGGCGGACCTCCAGGGCAAGCTCTCGTCTGGCAAGAACCTTCAGCGTCCGTCTGACGACCCGAGTGCCGTTGGCCGGGCGATGGCGATGCGTGCCGACAAGGCCGCCGCTGTCCAGGCCCGCCGCAATGCCGACGACGGTGTCGCCTGGCTCGCTCAGATCGACACCGCGCTGCAGAGTTCGATCTCCGCGCTGCGCCGCGCCCGTGATCTCACCGTTCAAGGTGCGAGCACTGGTGCGATGGGTCAGACCCCGCGCAACGCGATCGCGACCGAGCTTGACGGTATTCGCGACACTCTTCTCGACCTCGCCAACACGAACGTCAACGGCCGGCTTGTCTTCGCGGGCACGTCGAGCGACGCCGTCGCCTTCGAAGGTCACGACGCTGCCACCCCTTATTCGTGGAACGGCACGGCCGACGCTCCTGTCAACCGCCGTCTCGGCCCCGACGCCACGGTGCGTGTCGACGCCGATGGTTCGACTGCTTTCGGTGTGGGGGCGGCCTCGGTCTTCCAGCTCATCGATGACATCGCGGCAGATCTGCGCGCAGGCAACGAGGTGTCGAACCGCCTTGGTGAGCTAGACGCCCGTATGGACGCGATGCTCTCGACTCTCGCTGATGTCGGCATCCGCTACAAGCAGGTCACCGACGCTCAGCAGACTCTCGAGTTGACGGTCCAGAACTTCACGTCCAGCATTTCAGGTATCGAGGACATCGATCTTGCTGAGACGGTCATGGAGTTGCAGATGCAGGAAGTTGCATACCAGGGAGCTCTGGGTGCGACCGCGCGCGTCCTCCAGCCCACATTGATGGACTTCTTGCGATGAGTGTTGCCGTAGCGATTGACGGAGCCCGCAGTGAACTGCGGGAGCTGCCTGATGTCCTCACCTTCATTGAGCCGCCGCCGGGCATGGTGCAGCTGACGCGCTTTGACCTCGACGCCCTCGATGACGCCGGCTTTCTCTTTGCCCTGCGCAGCCTTGAGACAACGGGGGTCCGTCTCTTTGTCATCCCGCCCCAGGCATACTTCCCGACCTACGCGCCCGAGGCGTCGGACCAGGTGCGCGAGGCCCTCGGCATGGACGCGGCAACGCAGCCTGTCCTGCTCGCTGTGGTGACGCCGGGCGAAGGCGAGCCGACCACGGTCAATCTGCTTGCACCGATTGTCGTGAACCCCGTCACCGGAGCCGCCGCCCAGGTCGTGCTTGACGGGGACGAGTGGCCGTTGCGCGCACCGCTCGGCACTGACTAGTTCTCAGTCGCCGCTCGGGTCATCGATCCACGCACCACGAGGTCGTACTCCACCGGGATGCCCATCGCATCCGAGCGCTCACGACACGGAACGCAAGTGCGTGCAGCGCCCCGTGAAAGATCCTCTTCACGCAGGCACATCCCCCGGCACACCGGGCCCTGCGCAACACCTGGTGAAAACTCCGCGCGTTACGATCACCACATGGGAGTCCTCGATCGCTTTGAGAAGGGCGTCGAGAACGTGATGCAGTCCGCGTTCGCCAAGACGTTTCGCTCCGGGGTCAAGCCCGTCGAGCTTGCCAGCGCGCTCAAGCGCGAAGCCGACGCCAGGGCGGCAGTTGTCGACCGTCAGCGCACGGTGGTGCCCAACGAGTACGCGATCGCGCTTTCCCCCACCGACATGGACCACGTGCGCGAGTGGGGAGACGACGCCCTGGCCCGTGAGTTCGAGGATGCGCTGCACGATCACGCCGAGCGCCAGCGCTACAGCTTTGTTGGCCCGGTGTCCGTGCGCTTTGAGCTCGACGAGGCGCTCGCCACTGGACGCTTCTCTGTCTCATCGCGCTCGACTCGCGCCGCCGCAGCGCCAGCCACGAGCCGCACCGCCAACTCCCGGTATCCACTTCTCGACATCGACGGCAAGCGGTACCACCTCACGGGCACCCAGACCATCATCGGTCGCGGTTCCGAGGCCGACATCGTGGTGGACGACACGGGTGTGAGCCGCCAGCACGTGCGCTTTGAGCGCACCGACTTCGGCACGATCCTCACGGACCTCGGCTCAACCAACGGCACCTTTGTGGAGGACCAGCGCATCAAGGAAGTGACCCTCCTCGACGGAAACGCCATCACCATCGGGCGCACCACCATCCTCTATTGGGACGGCCTTCCCGCCGACGAGGACGCCTGATGAGTCAGCTCTCCGTGACGCTCCTGCGCCTCGGCTTCTTGGTGTTGCTGTGGGCGATGGTGCTCGTCGCCATCGGCGTGCTGCGTTCAGACTTGTACGGCACCCGGGTGACGTCGCGCGGGCGCGGCATGCGGCGTCGGCGTCCGGACCCTCGTACTGAGAAGCGCGCCTCACCTTCCCGGTCAACCACGGGCGTGCGCGCGGGCGCGATCTCGACCCACCGTCCAGCCGCTGGCCACCTCACGATCTCGACCGGCCCCCTCAAGGGCACCACCCTCCCGCTAGGCGAGTCGGCGATCCTTGTTGGCCGCGCGAGCACATGCACCGTGGTGATCGAGGACGACTACCTCTCGGCACGTCACTGCCGCATCTTCCCCGAGAACGGCCAGTGGTACGTCGAGGACCTCGGGTCGACGAACGGCACCTTCCTCGGGAACCAGAAGGTCGATGATCCCGTTCCCTTTGCCCCGGGCGATCGCGTCCGCATTGGCGCCACCACCTTGGAATTGAGGTCCTGACATGTTCCTGACATTGCGCTTTGCAGCGCGATCGGACGTGGGCCTCGTTCGCGCAGACAACCAGGACTCGGGCTTCGCGGGGCCGCACCTGCTCGTTGTCGCCGATGGCATGGGTGGCGCAGCGGGCGGCGACATCGCCTCGTCGCTTGCCGTGGGTCGCCTTGCCGCCCTCGAAGGCGAGGCGCTCAGCGCTGACGAGGCGCTCGACCGCCTCAAGGAAGCCATCGCTCAAGCGCACACTGACATCGTCGAGCGAGCCCACAACGATCCCGAGCTTTCCGGGCTCGGCACCACGGTCACCGCAATCCTGCGCTCCGGAAGCAGTCTCGCCATGGCCCACATCGGCGACTCTCGCGGCTACCTGCTGCGCGGCGATGAGCTCGAACAGGTGACGACAGACCACACGTTTGTCCAACACCTTGTCGACACCGGCCGCCTTTCCCAGGCCGACGCTGAGAACCACCCGAAGCGCAACCTCGTCTTGCGTGTGCTGGGTGATATCGACGCCGACGTCCCCGTCGACATCTCGGTTCGCGAGGCCAAGGTGGGCGACAGGTGGATGCTGTGCTCCGATGGACTCAGCGGCGTCGTCTCACGCTCCACCATCAAGCAGACACTGCAAGAGGTTGACGACCCCGGCGACTGCGCCGACACCCTCGTGAGCCTCGCGCTCGCCGCGGGTGCCCCGGACAACGTCACGTGCATCATCGGCGACGTCGTTGATCTCGACGCATCTCCCGCGGACCAGGCGAAGGCGCCACCCAACCAGATCGTCGGCTCGGCGGCGCGCGACCGCAAGCGCCCCTCGCTTGGCTCGGAGTCTGCGGCGGGACGCGCCGCCAAGCTCGCTGCCACGCCGTCAGCGGATGAGGAAGAAGAGGATCGCATCCACCGCTTCCCCCGCTGGCGTGCGTGGCTGCTGCCCTTCCTCGCGCTCGTGGCCGTCGTGCTCGGCCTTTGGGGCGCCTATGCCTGGACGCAGACTCAGTACTACGTGGGCGTGGACGGCGATCAGGTCGCGATCTTCCGGGGCATTCCAGAGAACCTCGGTCCCGTGTCGCTCGATGCTGTTGTCGAGACCACCGACATCAACATCGATGACCTGCGCCCCTTCGAGAGAGACCGGGTCTCGGGCGGGCTGCGCACCGATTCCCTTGACGACGCTCGCGACATCGTTGAATCGCTCAGGGACGGTCCGTAGTGGCTACCGTTCACGAGGTCACCGCTCGGGCGGGGCGCGGTTCTGAAGCCGTCCTGTTGGTGATCGCTGTGAGCATCACCGTGGGCGCACGGGCCTTCGTCGACGCGAACGCCGGCCCTGGGATCGGTCAATCGCTTGGCGTGTACGCCGGCGCCGTGGCGGCGCTCGCGATCGCGGCTCACGTGCTAGTTCGCCTGCGTGCGCCTGCGGCAGATCCCGTCCTGTTGCCGGCCGCCTTTGCGCTGACTGGCCTTGGTCTCGCCCTCATCCGCCGCGTCGACTTCGCGTATGCGGCCCGCGGGCGTGAGACCGACTTCGGTACGACCCAGACGATGTGGGCGGTCATCGGCATCGTCGCCGCGATGGTCGTCATCGGCCTCATCCGCGACCACCGCTTGTTGCGCCGCTACACCTATACCGCCGGCGTGCTCGGACTGCTCGGTCTCATGCTGCCGCTCATGCCCGGCATCGGCCGCGAGGTGAACGGCGCCCGCATCTGGATCTCCGTTGCTGGCCGCTCATTGCAGCCGGGAGAGTTCGCCAAGATCCTCTTTGTCATCTTCTTTGCTGGCTACCTTGTGTCCAATCGCGACACCCTCGCTCTCGCCGGACCCAAGGTGCTCGGCATCCGCCTCCCCCGCCCCCGCGACCTCGGACCGCTCCTCATCGTGTGGGCGGCCGCCCTGCTCGTCCAGGTGGCGCAACGCGACCTCGGCGCCTCCCTCCTGTTCTTTGGGCTCTTTGTCGCGATGCTGTACGTCGCCACTCAGCGGGTGTCATGGGTGCTCGTCGGCGTCGGCCTGTTCGCCGCTGGTGCGGTCTTTGCCGGCACCGCCTTCTCTCATGTGGGCTCGCGCTACGACGCTTGGCTCAACGCCCTCGACCCCGCGGTCTACGACTCGGGCCGCTCCTACCAGCTGGTGCAAGGGCTCTTCGGCATGGCCTCGGGCGGGCTCTTCGGGACAGGACTCGGTGAGGGCTCGCCTGGACTCGTGCCGTATGCCGAATCCGACTTCATCGTCGCCACTCTCGGCGAGGAGCTGGGGCTCACGGGACTCATGGCGGTGCTCGCCCTCTACGTGGTCGTGGTACAGCGCGCCTTGCGAGCCGCAATCGGGGTGCGCGACGGTTTCGGCAAGCTCATCGCCGCGGGCCTCGGCTTCTCGATGGCTCTTCAGATCTTCGTGGTCGTCGGCGGCGTCACTCGTGTCATTCCGCTGACCGGCCTCACCACGCCGTTCCTCGCGTACGGCGGTTCCTCGATGATCGCCAACTGGATCATGGTCGCGCTGCTCATGCGCATCTCCGATCTTGCTCGCGCCACCGCTCTTGAGTCGCCGCGCGCCACGGTCGAGGAGGTGATCGCGTGAACGAGCCGATTCGCCGCCTCTCCGTGGTGGTGCTCATGCTGTTCCTCACCCTCATGGCCTCGGCCTCGTGGGTGCAGTTCGTTCAGGCCGATCAGCTTGGCCAGGACCAGCGGAATGTGCGCACGCTGTACCGCCAGTTCGGTTCGTTCCGCGGCCCCATCGTTGTTGACGGCGACGCGATCGTCCGATCGGTCCCAGTCGACGATCCGTTCAACTACCAGCGTGTTTACGCGAACGGTCCGCTCTACGCGCATGTGACGGGCTACTACTCGATCGGCCCAGGCCGCTCCGCGCTTGAACAGGCGAAGAACGAGCTTCTCAACGGCACGGCCGACGCTCTCTTCTGGACGCGCCTCGGTGAGCTTTTCGCGGGTACCGAGCAAGAAGGCGCCACCGTCGAGCTGACGCTGTCGGCCGCGGTGCAGCAGGTGGCCTACGACGCCCTTGGCGATCACACGGGCGCAGTTGTCGCTCTCGACCCGCGCACCGGCGCGATCCTCGCGATGGTGTCGAAGCCCACCTATGACCCGGCGGCGCTTGCGGTGCACTCGACATCCGAGGCCAACCGGATCTACCAATCGCTGCTCGCGGATGAGACCGAGCCGCTCATCAACCGTGCCATCGGCGGTGACACGTACGCGCCTGGATCGTCCTTCAAGCTCATCGTCGCGGCGGCGGCGCTCAAGGCCGGCTACAGCCCAGACACACTGCTCGAGGCACCTCAGGAGCTCGACCTTCCGCTCACCACCGCCACCATCAAGAACTACGGCGGTGCGCGCTGCGGTCCCACCGACCAGATCACCCTGCTCGACGCGCTGCGGGTGTCGTGCAACACCGCTTTCGCTCAACTCGCCATGGACCTGGGTTGGCCCGCGATTGCGGAGACCGCCGCAGAGTTCGGTTGGGGCTCCAGCCTCTCCATCCCCCTTGGCGTCACCCCGTCACGCTTGCCGCAAGATCCGAATGAGCCGCAGATCGCTCAATCCGGCATCGGCCAGTTCGACGTGCGGACCACCCCGCTGCAGATGGCGATGGTGGCAGGAGCCATCGGCAATGGCGGCGTGCTGATGGAGCCCTACCTCGTCAGCACCGTGCGCGATCCCGACCTTCGCGTCGTCGAGCGGACCAATCCGTCAAAGATGTCGGAGCCGCTCCCCCGCGACGAGGCTGCCGCTCTCACCGTCATGATGCAGGCGGTGGTGAGCAATGGCAGCGGCACGGCGGCCGCGATCGATGGCGTCTCTGTTGCCGGCAAGACGGGCACTGCCGAAACTGGCTTCAACACGGCTCCTCACACGTGGTTCATCGGCTTTGCACCTGCAGAGAACCCAACGGTTGCCGTGGCCGTCATCGTTGAGAACGGTGGCGACCTTGGCAATGAGGCCACGGGCGGGCGCGTTGCGGCGCCGATCGCACGTCAGGTGATCGAGGCCGCGATTGCCGCGCAAAGGGGGAGAGGCTGATGCAGCTGCAAGGAGGTACGACGCTGGGCGGACGCTACGTGCTGCGCTCGCTCCTCGCTGTCGGCGGCATGGGCGAAGTGTGGCGCGGCGTCGATTCAGAGCTTGACCGCCCTGTGGCCGTCAAGGTCTTGAAGGACGACGCCCAGGGCAATGAGGTGTTCCTCAAGCGCTTCCGCAACGAGGCGAAGAATGCGGCTGGGCTCATGCATCCCCACATCGCGCAGGTCTACGACTACGGCGACCACGCCGGCACCGCATATCTCGTCATGGAACTCGTGGAGGGCGAACCGCTCTCTACGATCCTCGAGCGCGAGACGACGATCGACGAGCACCGGCTTGTCCGCATCATGATCGGCACCTGCCGCGGGCTCGGTGCGGCCCACGACGCCGGGATCATGCACCGTGACATCAAGCCGGGCAATCTCCTCGTCCAAGGTGAGGACCACGTCAAGATCACGGACTTCGGCGTCTCTCGGGCGAGCGACCAGACCACCCTCACCGCGACGGGCATGGTGATGGGCACCGCCCAATACCTCGCGCCCGAGCTCGCGCTCGGCAAGCCCGCAACCCCAGCGTCGGACATCTACGCGCTCGGGATCGTCGCCTACGAAAGCGTGGTCGGCAAGCGCCCGTTCACCGCATCGAGCCCTGTCGACATCGCGATCGCCCAAGTGAATGAGCCGGTGCCGCCGCTGCCCGCGTCCGTCTCGCCTGCTCTCGCAGCGCTCATCATGGACCTGCTCGAGAAGAACCCACGCAAGCGACCGCGAGACACGGCCGAGCTTGAAGGCCTGTTGACGAGCCTGCGGCTCCCGTCACCCGCTGAGCGTGCGATGCGCGAGCGCGGCACCGCCCCCGCTACCATCACACCTCGGCGCAGTGGCCGCGCACCCAAGAGAGCAATGCCGCCGTCGATCGCCCCAAAGCGACACCGGCCCCGACCCGACGCGCCTTCTGGCCGTTCTACCGAGGGGAAATGACACAATGAACGCAGACGCGACGCTGTCGACGCAGACGCAAGGATTGATATGAACGACGGAGCGAGGCTCCTAGCGGGCCGCTACGAGGTGGGCGATCTCATCGGCCGAGGAGGCATGGCCGAGGTCCACATCGGCTATGACACCCGCCTGGGCCGGAATGTCGCCATCAAGATTCTGCGCGCCGACTTGGCGCGAGACCCGAGCTTCCAGACGCGTTTCCGCCGCGAGGCGCAGGCCGCGGCAGGCCTCAACCACCCCGCGATCGTTGCCGTGTACGACACAGGCGAGGACCAGATCCGCACTGAGCAGGGCGGCCTGCAGGCAGTGCCTTTCATCGTCATGGAGTACGTCGAGGGCCACACGGTGCGCGACATTCTCAAGGGCGACGTCGCCGCTCCGATCGATGAGGCGATCGAGATCACCATGGGTGTGCTCTCGGCGCTTGACTACGCCCACCATGCAGGCCTCGTCCACCGTGACATCAAGCCCGCGAACGTCATGCTGACGCCCACCGGCGCCGTCAAGGTGATGGACTTCGGCATTGCGCGAGCCTTGGCCGACGTCGGTCAGACGATGACGCAGTCGCAGGCGGTTGTCGGCACAGCCCAGTACCTCTCACCCGAGCAGGCCCGCGGCGAGAATGTCGACGCTCGCTCCGACCTGTACTCGACCGGCTGCCTTCTCTTTGAACTGCTGACGGGACGCCCGCCGTTTGTGGGCGACTCTCCCGTATCGGTTGCCTACCAGCACGTCCGCGAGGCCGCCCCGCGTCCCTCGCAGTTCGCGTCCGACGTTCCTTCCGCGCTCGACGCGGTGGTTGAGCGCGCCCTGCAGAAGGATCGTGCGAACCGTTATTCGACCGCTCAGGAGTTCATGGCTGACCTCCAGCGTGTGCTCGACCCCTCCGCCGCTCCCGCGAGCGGTGCGAACCCGATCGGCTCGGCCGCGTATGGCGCCGGGGCTGCTGGCGTTGCCGCGGCTGGAATCGGTGGCGCTGCACTGGGTGCGGGCGCAGGTCAGGCACCGTCCTCGCCGTACGCGCCGTATGGCGGTCCGTCGACGCCCGGCGAGGGACAGCCTGAGACGGGACCCACGGCGGTCATGCCGGCAGCGGTTGCTGCCGGTGGCAGCTCATGGGGTTCGGTCATGGGTGGCGCGACGCCTCCTGTGGCCCCTCGACCTACCACAAGCACGCTTGTCACCGACGAGGAGCTCGTCGAGGACACGGACAGCCGGCGCCGCACGCTCATCCAGGTGGGCATCGCCGTTGCCGCCCTCATCGCCCTCATCCTCTTGGTGTTCGCCATCTTCAAGCTGGCCGGACCCAAGGATGACGGACCGGTTGAGCCTGACGTGACGATGGTGACAATCCCCGACCTGCAGAACTTCTTGCAAGAGGACGCGGAAGAGCGGCTCACGAACGACGGCCTCAAGGTCGATGTCGAAGAGGAGATGTCGCAAGACGTCGAGAAGGGCCGCGTCATCCGCACCGAGCCACCAGCAGGTGAGCAGGTCGAAGAGGGCTTCACCGTGCTCCTCGTCGTCTCTTCCGGGCCGGATCAGCTCCAGATCCCAGACGTGCGGGGCAAGACGCAGCAAGAGGCGATCGACCAGCTCGAAGAGCTTGGCCTCAAGGTGACCGGCTTTGAGAACGACAACGACCCCGACGTCGAGAAGGGCCGTGCGACAAGGACGGACCCGGTCGCGGGCACCGAGGTCGCCGTGGGCTCAGAGGTCATCCTCTACGTCTCCTCCGGTCAGGTCGAGGTCCCCGAGCTGCGCAACAAGTCGGCCGCCGAGGCCCAGCAAGAGCTCATCAAGCTTGGCCTCCTTGCCGACGTCCAGCAGATCGAGACCAACGAGTACAGCCCGGGCATCGTGTTCGAACAGAGCCCCCTGCCGGGCCTCGTCAACCAGGGCTCCGTCGTCACTCTCAAGGTGGCGAAGGCACCCACGACGGTTGCCGTGCCCAATGTCGTCGGCAAGACGATCAATGAGGCGACAGCCCTGCTGCAAGGCGCGGGTCTCAAGGTCCAGCAGACGACTGCGACCTCAGACACTGTCGAGGACGGCAAGGTCATCTCGTCCAATCCGTCCGCCGGAATCCAGGTGGCTGTCGGCACAACGGTGACGATCACGGTGTCGACCGGTCCCGGCGGCGGTCCGCCTCCCGAAGACCCGTAAGAGCCAAGGCGGGTGAGATGTCTGGTGCACCGCGCGGGAATGAGTTGAGCCCGCGCGGTGTCCTACCAGGCACCATGAACGGACTGCTGACTGCTGCGGGGCTGCGTGACTACGTCGAAGCCCGTCTCGACGCTGTGTTCGAGACCCTCGATGACCACATCACCGCGGCGATGGGGGAGCTTCCCGCCGCAGGGGCCGACTACCGCAACCTCTGGCAGTCAATCGGTCAGCAAGTAGGCGGCGGCAAGAACCTGCGCCCATCGCTCACCCTCGCGGCATACGCAGGCCTTGGCGGCGACGAGGACGACGCGATCCTGCCCGTCGCCGCAGCGATGGAGATGCTTCACATCGCCATGCTCATCCATGACGATGTGCTCGATCACGACGAAGTGCGTCGCGGCAGACTGAACGTCGCGGGCCTGCGTCGTGCCGAACTCGACGGCAGCCCCCTGAGCCCCCAACGCGTCGACGACCACGTGCTCGCCGCCGCCCTGCTGGGCGGTGACCTGGCCCTCGCGTCGGCGTATGACCTCATCTCCCGTGCATCCTTGCCGGCCCACCACCGCTTGGCGTGCCTCGACCTCGTGACGCGAGCGATCCGCACCACGATCGCTGGCGAACTGCTCGACATGTACGGCGACCTTGTCGAGCCAACCGAAGCGAACTCGCTGCTCGTGGCCGAGCTGAAGACCGCGACGTACTCCTGCGTGGTGCCATTGCGCGCGGGTGCTCAGCTTGCAGGCGCTGATCCAACGATGGTGACCCACCTTGAGCGCATCGGCGCATCGCTCGGGTTGTCCTTCCAGCTCGTCGATGACGACCTTGGCGTCTTTGGCGACCCAGCGGTCACCGGCAAGTCCGTGCTGTCCGATCTTCGCGAGGGCAAGCGCACCGAGTTGCTGCGCCTCGGCTTCCACATGGCCGACGCTGCCGGCAGGGAGGTGCTGACGAACGCCGTCGGCAATCCTCACGTTGACGCGGCAGCAGCGACGGCTGTGCGCGACGTGCTGGAAGCGTCGGGCGCGCGCGGTCGAGCGTTGAAGGTGGCTCGCCAGCATGCCCGCACGGCACGCCGCATTGCGCAGGAGCGTGTGGCTGCGCCATTGTCGGGGTATCTAATCGAGCTCATTGACTGCCTTGAGGAGCGCACATCGTGACCACCGGTCGGGACGGGGACCATCAGGTCCGCGATCACGACAACGCGACATCACTCGCGCTGTATGACGCCACTGCGCGGAACGCCGCGGCGCAGGTCATCGCGCGATACTCGAC
>Ga0182793_1002008_pt1 | contig 12011 bp, 8 predicted proteins | sample Passage237A_FD_130498 | JGI IMG/M metagenome (GOLD analysis project Ga0182793, IMG submission 130498) | Cellulose adapted compost microbial communities from Newby Island Compost Facility, Milpitas, CA, USA - Passage2 37A (version 2) (version 2) ...
AAAAAAGGTTGTACTTTTTCTGGATTCCCACTTTCGGTTCCCTCCCCTGAATATGGCTAACCCGGGATCACCTGATAAAAGCAAAACAGGTTCAATGGATGTCCTATGCCGGATTACTCCATCAAACCTGCTTTTCCTGACTCCCCGACGGGCGTTAGTTCATGGCAATGATCCGTTTTTCCTTTTTGGGAGTTTCAAGTTGAACCAATTGCGCAACTTTATCCTTGTCATTCGAAATTTCGATCAGATATTGTCCGTCGGGCAGACCATCCATATCAAATTTCAGGCCGGTCAACGTAGAAGACGTCGCGTTTCTCTTCTGGTAAACAATCTGATCCTTAGCATCTTTCACTACAACCTTTGCAGATTTGCTGGAAAGGTTTTCAACGTAGACATTCAGCTTGCCGTCCTTGGCAAAATAAATGCCGGTCTTCAGGGTTGTGCAGTCATCTTTGGGCTGCGCAGCAGCGAGCACGGGAGCCGCCAGCAGCATGATGGCGATGGCGAAGTTTTTAAGGTTGGTTTTCATGGCTTTTTTAGAAATGGTTAATTGTTTTAAGAATTTTGTTGATTCAAAAATATAGCCTAAAAACATCAGGAAAAATTGAATTGGGGTGAGTGGCAAATAGGCTTGTATGAATGGTAATATTCATAGTTGCGCAACTCCTGAGAAGGTTCAGTTTTTTATCCAGTGAGGGTTTTCTATTTTTGTAGACCCAAATGCTGGAATATCTGATGCTGTTCGGATAGCGTTTTTAGGTGTGTTAATTTTTAACAGTAAACGGTGAAAAAAGTAAAACTTGAAATATTGGGGCTGTCACCCAGTCCTTCACAACAGGGTTCCTTCGCCCTCATTCTAGGAGAGGAAATGGGAAATCGTCGTCTTCCCATCATCATTGGCGTATTTGAGGCTCAGGCGATTGCTGTTCAGATGGAAGCTATTGCCCCGAACCGTCCGATGACCCATGACCTGTTCAAGTCTTTTGCCAACGCACTCAAGTTTACCGTCAAGGAAGTAGTCATTTCAGACCTGAGGGAAGGCATCTTTTTTGCCAAAATCCTCTGTGGAGACTCCCTCAGCGACGTCGAAGTCGATGCCCGTCCTTCGGACGCCATCGCCATTGCCCTCCGCTTCGATGCGCCTATCTATATAGCGGATCACATTCTGGAAGAAGCCGGCATCGTCAATGCCCCCAACGAAGATGATCTGCTCAGTGAGGACGTTTCGGAGGAAGCCGATAGCAGGAAAATGAGTTTTTCGGATCAGATTCGTGGCATGTCTACCGAAAAACTGCAGAAGATGCTCGAGGAAGCCTTACAGAACGAAGAATACGAAAAAGCTGCCCAACTCAGAGACGAACTGGGCAGACGTAACTAATATAAACCGCTAAGTAATTCTTCAGGAATGTGTCTCCGGGTTCAGACTGGCAGCCGGGAGCATCGGGGGTTTGGCAGGCATTATAGCCCAGAGGACCAGGTATGCAAATACGATCGGGAATGAAACCGGAATGCATGCCGCCAAAATGAACAGTACTCTTACCAGGGTAGGATCCACATCGAAGTAATCGGCAAATCCTGCCGCTACTCCGCCAATCATTTTATTTTCCTTGTCTTTGAATAATCTCCTTTTGTTGTTCATGGCTAATAGATGTTTGGTTAATTGTTATCACAAAATTAATCCCTCCACCTACAGGTAGCCAGCAGTTATTTACAGATGGTATCTGAGCCTGACAGGTGGAAAAATTGCTGTAAATCCGGTTACTCTTTGTATGTTTGTCTGTAATAAATACGTTTGAAATAAAAAGCTCAAACGAATCAGTGAGAATCATTATCATCTTTTCGGGCATCCTTTTCTTCCTTCAGATCAGCGTCTGTGCACAGGAACTCGACGACCGCATTTACCAGGAAAGCATAAAGACCGTTTTACTGTATCCGGGTAATCCTGCCGGGGATGATCCACGGCGGATGCTACGCCAGCCGGTGATTCCGCTGGACAGCAACGTACCGCTCACACTCGAATTCGATGAACTCTCCAACCGGGCCAAAAACTTCCGGGCCAAACTGATTCACTGTAACGCAGACTGGACACAGTCGTCGCTCAGTGAAGTGGAATATACCTTTGAGTATAACGATTACCCCGTCACCAGTCTGCAGGCGTCCTTCAGCACGAAGGTCCCCTACTATCATTATACATGGCAAGTACCCAAAGTCAGGGTATCGGGGAATTATGTGTTAGTAATCTATGAAAACCGGCAACCTGTGCTTTCACGGCGGTTTATGGTCTATGAGCCTAAGGTCAGGGTTCATGGCGGCGTAACGGCATCGGAGGGCATTGCCGAAAGACGCACCTCCCAGCAGATCAATTTCAGCATCGACCACAAGGGCTATCAGCTGGCCTCCCCACAAACCGAGCTACAGGTAGTTTTACGCAAAAACTTCCGCTGGGACCAGGCGAAGTCTGGTTTCAAACCCACCAATGTGAATGCCTTTGACCAGACCCTGGGGTTTCAGTTTTTCAGGCTGGAAAACAATTTCCCGGGCGGCAATGAATTTCGCTACTTCGACAGCCGTACCACCGCCGGCCGCGGTTTCGGGATTGCAGCCATCGAACGGGGAGATGATTATACCGAACTGATGCTCCAGGCCGACCAGCCGCGACGCAATGCCCCCTACTTTCAGTCGGATGACTTCAACGGCCAGTTCGTCGTCGATCACCGTGAGTCGAAGAACGGCAGCCTGCAGGCTGATTACAATCCGGTCACCTTCACACTGAAAATGGAGGAAATCCCCGACAGGGACGTCTATGTAAACGGCGCTTTCAACCTCTGGCAGCTCAATGATATCAATATCATGCACTACGACCCCGAGCTTAAGGCTTACCAGGCGGTAATCATGCTCAAACAGGGAGTCACCAACTATGAATACGTCGTCAGCGATGGCACGTCGATCGAAGATGGGGCCATTGAGGGCAACTTTTCCGACACTGAAAATGATTACGACATACTGATTTATCACCGTCCTCCGGCTGGACGTGCCGACCAGCTGATCGGCTATCAAACTTTTGAATGGAATCGAAGATGATTCAAATTGACTTTATGAAAAACCGAATACTATTCTTTCTGACATTAATCTGTGTGATGGGCTGCGACCCGGGTGAGAAGGATCCCATTAATGACTACGACTACTTTCCACTCCGCTTGAATGCTCCCCTCATATATCAGGTCACCGAGACCCGCTATTCTGCGGGGAATCCGGAACCTACGGTTACCACCTGGCAGGAAAAGGATGAGGCTGTGCGACTTACGAATGCCCCCGACGGTGCGCCCTTATACGTTTATTCGCGTTCAGTTCGCAACCAGGGGGGTGATTCTTGGCAGAAAGTCAAGGAGTATACAGTCACCCGGTACCCAGACAAATACCTGCTGACGGAGGACAACGTTACGACGATTCCTCTCGTTTTTCCGATCGATGAAAAGACCACCTGGAACCGTCATGCCTACAATACCCGGGAGCCCGAGGAGTGCAAATTTGAAGATCTTCACCAACCCAGGACCATCGGATCGACGACCTATGAAAAGACCATCCACGTTCAGGGGAGGAAGTTTATCAACGATCCCATCGTGCGTTATAATCTTGGATATTTTCAATATGCAAAGGGCGTAGGGCTCGTTTTTGAAGAGCAGACAGATTACGAATATTGTCAGGAAACGCATTGCTACGGGCAACAACAGGTGATATCCGGCGTAAGCAAAATCCGGCAACTAATTCAAAATTAGGCGATTTGAATTTTCTACCGAATAAAAGATTGTAATAATTGGTATTCCGCTCGCTTAGTTTTTATTTCATTCTTTTGGAAATAAAAAAAATGAAATTATCTTTACGCGGGCTATAGATCAAAAATTTCAATAATCAACTATTATGAAACGTGTAAATCTGCCATCAGTAAGCACTAAAAAAGCTTACGAGACACCATTATTAAAGGCTTTAGGTGAAGTTGAGGAACTAACTAAAGGGTTGAAGGGTAGCATCACTGAAGACAATACCGTCGCTGGTGACCTTTATGAAGAAGATGCGCCCTAAGGGAGGCCATGATTCAACTATCTGGGGTACTGTTTTTTAAGGATCCAGCGTCCTTAAAAAACAGTACGTTCACGAAGAAACTATTTAGTTCGGATCATAACTCCGTTTTTTTATCTAACCCAGCAAGCTCTCTTTTACCCGATAAGGGTAAAATACTCGTCTGTGTTTTGCGTTCAGATCAGGTTTTCCCGGTCGGGGATGAACCTGACGTCCACTCATTGCCGTTTCCCAAAGCGGATCTCCTTCATTTAATCGCTGCTCCCGACTGTCCCTATCGTCTGGTTTTGATGTATGATCAGGAAACCGGGGAGCTCTCCGTGTTCCGTGACTTCTTTGGCAGGGTACCCTTTTTCTATATCCGGACAGAACAGGGAATCTATTTTTCTACATGCTATAAAGACCTCTCAAGGCATCCCGGTCTGGCTGCGAAGTTGACGCTGAACGAGGAACTTGTCTATAACTATATTTCTCCCTATTATCCGAATTCACATTACGGGGAAGAGACTTTTTTCCAGGAAATTAAGGCGGCGCTTCCGGGTTATAAGACTGATCTGGTCAATGGAAAATCAGAATTCATAGTCAAATTCCAGGAGGGTCAGTATAGTGGGTTGAGCACCCTGGAGGAATATGGAAAAATTTACCGGGACCTGTTTCAGAAATCCGTTTCGAAAAGCATTGAAGGAATAACCGGGATTTCCTCCCAACTCAGCGGTGGACTCGATTCGTCTTCGATCGTAAGCGTAGCCCGCCAGCTACGGCCACAGGATCGCATCGTTGGACTTTTTCTTTCAGCAGAGCCCATTACGTCCGAAACCCCGTTTCCGGACACCCACGACGTTACCTACGCCCGCTCCGTATCCAGGGAGAAGGCTGTAGACCTTTGCTATGTTACCCTGGAGCCGGAGAGTACCACAAACCTGATGGCTCTCGTAAAGGAACTCGGCCAGCCACCCTTCATCAAAGGCATCGTCAGACAGGAAACGCTGATCTCCGAAGCCAGGGAGCAGGGCTGCGATCTGATGATGACAGGCTCCGTAGGTGACTCAGTGGTCGGCTATGGATTCGAATACCTCAACGAACTCTATCAGCAGCGAAACTGGTCGGAATTAAAGGAAGCGTTTCGAATACTGGCCCAGACGGACCGCTACATCGACCTGGGCAGGAGATACCATGATACCCCTTTAAACTACGCCCAGTATGCGTTTTTCCGAAAAAGGATCATACCGCTGATCAAAAAACGTAAGCTGAAGGAAATTTATACGCTGGCGGTAGTGGGAGGCTTCAAGCTACGTCTGAACTACTTCTCCCTGATCCGGAATTTCATTCACCAGTACAATGTCCAGGCCAGGCTGCGCAACGAAGATGTTCAGCCGATAAACCAGTACCTCATCAAGGAAAAACCCGTAAAATTACCCCACCCCCATTGCAGGATCCATGTCAACCAGACGGTGCGTTTATTGGAAGACTATCATGACCTGTCAGGGATTACCGGCATTCAAATTGAAAGCCCCTACTGCGACCCCGCGTTGTATCACCTTTGCGAATCGGTGCCCTATAAAATGAAATTCTTTCAGGGAATGGGGCGAGGACAGCTGCGTGAGGGCATGAAGGGCATCTTACCCGAAAAACTCCGGTTGAGGAGTAATAAAACTTCCCCCGATCAAAGGAAGTCAATTATCTGGCTTCAGTATTTTATCAACAACTGTGGGGAGTTACTGGAGAAGACTGCGAGTGTCTGGAAATTCGCTGACCGGGATGCACTCCTGTCGAACATACAGAAATGCATCCAGGGCAGCTATTCTCCCAAAACTACGGCTTCAATTTTTTCGGAAACCTTCCGGATCGTTTTACTCTCCGCCTGGCTGAAAGCCAACAACCGGTGAGCGATCTAATCTATTACAAGGACCTTACCCGTTCTTACTTCGTCGGACTGGCTGCCTTTCACATGAACTTTGTAAATGTAGACGCCTGACGGAACATCGGTCGTATTCCAATACCACACTCTTTTCAGTCCGTTGCCATCCAGCTCCGTTTGACCGACAGACTGGCCCATCAGGTTGAACAGGCTGATATCCACCGGGCCCGCCTGGGGGGTGCTGATCTCGAATTTCACAAATCCACGGCTTGCCGGATTGGGAGAAACGGTTACCTCCACTTTTTCGGAGGCATCTCCTACCCTGAACTGAATCACATAGCCTCCGTCGGTCGGCGTATTTCCTGCACGGTCAGAACCGGTCACCAGAATCTCATATTCACCATTCGGGAGGGGTTGCCCCTTATAGGTAATGACAAATTCGCGGTTATCCAGATTGTCCACCCAGTCGGCCTGAACGGGGATTGCTACTGCATCGCAGTTTCCATCCCAGCAAGGCCGGAGGTACACCTCGAGGGTTGCGGTATTGAAGTCAATCACCCGGTCATCGCCTACTACCACCGAAATCTCGGTACCCGGTGCAATGGTCGAACGGTTGGGAATTTCCAGATCGTCGAACAATACCTTGAACCGTGGCGGAATCATGTCACGCAGGGGTTCCGATGGATAAAAATTGAGGTTCTGAATGGTGGACCAATCCACGGGTAGATCTGTCAGGTTGTTGACCTTGGTAAATTCAGACAGCTTATCCTGCGGATCAATCTCGACCTCCACACTGCTCAGATTCTGAAGATTATCGATATCGACCCAGAGCGTATCGCTGTGGCGCATGGCCGGAACCGGAATGTCGAGCTGCTTCGACTCCCCGCCGTACCTTAGGGTCACCCGCACTTCCAGGTTATCTTCAGCCCGATAAATGCCCCCGTTAGACCCCACGATGCCGAGTTCACCCGCCCCAGCCTGTCCCAGGGTCTGGCCGGCCGTTTTGGAACGGATAAATACATCGTTGTTTTCACTGTCGACCATATAATCCGGGTCACGGGATGTTACCATGATCAGGGCCGGATCACCCTGCAGACAAACCTGATGGTGGTTGGCAATATCATAGGAATTGGGATTGGAAGCAACTAGCCTCTCACCCACTTTTTTGAGTACTTCGCCTACGGTCAGTTCTCCGTTCTGTTCGAAGAGAACCTCATAGAGCAACCGGATATGCCTGGCCGAAGTGGACACGTAACTGTCGTAGCTGTTGGCCAGAATGACCACCGCACCCTTGTTCTCGGTCACCAGCCAGTCATCGGACAGGATATGCACCTGATACCCGGTAAAAATATTACCCACACCACACCCATTAAAATACATCAGGGGGTATTTGTTGCGGTTGGCGTAGCCTCTGGTCACATCCGAAGCATACCCAATGTCCACATCCGTAACGGTCTGGGAGCCATGGCCGAAAAAGGTTACCAGCCCTATCCCCTCGTTGATTTCATTGGAAATATTAACCTTTTCAACCGTCGAACTGGAAATGGTTTTGGTGATTACGTTGATTTTACCCGAATAATCGCTTTCCTGAATGATGGGCTCCAGTCCTCTGAGTATATCCCTGAGCGTGACGATTTCCGATGAATTCTGCCCTCCGCTGATATGGAGCACATTCTTCCGCCAGGCTATATTGGTTCTCTCGTGCTCGTAAGCCTTCACCTTGGCCAGGTAACTGTAAATCTCGTTGTTGTTAAGCGCCTTCAGCCGGCCTACCGGAATTGCCTGCACATCGGGATGATGCCCCGCCAGACCCGCAACCAGCAGGTTGTCAGAGCCAGGGTCACCGAAGGTAGGTACTTCATTATCCAGCTCCTTCATCACCCGCGCCGGCGAGGTTACACTGTACCCCAACAGGAACAGATTCTTGCGTTCGCCCTGGTAGTCCTTCAGCATGGACTTCATAAAAGAGCGGATGGAAACCGGACTTGGCTCCCCATAGTTGTAAACATCGTGAACCATGCGGATATCTACCAGGAGTACTTTGTGCGATCCTCCTTCTTCCGATTCCCGGTAGCGGGCATATTCGCGGGCGCCTTCCATCAGGGAAGCAGGCGCGATGATGAAATAATCGTAATTTTTTCCGTCCAGTGCTCCGGCGGATGACGTGTTGGTGGCGTAGGCCGGTTGCAGATTGACCTCGTGGATCGCACTGGCAGCGATCGTCACAATCCCGGCGGGTTCGACGGCCAGCACCTTCAGCGCACCGTTAGGCTGATCTACCGCAAATTCAACTCCGTCGGACAGGGTTTTACCTAAAATTCGTTTCGGATGGTAGGGATCACTGATATCCAGTAGCAGCGCCTGTTCCGATGCATTGGCGATCTTGATACGCCGCTTCGACCGGCCGGCATCCGGGAAATTAAACCAGCGGCTTTTCTCCCCCTGCATATCAATCGCCTGGGGATAGGTAACGGTAAAATAGGAAACCGAATACCAGTCAAGATTCTCGGTGGTATTGGAAATGAATTTCAGAAAGCCCTTGCCCGTTTCATTGAAGTCGGAATTCTGCAGGGTTGTCCGGGTCTTGCGCCCGCCGTAACCCGAGAAGCTGACGTTGCTGATGATGCGGTTTTTCCCGGTTTCAGGGCCAAGGAAGGTAAAGATGTTGTGTCTCGACACGTTCAACCCGGTAAAGAGCAGTTCCATTTCCGGTTTCACGTCTTCGGTTTTCACCCAGTTTTTGAGTTGGATCTCTTCCCGGAAAACGGTATCTACCGAGATTGCAGAATAGGAAGAAAGTCCGGCAAGCCGTTTACTGCCCCAGGCATTGGCCTCCTCGTAAAAACTGTTGTTGAGCAGCCCACCCGGACTGCGCGTAGCAAAAGAGAATACGTCCTGATAGGTCCGGATGTCCTTCTGCATATGATAGGGTTCGGGTTCGCCCGTGAGGTTCTGGGTACCGTCGACGGTGGCAGCTCTTTTGGGATTCGGATCGGTCGTCAGGAAATAATAGCCTTTGTCCGAAAAAAGATTGACGTAAGGGTTGAGGCGGCCGGCCGCAGGCCTGTAGAGCAGGCTGTCGGAGGCCCCGTCGTTCACTTCGCCGTAAAACCAGATTTCCTCGGCCGTGGCAGACAGGATAGGTACTTCTTTCCCCCTTCGCCAGAGCTGGAAAGTTCCGGGTGCCTTCGACCGGAACGACGCTGGAAGGTCATTGATCCGAATTCGCTGGATGCCCGACTGAGCTACTTCGATCCGCAGATAATCGCGGGTGTAATCGATCCAGGCATTACCAAAAACATTATCCTGCCACTGCGCGGAGACCGGCAATGACAGGATAACCAAAATAGTCAGAACGAAATACCTTCTTAAATTTCTATGCATGTTAACGACAGCAAACTAATTCCAAAGATGAAAATATGGCCTTCGGATCAGTGCTTGATTACTCTTTTTCTTAGTAGTATGCCCTGATCTTCCTTCAATTCAATCATATAAACACCGGCCGGCAGGTTTTCCAGTGAGATTTCACTACCGTGGCCCGTACGAACCCTGTTGCCGGAAATAGAAATAACAGTCCAGTCGTAGGATTTGTTCTCATCCAGGGACTTGATTTTTACGCGGTCACTCGTAGGGTTGGGATAAACATCCAGGCTTCCCTCGACCCGTACCGAGATGACGTTCGAAAGATCGAAGCCAGCCTCGCCTTTGTCGACCTGTTTCAGGCGGTAGTAGTTAAGTCCGGCGACCGGATTACGATCAATGAAGGAATAGTGCTGCACTTCGTCTCCCTCTCCCTGGCCTTCTACCCGGCCTATCGAACGGAACACCTTACCATCGAGGCTGCGTTCGATCTCGAAATGGCTGTTGTTCTTCTCCGAACGCGTAGTCCACTCGAGCAGAACCGAACTGTTTTCGTACAGCGAGCCCCTGAAATCGGACAGTTCTACAGGTAAGATCGCTTCATTAATCACCAGAATCTTAAGCATGGGGTCACCCATGAGCACCGTCTGATGTATATGGGACAGCTCCTTGTCATTGTAGACGGCCATCCGGGCACTTCCCTTGGTAGAAAGATAGTTTTCAGCCGTTTGCCGCCAGATCTGACCGATCGTTCCCCTTTCGGCTTCCGACTTTCCGAAAATCTGGGCGTAGATCATCGTCATATAATCCGACGCCGATGACGGGTAGGCGTCGAAGGTATTGGATATCATGGCAATGGCACCACGATTGGGTTCAACGATATATGAATTTGCCACTGTGATGTTACCGTCGGAAGTGAAAAAATTCCCAATACCGCAACCGGTTATATACATAAACGGATACTGCCCTGGCTGAAAAGTATAATTGTCAGACTCCCTAAAATCGTAAATAGGTCCCGATACGTTTCCATGACCGAAATAGCTCAGGAAACCCAGTCCACCTTGTACATCGGGTTTAATTTCATTAACAGCATTATATCTGCTTCCAACTTGAGTTACTCCGGCGGGAAACGATCCAATATTGTCTTTAGTTACAATCTGCCACGGAAAACCCGGACTGTTGTTGACCATCTGCTGGACAGCCAGATCGAAATAGCCGCGGAATTCCCGGATTTCGGAAGAACGAGGAGGATTGTAATGCACTTTTGCTCCCACCATATGTAACCCTTTACGCCGCCAGCCAAGCGCCGAGGGAGAAGCTACTTTTGAATCTTCCTCATACTTTTTCACCTTGTTCAAGTAGGCGATGATTTCTTCCGATTTGAAAGCGGTAATCCGAGCAACCGGGATGGCGGGGATATTGGGGTCGGCATGGGGCGAATTGGTCAGATAGCTGACCAGAAGCGCATCCGAACCGGGGTCCCCGATGGTAGGCACCTCGTAGGGCAGTTCCTTTTTCACCCGGATGGGATAGGTTACCGCATGGCCCAGCAGGAAGAGGGCATGCTGGGGCCTGACCTTGGGCGTACCGCTCAGCATATAGTCTACAAACCGGCGTATGGCCAGCGGGCTCGGTTCCCCGAAGTTAAACTGGTCGTAGAGGTTCCGCATGGTAATCAGCAGGGTTCGGTGATTACCTCCTTCCGGTGACGTACGGTAGTTGAAATATTCCTGAGCTCCTGCCAGAACCGGTTTGGCGGGGTTGTCATGGGTTACCATCAGCAGGTCAAACGCATTCGGATTCAGCTTATATCCTTCGATAAAGGCACTGGCAGTGGTATGGTAATCTATAGGAGCAAAGTCTACATCGTAAATATGCTGCACCGACTGCGGATTCCCGGCGTCTCCCACAAGGATTACCAGGTCCTGATCTGCGCCGCGGTCGATTTCAAAAGTTAGCTGACCGGCCGTGAGCTCGTAATTGGTAATTCTCCGGGGATGGAAACTGTCGCTCAGGTCGAACAGCAGCGGGTTGGCCGGTGCATTGGAAATGGAAATCCTTCTTCTACCCGCCGCCCCTGTACTTTTAAAGTAGAACTTTTTGTGCCCTGAGCCATTGTAAATCAGCTGCTGGGGATAGGTAATCTTATAATAGGAAATCCCCCAGCGATCTCTCAGTCTGTCACCGCCGGTCTCATAAAATGTTTTAAAGCTGATGAACCCGTTGCCTGTGGCCTCGTCAAAGTTCGCACCCGGATTCAGCTGTCGTACCTTCACAAAGGTGGCATAGTCATAAAAGACGGTATCCATGAGCAAGTACTCATTGTTCATAAGCGTCGCTTCGCTGGGCCCCACATGAACCAGCCCCCGGTGATCCATTGAATAGGAAAGTCCGTGGATGGCATACTCCAGTATCGGATTGGGACCATCCGTTGCGCGGTTAACAAGACTGAATGGCTCTTTCAGCTGTGCGGGACGCGAATTTCCCGGACTACCAATCCCCGTAACATAGGCGTTGTATTTGTCATACAGACTGTAGTTGGTAGGGTTAATAACGCTTTGGTTGTCGTAGGCGTTGAAGGCAAAATCGATATAACGGTATTTTTCCGCAGGTACCGCGCCTGATATAAACCGACGCTGGCCGTTATCGTCGAACCTCGAATGGTTTACAATGAGCGTCTCGGTATGGTATGGCTCCGAGGGGGTACCGCCCTGGA
>Ga0182793_1002014_pt1 | contig 12001 bp, 14 predicted proteins | sample Passage237A_FD_130498 | JGI IMG/M metagenome (GOLD analysis project Ga0182793, IMG submission 130498) | Cellulose adapted compost microbial communities from Newby Island Compost Facility, Milpitas, CA, USA - Passage2 37A (version 2) (version 2) ...
CCCCGCCCGCCCGGGGCGCCCCCCCGGGGGGGGTGCCGCCGGGCGGGGGCGTTTTGTTGCTGTTGTGGGGGGGCCCCGCCCGGGCGCGGGGGGCGCCCCCCGCGGGCCCCGCGCCGCGCTGGTGGTTCACCGTCGGCGGCGCCACCGAGCAGGGCGAGACGCTGGCCGAGGCCGCGGCCCGCGAACTGCACGAGGAGACCGGGCTGCAGGTGCAGCCGAGCGAGCTGATCGGGCCGGTGTGGCGGCGCGAGGCGGTGATCGAGTTCAACGGGTCGGTGATGCAGAGCGAGGAGTTTTTCTTCGTGCCCCGCCCCCGGCGGTTCGAGCCGGTGACGGCCGGGCGGACGGGCCTGGAGCGGGCCTACATCCACGAGCACCGGTGGTGCGATGCGACAATGATCGAAGAACTGGTCGCCAAGGGCGAGCCCGTCTATCCGCTGCAGCTCGGCGAACTCCTCGAGGAGGCCAAGGCGCTCGCCGACGCCCGCGGCGGGGTGCCACGGCGAACACCGCAATCGATCCGCTGATGCTGCGGAATCATTCGATTTGCGGTCGCCCGTAGACTGGATCAGTAGGAATTCGGAGGAGATAGCAGTGGATACCGCACCGGAGACCGGCGGCGTTACCGATTCCCGCCAGCGAGCAGGGGAGTCGCAGACGGGCACCGCACGGGTGAAGCGCGGCATGGCTGAGATGCTCAAGGGCGGCGTGATCATGGACGTCGTCCCCCCCGAGCAGGCCCGCATCGCCGAGGGCGCCGGCGCGGTCGCGGTGATGGCGCTCGAACGCGTACCCGCCGACATCCGCGCCCAGGGCGGCGTGGCGCGGATGAGCGATCCCGACCTGATCGAGGGCATCATCTCGGCGGTCACCATCCCGGTGATGGCCAAGGTGCGCATCGGCCACTTCGTGGAGGCGCAGATCCTGCAGAGCCTCGGCGTCGACTACATCGACGAGTCCGAGGTGCTGACCCCCGCCGACTACACCCACCACATCGACAAGTGGAAGTTCACCGTCCCGTTCGTGTGCGGTGCGACCAACCTCGGCGAGGCGTTGCGCCGGATCACCGAGGGCGCGGCGATGATCCGCTCCAAGGGGGAGGCGGGCACCGGCGACGTCTCCAACGCGACCACCCACATGCGGGCGATCACCGGCGAGATCCGTCGGCTCGCGTCCCTGTCGGACGACGAATTGTACGTTGCGGCAAAGGAATTGCAGGCACCCTACGATCTGGTCGTCGAGGTCGCCAGGGCGGGCAAGCTGCCGGTGACCCTGTTCACCGCCGGTGGTATCGCGACCCCCGCCGACGCGGCGATGATGATGCAGCTCGGCGCGGAGGGCGTGTTCGTCGGCTCGGGCATCTTCAAGTCCGGCGACCCGGCCGCGCGCGCGGCCGCGATCGTCAAGGCCACCACCTTCTACGACGACCCCGACGTGCTGGCGAAGGTGTCGCGCGGGCTGGGCGAGCCGATGGTCGGCATCAACGTGGAGGACGTCGCGGCCCCGCACCGGCTCGCTCAACGCGGCTGGTAGACACCTAACCTATGTCGATCGAACGGATCCTTGACCTGGAGCAACTCGAGGTCAACATCTACCGCGGCGCCGTGTGGAGCCCGGAGTCGGGGTATCTGCAGCGCACGTTCGGCGGCCACGTCGCGGGCCAGTCGCTGGTTTCGGCGGTGCGCACGGTCGATCCGCAGTTCGCGGTGCACTCGCTGCACGGCTACTTCCTGCGCCCCGGCAACGCCACCGCGCCGACGGTCTACATCGTCGAACGGCTGCGCGACGGGGGTTCGTTCGTGACCCGGCGGGTCAACGCGATCCAGCACGGCGAGACCATCTTCTCGATGTCGGCCTCGTTCCAGACCGACCAGAGCGGCATCGAGCACCAGGACGCCCGGCCGGAGGCGCCGCCACCGGACGACCTGCCGACGCTGTCCGACGTGACCGCCTTCGACGACGCCGGCTTCCGGCAGTTCGACGAGTGGGACGTGCGCATCGTCCCGCGCGAGAAGCTGCAGCGGTTGCCGGGCAAGGCATCTCAGCAGCAGGTGTGGTTCCGGCACAAGGATCCGCTGCCCGACGACCACGTGCTGCACATCTGCGCGCTGGCCTACATGAGCGATCTCACGCTGCTGGGCTCGGCCCAGGTGAACCACCTCGACGAGAGCCGCCATCTGCAGGTGGCCTCGCTGGACCATGCGATGTGGTTCATGCGGCAGTTCCGCGCCGACGAGTGGCTGCTCTATGACCAGTCCTCGCCGTCGGCGTCCGGTGGGCGTTCGCTGTGCCAGGGCAAGATCTTCAATCAGGACGGTGAGATGGTCGCGGCGGTGATGCAGGAGGGCCTGACCCGCTACAAGCGCGACTACAAGAGGTGAGCGCCCCACACGTCGGGGTGCTGGCGCTGCAGGGCGACACCCGCGAACACCTGGCCGCGCTGCGCGAGGCGGGTGCGCAGGCGTCGACCGTGCGCCGACTGCGGGAACTGGAGGCCGTCGACGCGCTGGTGATCCCGGGCGGGGAGTCCACCGCGATGAGCCGCCTGCTGCGCGACCTGGAACTGCTCGACCCGCTGCGAGCCCGACTTTCCGAGGGCATGCCTGCGTACGGGTCGTGTGCCGGGATGATCCTGCTGGCCACCGAGATCCTCGACGCCGGCGCGCCGGGCCGGGACGCCACGCCGCTCAAGGCGATCGATATGACGGTGCGGCGCAATGCTTTTGGCCGACAGGTCGCCTCGTTCGAGGCGGACCTCGATTTCGCCGGCGTCGACGGCCCGGTGCACGCGGTGTTCATCCGCGCGCCGTGGGTGGAGCGGGTCGGCCCGGAGGTCGAGGTGTTGGCCAGCGCCGGCGACCACATCGTCGCGGTGCGTCACGGCCGCAATCTCGCGACGGCGTTTCACCCGGAGATGACCGGCGACCGGCGCATCCACAAGCTGTTCGTCGACATGCTGTCGAGCTAGCGGATCTCCAGGCCGGTGAGGGCGCGGGCGATGACCAGTCGCTGAATCTCGCTGGTGCCCTCGAAGATCGTGAAGATCTTGGCGTCGCGGTGCATCCGCTCGACGGGGTAGTCGCGGGTGTAGCCGTTGCCACCGAGGATCTGGATCGCCTCGTCGGTGACGTAGGTCGCCGTCTCGCTGGCGACGAGCTTGGCCATCGACCCCTCGGCGTTGTCAAAAGCCTTGCCGTTGCGGGCCATCCAACCGGCCCGCCACACCAGCAGTCGGGCGGCGTCGATGCGCGACTTCATGTCGGCGAGCTTGAACGCGACGGCCTGGAATTCGGCGATCTTGCGGCCGAACTGTTCGCGCTGCAGCGCGTACTCCAGCGCGTACTCGTAGGCGGCCCGGGCCACGCCGACGGCCATCGCGCCGACCGTCGGGCGGGTCCGCTCGAAGGTGGCCATCGCGGCCTGGCCGCGGGCGCTCTTGCCCTCGCGCACCCGGGCGATGCGCTCCTCGAACTTGTCCCGGCCACCGATGATCAGGTTGCCCGGGATGCGCACGTCCTCGAGCACCACCTCGGCCGTGTGCGACGCGCGGATGCCGTGCTTGCGGAACTTCTGGCCCTGCGAGAAACCCGGGGTGTTGGGCGGGATGATGAACGACGCCTGGCCGCGGCTGCCCAGTTCGGGGTAGACCGACGCGACGACGATGTGCACGTTGGCGATGCCGCCGTTGGTGGCCCAGGTCTTGGTGCCGTTGAGCACCCACTCGTCGTTGGCCTCGTCGTAGCGGGCGCGGGTGCGGATGGCGCCCACGTCGGAGCCCGCGCCGGGTTCGGACGAGCAGAACGCGGCCACCTTGGGGTCGTCGACGGTGCCGAACATCTGCGGCAGGTACTCGGCCATCTGCTCGGGGGTCCCGTTGCCGGCCAGTGACGCGGCGGCCAGGCCGGTGCCCAGGATCGACAGTGCGATACCCGCGTCGCCCCAGAACATCTCCTCGAACGCGACCAGCATGCCCAGCCCGGTCGGTTCGGTGGCCTGCTCGGCGAAGAACTCCATCGAGTAGATGCCGACCTTGGCGGCCTCCTGGATGATCGGCCAGGGGGTCTCCTCGCGTTCATCCCATTCGGCGGCGGCCGGCCGGATCACGTCGGCGGCGAAGTCGTGCACCCACTCCTGGATGTGGGCGAGGTCGCCGGACAGTTCGAGAGAAAAAGACATGAGTCGCGGTCCTTTCGTGGACGATCCGCGCTGACTGATGACCGCTATCTTACTTTGGAGTAAGTTCGGACGGAACCGGCTGTGTCGCACCTAACACCCGGGCGGTTTCGGTGTAGAAAGTCGCGCTCGGCGCGACCAGCTACACCGAAATCGCCTTAGATGGGGGCGTGACCATGATTGAGGTCGAGCCGCAGCCGCGCCTCGACACCCTCGTCCGGCTGGCGTCCGGCGGCGAGGCCAGGCGCACCGAGTACGTCGGCACCGCGTGGCTCGACGGCAAGGCCGAGCTGACCAGCTACACGCTGCGACGCTCACCCAACGCCCCGCGGGGGATCCGGACCCCGAACTTCACCACGGCGTTCTACCTGCCCGACAGCCTGGCCTACGACCGCGCGGCGCTCGGCGACGCGACGCTGTCGGTCTCGGTGGTGCTGCAGGCCTCGGGGGAGGTCGGCGCGATCGTCCGCTTCGCCGCGACGTTCACCGACGACCCGTCGGGCGCGCCGACGTGGATCCAGCTGCACCTGCAGGGTCACGTGGGCTGGCCGGCCGCCGTCGGGTACCGCGTCGTGGCGCTCACCCCGACCGGCGCGGTTCGGTAGGCGGCGAACGTCCACGTAGACTCGACGATCGGACCAACGAACTCACGAGAGCGAGTAGTACCTGCATGAGCGGCCATTCCAAGTGGGCCACCACGAAGCACAAGAAGGCCGTCATCGACGCCCGCCGCGGCAAGATGTTCGCCAAGCTGATCAAGAACATCGAGGTCGCGGCCCGCGTCGGCGGCGGCGACCCGGCGGGCAACCCGACGCTCTACGACGCGATCCAGAAGGCCAAGAAGAGCTCGGTGCCCAACGACAACATCGAGCGGGCGCGCAAACGCGGCAGCGGTGAGGAGGCCGGCGGCGCCGACTACCAGAACATCACCTACGAGGGCTACGGCCCCAACGGCGTCGCGGTGCTGATCGAGTGCCTGACCGACAACCGCAACCGCGCCGCGGGTGAGGTTCGGGTCGCGATGACCCGAAACGGCGGCAGCATGGCCGATCCGGGTTCGGTGTCCTACCTGTTCTCCCGCAAGGGCGTCATCACGCTGGAGAAGAACGGGCTGACCGAGGACGACGTGTTGACCGCGGTCCTCGACGCCGGCGCCGAGGACGTCAACGACCTCGAGGACAGCTTCCAGATCATCTGCGAGCCAAGCGATCTCGTCGCGGTACGCACCGCGCTGCAGGATGCGGGCATCGACTACGAGTCGGCCGAGGCGGGTTTCGAGCCGTCGGTCACGGTGCCGGTGGACCTCGAGGGCGCACGCAAGATCATGAAGCTGGTCGACGCGCTCGAGGATCTCGACGACGTCCAGGACGTCTACACCAACGTCGACATCCCCGACGACGTCGCCGCGATCCTCGACGACGAGGGGTAAGCCCGCACTGTCGACCGCCTACGGGGTGATTTCGGCGCGCTAACCGACGCTGACCGCACGGTTGCGCGCCGAAATCGCCTCGTCGTCGGTGTGGTCGAACGCCTTCGCGCGCTCCTCGGCCTCGGGGCTGCCGGAGAACATCCCCGCCGCCACCCGCTCGGTCTCGCCCGCGACCTCGCGATGGGTCTGCGCCTCCGCGGCGGCCTGCGCGGGCGTGATGCGCTGGATCGGCGCCACCCCGCCGGTGCGCTGCACCCAGCCGACGAGGCCCTCACGCACCGCGCACTGCAGGTCGAACAGCGCGCCGGCGTTGCGGGCGCTGACCACGATGCGCACCCGCACCACGCCGCCGACCGCGTCGGTCACCTGCAGCACACCGCGGCGGCCGTCCCACAGCTCGCTGCCGGCCAGCAGCCGGTCGAGTTCGGCGCGCATGTCGTTGAACGGCACGGAGAAATCAACGTCGAACTCGACGGTGCCCATGATCTCTGTCGCGCTGCGGGTCCAGTTCTCGAACGGCTCGGTGGTGAAGTACGTCGACGGCAGCACCAGCCGCCGCTCGTCCCAGAGCCGCACCACGACGTACGTCAACGTGATCTCCTCGATGCGGCCCCACCACTCGCCGCGCTCGAGCTGCACGATGTCGCCGACGCGGATGGCATCGGAGAACGCGATCTGCATGCCGGCGAACACCGCGCCCAGCGACGTCTGCGCCGCCAGGCCGGCGACCACCGACAACACACCGGCCGAGGCGAACACCGTGGTGCCGATGTCGGAGAACGCCGGGAACGTCATCAGGATCGCGGCCCCGCCGAGGACGACGACGAGCGCGATCGCCAGCCGCCGCAGCACGACGACCTGCGTGCGGACCCGCCGCCAGATGCGGTCGGCGTCGGAGATCTCCGCGCCGCCGCCACCGAAGCGGGCGATCGCGCGCCGCTCGGCCACCCGGACGAGGCCGGTCGCCAGCCAGGTGAGCGAGGCGATCAGCAGGATCAGCAGCGTGTGGTCCACCCAGTCGCGCCACTGATCGGCGGGTTCGGACGTGCGTCGCACCGCGATCGTGGCGACCAGCACCATCAACACCGCGCGCACCGGCTTGCGGGTGAGCACCTCGATGTCGGCGATCAGCGCGCTGCGGCGGCTGATCCGGGCCATCAACCAGGTCATCAGCACGCCGAACCCGTAGACAGCGGCCACCCCGCCCGCTATCCAGGCGGCGGTGACGGCGATATTGGTGGCGGTTTCGAGTTCGTTCTCGTCGGGGATGAGGATCAGCTCCCAGGCAGTCGGGTCGTCAGCCCTCCGGCTACCCGCTGTCGACGGCACACTAATCGTGTGAACCAGCCCGAAATCCGCCGGGCGCGACCGGACGATCTGGCGCAGCTGTGCCGCCTGGTCGCGGACTTCTACCAGGTCGACGGGCACGAGTTCGACGCCGCGCGGGTGCGGGCGGCACTGTCCCCGCTGCTGCGTGACGACCAGCACGGCCAGGTGTGGGTGGCCTGCGCCGATCGGCTGGTCGGCTATGCGGTTGTCACCTGGAGTTATTCCCTGGAGTCGGGTGGGCGCGACTGCGTCCTCGACGAGTTGTACGCCGAGACGCCGGGCCAGGGCGTGGGCGCGGCGCTGCTTCGGCGGGCGATCGACGAGGCCCGCTCGGCCGGGGCCGCGGCGATGTACCTGGAAACCGAGGTTCCCAACGACGCCGCCCGGCGGTTCTACGGCAGGCACGGCTTCGCCGCGGACGACTCGGTGTGGATGCACCGCCCGCTGTAGCCGCGTGTCCCTACGGTCGCCGGTCGGTCCGCCGCGATACGGTATCGAACAGGTGTTCTGACGATAGGAGTTGGCGCGTGCGCGTGATGGGTGTCGACCCCGGGTTGACGCGCTGCGGGCTGTCCGTCGTCGAGGGCGGCCAGGGCCGCAAGGTCATCGCACTCGACGTCGACGTGGTGCGCACCCCCGCCGACGACCCGGTGCAGACCCGGTTGCTGACCATCAGCGACGCCGTCGAGCACTGGATGGACACCCACCTGCCCGACGTGATCGCGATCGAGCGGGTGTTCTCCCAACAGAACGTGTCGACGGTGATGGGCACCGCGCAGGCCGGCGGCGTCATCGCGCTCGCGGCCGCCAAGCGCGGCATCGACGTGCACTTCCACACGCCCAGCGAGGTCAAGGCCGCGGTCACCGGCAACGGCAACGCCGACAAGGCGCAGGTGACCGCGATGGTCACCAGAATCCTTGCGCTGCAGACGAAGCCGACTCCCGCCGACGCGGCCGACGCGCTGGCGCTGGCGATCTGCCACTGCTGGCGCGCCCCGATGATTGCTCGGATGGCGGCCGCCGAGGCGATGGCGGCCGAACAGCAACGAAAGTTCAAGGCGCGACTGAAGGCGGCCCGATGATCGCATCCATTCGCGGCGAGGTCCTCGACATCGCCCTCGACCATGTGGTGATCGAGGCGGCGGGCGTCGGCTACAAGGTGATGGCCACGCCGTCCACCCTGGCCACCCTGCGCCGCGGCACCGAAGCTCGGCTGATCACCGCGATGATCGTCCGCGAGGACTCGATGACGTTGTACGGCTTCGCCGATGCCGACGCCCGCGACCTGTTCACCACGCTGCTCGGGGTCAACGGCATCGGCCCGAGCATCGCGCTGGGCGCGCTGGCCATGTACGACGGCCCGACGCTGCGCCAGGCCATCGCCGACGGCGACATCACCGCGCTGACCCGCATCCCGAAGGTGGGCAAGAAGACCGCCGAACTGATGGCGCTGAGTCTGCGCGACAAGATGGGTGCGATCACCCCGTCCGGCGCCGCCGCGGTCAACGGCCACTCGGTGCGCGGTCCCGTGGTGGAAGCCCTTGTGGGGCTTGGCTTCGCGGTCAAACAGGCCGAGGAGGCCACCGACAAGGTGCTGGCCAACGATCCGGAGGCCAACCAGTCCACCGCGTTGCGCGCGGCGCTGTCGATGCTGGGTAACAAATGAGCCGCTTCGACGAGGACGATCTCGAACAGCGTGAGGTCTCGCCGGCACTGACGGTCGGGGAGGGGGACATCGACGCCAGCCTGCGGCCGCGGTCGCTGCGCGAGTTCATCGGTCAGCCCCGCGTGCGCGAACAGCTTCAACTGGTCATCGAGGGCGCCAAGAACCGCGGCGGCACACCGGATCACATCCTGCTGTCGGGCCCGCCGGGGCTGGGCAAGACGTCGCTGGCGATGATCATCGCCGCCGAACTCGGCTCGTCGCTGCGCGTCACCTCCGGTCCGGCGCTGGAACGGGCCGGCGACCTGGCGGCCATGCTGTCGAACCTCGTCGAGCACGACGTGTTGTTCATCGACGAGATCCACCGCATCGCCCGACCCGCCGAGGAGATGCTCTACCTCGCGATGGAGGACTTCCGCGTTGACGTGGTGGTCGGAAAGGGCCCGGGCGCCACGTCGATTCCCCTCGAGGTGGCGCCGTTCACCCTGGTCGGCGCCACCACCCGATCCGGCGCGCTCACCGGACCGCTGCGCGACCGGTTCGGGTTCACCGCGCACATGGACTTCTACGAGCCTGCCGAACTCGAACGGGTATTGGCGCGTTCGGCGGGCATTCTCGGCATCGAACTCGGAGCCGACGCCGGCGCCGAGATCGCGCGCCGGTCGCGGGGCACGCCGCGCATCGCCAACCGGCTGTTGCGCCGCGTGCGCGACTACGCGGAGGTGCGGGCCGACGGCGTGATCACCCGCGACGTCGCCAAGCAGGCGCTCGAGGTCTACGACGTCGACGAACTCGGGCTGGACCGGCTGGACCGCGCCGTGCTGACCGCGCTGACCAAGAGTTTCGGCGGGGGGCCGGTCGGGGTGTCCACGCTCGCGGTCGCGGTCGGCGAGGAAGCCACCACCGTCGAGGAGGTGTGCGAGCCATTCCTGGTGCGGGCGGGCATGATCGCCCGCACCCCGCGAGGCCGCGTCGCCACCGCACAGGCCTGGACGCACCTGGGGATGACGCCACCCCCCGGCGCCGGCGGCCTGGGGCAGCCCGGCCTGTTCGACTGAAGAACCGGCAAGAACACCACGGGCGCGCCGGTTTTCGACAAGATGGGCTGATGGGTTACGCCGGGTTGATCTTCGCCGCGTTGGCCGCGCTGTTGCACGTTTACATCTGGGTGATGGAGTCGTTCACCTGGACGTCGCCGCGCACTCGCGCGACGTTCGGGCTCACCGAGGAGCAGGCGGTCGCCACCAAGGAGTTGGCCTTCAATCAGGGCTTCTACAACCTGTTCCTCGCGGTCATCACCGCGGCGGGCATCGTGATCGGCGGACTGGGCCATAACTACGTCGGCATCGCGCTGATCCTCGCGGGCACGGGGTCGATGCTCGCCGCGGCGGTCGTGCTGCTGGTGTCGTCGCCCGACAAGGCCCGGGCGGCGATCATCCAGGGTGTGCTGCCGTTGATCGCGATCGTGCTGATCGCGGCGGCCCTGACGCTCTAGAGCAGGCCGATCCGTCGCATGCTTGACGATGACGTCGCGCGTCACGTACGGGATGTCCTTGTCCTGACCGAGTCCTGACCGATTTTCGCGTCCTGCACCGCGGCGCGGAACCGGTCCGCGGGCGCCATCGACCCACGCGTACGTTTCGACGGCCGCCGCTAGTTGTGCAGCGGCAGCAGCGCACGCTCGTCTCGAACAGCTGCAGCCAGTCCCAGTAGTCGGGGATGCGGTCGAGCGGGTATCCGGCGCCGACCAGCCAGCCGCTGAAGACGTCGAGACCCGATGTCGTCGTCGTACGGGTCCATCACGTGGTAGATCAGCAGCGCCAGCGCGTCGACGTCGGGCCGAAAAATCGGCGCCGGGACGCACGTCGGGTGCAAAGAGGGTGGCCAGCGCAGCGGGGCGTCGCCACAGCTCGCGATAGTGGGAAATCCTTTGAACGACAAGCAGAACTAAACCCAAGGCCACATCGAGCCCTGCTTGACGACGTCGGGTTCCTGTGAGTACGGGTCGCAGGTAGCGCGGCCGGCCGCCGCGGCAAGGTTACGGCCGCTCGGATCGGGGTACTCGTGCCCCGAATAGGAGGGCATCATGTCTGACCAGCGCGTTCGTATCCGGGGTGAACGGTTGCACATGCCGCGCAGCCGAGGCGCCCTCAGCGGGTTCCTGTTGATCTTGTTGGGCGCCTGGGGCGCGCTGGCGCCGTTCGTCGGACCGGACCTGAACTTCGCGATGACGCCCGATGAGCCGTGGCTGTGGACGGACGCGCGGGGCTGGCTGCAGGTGCTGCCCGGCGTGGTGGCCGCGATCGGCGGCCTACTGCTGCTGGTGTCGAGGAACCGCGCGACGGCGATGCTCGGCGGATGGCTGGCCGTGGCGGGCGGCGCCTGGTTCGTGGTGGGCCGCGTGCTGGCGGGTCCGTTGGGCCTCGGTGACGCCGGTGCGCCGGTGGCGGCCACCGACACCAAGGCCGCCGCGGTGGAGTTGGCGTTCTTCTCCGGCCTGGGCGCGCTGATCGTGTTGCTGGCGGCGCTGGCGCTGGGCCGCATCTCGGTGCGCAGCGTGCGAGATGTCGAGTACTTCGACGCCCCGGTCGCATCGCGGGTGGAGCCGCCGCCGTCTGACGAGGTGACCCAGATCCAGCCGACCGCATATTCGGCGCAGCCGATGCACGTGCCGCCGCAACCTCCCGCCGCGCGCCCGCGCCGCGGCCTGCGGGACATGTTCGGACGACGACGGACCACCGCTCACTGACTACTCCGGCCCGCCCCCAACGGGATTCCCGGTCGCTTCGCCCCCAGCAGCAGCGGCCGGGAATCCCCCGTTATGGCCTCGTCATGGCGCAGGGGAGTGAGGCGTGCCCAGCGCGGCGCGCTGACGTGACCCAGGCAACCCCGCGCCACCGTCGGTGACATTCGCCCCAAACCCCGCGAATTACGGCTTTACAGCGATGCTTTCAGCGTTGCACTGATGCATAGTGAAGCTAAGTAGAAGACGAGGAGACCGCCGTGAGCGCCACCAATATTCGCGAACGAGCCGTTGCCGCCGCGTGCGAGGCGCTCGGTGTCCCCGAGCGGGCGTGGCCGCTGTTCACCCGGTGGGCGGCGGAGCCGATGACGCAGGCGCTCTACGACCAGATCACCAGCTACGTCGACGTGCTGATCGCCGACCGCTGCGTACATCCGCGCGGTGACCTGCTCACCCAGCTGATCGAGCTCGAGGTCGCCGGTCAGGCGCTCACCACCGAAGAGATCCACGCCTTCGTCATCGACTTCATCCGCGCCGCGGACTAGGTGTTGCGACCTGAGAGGTTGTTGACGGCGTGGCTGCTTGAAATTGGGGAGGACCTCCTGACGGAGTGGATGTGTCTGGCATCAACCCCTAGGAGGTCCTCGTGTCCCACGCTAACGCC
>Ga0182793_1002019_pt1 | contig 11983 bp, 9 predicted proteins | sample Passage237A_FD_130498 | JGI IMG/M metagenome (GOLD analysis project Ga0182793, IMG submission 130498) | Cellulose adapted compost microbial communities from Newby Island Compost Facility, Milpitas, CA, USA - Passage2 37A (version 2) (version 2) ...
ACAAATTTATATCGGTACCGACGCTTGGGAAATGGTTAGAAAAGCAAAGGAGGATGTGATCGCAACGATCAACCTGGCCAACCAAGAATTGGAAGAAGATGCCAGTGCCACCGATTTGGCTCGGAAGATCATGAAACAGGTCATTGAAAAAGGAACTCCAAGCATAACAGTGGCCTTGGAATTATTAAAGAAAGAAATCCAGGTTCTGTTTTAATACGAACCTGTTCGGTCTAAAATATGCTTTATCCCCAAAATATTGAACAAAAAATCGGTTTCGACCGAATCAGAGAAGCACTGCGTAATCTGTGTCTCAGCTCCCTCGGACAAGGGTTTGTAGATCATATCCGTTTTTCGGATCAATATAGTCGTGTCGATAAGCTCGTTCGACAAACGGCTGAAATGAAACTGTTATTGGAAACAGGTGTTGGCCTTCCCACCCATCATTATATCGACATTAACCCCTATTTAAAGAAAGCTCAAATTGAGGGCATATTGTTATCGGCGGAGGTCTTTTTTGACATTAAACTAACATTGTCTACCATAAAACAATGTTTAGAACTACTCAACCAAGAGTCGGAAGAAAAATTCCCGCAGCTTAAATCATTTGCGCACAATGTTCAGGTCGATAGCAACCTCCTCAGGGAACTCGACCGGGTAATTGATGAGCGCGGACAAGTGCGAAGCGAAGCATCGCCCGAACTAGCCCGTATACGGAAACGATTGCTTGCCGAACAATCCTCCGTCCGTACCCGTCTTGATCAAATATTCAGGTCGGCTAAAGCGAATGGATGGGTAGGCGATGACGTGTCATTGACCATTCGAAATGGTCGTATGGTGATTCCCGTATCGGCTGAGTTTAAGCGAAAATTGAAGGGCTTCATCCACGATGCCTCCTCTACCGGACAGACTGTTTTTATTGAGCCAGCAGAGATATTCGAATCGAATAACGAAATCCGAGAACTGGAGTATGAAGAAAAACGAGAGATCAATCGGATTTTGGTGGCGCTTACCGATGTGCTTCGACCCCATGTTCCGGATTTGTTGCGGGCGGTAAATTTCCTTGCTGTGATCGATTTTTTACGGGCGAAAGCACTTTTTGCACAACAAATCAATGCGATCAACCCCAAATTCGTTGAACGTCCTACCCTCGATTGGCGCTCAGCTAAAAACCCGATTTTGTTTCTCAACTTTCAAAAACAAGGCAAGCAAGTGGTTCCCTTAAACATAGCGCTTCAAGATAAAACGAGAATACTCATCATCTCGGGGCCTAATGCCGGGGGGAAGTCGGTGGCGCTGAAAACGGTAGGTTTGATCCAATACATGTATCAGTGCGGGTTATTGATACCTGTGAATGAAGAGTCAACCATCGGTTTGTTTAAAAATATCTTAATCGACATCGGTGACGAACAATCACTTGAAAACGATCTGAGCACCTACAGTTCGCACCTGACCAACATGAAAGTGTTCCTAAAGAAAGCTGATAAACAAACGTTATTCCTAATCGATGAATTTGGAACCGGGACGGAACCAGGTTTAGGAGGAGCCATAGCGGAGGCGATTTTGGAAAAATTGGCGGTATCAGGAGCACTGGGTGTAATCAATACTCATTATACGAACTTAAAACTATTTGCCGGTAAGACACCTGGTTTGCTTAATGGCGCTATGCGTTTCGATGCGCAACATCTTCAACCGCTTTACGAGCTTGAAATGGGAAAACCCGGTAGCTCTTTTGCATTCGAAATCGCCACGAAAATTGGATTGCCGCAAGAAGTCATCAAAAACGCGAAACAAAAGCTTGGTACACAACAAGTAAATTTTGAAAAACTCATAAAGGAACTAGATATAGAACGAGCCGTATTTGCTGAAAAAAATACGGAATTAGCTATTAAGGAAAGGAAGCTATCCCAACAACTCGCGGAGTACACTGCCTTAAAAAACCGCTTGGAAAACGAAGAAAAAAAGATAAAGAATCAAGCGAAGGAGGAGGCTAAAAAAATGATCGCTGATGCAAATCAACTTATTGAAAACACGATACGTCAGATCAAAGAGAAAAAAGCCGAGAAAGAAGCCACCAAGATCTTAAGGACTGAGCTCCAACAGTTTTCAGCACAAAATCTAAAAAAAGAAATCATTTCGGAACCAGCCGAAACGAAGGAGAAAGTCGAGTATGAATCCGGGCCAATTACGGAAGGAAGTTATGTAAAACTCAAGGGACAAACTGCCCTAGGACAGGTTTTGAACATTCGGGGTAAAGAGGCTGACGTCCGAATTGGAGCCCTGAAATCGACCATCAAACTCAACCGTCTCGAAAAGATATCGGCTAAAACCTATAAAGCAGCTACCCAGGAAACACTAACGGAAAATTATCGACCGCCGGTGGATCTGAACGAAAAAATGCTCCAGTTTAGCTTTAATTTGGATATTCGAGGCAAAAGGGGGGAAGAAGCCTTGGTAGAATTGGATCAGTTTTTAAATAATGCATTAATGCTGGGCTATAACGAACTTCGGATTGTTCATGGTAAAGGCGACGGGATTCTACGTACTTTGGTCCGAAATCACCTAAAAAAATATAAGGAAGTTACCGGAATGACCGATGAGCATGCTGACCGTGGCGGCGCCGGTGTCACAATCGTAAAACTCCAGTAGTTTTCCGATATCACGCCCCCCAGGCCGTAACGATAATTGTGCGACTTCCCCCATAATTGCGATGCTCGCAGAGGTAGATCCCTTGCCAGGTTCCCAATGCAAGACGACCGTCACGAATGGGAATAAGAACCGACGCCCCTAAAATTGAGGATTTGATATGAGCAGGCATATCGTCGGCACCTTCGTAATCGTGTAAGAATCCGGGTTGGTTTTCCGGCACATAGGTGTTAAAGTACGTCTCAAAATCGAGGCGTACCGTTGGATCCGCATTTTCATTAATGGTTAGGGATGCCGAGGTATGCTGAATGAATACTTGACAAAATCCCACTTTCCAATTCCGTATGCCCGGAATGGCTTCCTCAACTTGTGAAGTAATTAAATGGAAGCCCCTGTTTCGAGGCGACAAGCGTATTTTTTCTTGAATAAACATGCTTTAAAATTCAGATAAATCTCCAACTTCTTTAGGTCGCCAGCAAAATTATAAAAACAAATACTCGTATTGGGAAAGCGTGAATGCCTATTTTTGAAGTATCAATAAACCTCAAATTAATCCAAACCATTAAAAAGGTACCCTATGGAGCGCCTGGGCAGTAGTATTGAACGTATCATAGAATCCATCATAGATCGAATCCCATCCATTGTCCTAGGACTGGTTATCCTGATAGCCGGTTTATATCTGATAAGATTGGTCATCCGGATTATCCACAACCGTTTTGAGCGTCGACAAGTAGATCCATCTCTGCGAGAATTTATTCTCAGCCTGCTGAAATTCATTCTATATTCGATGTTGATTATCTCGGTTGCCAGCACGATGGGAATCAAAACGACCTCCTTTATAGCGGTGTTAAGTGCCGCCAGTTTAGCGATCGGCCTCTCCTTACAAGGAAGTCTATCGAATTTAGCCGGAGGGGTATTGATACTAATTTTCAAACCTTTTCGGGTAGGTGACAGTATCCAAAGTAGTATTGGTGCTGCCGGTGCGGTCGAAAAAATTGACATCTTATACACCACCCTTAGAACCGCTGATGGCATTGCGGTATTTTCACCGAACGGAACTTTGGCAAACTCAGTTATTACCAATTATTCGGATATTAAATCGAGACGGATTGAGTACAAACTGGCCGTTTCGAGTCAAGAAGACATCAAAAAGGTAAGAGCTATTATTCTTGACCATCTGAGAAAAGACCGAAGAATTGTAGTCTCCCCCACCCCACAAGTGCTCGTTAGTGATCTATCAGCCGGCGCTGTTCAACTAATTATCCATGCCTGGGCTAAAAAAAACGACTACTCGAGTGCTTTTTATGATATCCAGGAAACACTTCGAGATAAATTGATCGAAAATCAGGTGGCGGCGCCTCCTTCCCAAAATGAAATTCGAATTATCACACCCGGCCAAACGGGATAATTTTTTCGTATGAACCCTGAACAAAATGAAGAACACGACTGGTGGCAACGCTTAAAAAAAGGAGATCAGGAAGCTTTTTCATGCCTTTTCCAAGCCTACCATAAGAACCTTTACAATTACGGCATTAAGCTAACCCCAGGCCAAATCGAATTGGTGGAAGATGCCATTCAAGATGTTTTTATCGATTTGTGGCGACTCAGAGGTGGAATCACTGATAAGGTGGGGTCTATCAGGTTTTATTTGTACCGAGTACTCCGTCGAAAAATACACCTGTCCCTACAAAAGAAGGTTGATTTGCGATTTCTGGAAGACACGGATTTAGACCGTCTTTTACAAAAGCCCTATGAAACCGAATGGGTGGATGACGAAATTCAGGGGAACCTCGAGTCTCAGCTTTCATCCGCCATTAAAAGGTTACCCCGCCGACAAAAAGAAGCCCTGACCTTGCGCTATTTCGAAGGCTTTAGTAATCCCGAAATTGCTTCTCTTATGGAAGTTAACGAAAAAACAGTTCGAAATTTGCTGCATAAAGCCCTCGCTCATTTACGCCTAAATCAGAAGGACCTTTATCGTACGTTAGAACAAGATTAGTTTTTAAGATAGCGTTTGAGTTTAGAATTTGAATTTCTAATTTCTTCCACAGCCATTTCAGCAACCCTTCGACCGCCTAACTCGTTTAAGTGGGTATTGTCCTGTAATCCATTAGGTAATTTCTGGAACTTGCCCGGAGGGATATGGAGATAGTAATTCTTCGACGCTTCCATTCCAGACTGCTCGATCAATGCCATGGTACCCAGATTTAAATCGAGGAGAGGAACCTTTTCCGAATGCGCAATGCGATATACCGTCAGCGTATAGTCCGTATGTGTATCTATTAATACCCCCGACTCATCAAAATGGCGTCGAGCAATCGAAGTTGCCAATAAGGGGTGTGCACCCCGACTACGAATTTCCTGGATATATTGACGCAATGAATTTCCAAACTCATGCCTGGGATCTGTATACCGAAGACTATCATCTTTTTTCTGATCATTATGCCCAAATTGAATGAGTACGAAATCTCCTTTTTTTAGTTGGGAGAAAATCGCATCCCAATACCCTTCTCCACGAAAACTTTTCGAACTACGCCCGCTTACGGCTTTATTTTCAAATACTAGCGTCTTTTTAAAATGGTCGCCAAAGTACATACCCCATCCTCTCAAGGGGTAATTTTCACCGCCCTGTTTTTCCGACAAAACACCCACATCATATTCCGCCATGGTTGAATCCCCAATACCATAAAGTATTCGCTGGGAACAACTTTGTATTAAAATAAAAAAACTAAGAATGCATACAGGTATAAAACGTGTCATAGAATTGGTGGAAAGAAATTGGTTTAATTGAAAAAGGTTTTCAGCTGTAAAAAATACCCGATTACCTTGATAACCCACCTATACATAGGACTATCGAGTAAGCTTTATCCTATTTCTTTAAAGACCCCTTAAATATTTTACAAAAAAAAGGGACATTTTACTATTGATTCACTCTTTCTCGATAAACATTCACCCTGCGATGTCCCATGCACAAATCTCCCTTAGCCCTTACCGATTTAATTCGGGACGATGATTTTATTACCTGGGTTCGCCGACCGACACCGGAACTCCACCTTTACTGGGCGAGGTATCTGGAAAAATTCCCGGATCAAAAGGAGACGATTTTACAGGCTCGAGGCTACGTAAATCTAATTGCCGAGGATACTGGGCGAGACCTCCCCACCCTAGCACGGAGTCAGAAGATTTGGAAGAATGTAAACGATATAATGAATAGCGAAAATTCAAAAAACTAACCCTTACCTATACGATCAAATGTCGAAAAAAATCGCTCTACTCCTGTTAACCTTGATCGTAACATGGAGTTGCTTGCGTCCAACCGGACAAAATAAGAGTCATCTAACCGCTGCTGAAGGTCGAAGGGCTGAAGTGCTTTTTCTAGGGCATCAAAGCAAGCATCATGACGCATATAAATTTGCGCCCTGGCTTTCCATCAAGCTTTTTAGAAGTGGCATAAATACCACTTTTGCCCATAGCCTAGAAGCCATTACCGACGAAAATTTAGCCCGATATGACGGATTGATCATTTACGCCAATCACGAATATCTCCCCCCGGAAAAAGAGGAAGTCTTAAAGCGTTTTGTGGCTGCTGGAAAAGGGTTAATTCCCTTACATTCGGCGAGCGGATGTTTTCGAAATTCGGAGTGGTATATCCGTACCATTGGAGGTGCATTCGAATCCCATAAAACCGGCAGATTTAAAAATACCATCGTAAACAGAGAGCATCCTATTATGGCCGGTATTGGGGAGTTTGAAACCTGGGATGAGACCTATGTACACAAGCATATCAATCCCGATATTATTGTCTTAGGTGCACGAGTTGAGGGAAATCATCGGGAACCCTATACCTGGGTAAGACAAGAAGGGAAAGCCCGCATCTTTTATACAGCATACGGACATGACGAACAAACCTGGACCCACATTGAGTTTTTAAACCTGGTGCGGAATGGCGTACTTTGGGCACTTGGTGATGAAGTACAGGCTCAAATCAAAGCCTTAGAAATCCCTGACGTCGACATATATGATACTGATACCATAGCAGCTTATACCCAACGGCATTTAGTTACCAAAATTCAACCGGCACTTCCACCCCATGAATCGGTTAAACTCACCCAAATTCCCACTGAGTTTGAAATACAACTGTTTGCTGCTGAACCCGATATCACCAACCCGATTGCCATGGCCTGGGACGAACGTGGTAGACTATGGGTGGTCGAATCGGTAGATTATCCCAATACATTTAAGGAAACGGACGGAGCCGCAAATGATCGGATCAAAATTTGTGAAGATACCGATGGCGATGGGCGTGCTGATAAGTTTACCGTATTTGCCGACAACCTCAATATTCCAACCAGTATCGTCTTTACTCGCGGTGGTGTCATTGTTTCCATGGCTCCAGACTTTCTTTTTTTGAAAGATACTGATGGCGACGATGTAGCGGACGTTCGTGAAACCATCCTTACCGGTTGGAATAAATACGATACGCATGCCGGTCCATCGAATCTGCAATATGGTTTCGACAATAAAATCTGGGGAGTAACGGGTTACTCAGGTTTTCAAGGTAAAATCGACGGCCGTAAACGCCATTTCAATCAGGGGATCTATTCTTTTCGTCCGGATGGGACTGATTTCGAATTCTTAGCCAGTTCCAGCAATAATACATGGGGGCTCGGTTTCACAGAGGATAATAACATATTTCTCTCCACCGCCAACAATACCCACAGCGCCTACTTTTCAATGCCGGCTAAAAATGCACTCTGGGCTCCTTCAAGTACGTTCGGTGACGTACAACCTATTCAAAAAATTGATGGTCACTACGACGCCCATGCGCTGACACCCAATTTAAGGCAAGTCGATGTAGTAGGTGGATTTACATCGGCTGCCGGACATCATTTTTACACCGCCCGCGATTTTCCCAAAGAATATTGGAACCGGGTTGCTTTCGTTTGTGAACCCACAATTCGATTGATCCATAAGGCCATTCTCGAAAAAGACGGTGCCGGATTTAAGGAAGTCGATGGTTGGAACATGGCGGCAAGTTCGGATGAATGGTTTGGTCCCGTCCAAGCTACCGTTGGGCCTGACGGAGCCCTATGGGTAGCCGACTGGTATAATTTCATTATCCAGCACAACGTGTTTGTACCACGCCAAGCCCCTTCGGAATACGTTTTACCTTTTGTCGAACAACCCCACGGGCAAGGAAATGCTTTTATCAGTCCTCTGAGAGACATTAACCACGGTCGCATTTATCGCATTGTCCATAAGAAGGGCAAGGGTACACCCCCGCCTAAAATCGATAAAAACGATGCAAAATCATTGGTGGAAGCGCTAAAACACTCGAATATGTTTTGGAGAATGACGGCTCAACGCCTGCTCGTCGAACGTAATGACAAAACCGTTGCCAAAGATTTATACGTGCTCATCGACAATCAGGAAGTCGATGAAATTGGATTGAATAGTCCGGCGGTTCACGCATTATGGACCTTACATGGGCTTGGTTTACTGGAAAATTCCCGTTCGGAAGCCTACCAGGTAGCGGTCAACGCACTCAAACATCCGGCTGCGGGTGTCAGAAAAGCGGCGGTAATGGTACTTCCTCCTGGTGATGAAAGCTTTCAAGAAATTAAAAAAGCAGGCCTCCCACAAGATAAGGATCTAAATACTCGACTGGCTGTATTTAACACCTTAGCTACCTATGCGTCAAGCCCAATGATTGGAAAAGAACTTTATCAAGCAGCTTTGACTCCCGAAAACGCCGACGACCGATGGCTAGCAAAATCATTAACCGTCGCGGCATTGCGGCATGAACAGGGTTTTCGAGCTGCTTTGGAAACTAAATCAAATGAATTTGTCAGCGCCATCATTGAACAGATGAACCGTGAAGAATACACCATGGGTCGTCGCGTTTTTATGCCCTTTTCTCCGGATGTCAGCTTAAAAGAAATTACGATCTCCACGACCTTAAGCCGTAATAATACTGACGAATTAGAAGGTTTTATTTTGGGGCATGGAAACCGAGAAAATGGGTACGCTCTTTTTATGGAAAACGGCCAACTCTCGTGGACGGTGCATCAACATGGTCACACCACTACCGTATTAAGTTCCGGGTCATTACCCAATCCCATGGATGTGGTCGCTACGCTTAAAAAGGATGGAACGATGTCATTGGCAATTAACGGTCGAGTGGTGGGTTCGAACAAGGCTCATACCTACTTTACGCATCCCTTAGAGCCAGGCCTGAGAACTGGTGAAGATTACAAGGACAGAGATAAATTAGGCGACTATCCCGATGGATTCCCCTTGAAAGGAAATGTACAAAACACGCGTTTAACACTTCAGAAATCATCTACCGTAGATAGCCTACCCAATCCCACAATCCAAAATACAACTTCTCTGAATACGCTAAACCTTTCGGTTGAGATTGACAAAATGCAATACGACAAACGCTTACTCACGGCAAAGGCAGGGGAAAGAATAACATTGTTTTTTGACAATCCCGACGGAATGCCTCATAACCTATTGATCATCAAACCAGGGACACTGGAGAAGGTAGGGAACGCCGCGGATGAAATGCTTCGAGACCCTAATGCTGCCGATCGACATTATGTCCCGGATATCCCTGAGGTTCTCTTCGCAACTAAATTACTGAATACCGGTGAAAGCACAGCCCTCGAATTTACCGTGCCAGATACCCCTGGAGATTACCCTTATGTGTGCACTTTCCCCGGCCATTGGCGTGGGATGAACGGAATCCTAAGGGTAGTAAAATAAGTCAAAGCAAACTCAATCTATAAGATCATGTTAAGAACACTTTTATTCCGACTTGCCAGTTTAGCCATTTTCCTCACCCTAACTTTCATCACTTTTGCCGGGCAACCTGTAAAAAAGAAGCCCATCAAAGCACTTATGGTGGGCGGTGATGCTTCCCACGATTTCGATCGTTGGTACAAAATAGAGGACGTTAAAACACTTTCCGAAAAAGGTTTAGCTGAAGTGGTCTACACAGATGACCCATCGACCATCTTAGAACATCTACCTCAAATTGACGTACTTATATTAAGTAATAATAAGGCTATCCCCGACCCAGCGACAAGGCAAGCCATCTTCGATTTTTTGGACCAGGGAAAAGGTTTGATTTTACTTCATGCAGCCATTTGGTATAACTGGAATGATTGGCCAGAATACAATCGCCTGCTCGTAGGTGGAGGTTCACGAGGTCATGATAAATATGGCCCATTCGACGTTACCGTCATCGACAAAAAGCACCCGTTGATGAAGAAAATACCCGCTCAATTCAACTTGGCGGATGAGTTATATTATCATAAAATTGACCCAGAAGGTTCGAGTGTTAAGGTTTTGGCTACGGCTCAAATGGCTGGAAAAGCAGAAAGCTATCCGAGTATTTTTACGGTGGAACACCCTAAAGCTCGTATTGTAGGAATTGCGTTGGGGCATGATGCTGCTAGCCATGAACACCCCGCTTACCGGACCCTGCTACAAAACGCCATACAGTGGGCTGCACGTCGTTAATTGTTGAACCCAAGTAACCTAAATAAATATAGTATAATGAGCCAAAAACAAATCACTGTAGTGATCGTCGGTATGGGATTCGGTAAGGAGTTTATCCCTATATATCTCAGCCACCCCAACATCAAAGCCGTCGGAATTTGTACCCGTAATCCGCAAACACGGAACGAACTTGCAACCCGATATAACCTCGACGCTAACCTGGTTTTCGAACATTTTGAGGACATTCCCCAACGCGATGACGTTGACGCCATTCATATTGTAACTCCCGTTCCGGACCATGCTCGAATGACCCTGGCCTCACTAAACGCGAATAAACATACGGCTTGTACCATACCCATGGCCATGACGGTAGAAGATTGTGAGAAAATCGTGGAAGCCAAGCGCCGCACAGGAAAAGTATACATGATGATGGAAACCGCACTTTATACCCGCGAGTTTCTCTACGGTTTGAAACTCGCTGAAAATGGGGAGCTAGGGAGAATTCAATTCGTAAGGGGGTCGCATGTGCAAGATATGAGTATGGATGGTTGGGCAGAATACTGGAAGGGTTTTCCGCCAATGTTGAACGGAACCCATGCCATTTCGCCGTTATTACGTATCAATAATACCATTGCTGAATCGGTGGTGTGCCATGGTTCTGGTCGGTTGTCGGATGATTTAGCTCGTCGATATGGGTCACCCTTTGCAGTTGAAACAGCAACTATTACATTGAAAGATAGCGATGTGGTTGCGGAGGTAACCCGTTCACTCTATGATGTCGTTCGCCAGTACCGAGAAAGCTACGACGTTTACGGTACCAAGATGTCGTTCGAATGGGAACAGCTCCAGGATGAAAACCACGTAATTTTTGACGGGGGTGAAAATGCACATCGTATTGAAGTGCCCGACACGGATGATTTATTGATTGAACCACTAAAGCATTTTACCAAGCGCGAAAAGATTGATGACCCTAATCATGTTTCGTTTCTACAAGGTGCTGGGCACGGTGGTTCACATCCCCATTTGGTACAGGAGTTTGTCGCAGCCATCATCGAAGGGAGGGACTCGGCAGTCGATGCGGCTTTGGCTGCCAACTATACCTGTGCAGGTATTTGCGCCCATGAGTCTGCCATGAAAGGCGGTATTCGGGTGAAAGTTCCAAGCTTTAATGATTAAGTAACCCCGTATAACTACCCACTCCCCAAAATGCATAGCTTTTTTGGGGGTGGGTATGATTTATTCGCACACTTATTGAACTGTTTTTCCCTATGGGTTCGATTACTTTTCAACCAACAACCTCTCGGTCCATACAGACATACCTCCTTCCATGGCTTGGATAAAATACAATCCACTCGTCAAGTCACGGATATCTAATTCGAAGAGGGATGCATTTTGAGAGCTAATAGTTACGGGTATTACCCTACCTGTGAAGTCATATACGTTGATGATTGCCTTTTCCGATAAGGCGGGTATTTCGACGATCACGCGGCTTCCCCGGACCGGATTGGGATATAGCTTCCCTTTCATTGCGGTGGTATTTTCCCATTCGACCGACACAAGGGGTGAGAGTTGGAAGGTGCCGTCCCAGTCGATGGTCCGTAAACGATAGTAAACTACATTTCCTCGGTTGGGTTTAGTAGGGTCATCAAAGCGATAGTCCATCCCATTACGGTTTTGGGCAGCAACACTGCCAATTACTTCAAAATCTCGTCCATTATAACTGCGTTGCACTTCGAAATGAGAAACATTTTCTTCTAACACGGTCCGCCAATGGAGTTGCGCAATCGCGGCTTCCAGCCTAGCCTCGAAGAAAGTCATTGTTACCGGAAGTGGT
>Ga0182793_1002023_pt1 | contig 11976 bp, 8 predicted proteins | sample Passage237A_FD_130498 | JGI IMG/M metagenome (GOLD analysis project Ga0182793, IMG submission 130498) | Cellulose adapted compost microbial communities from Newby Island Compost Facility, Milpitas, CA, USA - Passage2 37A (version 2) (version 2) ...
AATTTCAGACCTCACATTCAGTGAGATATCGGTCTAATATCGGCTGTGCATTTTTGTATTTTTTGAAAGAGGATGCGTCAATAAGGTTAATAAGTTTTATGAATGGAAGAGGATTTATTTTTAAGACAACTAATATATGATAAATTTTTTATTAAATATATCTATTATTATATTTTTAGCGAAGCAGAAATAATGTTTCACCTAAACGATCAGAAAGTATCCTTAGAAAAGGAATTCTTAATTAAGGAAAAGCAAAAATGAATGCACGAAAATCTCTGGTATAAGTTTTAAATATTCGGAAAGAAAAGATCTTAGCTTGCCCTTACCAAACGGTTCCTCTTAAACGTCTATGGAATGTTAGAGAGAAAACAACACTCTCTACATTGAGTCATCATGTTTTCCGAGATGTTTTACAGGCTTATACAGGTCTAAGCATCGTTCTCTCCCACCCCATATCTCTGAACAGAATACACCTAGCTACAAAGAGATAATAACCGACACCTCAAAAGGGCGGATAAATCATAATAGAATGATAATCAGGGAAAGTTGGTAGGACATAGCGGGCTCGAACCGCTGACCTCCGCCCTGTCAAGGCGGCGCTCTGAACCAACTGAGCTAATGTCCTAAAGCGTTGGGAATGCAAAAGTACGAAATTCGCCCTTATTTGAAAGTATAGAGCGAAAATATTTCGCTACCCTTGCTCTCCTTTTTGCTTCTCTAGTAGCCTTTTTTTAACGACATCCTCGGGATAACGCAAGGCTAACTCTCTGATTTCGTAGCTAAATTCGGTGAATACCTGCTCCCACATCCGTGCTTCCGCCTCCGAATATTCATAAAATCCATTGGCATTGGAAACGCCATTTCCACCCGACTTTACTACATCGTCGATCAACTTCGGAACTTCCGTCCCATTGTACAACGTGGGAAAAAGATCCTTCATGACCGTGTGATATGCTTTGACACCGGTAAGATCCATCCAACGGAAAATACCCACGAAAGTCATGAAATAACCCGCATTGTTCCGGCAAGAACGGTCCACATCGTCAATCGTGGCATATCCATTTTCCACCAAATACATCGCCTCCCGATACATGGCATACATCAACCGGTTGGTGATAAACCCACGGATGTCTTTCCGGACAAGAATGGGTTCTTTCCGCCAATGTTGGGCCAGTTTTTGCAGGTATTCGCCCTGGGAGATATCACTGTCGTCGCCACATATAATCTCTAAAAAACGCGTAGTATGCGCGGGTTCCGCCCAGTGTAACCCCAGGAATCGCTTCGGGTGACGGGTATGTTTCTGCAAGACGCTGATAGGAATCGCCGAGGTATTGCTGGTCAATAAAGCATGTTCGTCAATAACCTGCTCCACCTTTTCAAAAACAGATTTCTTGACTTCCAGGCTCTCGATCGTACATTCCAACACCAAAGACGCCCCCCTCAAAAGGTTGTAATCTTCGGTGAGGCTCAACCGCTCGAGGTAGGTCTCGGGTGACAATTCGATTAAACCGTTTGCATACGACTTTTCTAGGTGCTCACGTATACGGTTTTCGGCCAGGTCTAGGTCGGCACTGATAGGGGCTACTCCTACTACCGGGTGCCCCGCAATCAGCAAACAGGTGGTGATGCTACAGCCCATTAAGCCCAGGCCAACCACCCCCACCTGTATGTTTGTCGGATTCAAATCAGTCATTAGAGTTTCACCACATTACCGGTTCTCACTGATTCGTCGCAAGCAAATGCGATTTGTAAACTGCTAACCGCATCCTGCATATGGTCGGTTAAGTCCAGATCTTCCCGAATCGCCCGTAAAAAGAATCTTTGTTCACGATTGCAAAGCTCTTGGTGGTCTGGCTCATCCTGCAAATCGATCCATTCATCCTCTTTAGCAAAACGTTCGTTTTCATCCAAATCAGCATAGTGTACCAACAACGATTCGGTCTTGGTATGTGCTTCAATCGAATCTGATTTTCCAGCTCCACCGGCTTCTTTTGCAACAATTGAAACAGAACCTTTGGGTCCGAATACGTCCTTAATGAAGAAAGCCGTCTCGCTCACCATAGGCCCCCAGCCTGCTTCATACCAACCTACAGAACCATCTTCGAAACGAATCTGTAGCTGTCCGTAATTATAGTTATCGGCTGGGATTTCGTCAGTCAAGCGAGCACCAATGGCACTAACTTGAACGGGCTTACTCCGAACCATTTGACACATCACATCAATATAATGCACCCCACAATCCACGATCGGGCTTAGGCTCTTCATCAAGTTCCGATGTAAGGTCCACATCGCGGTATCACTTTGTTGGTTAAGGTTCATCCGCATTACCAGGGGTTTACCCATTTTTTGGGCTTCTTCGATGAACCGCTCCCAGGATGGGTGGTGACGCAAGATATATCCAATTACAACTTTCTTATTGAGTCTTTTAGCTGCTGCAACCACACGACTAGCGGCTGCTACTGAATCAGCTATGGGTTTTTCAACAAACACGTGAGCTCCAGCTTCCATCGCCTGGATGGCATAGGCTTCGTGTGTGTCGGGATAAGTGGAAATACATACCGCATCGGGCTTTGTTTCTTCTAATGCCTGGGTGTAATCATCGTAAAGCGCATAGCCTCCACCCAATTTCTCATTTAATACTTCTTTACTCTTTCCTCTCGAAACAATTCCTACAATTTCAAATCCCTCCTCCGTATGATAAGCCGTAGCGTGGGAACTCCCCATATTTCCGGCACCAACGACGAGGACTCTCACTGGTTTAGCTGATTCTGACATTTTTTGAACTGGTTATTATTTGATGAATAATTTATTTCAACTTTTATACAAGCTTCTTAAAAATGAACATATCCTTCCAATTTGGCAAATATTTTTGTCAAAGTGGTGTAAGTTCCACTTTCCGAACAAACAATTCTGCCCCTTCCGACTGGATTTGTATTCTCCCACGACTAGGTTTGACATTCACCGCCTGGTTTACTAACACCCCATTCAGGTATACGTCAATCGAATTTCCCCGAGCGTAAACGATCATCCGATTCCATTTTCCCACAGGCTTTTCCACGTCTTTCGCTCCTCGGAAACCCAGTACATCTTTCCAATCGGGATCCCGATGAAGCCAGTTAATACGCCCCTTGTGAATGGTAACCATTTCACCACCTGGCTGATAAATATGGGACGACCCTTGCATCTCAGGAGCTACCGGACAGGTTATAGCGAAATTCTCTGAACCGTCGCCCACTACGATAAAATCACCTGATCCGCCTTCAATGAGTTGACATTCTATGGAATTCATCCAAACCCCACCATAGGCACCGTCCTTCCCTTGGGAATGGATCAGCAAGCCACTATCTCTAGCCCGGTCTACACGCGGTGCAAATGTGCGGTTCCCCCACTTAAAGTCAAGTACCAACTTGTAGTTTTCGTATTCCTTTTCCGTCGTGATACACCCATATTCCTCCCCCGAAATCACGATATTACCTTTCGAAACCGTGAAAACACCCTTGGGATCATGGTTCTTTCCCGTTGTACGAAGAAAGGTATACCAGCCATCCAGATTTTTTCCGTTAAACAATACTTCCTTCTTCTGGGCTAACGCATGCGTTCCGCTACCAAAAACCAACAAGAAGGTAAATAAAAATGACGCAGTGCGTATCAATGAAATTTTCATGGTTCTATGGCTAAAAGATTATTGTGGGATTAGAATTGGCTTATTTTTTTAACTGCTCTAATAAAGGGAATAAGGTGCTTTTGATCTTCTCCGAGGCTTCAGTTTCGAGATAACTTGAACGGGCTCTCCATGTTTCATAACCTCCCAATTGATGATGCTTGGGCGTAGGCAAATAACCGTTGTAACCGTTCGCAAGTGAAATGGTAAAGGTGGAGGGAAAAGGACTCTTCTCCTTAATTTCTAAGCCTATTTCTACAAACACCTCACAGGGAATGGCGGAAATAGCCAAATCGCCGATACGAAATGCTTGAATAATCAGGGGTACTTGGTCGGGATATTGATCAATTAACACCGTTTCCCGGGCATAAATGGCATCTCGTTCCTTTAAAACTTGGTCGGTTTGTTTGGCCAAGATATCTTTTGCCCGCTTCAGTTCGGCTGATGTAGGCTTTCTAACACGCAGTGAAATTTCCTTTTGGGCTGATGCCAGGGGTACCCATTGACGATAATTCATTTTCTGTATGGCCTTGTATGCTTCATCCGAAACAAGGTTAGCCACTCTTTGCATTTGGGCATAAACTCCGGGTGGACGCCAACTACCGGACCGCCAATCGATATTGTTGATGTCCCCGCTCGTACCGTTCGACATGATACCGACAAAGGGGCGATGAGGATCCCCTTCCCCCAACAATTTTTTCATCCGCAGCCCGAACATCCCAAAATAATCAGCTGAAATTTCACCCGGACCGGTTCCTCCCACATAATGTAAGGAATAGTTGGCCAATACCGCTATTGGCTCGCCGGTTAATGATCTAAGGTATACCACATATACTTCGGGATCGGTGGGGCCTGCTGGCTCCTTTAGATGAGGGCTTTTGATTCCAGGGTTCATCCGAACCTTATCCACACCGCCAAACGGATTTGTCATACCCTCCTCGGTATTCATATACCAACGTCGATTGTGTACCTGGGTTGGTTCATACCCTTTTTCCCACCCAATTTCAGCCGGTACTAGATTATTATTGGCGCGAACCAAGGCATCTGCTATTCTTTCGGCTAAAAAATCGAGATAAAAAGGCTCCGGATCACTTTGAAAAACGCTACAGGCTGTACCGCCGCTATGGGTATGAGTAGCCGACATCATCATGTTTTCAACGGGTATGCCCGTCAGCTCATGGGCTCTCTTTTTAGCCTTGTCTAGGGTTTCCTTGTACACCATACAGAGATCGGAAACAACAATGGCCAATTTGGTTTTACCGTCGTCCATCACAATCGCTTTTGCATGGGTGTCATCATGGACATGTCTTACTTTGCCATCCTGGAAGTTCCCATTAATACTGTAACCTATCGGAGGCGTAATTACACTTTGAGCTGCACCCGCTTTGAATACCTGGGCATGAGCCATCGGGCTTTGGAAGCCTACCCAACCCAGTGTAAGGAGTATTGCGAAGTTTTTGATTATTCTATTCATGAGGCTTAAGTTTCAAAACACTTAGGGTTTATTTTTAAGAATTTCGAATTGTTCGAGTTGACGGGCGACAATCTTACGGGAAGCTTCTTTTTCTACCCGATTTGTGCCAAGCCAGGTTTCATAGCCTCCAAGCTCATGTTGTTCGGGAGTAGGTAAATAACCGTAATTCCCATTGGCCAATTCGATCGTAAATGTGGAAGGGAAAGGGCTCTTCTTTTTTATCTCTAGACCCGTTTCCGCAAATGTTTCAAAAGGGATGGCTGCTATTGCTAATTCGCCGATACGAAGGGTCTGCATCACAATATCGATTTTTTCAGGCCAACGTTCCTGCATTTGAATAGCCCTTTTGGCGTACGTTGGCTCCAATGAATGGTAAAGGGTCAGCCCTTCTGGATTGGCCACTACTTGTCGTGCCCTGGCCAAGATCTCCGGGGTAGGCTTCCGCACTTGCAGGGTTAATTCACTTGTAACAGCACCTAATTTCACATCGGTCTGATAGCTTATTTGCTGGTACTTTTGATACACCGCCTGCGCTACATCCCGAGCTACGATTTGCATTTTTTGATAAGCTCCCATTTTTTCGGCGGGGCCTCTAAAGTTAATATTGTTGATATCACCGGAGGTCCCATTCGACAACATCGCAACAAATCCGGTATGAGTTTGATCAAGTAACCGGGTCATTTGCTCGGCGAAGACACCAAAATAGTCGGCCGAGATATGATCCCTAGGAACCCCTCCTACATAATGCAACGAATAATTGGCTAACAAGGCAAGTGGGCGTCCGTCGACCGATTGTACGGAAACGAAATACACTTCCGGGTCAGTGGGACCGGCAGGTTCCAACAAATCGGGATTCCCGACACCTGGGTTCATCCGGGCTTTGTCCTGCCCCCCAAAAGGATTGGGAACGTCGCTGCCTGGTTTCATGATCCACCGCCGGTTGAACACATGCTGTGGAACCTGAACCGATCCCCAGCCGATACGGGCAGGCTCCTTATTGTACACAGCTCGACGAACCCCATCGGAAATTCGACGAGCTACAAATAATTGATATTCATCCAACGGCTTCCCGTAATTGTAATTCATTCTTTCATCCCCAACACTGCTGGCACTTACACTCGAATGCGTGTGTGTAGCGGCCATCAGTATATGGCCTTTCTTTATTCCAGTATGTTGGTGGATCAAATCTCGGGCATGATCAAATACCTCCCGATTGATTGAAAGGTTGTCAACAATGACAATGGCTATTTGCTCATGGCCATCATCTAATACCAAACACTTTGCATACAACTCATCGTGGATATACTTAGCTTCGGGTGGAATCCCAAAATTTCCAACGATACCACCGTCTAGAAAAGGGGTGATATTGCTCAGTGCTGCCCCAGCCTTTAGTTCATATTTCGAATTTTGAGCCTTGGCCAGGGTCAAACTTGTCAAACAAATCAGCGTTAGGATTGCAAGGGAAATGGGTCGGTTAAAGGTTTGATTTTTTTTCATCTGGGTTACTAATTGGCGTTTTTCAGAAATGCGATCAGATCCAATAAGTCTTGTTCCGTCATGGCCTGTTCTAATCCATCAGGCATCAACGAGATGCCGGGGTTGGTTATGGTTCGAATATCTTTCCTAAGAATAGTTTCTTCTGTCGAAAAAGCAGTTCGAATGGTTAAGGAGTTTTCAGTTTCTGACACCACCCAACCGGTAACGGTATTTCCATCATTGGTCTCAATATTTAGAGCTTGGTAGGCTGGATAGACTTCGTAATTGGGTACAACAATATGGAGTAAAATAGCATCGGGGGGTTGATTTCGAATACCGGTTAAATCAGGACCCACATTGCCCCCTTCCACACCGGAATAAGTATGGCAGGCCGAACAACTGGTCTCGAAAACCTTACGTCCGTTAGCTGCTACAGCAGGTCTACCCAATTTCTCCTTAAAATCTTGGTACACCTTCATCCTTCCCCCTGACTCTAAATCCTCGAAATAATGGGTTGCCAGTTTGCTTATCTCCCCATCTTTATGTTTGATTAATCGTTGGCGGTCGGTCGAGGCAATTTCAGCTGGCCCAATTACCTTGCTCTCCAGGGCTTCAAAAAGTATCCGAATATATTCTGGGTTGGAAACCAACGCCGCTACGACAGAATTTTTTACCCGGGGCGTATAGGCAGACCAGATTTCTTTTCGGGTCATTAAACGAGCCCCCTCAACCTTTCCCAGTCGTGCCAGTGCCGAAACGGTCTCGATTTGAATTTCCGGCGGGTTCCGAGCGTCTAATGTTTTTTCCAACACCGGCTTGACGTTATCGAAATCATAATACCCCAATAACGCAACGGCGTCTTTTCGTTGAGAAACTGGAAGATTTTCCGCCAAGGCCACCCGGTTCATTCTTTTCATAAATGTGCCCAACCGTGTCGATGCCTTTGGGTTGGATTCGTTGGCCAACAAGGCGTGAAGGGGGGAACCTTTGTCTTTCATTATTTCTTTTCGGCGGGAAACTCCTTCGGCGAGCCCTAGGATAGTCGCAGCTCGCCAATCTTCCCCACCTTTTTGATGGAGTGTCTCCTCCAACAAATCGCGACAAGCCTCAGCCGATGCCGCATTTCCAAACAGGCGCCCCATGTCTTGCATTACCAAGGCATAAGCACGGGCATTCCCCATATTTTGCTTTCGAAAAGCTTCTAAAAACCCCGATAGCCGTCCCGATATACCGCTTAAGACCGCATTCCGGGACCACTTGTCCTCTCCATCCTGCGCTGCTATCTTGGCCAGAGCTTCGACCGAATTCGTCCCTGGCAAATTACCTAAAGCTAGGGCGGTCTTAAATCGAACGCGCTGATCCGAATCGGAAGCACAGACCTCTAAAATTTTACCGGGGTTATTCGTTTTGTTAGCACCTGCCAATTCAACCACCTGTTCTCTCACGCCGGAATGAGGATCATGAACGGATTGAGTTAATATTTCCTCGTTTAAAGCACCGAGGTGGTTTAATAACCAAAGGGCGGCTGCTCGCGTCTCAGCCTTATTTGACCCCTTAACTAATTGGATCAACCCGCTCGTATAAGCCGAATTTCTGTCTTCTAAAATGAGCCTGAAAGCCGTTTCTCTAGCCCATTGATTTTCAGAATCTAATGCGTTCAACACCTCAGTGGTCGTGGCCAAACGACCAGGGGTGGTGAGTTTTTTGTCCTTAGTGAAAATTTTATATAATCTCCCATCCGACTTGCCACTTTCAAAATCGAGCAAATGACGCGCGTCTTCCGGCACGTAGGAAGGGTGATCGATCACCTTTCGATACATATCAGCTAAGTAGAGGGCTCCGTCTGGACCATGATTTAAGTATACCGGGCGAAACCATTCATCGGTTGAAGCGAGAAATTCTTTGTTATCATATACTAACTCCGACCGAAACCCTGGGCCTTGAGGCATCATTTTTTGTCTTTGCACTAAATTCTGGGCTGGTTCACAGATAAACACATTCCCCTTATGTGACTCGGTCATGGCATCTCCGTTGTAGACCAGCAAACCACAGGCGGAAGTGAAGGTCCCTGTATGCGATAACCCGATCAGTTTTGGAATAAACTCCGCGGTTGTAACTGCCCCACTGATAGGAAATACCTTAGCATTCGCTTCCACATCGGATACATTCTGGTGGGTTTCAGTAAACAGGAGGGCTGGATTGCGTTTCAAATGGGCTGGCTCCAGCATCATTTGCATTACCGGGTGTCGATTGGAAGTTCCGAAACGTCTCCCAAAAGGATCAAACGCAAGGCCAAATTGACTTCGCCCGCCTGTATTTTCGAAGACAAAGGTTTCTGGATGAAAACGTCCGTCGGCTGAAGTAAAAGTGACGGGCTCGCGATCAGGGTGTTTGGGGGATGAAACCTTACCGCCGTTCAAACCGCTGGTGACATACACCCATCCGTCCAAGCCAAGAATGGGATGACTCACTCTGATCTGTGCTGTCTTATCGTCATTAAATCCCGTTAAAACAATATCTTTAACGTCGGCGATACCATCCCCATCGGTGTCCTTAAAATAATAAATATGGGGGGCACAGGTAACAAACACCCCTCCTTTCCAGGGTAATATGCCATTCGGGTAACTCAGGTTCTCCGCAAACTCGTAACGGGTATCGTATTTCCCATCCTTATTCGTGTCTCTCAACAGAGCGATGCGACCAATACTGGGTGCTTTGGAACCATCGATGGGATCGGGATAGCCCCTGTCTTCGACGACATAAAGGTCGAATTTTTCATCAAAGGCAAATGCTACGGGATCTATTACCAGGGGTTCTCCTGCAATAAGTTCAATGGATAACCCTTCTTCAAGTTGGAAACTCTCTATAGCCTTTTGAAAACGGTCTTCATTTTGAACGTATTTTTTTCCAGTTTTTTGAATGGAGGCAAAAACCAAAATACCCGCAAGAACAAATAAAATCTTAAAACGCATGAGAAACAGATATAATCAATAGGTTGGGCACCGTAATACGAGGTTACTAAGGGTTAATATTTTCACGTAAATAGTTTACCAGCCGTGGAAACATCGGTTTTGAAAATGAAATTTTCTACCATTAATATGTAAAATTATACTTGCACGATTCGACATCGGGTTAAGAATTAGGTTACCTCATTGGAAATGCATCTTTTTAGCTGGAATATAAACATTACAGCCACTTTTTTACAGCAATTTTTCAATTTTTAATTCAGTTCTGGAGCGATACTTCCGTACTCCCATGGTTTTCCGGAAAATGCTGGAGCCTTTTGCCCAGAAGGAATAGGTCCTGGCTGCAATTGTCGAGCCAACTCAACCCCTATTGCTGCCATACGTTCACCTGCCCCCACTTCCAGATTGCTATATAGCGTGAGTCGGGTTTCATAGCCCCCCCCACCTTTCGCCATCGCTTGTTGGGTAGGTACGTAACCGACACAGCCATTTGCCAGCATTGAAATAAAGGTGTATTCAAACGGACTGTTCATTTTGATATCAAGCCCAAATTGACAAAAATATTCGGCTGGGTTTGTAATGATGGCCACGGGTCCGATCTGTATGACTTGTATCTCCACGGGTACAGTCGGTTGTTTTTTGGCTTTGGCATCGAGCATGACGGTCTCCTTGGCGAAGGTCCAGGTCGTTGTTCCTACTTCCACCGGTTTTTTTCTTACAATCGCCAAGGCTTCTTTTACCTTTTGAGGCGAAGGTAATCGGCGTTTCATATTTTCTCTATGAACCTTATAGGCGACGGGTGCGAGTGTATCCCGATGCATGTCTAACAACACTTTCACAGCCTCTGCTCCGACACGAGCACCAACAAAACGTGCCCACTCCTCCCCTCTTCGATTTACAAACTCATTTTGATTATCCACCTGCGTCACATCCCCCGCTGCGCCTTGAATAAATACGACCACGCAATCAGGTCCAAATGCTCCGCGAATCGTTTGTTCGAGGTAATAAACCCAATTGGCTGAAATTCCGCCCGGATTGGTAGTGGTATGGCAGGTGTAATTAACGATGCAGCCAATACATTTGCCCTTTTGATCCCAGGCGCCTACCACTCCCACTTCAGGATCTATAGGACCGGCAGGACGAATGATATCGGGATTTAATTGTCCGGGATGTGTAAAAGTTTGACCGTTCTTCATGAAAAAACGTCGATTGAAGGCGACCTTATCTTCGTATCCCCTTCCGACTCCTAATTTCACTTCACCTAAATTTTGGTAGGCTTCAGTGACTGCAGCTACGACTTGGTTTTCAACGGTCTTCAGATATTCCGGATTAGCACAGGAAGATTTTTCATAGGCAAGTTCCTTTATCAATGCATCTGCCCAATCGAATTCCCCTGGTTGGATCATACCGGTGGGTCCGGAAGAATGCGAATGTGTGGCGCAAATTAAAATCGCATCCGAGGGAATGGTCGTTTGCGCATTGATCCTTTTACGGGCATTAGCAACCACCGCCTCCGGAACCAAGAGGGCATCTACCGCAACTACAGCCACCGTATTGGATCCATCACCAAATACCGATGCCCTAACCTTGCAGGGGTCATGTACCGACTGATGAAATACCTTGCCATATCCACCCGGTTGTTCCATGCCTATGTCCGGTGTGATATCCTTTTCTGAAAATGCCGCACGGGTACTAGCTTGGTTATTGGGTTTTGATGGGAAAGGTTTCGGCTGTTGTTGCTCGTCTTCAAATTCAGGAAAATTCCCGGCCAAACCCAAGAATGACGTTCCCAAAAGTGATTTTTTAATGAAATTTCTGCGATTATCGATAAAAGACTTTCTCATGTATTTTCCAGCTGTTTATAAAGATTATAGGGTAGAAAATGGAAGTAGATGAAATAAAAAAATTACTGAAACTTGTAAAATATACTCATTAAGAAAAAGCAGGTAATCTCCTTTTATAACAAATCCAAAATATCAGGGGGATGCCTTTTTCCCATACTTTACAGGAGAAAGTCACCCTTCTAATAGACGAATAAAATGAGCATAAGACCCCCTGATAGGACATCATACATCGATTTTATCATCTAATTGCATCCATATTTTTACTCAGTTGTGAGCCCCTTTAACTTTTTCACCTAAACCCTTCTTTAAAATGAACAATTCTCCTCATCAGGAAACGGAAATGCGTCGTGAACTCGGCTTACTAGATGCCACTATGATCGTTGCGGGATCCATGATTGGCTCAGGTATTTTTATTGTGAGTTCCGATATCGTTCGAAATGTCGGAAGTGCTGGATGGCTGATTTTCATCTGGGCAATGACCGGGATCATTACCTTAACAGCCGCACTTAGTTACGGTGAATTATCGGCCATGTTTCCGAATGCAGGCGGACAATA
>Ga0182793_1002024_pt1 | contig 11976 bp, 10 predicted proteins | sample Passage237A_FD_130498 | JGI IMG/M metagenome (GOLD analysis project Ga0182793, IMG submission 130498) | Cellulose adapted compost microbial communities from Newby Island Compost Facility, Milpitas, CA, USA - Passage2 37A (version 2) (version 2) ...
CACGCGATCCTCACGTTGCCTCCGCCGGCTCGCCGGGGCCCGCCCCGGCCGGGGCGGCCCGCTCCGCCTCGATCCCCGCCAGCCGCTCCCGGGTGATCGCGATCGCCTCCGGGTTGGAGTCGATCAGCACGTAGCGGCGATCGAGCTTGGCCGCGACCGCGCCCAGGGTGCCGCTGCCGCAGAAGAAGTCGAGGCAGCGATCGCCCGGCCGGCTCGAGGCGACCACCATCCGCCGCACGATGCCCTCCGGCTTCTGGCTCGGGTAGCCGGTCTTCTCCGCCCCGTTGGTCGGCACGATCGTGTGCCACCAGACGTCGGTCGGCAGCTTGCCCCGGGCCGCCTTCTCCGCCGTGACCAGCCCCGGGGCCATGTACGGCTCGCGGTCGACCTCGGCCGAGTCGAAGTGGTACGCCTCCGGGTCCTTGACGTAGACCAGGATCGTGTCGTGCTTGGCCGGCCAGCGCCGCTTCGCCCGGGCCCCGTAGTCGTAGGCCCAGATGATCTCGTTCAGGAAGCACTCCCGGCCGAAGACCTCGTCCAGGAGCAGCTTGCAGTAGTGGGCCTCGCGGTAGTCGATGTGGAAGTAGAGGGTGCCGGCCCGGTCGAGCAGCCGGTGGGCCTCGTTCAGCCGGGGCTCGAGGAAGCCGAGGAAGTCGTCGAAGCGGTCCCGGTAGGAGGAGCGCTCCAGGAGCTCGGTGCGGTAGCGGCGGCCCTGGTAGCCGGTCCGGTCTCCCCCCTCGTCGGCGACCGTGCGGATCGCCTGCCGGGCCTGGGTCTGGCCGGTGTTGAACGGCGGGTCGACGTAGATCATCTGAAACGACCCGTCCGGGAAGGGCGGCAGCAGATCCAGGTTGTCGCCGAGCAGGATCAGGTCCTCCCCCGCCGCGTCATCACCCGAACCCGGCCGCTCCAGTCCGCTTTCCCCAACCTCAGCCACCCGCCCAACCTAACCGAACCACGCTCCGCCCCTAAGGGCCGATCGATCCCCCTGCTTGAGGCGGGTCGGTTCTCGGCACGGCTGATGGTTGTCCGATGCCACCTGGTGGTTGGTGGCCGTGGGCTGAGGCGTTAGTGGCCGGCGGGTCCTGTCAACCGAACAGCCATCACCGGCAGCGGTGAAGATCATGGAGCAATATGCACCACGATCTTCACTGCTACCGGTAAGACCGGCGCATCCGAGACCAAACCCGGCCCTCAGCCCCCAGAACGAGAAAGGCCCGGGAGGCAAGCGCCTCCCGGGCCTTTCGAGCCCAGCAGCTTCAGCCGCCAGGCAACAACTACAGGTTGCCGAGCTCCGCGACGATGTCGGTGACGGTCTGCTTCGCGTCGCCGAAGACCATCGCGGTCTTCTCGTTGTAGAACAGGTCGTTGTCGATCCCGGCGAAGCCGGCGCTCATCGAGCGCTTCAGGACCAGCACCTGCTGGGCCTCGTCGACCTCGATGATCGGCATGCCGTAGATCGGGCTGGACTCGTCCGTCTTCGCCGCCGGGTTGGTGACGTCGTTGGCGCCGATCACCACGCAGACGTCGGTCTGCGGCAGCTCCGGGTTGATCTCGTCCATCTCCTTGAGCTGCTCGTACGGCACGTCGGCCTCGGCCAGGAGCACGTTCATGTGCCCGGGCATGCGGCCGGCGACCGGGTGGATCGCGTAGCTGACGTTGACGCCCTTCTTCTTCAGCTCGTCGGCCATCTCGCGGACGGCGTGCTGGGCCTGGGCGACGGCGAGGCCGTAGCCGGGGACCACGACGACCGAGTCGGCGTAGGCGAGCTGGATCGCGGCGTCCTGGGCGTTCATCGAGCGGTAGGGACGCTGCTCGGCGTCGCCGCCGCCACCAGCCGCGGGCGAGCCGAAGCCGGCGAACAGGATGTTGGCGACCGAGCGGTTCATCGCCTTCGCCATCTCCAGGGTGAGGATGGTGCCGGAGGAGCCGACCAGGGTGCCGCCCACGATCAGGGCGGTGTTGTCGAGCGCGATGCCGGCGGCCGCGGCCGAGAGGCCGGGGAAGGCGTTCAGCAGGGCGATCACGACCGGCATGTCGGCGCCGCCGATCGGCAGCACGACCATCGTGCCGAGCAGGGCGGCCACGACCAGCATCCCGATGAACAGGGGCTGGCTCAGGTCGGCGAGCTCGTTGTTGATGCCGAGCACGACGCCGCCGACCACCAGGGCGGCCAGCAGCAGGCCGTTGATGACCTTCTGTCCGGGCAGCCCGATCGGCTGGCTCGGGATCAGCTCCTGCAGCTTGCCGAAGGCGATGTTCGAGCCCCAGAAGGAGATCGAGCCGATCACCATCGCCAGCAGGGTCGGGATCATCACCTCGAGCGAGACCGAGGCGGAGAGGTGCGGCCCGCCGACCGTGTCGCTCAGGCTCTGCAGCTTGCCGATCGTCTCGCCCTGGTGGATCCAGTGGCGGTACTCCGCCCAGGCGATCAGGGCGATCGCGCCGCCGCCGAGGCCGTTGTAGAGGGCGACCATCTGCGGCATCTCGGTCATCTTGACCCGCTTCGAGGCGATCGCCCCGACCAGGGTGCCGACCACGATGCCGGCGATGATGATGCCCCAGTTGCCGATCCCCTTCTGGGCCAGCGTGGTCGCCACGGCGACCGCCATGCCGATCGCGGCGATGCCGTTGCCGCGCCGCGCGGTGGTCGGATGGGTGCCCAGCTTGATGCCGAAGATGAACAGCGAGAAGCTCAGCACGTACAGCAGGGCGACGATCGCCGACCCCTGGTCGAGAGCGGCCAGGGGCAGGCTCGGGACGAGGGCGCTCATGACTTGTCCTCCGCGCCCGGCGCGGCGTCCGCGGCCGGCTTCTTCTTCTTGGTGCCGAACATCTCCAGCATGCGGTCGGTGACCATGAAGCCGCCGACGATGTTGATCGTGCCGAACACGATCGCGATGAAGCCGATCACCTCGTCCAGGGTGCTGTTCGCGTACCCGACCACGATCAGGCCGCCCAGCAGGACGATGCCGTGGATCGCGTTGGTCTGCGACATCAGCGGCGTGTGGAGGGTGGTCGGAACCTTGGAGATCACCTCGAAGCCGACGAAGGCCGCCAGCACGAGGATCGTTATCTCGGTTACGAGGTCCATCAGCGGGCGGTCCTCTCTCCGCGCACCTCGCCCGCGTGGGCGATCGTGGCGGCGTCGATGATGTCGTCCTCGAGGTTCAGCTCGACCCCGCCCTCCTCGGTGAGGATCAGGCCGAGCAGGTTCTCGAGGTTCTTGGCGTAGAGCTGCGAGGCGTGGCCCGGCAGCTCGGAGGCGAGGTTGAGCGGGCCGACGATGCGGACCCCGTCCTTCTCCACGACCTGGCCGGGCTCGGTCAGCTCGCAGTTGCCGCCGGTCTCGGCGGCGAGGTCGACGATCACCGAGCCGGGGCCCATGTTGGCGACGCCCTGCCCGGTGATCAGGGTCGGCGCGGGCCGGCCGGGGATCGCGGCGGTGGTGATGATCACGTCCTGCTTGGCCGCGTTCTCGTCGAGCGCGTCGCGGACCTGCTGGTTCTCCTCGTCGGTGAGCGGCCGAGCGTAGCCGCCCTCGCCCTCGGCGTCGGGGATGAAGTCGAGCTCCAGCGGGCGCCCGCCGAGCGAGCCTATCTGCTCCCAGGCGGCCCGGCGGATGTCGAAGCCGGTCACGATCGCGCCCAGCTTCTTGGCGGTGGCGATCGCCTGCAGGCCGGCGACGCCGGCGCCCAGGACCAGCACCCGGGCCGGCCGGATGGTGCCGGCGGCCGTGGTCAGCATCCCCCAGAACCGGCCGGACTCGCGGGCCGCGATCAGGGTGGCGGCGTAGCCGGCGGCGGTCGCCTGCGAGGACAGCGCGTCCATCGCCTGGGCGCGGGTCGTGCGCGGCACCGCCTCCATCGCGATCGCCGTGACCCCGGCCCGAGCCAACGCGTCGTTGGTCTCGGCCGACGTCCACGGGGCCAGGTGGCTGATCAGCCACTGGCCCGAGCGCAGCGCCCCGGCCTCCTCGACCGTGGGCACGGCGACCCGCAGCAGCAGGTCGGCGGCGAGCGCGTCCTCGCGGCTGCCGACCGTGGCTCCGGCCTCGGCGTATTGGGAGTCGGGGTGGCCGGCGAGATCGCCGGCTCCGGACTCGATTACGACGTCGACGCCGTCCCTCTTGGCGAGGGATCGGACCGTCTCCGGCACCAGGGCAACCCGGCGCTCACCGTCAGCGGACTCTCTGGGAACACCAATTTTCATTGACAAGACGGGGGGAGATTACGACAACCGGACCATCCCGAGGCGTGACGTCGGATATGCCTCCGGGGTCAGGCGGGGAGCGCGGCCAGCCGCTCCACGGTGTGCTTCATCTGATCCCGCTCCGGGTGGACCGGGGTGGCGATCAGCCGGTCGATCCCGTTCTCCCGGAACCGGGCCAGCCGCTCGGCCACCTCGGCCTCGGTGCCGATCAGCGAGACCGCGTTCACCAGCTCGTCCGGCAGGGCCTTGAAGGCGCCCTCCTTGTCCCCGTCCTGGAACAGCTCCTGGACCTCGTCGGCGACCTCGCCGAACCCGAAGCGGTGCGAGAGGTCGACGTAGAAGTTGGTCTTCTTCGAGCCCATGCCGCCCAGGTACAGGACCAAGCCCATCCGGACCACGTTGCGGGCCGCCTCGAGGTCGCCGTCGATCGCGACCTGCACCGAGGGCGAGATCTCGAAGTCCTCGCGGCTCCGGTTGCCGGCGGCCAGCCCCTTCTCGATGTGCTCGCCCCAGGCCTCCTGGAACTTGTCGACCGAGAAGAAGATCGGGATCCAGCCGTCGGCCACCTCGGCCGCGATCTCGACCGAGCGGCGGCCGATCGCCCCGAGGAAGATCGGGATGTGGTTCCGCAGCGGGCGGAAGTTGAGCTTGAGCGACTTGCCCTGGCCGTCCGGCAGCGGCAGCTTGTAGTGCTCGCCCTGGTGGTCGAGCTTGCCCTCGCGGGCGATGATCTCGCGGACCACCTCGACGTACTCCTTGGTGCGGCCCCACGGCTTCGCGTACGGCACCCCGTACCAGCCCTCGGAGACCTGCGGGCCCGAGGGGCCGAAGCCGAACATGAAGCGGCCGTTGGACAGCGTGTCGATCGTCGCCCCGGCCATCGCGGCGGCCGCCGGCGGGCGGGCCGGCACCTGCATGATCGCGGCGCCCAGGTTGATCTTCTCGGTCTGCCCGGCCAGCCAGGCCAGCACGCTGACGCAGTCCGAGCCGTAGGACTCCGCGACCCAGACCGATTCGTAGCCGACGCTCTCGGCGAACCGAACCGCCTCCAGCGCGTCGTCGCCCTGGGGTCCGATGCCCCAATAACCGAGGTACAAGCCAAGCTTCAGAGACATGCGCGCACCCTAGAGGATCGATCGCGGTTCGAGCCCGGGCGCGGGACGGCGGCCGGGCCGTGAACCAGTAAAACTCCGGGCGTGGACGAAGCCGAGACCCGAGTGATGACCGAGCGGGGCCTCTCCGCCGCCGAGGCGGCCGAGCGGCTGCGGGAGCTCGGCCCCGCCCAGCCGCACAGCTCGCGCTCGACCGCGAGCATCGTCGCCGGCAACGTCTTCACGCTGTTCAACCTGATCATCGGGGTGTTCTTCATCCTGATCCTCTCGCTGGGGCTGTTCGCCGACGCGATCTTCGGGCTGATCGCGATCGTCAACACCTGGATCGGGATCCGCCAGGAGCTCAAGGCGAAGGAGGTGCTGGACCGGCTGGCGGTGCTGATCGCACCGCGCGCGACCGTGATCCGGGACGGCCGGGAGCTGGAGCTGCTGGCCGACGAGGTCGTGCCGGGCGACCTGATCCGGCTCGCCCCGGGCGACCAGGCGGTCGCCGACGGGCGGGTGATCGAGGGCCGCGGCCTCGCGGTCGACGAGTCGATGCTGACCGGCGAGTCCGACCCGATCGGCAAGCGGCCGGGGGACGAGGTCCTGTCCGGCGGGTTCGTCGTCTCCGGCTCCGGCTCCTGCGAGGTCACCGCGGTCCGGGAGGACAGCTACGCCGGCAAGATCGCCGGCGAGGCCAAGGCCTTCCGCCATCCCCCCTCCCCGCTGGAGCGGGAGGTCAACCGGGTGATCGTCGCCTCGACCTGGGTGCTGCTGCCGCTGGCCGTGCTGCTGATCGGCTCGCTGATCGTCCGCCGGGTCGACCTGATCGACGCCGCCCAGACCGCGACCGCCGGCCTGATCACCCTGATCCCGGAGGGGCTGGTCCTGCTGATGAGCGTGACCTTCGCGGTCGCCGCCCGCAAGCTGGCCCGGCGCAACACGCTGGTCCAGCAGATGAGCGCCACCGAGTCGCTGGCCTCGGTCGACACGATCTGCGTCGACAAGACCGGCACCCTGACCGACGGCGAGCTGACCGTGGTCGGGATCGAGACCGCCTACGTGACCGACTCCAAGCTGGCCGGCCGCCTGCTGGGCCGGTACGCCGCCTCGGCCGGCGACCGCAACCGGACCCTGGAGGCGATCGCCGCCGAGTTCCCGGGCCAGGCCGAGCCGGTCCTGGACGAGGTCGTGTTCTCCTCCGAGTGGAAGTGGGCCGGCCTCACCCTCGACGACGGGGGCGGGCCGGTCTCGCTGGTGATGGGGGCGCCCGACCTGATGGTCGAGTCCGGGGCGCTCGACCTGGCCGGCCCCCTGGCCGAGCGGCTGGAGGCCGAGACCGCGGTCGGCCGCCGGGTGATCGCCTTGGCCCAGACCTCCGCCCCGCTGCCCGGCTCCGGCGCCGACGGCCACCCGGCCGGGCTGGAGCCGGTGGCGCTGGTGGTGCTGGAGGAGAACCTGCGCCCCGGCGTGGCCGAGACCCTGGAGCTGATGCGGGCCGAGGAGGTGGACCTGAAGCTGATCTCCGGCGACGCCCGGGCGACCGTGACCGCGGTGGCGGCCGCGGTCGGCGTGCCCGCCGACGCCGGCGTGATCGACGGCGCCGAGCTGCCGGAGGACCCGGAGGAGCTGGCCCGGGCCGCCGCCGAGAACACGATCTTCTGCCGGATCCGCCCCGACCAGAAGCGGGCCCTGGTCTCCGCCCTCTCCGACGCCGGCCGCTACACGGCGATGATCGGCGACGGCGTCAACGACGTGCCGGCCCTGAAGCGGGCCCGGATGGCGGTGGCGATGGGCTCCGGCAGCCAGGTCACCAAGTCGGTGGCGGACGTGGTCCTGCTCGAGGACGAGTTCGAGCGGCTGCCGGAGGCGGTCGCCGAGGGCCGCCGGATCGCCCGCAACATCCACCGGCTGGGCCGGCTCTACCTGACCAAGTCGATCTACGCCGCCGCCCTGATCCTGCTGGTCTCGGTGCCCGGCTTCGCCTTCCCCTTCCTGCCCCGCCACCTCACCCTGGCCGCCCTGCTGACGATCGGCATCCCCTCCTTCGTGCTCGCCCTCGCCCCCTCGGACGGCCCGCTCTACCGCGGCCGGCTGCTGCGGGCGCTGGGCGCCTTCGCGGTGCCGGCCGGGCTGGCGACCGCGCTCGGCTCGATCCTCTCCTTCTTCCTGGTCGACGTGATCTTCGGCGGCTCGCTCGAGGACGGCCGGACCGCGGCCACGACCACCCTGATCATCCTCGGGCTCTGCTTCGTGCTGCTGCTGGAGCGCGGACCCGGCCGGGAGCACATCGCGATCCAGAGCTACATGCTGGCGATGGTCGCCGGCCTCGGCGCTCTCTTCGCCGGGATCCTGGCGGTGGCGCCGCTGCGGGAGCTCTTCGAGATGTCGATGCTCTCCGCCTCGCAGTGGTTCGTCGCGATGCTGGCCGCCGCGCTCGGCCTGGTCACCGCCAGCCTGATGTGGCGGCTGCCGGGGATCCAGTCCTGGGAGGCGGACGAGGAGCGGCTGCCGATCCCGCCGCTGGAGCGCGAGGACCGCCCCGAGCCCTGACCGCCCGCCGGTCCTCGCGGGCCGCGGCCCGCCCCGTCCGATCGGCCCGCCGCCGCGACTGACGACGCCCCGATCCGCCAGGTGGCCAGTGTCGTCCGCCAGGTGGCCACAAATCGGTTTGCGGCACCCTCGGCCGGTCTAGTTTGGACTCGTGGCCACCGCGGTTCCCGTGGCCGCGAGCTCCGAGAGACAAGCGTTAGGAGGGTTGAGGTTTGAGTCACGTTTCCCGATGGGCCCTCGGGGTGGGCGCAGCGCTTGCGCTCCTCCTCGGCGGCCTCGCACCGGCGGCCAACGCCGCCCCCAAGCCGGCCGACACCGTGCTCCGCAACGGGTTCGTCTACACGGTCGACCAGAAGAACAGCGTCAAGCAGGCGATCGCGATCCGCGGCGGCAAGATCGTCTACACCGGCACCGACAAGGGCGTGAAGCGGTTCGTCGGCAAGCGGACCGAGGTCACGAACCTGGGCGGCAAGATGGTCATGCCCGGCATCGTCGACGCCCACAACCACGCCACCTCGGCCGGCGAGGTCCTGCTGCAGTGCGACCTGGGGTACGAGGCGCTGACGGTCCCGGACTTCCAGCAGCGGATCCAGGCCTGCCTCGACGAGGGCGCCGACAAGGAGCCGGACGGCTGGCTCCAGGTCTCGGGCTGGTACCGCCAGGCGATGCTGCCCGAGGGCACGGTCGTCACCAAGGCCGACCTCGACGGCCTCGGCACCAGCCGGCCGATCGTGGTCCAGTCCTCGGACGGCCACTCGACCCTGACCAACAGCCGCGGCCTGGAGCTGGCCGGGATCACGGCCGCCACCCCCGACCCGGAGGGCGGCCACATCGGCCGCGTCGGCGACACGGACGAGCCCAACGGGATCCTCGAGGACAGCGCCCAGGGCATGGTCCACTCGCTGATCCCGGAGCCGACCCAGGGGGACGTGGTCCAGTGGGCGCGGACCGCGGTCGAGGCGATGCGGGCCGACGGGGTCACCTCGTTCATGGAGCAGGGCGCGACCGAGAGCGTGCTCGAGGCCTACCGCTCCCTGCGGCGCGCGGGCCAGCTCACGGCCCGGGCCAGCCTCGCCCCCAACGTGCCGCTCGCCGAGCGGGCCACGCCGGCGGTCGCGGTCAAGCGGATCCTAGACCTGCGGCGAAAGTACCACCGCCCGCTCGAGCCGCGGCCGGACCTGCGGGTCCAGAACTCCGGCGAGATCTCCCAGGACGGGGGGCTGCAGTGGTCGGCGCAGACCGCCAGCCTGTTCGAGCCCTACCTGGTCAACGCCGGCACCGAGGAGGCCCCGAACTGGGTCCCCGGGCCGAGCCGGGGGCCGGACCCCTACACCCCGCTGCCCCAGCTCAAGCGCCTCTCCCTGGCGCTGGCCAAGGCCGGGATCGAGCCGGAGATCCACGCGATCGGCGACCGGGCCGTCCACGAGACGCTCGACGCCTACGCCTACGTGCGCAAGCACCTGAGCAAGAAGAAGGCGAAGGCGAAGCTGACCAAGGCCCAGCGGAAGCTGGCCAAGCTGCGCCGGAGCTCGGCCGGCAAGCAGCGGATCCGCAAGGCGAGGGCCGCGGTCAAGCGGGCCCGGAAGCTGGTCCGGAAGGCCGACGTCCGCCTGCTGATCTCGCACGCGGAGATGGTGATCCCGAGCGACTACGACCGGTTCCGGAAGCTGGACGTGATCCCCGCGATGGGGTTCTGGTGGGCCAGCCCGGACTTCGACTCGATCGACGCGGCCAAGGACTACCTCGGCCCGGAGCGGTTCAACCGGATGGAGCCGGAGGGCCACCTCCAGCGGGCCGGCGCCAAGATCGCGCTCGGCAGCGACTGGCCGGTCAACGCGCTCGACTCGATGTACCAGCTCAAGGTGCTGACCACCCGCGAGGGCAGCAACCCCGGCGAGAAGTACCAGGGGCCGCTGGGCGAGGTGCCGCCGGTCCCGATCAAGCCGGCGATCCGGGCGATGACCATCAACGGCGCCTACGGCATGCACCAGGAGAAGCAGACGGGCTCGCTCGAGCCGGGCAAGTTCGCCGACCTGATCGTGCTCGACCGCAACCTGCTGAGGATCCCGGCCCGGCAGATCGCCGACACCGAGGTCCTGACCACGATGGTCGGCGGCAAGACGGTCTTCCGGGCCGAGTAGCCCGGCCGAGCTGCGCGGCGGAGCCGTCGTCCCCGGAGCCCCCGGGGCCGGCGGCTCCTTCGCGTTCCCCGCCGGCGGGGGCCGGCTAGGGGCTCACTCGGCGTCGCAGCTGCCGCACTCGCTCTCGAGCGAGGCGAAGGTGCTCGCCCTCACCCGGTCGAGCAGCGCCGTGACCTGGGCGGCCTCGTCGGGGCCGAGCACCCCGGTGAAGTTCTCGGCGAAGACGCGCTCCCGGATCGGGCGCATCCGGGCCAGGGTCTCGCGGCCCTCGTCGGTGATCGAGAGGAAGGTGCCGCGCCGGTCGGAGGGGCAGTAGCTCCGCTCGATCAGCCCGGCCTTCTCGATCCGGTCGACCAGGCGGGTCAGCCCGCTCTTGGTCACGGAGACGTGGCAGAGCATGTCCTTGGGCCGGATCGGGTGGCCGGTCCGCTCCATCATCAGCAGCACGTCGAACCAGGCGAGGCCGGGCAGGTCGGCCGCGGAGAGCTCCGACTCGAACCGCTCGGTGAGCAGGTGGTAGGTGCCGCGGAGCGCCTGCCAGGCGGCGTCGTGGGCGTTGTCCACCGGAGCCTCGACCGGTGGATCCCGATGCTCGGATGTCGCCGTCGCTGGTGCCATGAGGCACATTGTAGCGCAGGTAGTTGACAGCGCAACGATTTCTGTTATGGTGATGGCACAACGGTTGCTCACGCAACCATCTCTAACTCAACCATCTGGAGCTTCGGAGGAATCATGGGAACCACGGAACAGGCAGTGAAGATCGAGACCGGCGCCTACGCGGTGGACACGGTCCACTCGCAGATCGGGTTCGAGGTCAAGCACCTCGGCATCTCCACCTTCCGGGGCAGCTTCGGCGGCTTCGAGGGCACGATCGCGGTCGGCGAGGACGGGATCGAGTCGATCGAGGGGTCGATCGAGGTCGCCTCGGTCAAGGTTCCCGAGGAGCAGCTGATCGGCCACCTGCTCAGCCCGGACTTCTTCGACGCCGAGAACCACCCCAAGGGCACCTTCGCCTCGACCGGGGTCAAGCGGGTCGACGGCGAGACCTACGAGGTGACCGGCGACTTCACCCTGCGCGGCGTCACCAACCAGGTGACCCTGAAGGTGGAGGTCGAGGGCGCCGGCGTCGGCATGGACGGCAGCTCCGTGCTCAGCCTCAAGGCGGACGGCGTGGTCAACCGCAACGACTACGGCATCTCCTGGGGCGCCACCCTGGACAGCGGCGCCGCGGTCGTGGCCGAGAAGGTCCGGCTGGTGCTCACGGTCGAAGCGGTCAAGGCGAGCGCCTGATCATGCGCGTCCTCGCCCTCACCGGCAGCCTGCGGCGGGACTCGTTCTCGTCGCGGGTGGCCCGCGCGGCGGCCGACCTCGCCCCGGAGGGGGTCGAGGTCGTGCCGGCCACCGGGCTCGGCCTGCTGCCCGCCTACAACCAGGACGCGGACGTCGACGGCCTCCCCGAGGTCAGCGGTGGCGCGACGCCGGAGGCGGTCGCCGACCTCCGCGCTCAGATCTCGGCCGCCGACGCGCTGCTCGTGGTCACCCCCGAGTACAACGCCGGCATGCCGGGCTTCCTCAAGAACGCGCTCGACTGGGCCTCCCGCCCGCACGGCTCCTCCGCCCTGGCCGGCCGGCCGGCGGCGATCGTCTCCGCCAGCCCGATGCCCTTCGGCGCGATCTGGGCGAACCAGCAGGTGCGGAAGTCGTTCACGATCACCGGGACCCCGACCGTGGAGCGGGAGCTGGCGATCGGCAAGGTCGACGAGAAGGTCGACGAGGCCGGCCAGATCTCCGACGGCACCACCCGGACCGAGCTGTCCAACCTGCTCGGCGATCTGGTCGAGCTGGTCGGGCAGACCCAGGCCGCCCGCGGCTCCGACGAGGACGAGCTGGCGGTCGCCTGACCCGGGGCCGGGCCATAATCCCGGCATGAGCCGCACCGACCCCCTGCCGCCCGCCCGCGACGTCGCGGTGGGGGG
>Ga0182793_1002037_pt1 | contig 11933 bp, 10 predicted proteins | sample Passage237A_FD_130498 | JGI IMG/M metagenome (GOLD analysis project Ga0182793, IMG submission 130498) | Cellulose adapted compost microbial communities from Newby Island Compost Facility, Milpitas, CA, USA - Passage2 37A (version 2) (version 2) ...
CAGGAAGAGGGGTGGAGTGGCCGGTGCGGCTGTCCACCCACACCACCTTGGAGAAACACTCGGCAGTGGGATTGTGCGGATCAGCTGAGGTGTAGAGCTTGTAGTCCACCATGAAACTGGAGCGGCCCGGCTGGGAGATATAACAGTCCACGCGAATGGTTTCCGGATGGAATACCGGTCGCAGGAAGGTAGCTCCCACCTGCACCACCACCGGATAGTTGTCGCCGCCGATGGGGATGCCCGCCGCCAGCATCCACTGGAAACGGGCCTCTTCGATATAGCGGAAATAAATCGTGTTGTTGACGTGGCCAAAGGCATCCATATCGCCCCAACGCACGGGAATCTCGCAGGAAAAAACCGGTTTGCTGTTCGCCTCCGCCATGGGTACCACTCCATAAACTCTTTGTTGAAGTTCCCGCACTAAAGCCCCTCAGTCTCCGAGGGGAAGGGACATCTAGCGTCGTTTAGTGCGGGGTGAGCTGTAAAGCAATATGCTGCAGCTCGCCCTCCGATTCGAGAATGTTGAGCACTGTGGCGCCGGCCTTGAGCGGGTCCAGATGCAGGTCAGCAAAGAGCTTGTCGGGAATATCCAGTTTGGGCCCCTGGCCTATGCCCTGCTGATAGAGCAGCCGCTGGGCGACAAAGATCAGTTTGGCGTAAACAGCATGCTCTCCCTGATAGTCCGGATTGTTCTGCTGCCTCAGCGCCACCACCACTTCTTCCGGCATGGACCAGAGTGACATCAGGGTGCTGGCCAGCTGATCGCGAGTCACGCCGATGAGATGACGCTCTATGGCCTGATAGGTCACATGGGGGTTGGCGTCTGCCAGTTCGCAGAAGCTTTTGAAGTAGGGCGGGAAGACTTCCGCCAGGATCAGGAATCCGAAGTTGTGCAGCAGGCCGCAGAGATAGGCCATGCCGAAACTGGGGCGCTTCTCGCGCGGAATGGCGGTGACCAGTCCTTCGATGGTGGCCGCCATGTAAACCGCCTGTTGCCAGTAGGGCAAGGCGCCGTGGGGGCCTTCTTTGGGAATGCTCATGGATTTCCCCAGCGCCAGACCCAGCGCCAGGTTGAGTACCATATCAAAACCCAGCACCCGCACTATGGCGTCGTGAATGGATTTGATCTTGCCCGGTGCCGAGTAATAGGGCGAAGCGGCCCAGCTCACGACCTGTGCTGCCAGGCTGGGGTCAGATTCCACTATTTGTGCCAGATCGCTGATATCCGCATCCGGATTAACCCGCAGCTTGATGATGCGCTGGGCTGTGTCCGACAGCGGCGGCATTTCCAGGGTTTCTTCCAGACGCTGCTTGATGCGCAACTGGGTGAAATTGCGTATGGCACCGAGAATCTGGTCCGTATCGCTGGTACTCAGATCCTCCTGTTCCAACGGCGCCAGTGGCAGGGCTATGTCGCAGATGATGGCGTCTTCCAGCACCCGCTGAAAATCGGCGCGGTTGAGATGCAGCAGCTGTTCCTCGCTGCCGGAGTCCAGCAGCAGTTCGTCGCGGTCCAGCAGGCTCTTGTCAACCAGCGTCAGCAGCCCGGCAATCTTGGGCAGGGCCGGTACGGTTTGCAGGCTGTGGCTCTGGCAGAATTTCGCCAGCTCTGCCTGAGTGGTGGCGCGCAACTCCCGTCCCAGCTGGCGGTTGACCGCCTTGAGATCCAGCAGCGCATCGGCGCCTACCACCACCTGTACCCGGCCCAGGTCGTCCTGCAGTATGACCGAGCGGGCGGCGCCCATATTGCGCAGGTGCTGATCATGCCAGACGCGGCTGTTATTAGCGCCCATGGGGGTGGCGGTAATATCGTAGTGAACATTCTGGTTATTCAGCAGTGACTGAACACTGGTAGGTACTGGCACGGCCGACTCCTTACAGTCAGTGGCTTACAACAGATTTGGGGACTGCTCAACCGGGTTGAATCCCCGCCCGCAGTGTCCGGCAAGACGTGCGCGGGTTCAAGCTAATTCTAGTCTAATCCAGCGCCTCACTCGGGCAGTTTGGGCCCAAGGTTTTGGCACGCTATGCAACATGACCATAGCTTGACAAGCATAGTTGAGGAAGATCAGGCCCGAAGGTAGCGCGGGTTGTCGCCCAGCCAGCGATGTACAATTTCGTGACACAGTTCCGGAAATTCCGCCATCAGCTGTTGGGCAGTTGCCTTCACCGACGGCAACAGTTCTGCATCCCTTTCTAGATCTGCCAACTTGAATTGCATTTCCCCCGTCTGGCGGGTGCCCAGCAGCTCCCCGGCGCCGCGCAGCAGCAGATCCTGTTCGGCGATATAGAAGCCGTCACTGCTGGTACGCATCACTTCCAGCCGCTGGCGGCTCTGACGGGACAGGGGTTCGCCATAGAGAAGTACGCAGTGGCTGGCCTCGCTGCCGCGCCCTACCCGACCCCGCAATTGATGCAGCTGGGCCAGGCCCAGTCGCTCGGGGTTTTCGATAATCATCAGGCTGGCGTTGGGCACATCCACGCCCACCTCTATCACCGTGGTGGCCACCAGCAGGTCCAGATTGCCGGACTTGAATTCCGTCATCACCGCTTCCTTTTCGCTGGCCTTGAGTCGCCCGTGTACCAGGCCGATACGCAGTTCCGGCAGCGCCAGTGTCAGGGCTTCGGCTGTGGCCTGAGCCGCCTCGGCAGCCAGATGTTCCGATTCTTCAATCAGGGTGCATACCCAGTAGGCCTGACGTCCCTGTTTGCAGGCAATGCGCACCCGTTCCAGCACTTGGGCGCGCCGCTGGTTGCTGATTACCACCGTGGTCACCGGGGTGCGTCCCGGCGGCAGTTCGTCGATAACCGAGGTATCGAGATCGGCGTAGGCGCTCATGGCCAGGGTACGGGGAATGGGAGTGGCGGTCATGATGAGTTGATGGGGCCGGAAACCGTCTCTGGCGCCCTTTTGTCCAAGAGACAGCCGCTGGTGTACACCGAAACGGTGCTGTTCGTCGATGATCACCAACGCCAGATCGGTAAACTCCACCTGTTCCTGAAACAGGGCGTGGGTGCCTATTACCACCTGGGCCCGGCCGCTGGCAATGGCCTCCAGTTGTTCGCGTCTTTCGCTGGATTTAAGTCGGCCGGTCAGCCAACCCACGCCTATGCCCAGTGGCTTCAGCCAGCGGCCGAAGTTGCGTCTGTGCTGTTCGGCGAGAATTTCCGTGGGCGCCATCACTGCGGCCTGCTTGCCGCTGGCGACGGCAGTGAGGGCTGCCAGCGCTGCCACCAGGGTTTTGCCTGAACCCACATCGCCCTGTACCAATCGCAGCATGGGCTTGTCGCAGGCCAGGTCGGCGGCGATTTCCGCGCTTACCTGCTGCTGTGCGCCGGTGAGTTTGAAGCCCAGCTGTTGCAGGAATCTGGTGTGGAGTTCGGAGTTCGGCTTCAGTCGGTGAGCGGGTTCGGCCTGCAGCTGGCGGCGCAGAAGCAGCAGGCTGAGATGGTGGGCCAGCAGTTCCTCAAAGGCCAGGCGCTGTTGCTGAGGATGGGTGCCTGCCAGCAGGCTTTCCAGATTGGTATCGGCGGGTGGGCGATGCAGAAACTGGATAGCCTGTCCGAGAGTGCACTGCTGGCGCCCCGGCCGCAGGGATTCGGGCAAAAGCTCAGGAAGACTCTGTTGCGACAACAGTGCCAGCGCCTGATCGGTGAGCTTGCGCAGCCGCGCCTGGGTCAGGCCTTCAGTGGTGGGATAAACCGGAGTGAAACTGGCTTCCGCCGGCGCCGGGCCTGCCTTGTCCAGTTCGTCGAATTCCGGGTGGTAGAACTCCAGGCCGGCGCTGCCGCGCCTCACCTCGCCGTAGACTCTCAGTCGGGTACCGGGTGAGAAGCGCTGTTTGAGCGCGTTGGAAAAATGAAAAAAACGCAGACTGACGCTGCCGGTGCCGTCCTGCAATCTTACCATCAGGCTGCGTCTTCGGCCCTGAACCAGATCGGCGAGGCGCACCTCGCCCTCGATCACCGCGTAGCTGTTGGGCTGCAAACTGCCTATAGGGCTCACTCTGGTGCGATCCAGATAGCGCCGCGGAAGGTGAAACAGCAGATCCTGAACGCTGTATATGCCCAGCCGTGCCAGATGGGCTGCCAACTGGCTGCCCACTCCCTTGAGGGCCGTGACCGGCAACTGCTGGAGCGGAAGGGGGGCTGGCACGGGTATGGCTAGCTCTGCGCCGCCTGCTGGTCGCGCAGATACTCCTCGTGGCTTGGCAGTGTGGCCACCATGGTGGCTATGGCCTGGCGCGCCTGCCGCAGGCTGTCACAGATTTGCCCCAGATCCAGATTGTCCACCCTCGGGCAGTATTTCTGCGGGCGTATGCCCATGCCTTCGAACACGGATTGCCAGCTGGAAGCGCGGAAAAGGTTGTCCAGCCGATCGGGCACCAGACCGTGGGAACAGAAGAGCTCCATGCGTTCCTTGAGGGAGTCCGGCAGTTGCAGCTGCCGGACTTCGCGCCAAAAGTCGCTGTCGTCGCGCTGGCTGGTGCAGTAGTGCAGCATGATGAAGTCGCGCACCTCTTCGTAGTCACTGGCCATGCGCCGGTTGTATTCGCGGATCAGGCTGGGAGCACAGTCCCGATCGGGGAAGTAGCGCAGGAAAAACTCCATGCCGCGCGCGATCAGGTGAATGGCGGTGGATTCCAGGGGTTCGACAAAACCGGCGGCCAGGCCCAGGGCCAGACAGTTGGTCCGCCAGAACTCGCGTCGGCGGCCGGTGGTAAAGGGAATCACTCGCGCCTCGTTGACCGGCGCACCGTCCAGCTGCTGCATAAGGCGCGCCCGCGCCCGGTCGTGATTGATAAAGCGGCTGGAGTAGACATAGCCGTGGCCTGTGCGCCCCTGCAGGGGAATGCGCCAGCACCAGCCCGCCTCCAGCGCCTTGGCCTGGGTATAGGGAGTGATGGTTTCGTCGGCGGTGGTTTTGACCGCAACGGCGTGGTCGCAGGGCAGGTAGTTGGACCAGTCTTCCAACTCCACGCCCAGATGCTGCCCCAACAGCAGGGATTTGAAGCCGGTGCAGTCGATAAAAAAATCGGCTTCCAGCCGACGGCCATCATCCAGCTGCAGCGCCTGTATGTTCCCCTGTTCGTTTGAAATCACCTCTTTCACCAATCCTTCCAGCCGTTCCACGCCTCTGGCCTGGGCGTAGCGGCGCAGGTAGGCCGCCATCTCTTTGGCATCCACGTGCAGGGCGTAGTTGGCGCCGCCTATGGGAGTGTTGTGGGCGCGATTGGGCGGGTAGAAACGGCCCTGGGCCGCCATGACGCTGGAGGGCGCAAAGTCTTGCAGTGGCCAGGATTGACCCGCCTGGGTGGCCTTGAGCCAGCACTGATAAAAATCCTGGTTGCCCAGATCCTTGCCGATAACGCCAAAGGGATGGAAGTAGCTGCTGGCCTTCTGCCGCCAGTCGACAAAGCGTATGCCCAGCTTGTAGCTGGCGTGGGTTGTCTGGACAAACTCCCTCTCCTGCACCTGCAGGTTCTGCAGCAGACCCACAAAGGGCGGAATAGTGGACTCGCCAATACCGATGGTGCCCAGCTGCTCTGACTCCACCAGCTGCACACTGCAGACCTCGGGTTTGAGATGGCGCGCCAGCATGGCCGCCGCCAGCCAGCCGGAGGAGCCGCCGCCGAGAATCAGAATTTTGCGCAGGGGGTTGAGTGACATGGAATCACCAGTCCTGATTGTCTACGGCCAGTCCCGATTTGCCGCCGGTGCGTCCGGTGGAAAACTTGAGGTAGGCAGAGCTGCAGGACTGGATGGACTTGCGCAACGCCTCTATCGCCTTGTGGCGCGGGAAGCTGGCGCGCCATGCCAAAGCCACGGTACGGCTCGGCACCGGATCGGTAAAGGGACGGGTTACCAGCAGGTTGGGTGCGTAGAGCGATGTCTCGGCGGCGGACTGGGGCAAAATGGTGATACCCAGACCCGAGGCCACCATGTGGCGCAGGGTTTCCAGTGAGCTGCCTTCGGCGGCGGTGCGCACCCGGTCGGGACTCTCTTCCTGCGAGGGCTGGAGATTGGGGCAAGTGGCCAGAACCTGATCGCGGAAGCAGTGTCCCTCGCCCAGCAGCAGCACGTTTTCCTTGTCGAGATTACGCGGATCTATGTGCTCCTTGGCCGCCAGTGGGTGATCCTGGGGCATGAGCACCACAAAAGGTTCTTCATAAAGCGCCTGGGTTACCACGTCCGCTTCGGTAAAAGGCAGGGCCACGATAATCACGTCCAGCTCGCCATTGCGCAATTTTTTGCGCAGAGTAGCTGTGTAGCCCTCCTCGACATAAAGCGGCATCTTGTTCGCCAGTCGTTGCAGATGGGGGATAAATTGCGGCAGCAGATAAGGGCCTATGGTAAAGATGGCGCCCACCGACAGGGGGCTGGACAACTGGTCCTTGCCGGCATCGGCTATGTCCTTGATGGCGGCTGTCTGCTCCAGTACCAGCTGTGCCTGGGCCACTATCTGCTCGCCCAGAGGTGTGGCTTGTACCCGCGACTTGGTACGCTCAAACAGGGCTACACCCAGCTCATCCTCCAGCTTTTTGACCGCAATACTCAAGGTGGGCTGGCTGACGTAGCAGCGGTCCGCAGCACGGCCAAAGTGCTGCTCCTGGGCGAGAGTGACTATGTAACGCAATTCGGTGAGGGTCATGGCAAAAACTTCCCTTGATCTGGGGCTTTTATAGGTAATTGCCCTAGGGTAATGAGTTTCCCGGCAGATGAATAGCGAAAAACTATTAATTCTTGGATGTGGTGATCTTGAACAGAGATTGGCGCGCCGCCTGCAAGGCGCGGTTCTGGTGATCAGCCGGCTGCGCCGGGGGCTCTGGCGCCAAAAACATCTGTGCCCACCCGGACCAGCGTGGCGCCTTCGGCAACCGCTGCTTCCAGATCGCCCGACATGCCCATGGACAGGGTGTCGAGATGGTTCAGTTCGGGGTGTGATTTGAGGGATTCCAGCGCCAGTCGCAGGCGTGCAAAGGTCTGACGCTGCTCTTCAATCCGGGTGCGCGGCGCTGGTATGGTCATCAGTCCTCGCAGTCGCAGTCGGGGCAGTTGATTGACCGCCAGCGCCAGCTCCTGCAACTGATCCAGGCTGGTTCCCGACTTGGTGTCCTCGCCGTCCAGATTGATCTGCAAGCAGACATTTACGGGGGGCAGTTGGAGCGGACGCTGTTCGTTCAGGCGTCGCGCAATTTTTTCCCGGTCGATTGTGTGAACCCAGTCAAAATTCTCCGCCAGAGCGCGGGTTTTGTTGGATTGGATGGGGCCTATAAAATGCCATTCCACCTCTTGCAGATGACTGAGTGCCGCGCGTTTCTCCAGTGCTTCCTGCACATAGTTTTCGCCAAATCGACGCTGACCGGCGGCGTAAGCCCGGGCGAGAGCCTCCGCCGGCTGGGTTTTGCTGACGGCAATCAGGGCTATCTCGTCTGGATGGCGACCTGCCTCCTTGGCAGCGCTGACGATGCGTTCAATGACTTTGTGGAGATTGTCGTCTATCTTGTTCATACTCGACGATGCGGGTAGTGGTGCCCAGTTGCGGGCAAAGAATCAAAAAAACTTCAGAATAAACCAGCATAGATTAGATAAAAGGTAGCAAGCAGTATGGATATCACTGAACTCCTCGCCTTCAGCGCCAAACAGGGCGCCTCGGATTTGCACCTCTCAGCGGGTTTGCCGCCCATGATCCGGGTTGACGGCGATGTGCGTCGCATCAACCTGCCGCCCATGGACCACAAGCAGGTGCACAGTCTGATCTACGAGATCATGAATGACAAGCAACGCAAGGATTACGAAGAATTCCTCGAAACCGACTTCTCCTTTGAGGTGCCGGGCGTGGCCCGCTTCCGGGTTAACGCCTTCAACCAGAACCGCGGTGCGGGAGCGGTCTTTCGTACCATTCCTTCCAAGGTGCTCACCATGGAAGAACTCGGCATGGGCAACGTGTTCCGCGATATCTGTGCCGTGCCGCGCGGCCTGGTGCTGGTAACCGGCCCGACAGGTTCGGGCAAGTCCACCACCCTGGCGGCGATGATGGACTACATCAACGACAACAAATACGAACACATCCTCACCATTGAGGACCCCATCGAATTCGTACACGAATCCAAAAAATGTCTGGTGAACCAGCGGGAAGTACACCGCGATACCCACGGCTTTGCCGAAGCCCTGCGTTCAGCGCTGCGGGAAGACCCGGACATTATTCTGGTAGGTGAGATGCGTGACCTGGAAACCATCCGTCTGGCGCTTACCGCAGCGGAAACCGGTCACTTGGTGTTTGGCACACTGCACACCACCTCGGCGGCCAAAACCATCGACCGGGTGGTGGACGTATTCCCGGCCAACGAAAAGGCCATGGTGCGTTCCATGCTGTCGGAATCCCTGCAGGCGGTTATCTCCCAGACGCTGCTGAAGAAAAATGGCGGCGGTCGGGTGGCGGCTCACGAAATCATGCGCGGTACACCGGCGATTCGTAACCTGATTCGCGAGGACAAGGTGGCGCAAATGTATTCGGCAATTCAGACAGGTGCCGCGCTCGGAATGCAGACCATGGACCAGTGTCTGGCAGATCTGGTGGCGCGTCGTGTGGTCAGTCGCGAAGCAGCTCGCGCCAAAGCCAAGATGCCGGAAAATTTCTAATCATCATCACGCCGGTTGCGGTGTATAGAGGTGAATCGTTATGGATTTTGATCGTTTACTGGCGCTGATGGTGGAGAAGAGCGCATCGGATTTGTTTATTACGGCGGGTGTGCCTCCGTCAATCAAACTCCACGGCAAAATCGTTCCTGTCACCGCCACGCCCCTGGCACCGGAAAAAGCCCGGGAACTGGTGTTGAGCGTGATGAATGAAAAGCAGAGAGCCGAGTTCATCGAGAAAAAAGAACTCAACTTTGCTGTGAGTGCCCGGGGCATTGGCCGCTTCCGCGCCAGCGCGTTTTATCAACGCAACCTGGCGGGCATAGTGCTGCGTCGTATTGAAACCAAAATTCCGCGCGTCGATGATCTGGGTCTGCCCGATATTATCAAGGATCTGGCCATGACCAAGCGCGGGCTGATTATTTTCGTGGGCGCGACGGGAACCGGTAAGTCTACTTCTCTGGCGTCAATGATCGGTCACCGCAATCGCAACTCCAAAGGGCACATCATTTCCATCGAGGACCCGATTGAATTTATCCACCAGCACGAGGGTTGTATTATCACCCAGCGCGAAGTGGGTATAGATACGGAATCTTTCGAGATCGCCCTGAAAAATACCTTGCGCCAAGCGCCGGACGTGATCCTCATCGGTGAGGTGCGTTCGCGCGAAACCATGGACCACGCCATCGCCTTTGCTGAAACCGGCCACCTGTGTCTGTGTACACTCCACGCTAACAACGCCAACCAGGCGCTGGATCGGATTATTCACTTCTTCCCGGCAGATCGTCACCGCCAGTTGTGGATGGACCTGTCACTCAACCTCAAGGCCATTGTTGCGCAACAACTGATTCCCACGCCCGATGGTCAGGGTCGACGCGCCTGTCTGGAAATTCTGATCAATACGCCCTTGATGCAGGATCTGATTCGCAAGGGTCAGGTGGCGGATTTGAAAGAGTTGATGAAAAAATCCACCGAACTGGGAATGCAGACTTTCGACCAAGCGCTTTACGCGCTCTACGATGCGGGAGAGATTACCTACGAGGATGCACTTTTGCACGCAGACTCGCCCAACGATCTGCGCCTGATGATCAAACTGGGTTCAGAGACAGACGCAACCTATCTCAACAATGCGGCTGACTCTCTCTCCATCGAGCCTGACGAGAACAATAATCGGGGACGGATGTTCTGATGAATGTGCTGGGCAGATCAGTGTCTGCCCAGCCAATCCTCCATAATCAGGCGGGCTGCGATTGAATCCACCGGATTGTTTTTATAATCCCGCGACCCACCGCGACTCATGATTTCGCCTTTTGCGGCAAAACTGCTGAGGCGTTCATCCACCAATTCCACTGGCAAACCGAAGCGCCCGTGCAGGCGATTGGCAAATTTGCGCGCGCGCGCGCTCAATTCACTCTCACTGTCATCCATATTCAATGGCAGTCCGACCAGTAATAAATCCGGTTGCCATTCCTTGAGTAATTTTTCGATTTCACTCCACTCAGGCACACCGTCGCGGGCTTTCAAACCCTTGAGCTCGCGCGCACTGCCGGTGAGCGTCTGACCCAGGGCAACGCCGATATTGCGGGTGCCATAGTCAAACGCCATCAGGGTTTTGGGTTGTGGCATGAGCTCTCAGGCGTGGCCAGCGACGCTGGAGATAAGGTTGACGTCAATACCCAGGGGCAGGGCGGCGCTCGACCAGCGCTGCTCAAAGGGTGTGTGAAAAATGATTTGCTGGTCTGCCGGCAAGGTCAGCCAGGCGTTGGCGGCAATTTCTTCTTCCAGTTGGCCCTGACCCCAGCCGGCATAACCCAACGCAATCAGAAATTTTTCAGGGCCCCGACCTTCGGCCAGCGCTTCGATGATATCGCGCGAGGCGGTCAGGCAAAGCTCGGGCGATACTCTGATGCTGCTCTGCCACTCGGTGTCCGCCGGATGCAGGACAAACCCCCTCTCGATTTGTACTGGTCCGCCTGCTATCACGGGTTGTGCGGCAATCTGCGTATTTATGGGTAATTGCATCTGACCGAAAATATCCCCGAGCGAAAGCCCCATGGGATTGTTGATGACAATCCCCATGGCGCCCTGCTCATTATGCTCGCAGATATAGGTAACCGAGTGGGCGAAAACGGAGTTATGCATGCCCGGCATGGCAACAAGGAAGTGATTGCGCAGGCTGCCTTCAGTAAGTTGGATGTGCGTAGGATTCTTGTTCATACCTTTCAATATTGGGTACAAACGCGTTTAAAACAAGTTGAACGTGAAAAAAAGCTAGTTGCTGGTGGTGCTCAGGCCGGAAATCTCGAAATTCCAGGTACGGTAAATTTCCAGACGGTCGTAGAGTTTGCGCAACTCGGGGGGGAAGGCTTCAAAGGGCGCTGCCAGGCGGAGAATTTGCAGGGCGGCGTCGTCCAGAATTCTGTGTCCTGAACCCTGCAGAATTTCAACCTTGTAGATAGTGCCGTCAGGATTGAGCGCAACCATCAGCCTAAGGTTTCCGGTAATGCGTCGGTTGAGCGCTTCCTGCGGATAATTGCGGTTGCCTACTTCCTCAATGCGGCTGCTCCAGTCGTGCAGATAGCGGGCGTCTATGGATTCGCGCGAGGCGACAGATGTGAGGCGGTGAATGCGCGGGCGCTTGGCTTGTTCCTGCCGCTGGCGATCAAGTTTGGCCTGCAGGCTGGCGATTTCGGTCATCAGCAGAGGCTGTTCCTCTTGCATGCCCTCGGTCTGTTCCTGATCCACCTTGGGATCGGTTTCGGGGTTTTTCTGGTGTTGATGTTCACTGGATCCAATGGTAGTCACCAGAGTCTGCTGCGCATTCTGCAGCTCGGTGGCGGCCTGCATCTGCGGCAGTGGATTGATTTCCTGCACCTGGGTATCGGCAAAGTCTGCCAACTGATCGGTGGTGAGCTGCCTGGCTTCTTCCGCCGTACCGCTGGCCTCCTGGTTATGCTGGGCCAGAAAGTCCGCTTGCTCGGGCTGGTTGGCGGATTTATGGTGAGCCAGGGTAATTTCAATGGTCTGCGAACCCGTGGCTGGTTTGGGCAGCGAAAAACCCACACCCAGAAAGAGAATACCGTGGAGCACCAGCGCCAGAAACAGGGTAAAGCTGAGTCTGTCTCCGGTATCGACCAGGCCGGGTGTCAGCTGGGTTGGCTCGACAACAGCATTCATGAGCGGGTTTTCGCTTCCAGTCGCGCCGCAATGGCGTCCATCAACCGCTGACCTATCCCGGTGTTGTAGGCCTGATCAATTTCGCGGGCGCAGGTGGGGCTGGTGACGTTGATTTC
>Ga0182793_1002039_pt1 | contig 11932 bp, 11 predicted proteins | sample Passage237A_FD_130498 | JGI IMG/M metagenome (GOLD analysis project Ga0182793, IMG submission 130498) | Cellulose adapted compost microbial communities from Newby Island Compost Facility, Milpitas, CA, USA - Passage2 37A (version 2) (version 2) ...
GGGATAGAACGGGATATTTTCGGTGGGCATCAGTTCGGGACTGTAGTCCAGATCCTTATAGAAATCAGGAGCTGCTCCGAAATGTTCGACGATTCGGGCTACCTGTGTATCATGTTCCCTGCCCATGAAAAGCCTGGAAGCCTTTACGCCACTTCCCTCGGTGCTCATATAATGCAGACAGTCGGAGGCCAGCTGGTCGCTGCTAAGCGGCCGGGCGTTAAAAGGATTGAAGTTGATACACCAGGTACCGGTCGAAACCAGTACGAATGACTCCTTAAAGGAAATCTTGTACGGCAGCAGGGCGGCGGAGCTGTCGTGCAGCCCGAAACCCGCCTGCATCATTTGCGGACGCTGCCGGGTAATAAAGGAGGATGCCGCGATAATGGGCGGGAAAAGCTTCAATAAGCCCTCTTTTTTCACCCAGGGGTGGTAATCCATCATCTCAAAGCTCCAGAGCCCTGTATGACAGCCTATGGAGGTGTATTCGGTGGTTTTCCTCCCGGTCAGCAGATAGATGATGTATTGCGGCAGGTGCAGTGACGTCTGGATCTGCTTGAACAATTTAGGCCGGGCATGCTTGATCCAGTACAGCTGTTTGCCCGAATTCAGAAAACCCAGATTGGGTGAACCGGTCTGCAGGGCAATTTGGTCCGGACTGCCGTATGCTTCGTGGAAGCGATCGCTGAATTCTTCAGGGAAAGGCTTCAGATAGGAGTACAGAGGCCCCACGGCTTTGTGGTTCTCGTTGAGATGCACGAAGCTGGCTCCGTAGGCGGTTGCATTGACGGCCCTCACCTGGAATTCCGGATTGTCCAGTATATTCCGCCAGTTACTCTGAACCCACTCGGTAAGCAGGCCCAGGTCTTCGGTCGGGAAGCCGTCTTCATCTGTTGTTTCGGGGAGGCTTTCCGAGAATTCTTCTATAACCCGGAAATTATCATCGAACAGGATGTATTTCTTGTTCGTACGGCCTATGTCAAAAACCACCGTTACATTCATTTCCTCCTGTATTTGGTTTAATTATCGTATCAATTTAAGTAAAAAAAGATTGACCGGTATACTCAGAGTCCCGTCGCAACCGCAAAACGGCCTCTTTCTTCGACCAGTTTGGCTCGGACACCCTGTTCGCGGAACAAAGCCAGCGGATCGAGTGCCCCTCCCGACACCAGGCGGGCCTGTGCGAGAAGCGGACGTACGTCGGTTTCAAAGGCAGCCTGAACAATCTCCTGTGCCCTGACGACATCATTTTCATCCTGGGCTTCAAAAAGGGCTACGGTATCTACCAGCAATGCTTTGGTATAGGCAGTTTTGATGGCCTGAACCGATTGCAGCAGGTCTTCGATCGGGTCTTTGGTGTTGTGACTTGCATCGATCATCCAGGCCAGCGGCGGATTCTTAACGGCCGGATCGCTCATAGCCTGCACCAGTTCATTGAAAATAAGGAAAAGCTGATAAGGTTTGATGGAACCCGTGGTAAGGTCATCATCGCCGTACATAGAGCCGTTGAAGTGGAACCCACCCAGTCGTCCCAGATGCATCAGCCTGGCCACAATCTGTTCGATATTCGTATTGGGCAGGTGATGACCCAGATCCACCAGTACCTGAGCGCGGTCACCGGTCTGCTGACAAAGGGTAAAGGAAGTGCCCCAGTCAGGGATTACCATCGAATAAAAATAGGGCTCGTACGGCTTGTATTCAATGAGGGTAGTCCAGTCAGACGGAATGGCCTCATAGATCGCGCGGATGGAATCGAGTGTACGCTGGTAAGCCCGGCGGAAATGATGCTGACCGGGGAAATTGGAACCGTCGGCCAGCCAGATGGTCAGCGTCTTACATTCGTCTCCCAGCTGCTGTCCGATTTCGGCCACCTGAATATTATGATCGATCGCCTGTTTTCTGACTTCTGCCCTGGTATGGCAAAGAGATCCGAACTTATAGGAATGTTCCTGGTCTTTTTGATCCTGGAAGGTGTTGGAATTGACCGAGTCGATGACGAGTTCGTTGGCTTTCAGCAGCTCCTTTAAGGCGGCGATGTCCTGAGGAATGTCCCAGGGAATGTGCAGCGAGATGCTGTTGGAAGAGCGGTTCAACGCATGGATCAGGCCTACGTCGGCGATTTTTTCTTCCAGTGAACGAGGCTCGCCGCCCGCCGGGAAACGGCCGAAGCGGGTGCCGCCCGTACCCAGAGCCCAGCTCGGAATAGCTATCTGAAATTCGGCAACTTTCTTAACGATTTCGTCAGGATTGAGGCCTTGCTGACTGAGGGAATGGGAAAGTGTTTCCCAATTTTCTTTGTGTTTGTTTTCCCGTACGGAATTATGTGACTGGATTTGTTCTTTTGTAACCATAATAAAAAAAATGGGCCCTAGTCCAAGTGAAATACTTGTTCCAGGGGTATACTGATTGGAGAATTGTCTGGATTCGTAGCCATGATATCTTTCATATAAGCCCACCAGCGCTGCATTACCGGATGCTCGGGCAGCCTTTGACGGGCTTCCTCGTCAGCCACCTCCATTACCCCAAAGAGGGTCAGGGTTTCAGGGTCGAGAAAGATCGAATAGTTGGAAATACCTGTCTCTTTCAGCAGTTCTTTCAGTTCGGGCCAGAGGGCATCGTGCCGTCTCCGGTATTCCTCCTCGAAGCCGGGGAACAACTGCATTTTGAAGGCTGTACGGGTCATATTGTACTGGCTAAAGATTAAAGCTTCCCAAATATTTACAATTAAGGGGACGGAGTTATCCTGCTCCTCCCTGACAAAAAAGTAAAATTTGAATGAATATAATGCATCTTCCGGCTGAATCTGCCCGGCGAAGAGGAAATTAACCTGCTATATTTGTGCCTTCGTTATTAAACTTGTCAATTATGGATTCCCAGGTTGTTATCGGGCCTTTAGCCGAAACCTTAGCGGCATTTCTGAGTACAAAAAACTATACACGGATATTCGTTACCGCCGATACAAAAACGAAACGTTACTGTTATCCGATCCTGAAGGCACTGTTACCGGCTCACCAGGTAGTTGTGGTACCCGCCGGCGAAGCGCACAAGAACCTGGCATCCTGTGAGAAGATCTGGGACGCCATGACCCAGGCTCAGCTCGACCGCCATGCACTTGCGATCAATATTGGTGGCGGTGTCATCGGTGATATGGGCGGGTTCTGTGCTTCCCTGTATAAAAGGGGGATTGATTTCATCCAGATCCCTACTACCCTACTCTCGCAGGTCGATGCCAGTGTGGGTGGGAAACTGGGGATTGATTTCCGGGGTCTCAAAAATCATATCGGGGTGTTCACCATGCCCAGGCAGGTACTGATCGATCCTGTATTCCTGAAAACCCTTCCCCTCAGAGAACTGCGTTCCGGTTTTGCCGAAATCGTCAAGCATTGCCTGATTGCCGATGGCAGCAAATGGGATGAAATCCGGAAAATCGACTTCGAAGATCAGAACTGGCCCGATCTCATTGCGCACTCGGTGGGGGTAAAATCGAAAATTGTGGAGGAAGATCCCAGAGAGAAAGGTCTTCGCAAGATTTTGAACTTTGGCCATACGTTAGGCCATGCCGTAGAAACCCATTTTCTGAGCAAGCCCAGGTCGCGGCAGCTGCTGCATGGGGAAGCTATCGCCATCGGCATGCTGATGGAAGCATGGCTCTCCTTCCGCCGGAAAATGATTTCGCCAGAGTTGTTCTATCAGATAGAGGAATTCCTCTTCACCGTATATGGGGTAACTACCATCGACGATTCGGATGTGGAACCCATCATTTCACTTACCAAACAGGACAAAAAGAACCGAGGTGGAGCCGTTCGTTTCTCCCTGCTCGACGGCACGGGAAGCTGTACCTACGACGTAGCCGTTAGCCCGAAAGAAATGAAACAGGCAATCGCTTATTACCAGGGGCAGTAGAAACTCAGCTGCCCCGCAATTTGCCGTTTCCCCTTTATGACTCTTCAGAAATTTGGTATTTTTTCAATATACCAAACGGCCGGTAAGTAAATAGCCGTAAATCTATAATACTGAAATCGTTACGGCCCTATTGACATTAAATTCAGCATTCGTTAGTTTTACTAGACTTCCTAAACGAATTCAGTCAATTTAATGGTCAATTAATACGTTTTCCCTGATGGTAGTTTCGCGTTTACTTTATGTTATCGCTGTGGGCTTATTAGCCGCTTCGATGGGATGTTCCAATGCCAGAAAAGTTTTTGTAGAGCACGATTACAGCTACGAAACCAATTTCAAGGATTACACCACCTACACTTTTCTGGAATGTGAGCGTGATACGAATAGCCTCTGTACAGAGATCTACGAGGCCATTCGGAGGCAGATGCAGGCCAGAGGGTATAAGCTGACAGCTGAAGATCCAACCTTGCTGGTTAATTACGGAATTTTTTATGATAACCTTCGCTATCAGGGTTACATGCAGCCGGTCATCAAATCCTGGGTAGAAACCGAGAATGAAGGATTCCGGTATGAGCCTGTGAAATATGCCCTGGAAAAAGGTACGTTGATCGTTTCCTTAATCGATGCTGCTTCTGACCAGGTTGTATGGCGCGGTTATGCATCGGGAATTCTCGGGAAGGACATCAACCCCAACAACTACTACCGCAACGTCGTCCGCAAGATTTTTGATCAGTACCCGCTCTTCGCCAAGGGCTATGATCCCAGACGCTATACCGAAGATATAGGACGCTGATCAGGCTTTACATTGACTTCAGAATTTCCTTAAGAACGGCATGTGCTGACCATTCCCGGTTGGCAGCCTGTTCGATCACAAGAGATTGTGGACTATCCAAAACCCCGTCAGTAACCTTTAGATTGCGTCTAACGGGGAGACAATGCATGAAGTAACCGTTGTCGGTTAATGCCATTTTCTCCTCGTTAACGACCCAATCACGGCCGTCGGTGAGTATCTGGCCATATTGGTGGTAGGATGACCAGTTTTTACCGTAAATGAAATGGGCTCCCTCAAAGGCTTCCCGCTGGTCGTATATAATCGGGGCATTGCCCGAAAAATCGGGGGATAGTTCGTATCCCTTCGGATGAGTGATGACAAATTCTACATCCGAACGGTTCATCCATTCGGCAAAGGAATTGGCAACGGCCTGAGGCAAAGGCTTGATATGCGGAAGCCATGTCAGCACGACCTTGGGCCGTTCAACTTTTTTAAACTCGGCGATGGTAATGCAGTCGGCCAGCGACTGCAGCGGGTGCCGAGTGGCCGATTCAAGGTTGACAATGGGCACCCCCGCATATTTACGGAACTGTTCCAGTACTCTTTCCTGATAGTCCGAAATACGGTCCTGTAGCCCCGCAAAAGACCGGATTCCGATGATATTGCAATACCTTCCCATGACCGCGGCCGCTTCCTTGACATGTTCGGCCTTGGTTCCGTCCATCACAACGCCTTCATCCATTTCGAGGCCCCAGCTGTCTGATCCTACATTCAGGGTAATGACCTTCATTCCCAGGTTTTCGGCTGCTTTCTGGGTACTGATACGGGTCCTGAAACTCTGGTTGAAAAACATGAGCCCCATGGTCTTGTTCTGACCGAGCTGCTGATCGGCAAAAGGAGATTTCTTGGCTTTGAGGGCTTCAGCTACCAGATGATCGATACTGTCTACGTCGTGAATGGATAGAAAATGATTCATACGAAATGGGGGTATAGATCTGCAAAGCCTTCTTCATCTTACCGAAGGCTTTGCAGTGTTAAATGATCAGGCTATTGCACCTATTTCTTTACTCAGGGCTTCCAGGAACATATCGGCTTCTTCCTGGCCAAGTGCCAACGAAGGCAGCAGCCGGATAGTGCTGGTTCCCGCTACACCGGTAAAGAGCTTATGGCTGAACAGCAGTTTGTTGCGTAATTCCTTAATGGGGAAATCGTATTCGATACCGATCATCAGTCCTCTTCCCCTGAGTTCCTTGTAACCGCCAATCTCTTCGATCCCTTTCCATAGGTAAGCTCCCATTCGGGTAGCGTTGTCCAGCAGGTTTTCATTCTTAATTACCTCGAGGACCGCGATTCCGGCTGCACAGGCCAGGTGATTGCCCCCAAAGGTGGTGCCCAGTAGTCCATATGAGGCCTTGAATCGAGGCGAAATCAGAACGCCACCGATCGGGAAACCGTTCCCCATTCCCTTGGCCATGGTGATCAGATCGGGTTCGATACCACTATACTGGAACGAAAAGAACTTTCCTGAACGGCCGTATCCGCACTGAACGCTGTCATGGATCAGAACGGCCCCGGTTTCGTCACAACGTTTTCTAAGTGCCTTCAGGAAATCGTCACTGGCCACCTGGATCCCTCCTACTCCCTGGATTCCCTCTACTATAACAGCTGCCGTTTCTTCCGTGATACCCTCTGTCAGCGCAGAAATGTCGTTGAACGGGAGAAAACTTACATGTTCGTTGTAATTGATGGGAGCCACGATATTCGGGTTATCGGTAACGGCTACAGCCCCTGCCGTACGACCATGAAAGGCCTTTCTGAATGCTACCGCTTTTTTTCTTCCTGTGTGGAAGGAGGCCAGTTTCAGGGCATTTTCGTTGGCTTCAGCCCCGGAGTTGACCAGAAACAGCTTGTAATCGGGTAAACCGGCCAGTTCGGTCAGTTTTCCCGCCAGTTCTTCCTGCATCGGGATCTGCACCGAATTGGAATAAAAGCCGATCGCGTTCAACTGATCGGTCAGCTTTTGAACGTAATGCGGATGTGAATGGCCAATGGAGATTACGGCATGGCCACCGTATAGATCTACATACCGCTCCCCGTTTTTGTCCCAGAGATAACTCCCTTTGGCTTTTACGGGCTCTATATCATACAGGGGGTAGACTTCAAATAGATTGGACATAGTCTTTTGGGTTAAAACGCCGGTGCTTTCAGACGAAGACCTGCATCTTCCGGAAGACCGAACATCAGGTTCATGTTCTGTACGGCTTGTCCTGAGGCACCTTTGGTTAAATTGTCGATAATTGAGGTGATAAGCAGCTGCCCGTCGTGCAGTTCCAGATGCAGCAATACCTTGTTGGTATTTACGACCTGCTTGAGGTCGATGGCCTGGTCGCTCACATGGGTAAAAGGATGGGCTGCATAGTAGCTCCTGTAAAGCTCCAGTGCTTCTTCCCTGGTGCCTGAAAACGACGTGTACACGTTGGCGATGATTCCACGGGTATAGTCGCCCCGATAAGGAATAAACCGTATAGGTTGGCTGAATCCGGGTTGAAGCTTGCTGAAACTCTGCCTTATTTCCTTCAGGTGCTGATGGGTAAACGGCTTGTATATCGACAGGTTGTTGTTCCGCCAGGAAAAATGGGTCGTGGCGCTCAGGGCCTGCCCTGCTCCCGTGCTACCTGTAACGGCACTCACATGTACCTCACTGTTCAGTAGGCCGGCCTGGGCCAGCGGCAGAACCGCCAGCTGGATGCCGGTTGCAAAACAGCCGGGATTGGCAATTTTCTTAGCCGATCGAATGGTGTCCCGCTGCAATTCGGGAAGTCCGTAAACGAAGCCAGCCGATTCATCCCGAAAGTCGGTGCTCAGGTCGACGATCCGGATTTCTTCCGGAATAGCATTTTCTTCCAGAAATTTTTTGGAAGCTCCATGTCCAGAGCAGAGGAACAGCACGCCATTGTTTCCGAGCAGGGGCGTTAGTTCGTCCACCGGTTTTCCGGTAAATTCGATGTCAGTGTCACCGAGCAGATCGGTATGTACTTCGTACGCTTTTTTACCTGCCTGACTGTTACTGTGCGCAAAGGCAATATTTACAGCAGGATGGTTGATCAGGATACGCAGGAGTTCACCTCCCGTATATCCGGCTGCGCCGATGATACCTGCCTGAACGGGTTTATTTTCGCTAGTACTCATGTGCTGATGAATTGTGAAATCCTATTGGCGGATTACGACTTGCTGGACCCCAGTTCCTTGATTTTTTCGTAAATCATGTTCTGGTTGGACGCGATTTTGGAGAATCCTTTTACGTCTTCGCCCGACCAGGCATTGTTCATTTCGCCATAGCTGCCGAACACCGGTGACATCAGGTCAAACGGCGACTCAATTCCTTCCACGTGGAAGCGGTAAGGAGCCAGGTATACGTGAACCTTTCCAGTTACATGTGCCTGTGTATCAGCCAGGAATACTTCAATATTCCGCATGACAGGCTCCATATACTGCCCTTTGTGAAGCAGTGTACCGTACCAGTTGGCGAGCTGTTCTTTCCAGTAAAGCTGCTGTTCAGTAAGTACGTGTTTCTCGAGCGTATGATGGGCTTTGATCAGGATAATCGGTGCGGCTGCCTCAAATCCAACCCGTCCCTTGATACCGATGATCGTATCCCCAACATGGATATCACGTCCAATTCCGAATGGCTGGGCGATCTCTGTCAGTTTCTGAATGACCTGTACGGGTGATTCGTATAGGGTATCATTAATACCCACAACCTCGCCTTTTTCGAAGTGAAGGGTAATTTTTTCCGGCTCGGACTTAGTCACCTGGGTAGGCCATGCTTCCTCGGGAAGATAACCGTACGAAGTAAGCGTTTCTTTACCGCCTACGGACGTACCCCAGAGGCCCTTATTGATACTGTAGGCCGATTTATGCCAGGGGCGTTGAACCCCTTTGCCGATCAGATATTCGATTTCAGCTTCACGGGAGAGCTTCAGATCACGGATAGGCGTGATGATTTCCGCATCGGGAGCAATGATTCTGAACGCCATGTCGAACCGGACCTGGTCGTTGCCGGCACCGGTACTGCCGTGTGCAATGGCGTTGGCCCCGATTTCCCTTGCATATTCCGCAACCGCAACGGCCTGAAAAATACGCTCCGCACTTACGGAAAGAGGGTAGGTGTTGTTTTTCAGGATATTACCGAAAATCAGGTACTTGATGCAGTCGTTGTAATAGGATGCCGTTTTGTCAATGGTCGTATGCTGCTTCACGCCCAAGGAATAGGCATTGTCTTCAATGGTTTTCAGTTCCTCTTTCGAGAAGCCACCGGTGTCGACAAGTACAGAATAAACGTCATATCCCCGATCTTCACTCAGATACTTGACACAAAAAGAGGTATCCAGTCCTCCGCTGAATGCTAAAACTACTTTTGGTTGAGACATTTGATCAAAATTTATGATAGACCTGTCCGGCCTTTATGCAGAATATGGGACAAAATTAAAAGACCTCTCCGAATTTCTGTAAAAACAGTTCGGAGAGGCCTGAATTATTTATGATGCTCAGTCGTTGTGCCTAGTGCACAGAGACGGTCTCCGACTGTTTTTTGCTGTTTTGCTTCTCGTTCCTACGCAGCATTACTTTTTGCTTGATCTGCAGTAAACGCTCGTAGAGAGCTGATTCCTTCAGGAAATCCCAGGTACCTTTCGCTTTTTCCTCTTTTTTTCCTGGCGGAACATACATCATGCCGGTACACAGGCAGTTTTTACGGTTGGTACGTGTAAGGATATCGTAGTTGACGCAGCTGGCACAACCCTTCCAGAACCCTTCTTCTACAGGAAGTTCACTGAACGTGACTGGCACATAGCCCAGATCCGAGTTGATTTTCATCACGGCAAGGCTGGTGGTAATACCGATGATTTTGGCATCGGGATATTTATGGCGGGAAAGTTCAAACGCTTTGGCTTTAATGGCCTTTGCAATACCACTTTGACGGAAATCAGGGTGTACGATGAGCCCGGAATTGGCTACAAATTTCCCGTGTTCCCATGTTTCGATATAGCAGAATCCGACCCAATCACCGCTGGTGTTGGTAGCGATAATCGCCTTACCCTCCACCATTTTCTCCATTAAGTAAACAGGAGAGCGTTTAGCTATCCCGGTTCCGCGCTTTTTGGCGCTTTCTTCCATTTCAGCGCAGATGGTTTCCGCATAATGGAGATGATCTTCATTAGCGATCTGAACGATGAACTGGGTGCCGAATTTTTCAGAAGTTTTCATGGATCGATAAACAACAGGATAAAAAACCCCATCCGCATCCACGGATAATATTGAATTAGAAAAAAATGTAATTGGAAAAATTGCGGAGATTATTTGCCACGTAGGCAAATAGAGACAGGCTTGGCCTTACGGCCTGAATCGGAACGGTGTAGTATGAAAAACGCTATGTGAGCAATTGTTGTTCATCGATTCAATTCGATTGAAATGTGTACAAAGTTCGTTAAAAAATAATTACCAAATACATGTTTAGACAAAAATTTTTTACCTCTGGTTAAAATAGTCGAAATTGCGCACAAATCCTGCTTGCACAGGGGGTCGGGGGTAAAAAGCACACATGAAAGAAGTATCCACAGACGAACTTTTATACGGTTATATTCATGGCGTTTTCCCAATGGCGGAAAAGGACGGGACCTTATACTGGTATTCGCCTGATCCCCGGGCGATTATCCCCATCGAAAACTATAAAATCAGCCGGTCGCTCCGCCCTGTCATCAATCAGAAAGTATTTGACGTCAGGATTAATCAGAACTTCGAAGCCGTGATCCGGCACTGTGCGGCTCCCCGAAAATACGAAACGGAGACCTGGATATCCGAAGAACTCATCCGATCCTACACCGAACTGCACCGGTTGGGTTATGCGCACAGCATCGAATGTTACCAGAATGACCAGCTGGTGGGTGGACTGTATGGGGTAGCCATAGGGGCAGCCTTTTTCGGTGAATCCATGTTCCACCTCGTCAGTAATGCTTCCAAGGTGGCCTTTCATTACCTGATCAGTATTCTGTCGAAGGAGAATTTCAGGCTGCTCGACACCCAGTTTATCAATCATAATGTGCTGCGGTTCGGTGCCATTGAAATTCCCCGTGAAGAATATCTTAAAAAACTGCGCAGGGCAGTCACGGCCAGAGCTCATTTCCGGATGCAGGAACCGGTAGGCTCCAATCCGATCGGGTAAACAGGCCAGGTTCCGGCTTAGTTCCCCTTTTTGGATTCTACCTCCTGAACGCCTTTCTGCTTGTTCTCTAGTATTTTGGAATAATTTTCCAGTTCCGTTTCTTTCTTGGCAAGATCCTCGCGGAGTTTGGTCAGGGATTTCTCTGTTTTCTTGATTTCCTTGATCAGCCGGTCCTTCTCCCGAACCAGTTTTTTCTGTTCATCCTGGGTCTTGGCAAAATCTTCCTTCACGAGTCTCAGTTCTTCCTGAGCCGTGGCATAGGCTACGAAATCCTTCAGGAACTGTTCAACCCCCAGATACCCTTCATCCGATGGGCTGGAGATGTAGTTGCTGCCATCCTGGACGGCCAGAAACAGGGTCGAAATATTCCGGCTGCTGCTGACGGTGCTGGACAGGGTCAGTGCTTTGGATGACAATGAAGGGATGTAGGCCTTTTCCAGTGTCTGTACGCCCTTTTTCGACCGCACTTTTCCGTATTTGGACAGGTAGTCGGTCCAGTAGGTTTTCAGATTTTTCTCGGGAATACTGGTCGCCAGATTGAAGCCAGGCATATCGGTCTGACCCAGGGTTTGGCGTGCCGGTGATACCGTTTGAGCAAAGGTGTTATATCCCAGAAACAGTGTAAACAAAGCGGCAAGTAAGAATGTCCGGTTTTTCATAAGTTTGACTGGTTTGTTTGTTTTAAAATGGTCGCAATTCAGGTGTTGCAGGTACAGATGGGCTGAATTTAAATATCTTCTGCTTTCTTCGTGACAATCACTACTTTTCTGCCCGTTGCCAGTGTCGTTGCGAACAGATAATCCTGGCCACCTTCTTTTAGACGCCATTTTTTACGAAGGTCATCCGGGGTTGCCGGAAAATTTCGCAGCGTCAGGTTTGCTTTCCCTTCTTCCAACCAGTCTTTCCAGGAAAAAGCCGCAGCATTGACTACTCCCATGATTTTAAACAATCGGCCGGGGAATTCCGTTCGAAGATTTTCAGATGTATAAAGGTGGCTGCTGGGCGCAATTTTGTTCACCCCGTATGCCTGTGCCATGTAGTGA
>Ga0182793_1002045_pt1 | contig 11906 bp, 9 predicted proteins | sample Passage237A_FD_130498 | JGI IMG/M metagenome (GOLD analysis project Ga0182793, IMG submission 130498) | Cellulose adapted compost microbial communities from Newby Island Compost Facility, Milpitas, CA, USA - Passage2 37A (version 2) (version 2) ...
ATCCGTTCCCTATCGCGTAAAACTTCCTCCGGATTTTGAGATTTTAAATCCTCCAAGCTTAATCGTTTCATGATAATATATAGTATGTATTGGCCAACCGAATTCTTTCGGACGGTTTTCACATTTAAACATAAGAATTATCGTACTATTTACCTATTGAAATTAGTAATAATTTGAAAAGGTATATTCTACTAATCTTCAGGGCTATACCTCTGAATATTAACATTTTACCTCATTTTATTGAGGTAAGTTAGTTTTCGAATATGTCTCTATTTTTATCCTTTCATATTGTTATAACATCATCCTCACTCTTTACTATTAAATACTATAGGATCCATGACCGTAGAACAAGTCTTACAAAATTATTACTACACATCGGGTGTAACGCAGCCCCAATTAGCCCAAAAACTGGAGGTTAGCCAAACCACCGTCCACAAGTGGATAAGTGGGAAAGCCCGAATCCCCCTTAAAAGATATCAGGCTATTTGTGCCCTTTGCGGGGTCTCCCTAAACCAGTTGACGAATAGACCATTTCAGTTTTAGGACAGTGTATGATAGAACGGTAGGCCTCCAGCAAAACGACAACGAACCTTTTATACGTAGCTCCGATTTATCCGATAGGTGGCTAACCCTCCTTCGTCAACGTTCGCATAGCATGACGGAATAAAAATTTTAATTAAAGGATCAAGGTAGTTTTACCGGTTGAGAAGCAGAACGTTTTTAAAACTGTTTCGTAAAAATCACAATATCGGTGTTTCTTCCCTTGTCATCTGCACACGATATTTTGACTACCCCGATGGGTGGTTTGAAAAAAACAGGTTGCGACGGAGGTGCTTTTTGCAAAATTCGGTCGTTTACCAGCCATGTGACATGGTGTACATCGGGAGAGGTGTGACAAAGCAGCTGAATTTCGGATGCATGTTCTTTCTGAATGAAGATTTCAGCTCCTTCTCGCGGATTGACAATCTGGGGAGGGCGGTTTTCGAATATTCGGGAACAGTTTGGATTATGGGGAGGAATTTTGGGAAAGGGAATTTTCGAATAATTGTAAAACGCGATCAACTCGGGTTCGAAATTGGGAAAGTGTTTACGAACAGTTCCCGAAGGTGGTAAGCAATAACCGCAGTAGGAAACGGTTAATTCTTCATTAACAAATACCGGCTTGCTGTGTTCACATCGTTTAAAAATTGATACCCCCGGTATGACCTCCCCGTTTATAATTTCCTCGCAGCCCTCCCCCGGAACATCTCCCGTATGAGCACAAACTTTTCTCAATTCCAGTCCAGATGGGGGCGTAAACCAGGAACTCGACGCATTGTAATCGATGGTGTTGAAAATGTCAAAAAGCAGTGGTGTGGCGATATTTGCTCCACTTAGCTCCGGAACACCGGTACCTGAGAAATTCCCTACCCATACGCCAACCGTATATTTTTTATTGTAGCCTATGCTCCAGGCATCCCGTTTGCCGTAGGAGGTCCCGGTTTTCCAGGCTATTTTGGGTAATCTAAAGGTATGATCAAAGTGATTCGGCAGGTCTGGACGGTTTGCCTCAGCAAGGATTCGGGTAGTTAAAAAAGCAGCTTCTTCCGAAATCAATTCACTTTCCGCAGCCGATGAAGAGCGGTCCGTTAGGTAATTCAGGGAAGCGAAATTTCCGCCGCGTGCAAAGGTTGCATAGAGCCGGGTCAACTCCTCCAGGGTAGTACCACAACCCCCTAGGATCAGCGACAAGCCCAAATCTTGCTCTTGCTTCTCGATGGTTCTAAAACCCGCTTTTTTTAAGCCCTCTACCATCCCTTTCATTTCCACTTTTTGCAGTAGTTTCACCGCCGGAATATTCAGCGAGTGGGATAGAGCAAAGGCTACTGTTACGGGTCCATTGAACTTTCGATCAAAGTTTTCCGGTTCATATCCATCGAAATTCGATGGTACATCATTAATAACGGTTTGAGGTATCACAATCCCTTTATCAAACGCCAGGGCATATAGGAAGGGTTTTAACGTGCTTCCTGGGGAGCGTATCGCTCGTACACCATCAACTTGTCCTCCGTCTACGGGGTTATTGAAATTGGCTGAACCAACATATCCTTCCACCTCCATCGTTTCATTGTTGACGATTAAAACGGCAGCGTTCTGAATATTAAATGTTCGGATCCGATTCATGTAGTTGCTCACCAAGGTCTCGGTTTGTTGTTGAATCGTCTGGGACAAGGTAGTTTTGACAATTGCTTTATCGGGCGTTTGCCTTTTAAGGCGCACCGATAAGTGGGGAGCCGCTTTGGGAGCCTCCCTACGGATCGCTGTGAGGGGTTCGTTTAAAGCGTCGTCGATCACTTGGGGTGTAAAAAGGCCTTTTTCCTTGAAATAGATCAACCATCGATTCCGTTCCGCCAGCAATCGATCACCTCCTGTTCGGGGATTCAAAAACCGGGGGTTATTTGGAATGACGGTTAAGGTTGTGATTTCAGCTAAGCTGAGCAATTGGGGAGGTTTCCCAAAATAAAGTATAGAGCCCGATTTAATCCCTTCCACATTGCCGCCAAGGGGTATTAGGTTATAATATAGTTGTAGAATTTCGTTTTTTGAAAATTGCCTTTCCAGTCTGAGCGCATTCCAAATTTCGATCAGTTTATTTTTATAGGTTCGGGGCCTGGGTTCAAGCATACGGACCACCTGCATGGTGATCGTCGATGCCCCTGATACCTTTTTCCCGCGGGTCGTATTAAGCAAAAGTGCTCTCGCTATCGCGACAGGATTAATGCCTGGATGGTAGTAGAAATATTTATCTTCTTTAAAAAGAATAGTTTTTCTGAGAAGTGGAGTTATTTCATCGAGTTCGGCATACATTCTCCATATATCGTCGGATGTCAGAAATGCATGCAATAGCACCCCATTTCTATCTTTTATTTGGGTGGAATAAGAAGTGTTGACGGGATAGGGAAAGGTATAGTCATAGATCATTACGATTGTGATAAGGATCAAGACTAGAAGCATTAACCTTATTTTCATACCTTTCCTCAAAGCATCTGAACGTACCATCGATTACAAAAAAACCGGAGGCTTTCGAATTCGAATTACTCCGGTTTAAATTTATCGATCCTAACTCACTTTCAATTGGCAGTGCTTTTAAAAAACCCTTTGGGATCAGGTGCTTTTTCAACCAACTGCTCTACATATTGCAAATTGACAAGTGAGAAGTTCAATTCCCTTCCTTTATGGAGATTTTCCCAGGCTTGGGTGTAATTACCCTTATAAAATTCGGTAATCGACAAATTATAGAAGGTCTGGGCATATTCCGGGTCCAATTGGGCGGCCTGTTCCAATAACTTTTTGACGTCGTCTAGTTCCAGGCTTGTCGGGTCCTCTTCGTACAGTTTGATCGAAATGGAAGATAGGTCAACCAGCAAGGGAACGTTTCGGGGTTCTACTTCCACTCCTTTTTTAAGCATACGAAAGGAGTTGGAAAGGTCATTTCGTTGGAAGCATACGACCCCAAGACCCCAGTAGGCGTCCACATTTTTTTCGTTTAACAGATGGGCCAGATTGAAACGGTAAGTTGCGGTATCGAGCTGACCTTCGGCCAGGTATTCCCACCCTCTTGCAGCAAAAAACTGACTCGCTTCTTTACGGGAACCGAAATTGGCATCACAATCATCGAGAAATCGAATTTCTTCCTTGATCTGATCGGATGACTTTCTCATTTCACCGAAAAGAGGCAACACTTTCCGCTCCGACAAAGACAATATTTGTTTTTCCTGTGAAGAAACCGGTTGACTATTACTTACCAATTGTGCTTGTGCACATATCATACCAGGTAACCCCAAGAACAACCAAATACCGACCCGAATTTTCATTTTAACTTTAGTTCTATTCAGCTTTAACCTTGAGAAGGGACGTCTCAGCTATGAAACGGTAAGGACACAAAAATATTACATTTTCTTTATTTGTTCCTGCGTATGGGTTTTTTCTTTGATGTAGTTTTTTTGGAATCGGGACGTTTCTTCTTTTCGTGGAATGCTCCCTTATAATCAGGGTCTTCCCGTTTACGTTGCGCATCGATTTCCCTTGCCATGGCCTGTTTTTCCTCAAAGGACGTAGGTGCTATGGGAATATCGGGTAGTGGTCGACGGGGTATTTCGCTCCGTATCAACTTTTCTATTTTTTGAATATGGTAGGCGTCTGCCTCGGTCATAAAAGTAATGGCTTCTCCCGATTTATTCGCCCGTCCGGTTCGGCCAATACGATGCACATAATCCTCATAGATCAGCGGAACGTCGAAGTTAATAACGTGGCTAACTTCGGTCACATCAATACCTCGGGCTGTCACATCGGTGGTGACTAAAACGCGGATATCGCCTTCCTTGAAGGCATTCATTGCATTGATTCGGGTATTCTGCCCCTTATTGGCATGGATCACACGAATCTTTTCAGGGGAAATCACTTTACGCTCCAAAAATTTAAAAATTTGGTTCGCTGTATCCTTCTTTCGCGTAAAAATCATCACCCTTTTAAAATCCTCCCGGGTGTTCAGCAGGTGTTCGAGGAGGTATATCTTCGTCCGAAAATTGGGTACTTGATACAAGACTTGCTCGACCATTTCGGCGGTTGTTGCTTGAGGAGAAACCTCCACCCTTGTCGGAAATTCCAGGAACTCCTCCGAAAGTTTGGCAACTTTATCCGGGAAGGTAGCGGAGAATAAGAGATTCTGACGTTTTCGCGGAATGACTTCCAACATTCGACGGATTTGCGGCATGAACCCCATATCCATCATTTTGTCTGCCTCATCTAAAATCAACGTATTGAGCTGTTTTACCACTATCTCATTTTTGAGGTAGATATCCAAAAATCTACCCGGTGTGCTCACAATCACATCGACACCGGCACGAATGTTTTCTATCTGCGTTTTTGTCCCGGTACCGCCATAGAGGCATACATGTCTAAGTCCGGTGTATTTCCCAAGGTTAGCGGTGACCTCCCCAATTTGTATAACCAGTTCTCGCGTAGGTGCTAAAATAAGGCCACGCACGTGGTCTCCTTGCGGATATTTCAGCTTCATGAGCAAGGGAAGAACATAGGCTGCTGTTTTACCCGTGCCGGTTTGTGCGATTCCTAAAACGTCATGACCGGCTAAAATCAGGGGAATGCACTGTTCTTGGATGGGCGTGGGCTGCTCATATCCGGCTTCTTCGATGGCGTTCAACAACTGCCGGTTTAATTTTAGATCTTCAAATGCTATTTCAGGCTTTCTTTCCATACAGTAAAGGTAGGGAAATCCGACGGACCTTACGTTTTTTTATCGTTCCTACCCTGAGAGAATTGGAATAAGGAATAAAAACCGGTTTGATTTATTTATATAAAAACCATTTTTCAAGGGATTGTATGGAAATCCGATTTATTAGCAGGTGATTCCCGTTACATCCTATAACTTTGTAAATCTACTCATTTTGTATTTTACGGGGAATGCCTTCTTTAACGAACGTCAACACGAACACCTTACAACAATTACAAGCCGAACTGGAAGGGGCGTTGCACTGGGATGAGGTAATGCGCAGACTCTATGCAACCGATGCGTCGGCCTATCGGGAGTTGCCCCTAGCGGTAGCTATACCGAAAACAGAAAAAGATCTGGAAATTCTGATCCGTTTCGCCAACGATCATGGGGTACCCTTGATACCTCGCACGGCTGGAACTTCGCTGGCGGGCCAAGTGGTGGGAAACGGGATTGTCGTTGATTTATCAAGGCACTTTAACAAAATTCTAGAAATTAATCCGGAAGAACGTTGGGCGAGGGTCCAGCCGGGGGTGATACGTGATGAATTAAATATGGCCTTGAAGCCATTTGGGCTTTATTTCGGACCGGAAACTTCGACAGCTAACCGCGCTATGATTGGGGGGATGGTAGGCAACAATTCATGTGGTTCCAATTCGGTTGTATACGGAAGTACCAGAGAGCACTTATTGGAAGTTAAAGCACTACTTTCGGATGGAACCAAGGCTGAGTTCAAATCGGTTACGCCAGAAGAATTACGTCAACTGGCTAACGAAAAATCGCCCTCACCTCTCCTCCAACGCATCTATCAAACGACCGACCAACTATTGTCGGATCCATTCAACCAGGAAGAGATTCGGAAAAATTTCCCGAAACGCACCATAGAAAGGCGCAATACCGGCTATGCCTTGGATATGCTGCTCGACTGTGCGCCTTATACGCCCGAGGGGCCTTCATTTAATATGTGCCGACTCATTGCTGGCTCAGAGGGCACGCTTTGTATACTAACGGAAATAAAGGTCAATCTCATTCCACCTCCCCCACCCTTCCAGGGGTTGGTATGTGCGCATTTTAATACCATTGATGAGGCTTTACGGGCAACGGTAGTCGCCCTTAATTATCACCCACAAGCCGTTGAATTGATCGATGGTTACATCCTCGAATGTGCTGCCAAAAATACCGAGCAACGGAAAAATGCATTTTTTGTTCAGTTCACTGAAGACGGTAGCTACCCCGCCATTTTGGTGGTGGATGTCTCGGCAGACTCCCCTGAACAAGTGCAAGACACAGCAGCAGCCCTTGAAAAAGACCTCCGTGCTAATGGACTGGGCTTTCATTTTCCCCTTCTTCTTAACGAGGATACCAAAAAGATCTGGTCGTTAAGAAAAGCGGGGCTAGGGCTATTGGCTAACATTCCGGGGGATGAAAAAGCAGTCGCTGTTATTGAAGATACAGCCGTTGATGTACATGATCAACCCAACTATATCCGTGATTTTAATGAGATTTTGAAAAAACACGGAATGTCTGCGGTGCACTACGCCCATGCCGGATCCGGCGAAATTCACCTTAGACCGATTATCAACCTCAAGACGAGAGAAGGGCATCGCCAGTTCCGAATGATTGCTGAAGAAATCGCTGATCTGGTCAAAAAATATGATGGCTCTTTATCGGGAGAACACGGAGATGGACGCTTAAGGGGTGAGTTTATTCCGAAGATGGTAGGGCAGCATAATTACGAACTGTTCCGAAAGATTAAAGCCACTTGGGATCCCAAGGGGATTTTCAACCCGGGAAAAATTACGGACACCCCGCCCATGGACCAGTTTCTACGGTATGAACCTGACCACGCCGTCCCAGAAATCCCTACATTTTTCCGTTTTGAAAACCAAACCATTCTACAGCATGCGGAGCAATGTAACGGTTCGGGCGATTGTCGAAAAACTCATTTGAGTGGTGGATCCATGTGTCCGAGTTACATGGCTTCTCTCGACGAAAAGGACACGACCCGCGCCCGTGCGAATATCCTTCGTGAAATGTTAACACACTCCGATCATGTCAACCGATTTGATCACCCGGAGATCAAGGAGGTTTTTGATCTTTGTTTGTTGTGCAAAAGCTGTAAGAATGAGTGCCCTTCCAATGTGGATGTGGCTAAATTAAAGATGGAGTTTTTGCATCAATATCAGGAAATTCACGGTGTCCCGTTACGCTCCTGGTTGATTGCCAATGTCAATAGGCTTAATACCATTTTCACAGCCGTTGCTCCCTGGGCATACAATATGGTCTTTAAAAACACGGCTTTGCGTCGTGTGGCCAACCGAATTGTGGGATTTCATCCCGACCGAACCATGCCCCTTTTGCATCGTCAAACCCTAAGGAGCTGGTTTAAAAAACAACCGGTAAAAAACCCAGCGGGTCCGAAAGTTTACTTCTTCTGCGATGAGTTTACCAACTTCAATGATGTTGAAATTGGCAAAAAAGCTATTCAAGTTTTGCAGAAGTTAGGGTATCAGGTGGTCATTCCTGAGCATAGTCCCTCGGGTCGTCCGCAATTATCGAAAGGGTTGCTCAAGGAAGCTAAGAAATTAGCCAATCGGAATGTTTCGCTATTGAAAGATCTGATCACCCGTGAAACCCCCTTGATCGGTATAGAGCCCTCAGCAATTTTGACATTTCGGGACGAATATGCTGACTTGGTCGACGATTCTTTGGTTGAATCTGCCAAGTCTTTGGCCGTGAATTGCCTAATGTTCGATGAGTTTATAGCAAGGGAAATTGAAAATAAGAGGGTTTCTAAGGATGTATTTACGCAGGAAAAACGTTTGATAAAACTCCACGGACATTGTCAGCAAAAAGCGGTGTCCAGTGTCGTACACACGAAGAAGATTCTTTCATTCCCCGAAAATTATACGGTTCAATTGATTCCCTCCGGTTGTTGTGGCATGGCCGGTTCATTTGGCTATGAAAAAGAGCATTATGATTTATCGATGAAAATCGGTGAGTTGGTTCTTTTCCCGACGGTCCGGAATCAACCTGAAGAAGTAATCATCGCGGCACCCGGTACGAGTTGTCGTCATCAGATCCACGATGGAACGGGACGGACAGCCCTTCATCCGGCTGAAGTGCTATGGGAAGCGCTGCAATAAAAAAGTCTTTCTCCGGACTGCCGGAGAAAGACCTCACTAACGGTAGTGTATATGAGCTGTGGCGTGTCACGGCACAGACCTTTTCTGATAAAAACTAGCTTTGAAAAATCCTGCGGATTTTCCAAGTGAGGACTGACCAAGCCATAGCTTATATACTGTGTTGTGGCACGTTTTTTTCGCTTATTATTTCTTTATTGCTGAAATTATAATAAATATTGGTCTTCTCATTTCGTCTTTCATTTCTGGATATTTATTTAAAATTTCCTCCGATGGTTTTGGTTCGGATATTTCTATAATATCAAAATTTGATTGAATAACTGTATTTATTATAGTTTCCAAAGTCCGATGATATTTAGTCACTTCGTGTCCGAGAAATTGGGCTTTTCTTTTACTTTCGTCTTGATAATTGTCAATTGGCCAATGTAGGCGCTTCTCGTTTTCGTCCGTAAACCAATCTTGTTCAGCTCTTGAGGTAAAAACAGGATGTTCCATTGAGAATACAAAACTTCCTCCTTTTTTTAAGGTTCGGTTAATTTTCCCAAAAACTGTTTTCAGGTCTTTAAGGTAATGGAAAGCAAGCGAGCTAATGACAACATCAAATTGTTCAGTCTCAAAGTCAATATCCTCGATTGCCATTTGTTTGTAGTCAATTCCCAAGTCTTTGGAATTATCTTTGGCTTTATCAATCATTTTTTTCGATAAGTCAATTCCAATTACATTTTCTGCTCCTTGTCGTTTGGCATAAATACAATGCCAACCATATCCACAACCAAGGTCAAGAACATTTTTTCCCTTAAAATCAGGTAGCATTTTTCTTAAAACATACCATTCTCCTGCCGAATTTAAACCGTCTATTGAACGTGGCATTTTTCCATAACTTTCAAAAAAGTCGTTGTCATCATATTTATTCTGTTTCATCTTAATCTTCTATGTTTCGGTGTTTTTTTAATGTGCCACAACTTGGTTATTGGATCAACTTGGCGTGTCAGCCGACTAATTCTGAATTAATAGCTACCACCGGCACCACCCCCACCAAAGCTACCTCCTCCGAAACCACCAAATCCACCTCCGCCGAAGCTACCACCTCCGAAGCCGCCTCCACCCCAACTTCCTGCCGAGCGTCCCCGCCCGGAATAGGTCGTATAAGGCCAAAATACCGGTCCGGCATTATATCCTCTTCCACGATTATTGCCCCCCCCTCCACTGTTCCTCGAAATAGCGATTAAAATAACGATAAAGATGATAATGAAGACGATCAGCCCCACGGGGAACTCTTCCTCCGACGCTCGGGCTGGATCTGCTTTATATTCCCCTGTGGCATATTTGATAATGGCATCGACCCCTCTGTCTAACCCACGGTAAAACATGCCGTTTTTAAAATCAGGAATGATAATTTGACTGATTATCCGCTTGGCAATAGCATCAGGAATCACCCCTTCCATACCATAACCGGTGGCAATAAAAACTTTGCGATCGGAAGATGCCCACAAGATCACAATCCCATTGTTTTTGCCTTCCTGTCCTACCCCCCATTGCCGACCAAGGGCGAAAGCATAGTCGGCGATCGGATAATCCCCCGTGGTATTGACGATTACAAGGGCGATTTGAGTGGAAGTGGAATCATTGTAATCCACCAATTTCTTTTCCAGGGCAGCTATTTCTGTGGGGTTAAGCTCTCCTGCAAAATCATTTACCAAGCGGGGTGGATCGGGTCGTGGAGGGATATTCTGAGCAAAGCCGTTTATCCCCGGCAGTAATAATAGATATAGAAAAGTTAATAAGTATTTCTTCATCGGATTTTAGCCAAAAACGATTTCGTTTGGCAATTCGTTGTCGTTTCTACTTCCTCGGGGAAAATGCTTTCGGAGTTGTTCTCCTGCTTCCCGTATGCCTTGTACAAACCCTTCTACGAACTCTCCTTTGACGAAATGGGCTCGTAAATGCTCTTTTGTTGTTTCCCAAAAGCCTGGTGGGACTTTCTCATTTATCCCCTGGTCGCCGAGAATAGCAAATTTATGATCCTCATGGGCGAGGTAAAGTAGGACGCCATGACGATGGGTCGTACGATATAGTTCAAGTTCATCGAAAACAGCTTTTGCTCGTTCGAGTACATCCCCAGGGCACTTGGCTTCGATGAAAACTTTCAGTTCCCCAGAGGTATGCTTTTCTGCTTCCGCAATCGCATCCACTATTTTTTGCTGTTCCTCTGCGTTGAAAAATGGTATATACCCAGTAGACATTTCACCGAAAGATTTTATGTGTTAACTACGTTAGATATGGGCTGCTGTGGGAGTGAAATACAGGTATCACTCCCTTCCTATTTTCAGCTCAATCGATTAAAACTGAACCGTTGGTGCGGTTTGGGCGGCTTGAGTAGCTTCAAATGGAGTTTTCGTTTCGAATCCGAATATGCCCGCCATAATATTAGCAGGGAAAGAACGCACTGTCGAGTTATAATCCCTCACAGCCGCATTGAAATCATTTCTCGCAACAGTAATTCTATTTTCAGTTCCTTCCAGTTGAGCCTGAAGTTCCAAAAAGTTTTGATTTGCTTTCAACTCGGGATAGCGTTCGACGGTAACCAACAAACGCGAGAGTGCGCTACTAAGCCCGTCTTGAGCGGCTTGAAATTTCTGAATATTTTCCGGGGTAAGGTTGTCTGGGCTAATGGTAGTTTGCGTGGCTTTCGCCCTCGCTTCAATGACACTTTCCAAAGTGCTTTTTTCGAAGTCCGCGGCACCTTTAACCGTATTTACAAGGTTAGGGATTAGGTCTGCGCGTCGTTGATATTGGTTTTGGACTCCTGCCCAAGCCTCTTTCACTCTTTCGTCCTTACTGACCATATTGTTGTAGGTACCACAACTCGAGGTTCCCAAGATTACAATAATTCCTAACAGTGCAGTTAATAATCGTGTCATCGTTGTATTTGGTTTGGTTTTGTGATGTCTAATCTGATTTCAAAGGTAATGAATTAAGAAATACACCCACCTATCCTATTTAACCCAGCTTATGCGATAAGTAATATTTTGTTTGAGTTTTTTGGGATTAGTTGATAAGCTAGCCGGGCAAAGAAGGTAAACTTCCTCCGACGCCCCCCGCTTCCGCAAGCCTTGGAAATCATCGGTCCCTATACGGACTATCCCTCTTGCGTGGTACACATTCGCCACCATGGTTGCATTGGCAACAAATTTCCTATCGAAACGGTTTCCCAAATGCTGGCACCTACCAGCACTTTTCTGATCTGCTCCACCTACCAGCAAATTGACTAAATCAATCATTGCTCCGTCGTAGTTGAAATTCATCCAAACGACCGCGGCATCTTAGTGCCGGCCTTACCGACAATCAAAACCGGAAACTGCAACAATTTCCATACTGCGTATATTGTATTATCTGCCAAAGCAAATCTGCGATAATTATACCAGTGTGCAATATGCAAAATCGGTTAAAAGCACGGCAAGACACTTAAAAACAACTATTGATAGGGGGTAGAA
>Ga0182793_1002048_pt1 | contig 11872 bp, 9 predicted proteins | sample Passage237A_FD_130498 | JGI IMG/M metagenome (GOLD analysis project Ga0182793, IMG submission 130498) | Cellulose adapted compost microbial communities from Newby Island Compost Facility, Milpitas, CA, USA - Passage2 37A (version 2) (version 2) ...
CCTCGGCACGCGGCTTCTTTTCGTGCTCGGCTTTTCCGGCCTCATCGCCTTCATCTTCATGTTCTATCAGTCGCCCGGACTGACGCTTCTGCTGCTGCCTGCCCTGCCCGTCTTTGCGGTTATCGGCTGGATCATTGCGAAGCGGATCTTCGATCAGTCCATGCTTGTTCAGGAGGGCTTCTCTTCCCTTTCCGAACAGGTGCAGGAAAACCTGAACGGCATCCGCACCATCCAGACCCATTCGCAGGAAGAGCGGGAGACGGCACGCTTTGAAGCGGCATCGGGCCGCTATGCGGATGATTATTACAGGCTGATGTCGCTGAACTCCGGCCTCACTTCCGCCATGCTGATCGCGACGGGCTTCACCACGCTCATGGTGGTTGGCTATGGCGGGATGCAGGTGATTGACGGGGCGATGACGCTCGGCACCTTTACCGCCTTCATCTTCTATCTCAGCATGATGCTCGCGCCGATCCGCGAAGGCGGCATCATGGTGACGCTTTTCCAGCGCGGCGGATCGGCGGCGGCCCGCATTTTCGAGATACTCGATCATCCGCCGGAAATACGCGACGCGCCGGATGCCGCGCCGCTTGATGCCGTGGGCGGGGCGATCACCATTCGCCACCTCTCCTATACGCATCCGGCGAAAAAGGGCGAAGGCTTTCCCGCTCTCAAGGATGTGTCGCTCGACATCGAACAGGGCGAGATGATTGCGCTGCTTGGCCGTGTCGGCTCCGGCAAGTCCACATTGCTGCGGCTCATGGTGCGCCTTATTGATCCGCCACCCGGCGCCATCTATCTCGACGGGCGCGACATTCGTATGTTGCCGCTGGCACAGGTGCGGGGGCAGATCGCCATGGTGCCGCAAGACCCGTTCCTCTTTGCTACGCATATCGCGCAGAATATTTCCTACGACAATCCCGAGCGTGCCACGGATGAAGTCTGGCGAGCGGCGGAGAGCGCGGACCTTGAAACAACCATCCGCCGCCTGCCCGACCGGCTGGAAACGCTGGTGGGTGAACGGGGCGTGACGCTTTCCGGCGGGCAGAAGCAACGCGCAAGCCTTGCCCGCGGCCTCATCCGCGAGACGCCCGTTCTGCTGCTGGATGACTGCTTCTCCTCCGTTGATACGGAAACGGAAGAGTTCATTCTCTCGCGTCTGAAGGAATTGCGCCGGGGCCGCACGACGCTGATGGTCTCGCATCGCGTATCCACGGCGCGACATGCAAACCGCATTGTGGTTCTGGACGAGGGACGCATTGCCGAAATCGGCACGCATGAGGAACTGCTCGCCCGCGGCGGCCTTTACGCCATGCTTGAGCGCCAGCAGGGGCGGCGTGACGAGCTTGTTCAGGCGCTTGGAAAGGATACGGGAGGCGGCGCATGAGCAGCGGCGGCAACAAGGCGCGCAATCACTCCGTATTCGAGGATGAGATCGAAACACGCGGCTTCGACTTTCGTCTTCTCGGTCGCCTCTTTCGCTGGATGGCGCCCTATCGACGGCAGGGCTGGCTCGCGATCCTTTTCGTGACCCTCGCGGCAAGTGCGGCGGTGCTTGCCCCTGTCGTTGTGAGCCGCGTGGTGGTGGACGGCATTCTTCTCCCTGCGTCGGGCGAGGCAGCACCTGATTTCGGCCAGAAGGCACTCACAGCCCATCTGGCGACACTGCTCGATACACATCCGATCTTTGCTGCCTGCCTTCTCTTTGCGCTCTGGACGATACTCTGCGCGGCACTCGGACATGGCTTTCGCATCATGCTGGCGCGCACGGTGCTGAACGGCCTGCGCGATCTGAGGCGCGATCTCTTCGCCCATCTGGAGCGATTGCCGTCGAGCTTCTATGACCGCGTGGCTGTCGGTCGCGTGATGACGCGCCTCACCAATGACATTGAAACGCTGTTCGAGCTTCTGGCGGGATTTGGCGTTCTGCTCGGGGAATTTGTTCCCTTCTTTGTGGCTGTCAGCGTCATGTTCACACTCAATCCGGCATTGACCCTTGAGCTTATGGTGCTGTTGCCGGTCGCCGCGCTTGCGACATGGATTTTCCGCATCGTCTCGCGGCAGGTCTATCGCAATATCCGCTCATCCCTCTCGCGGCTGAACGAAAACCTGCAGGAAAATCTCTCCGGCATAGAGGTGGTGCAGCTCTATGGGCGCGAGCAGATCAATTATGAGCGTTACACCGAGATCAACGAGGAAAACCGCAAGGAGGAGAACAGCGCGGTCCGCATCGAAAGCTATTACGGTCCCGCGATGGACAGCATGGCCTTTCTGGCGATGGCCGCGATTGTCTGGTTTGGCGGGCAACATGTCTTTGACGGAGCTGCGACGCTTGGCAGCGTGATTCTCTTTGCGCAATTTGCCGACATGATGTTCCGCCCCATCGTCGCAATGGGCGAACAATGGAACGTCGTTTTCCGGGCGATGGCGAGTTGCGAGCGCATCTTTCAGGCGCTGGACTGGGACGAGAAGCTCGATGTGCCAGCCGAACCAACGCCGCTGCCCCGGCATGGCGCGGGCCATGTCGTCTTCAACCATCTGACTTTCGGCTATTCGCCCGGCACGACCATACTGAAAGATGTGAGTTTCGACATTCGCCCCGGCGAAAAAGTAGCGATTGTCGGCCCCACGGGCTCAGGCAAGACGAGCCTTATCCGCCTGCTCTGCCGCTTCTATGATGTGCCACGCAATTCGATTCTGATTGATGGCGTGGACATCATGGATGCAGCGCCGGCTGATATTCGCCAGCGCATTGGCGTGGTGCTGCAAGACTTTCACATTTTTTCCGGAAGTGTTTACGACAACATCATGCTGGGCAATCCGGCCATCACGCGCGAGGCCGCGCGGGAAGCGGCACGCCTTGTTCATGCGGATCCTTTCATCCGCATGCTGCCGCAAGGCTATGACACGGTGCTGACGGAACGGGGACGCAATCTCAGCCACGGGCAGCGGCAATTGCTTGCCTTCGCGCGTGTGCTCGCGATGAACCCCGACATTCTCATTCTTGATGAGGCGACGGCGAGCATCGACACGGAAACCGAACTCATCATTCAGGATGCGCTTGCCCGTGTCACGGCGGGGCGGACCTCAATCATCATTGCGCACAGGCTGCAAACAATCCGTGAGGCGAACCGCATCGTGGTTCTTTCCGGCGGCGAAGTGCGCGAGATCGGCACGCATCAGGAACTCATCGCCGCCGGAGGGCTTTACAAGACGCTCTATGAGCTTCAGGTGCAGGATACAAAGGACAGGGCATAAACCGCCCGATCAGCACCGCTGCAGGATAACCGCCGTATTGTTGTTACCGGCCTGCACGGTCTCGGCGAGATTTCCGTTACCCCGCTGCACGATATAGGACTTGTTGTTGTTGCCATCCTGAACGGCAACGGCCTGATTTCCTGTGCCTGTCTGCTTGATTGTCGCGGTGTTTCCGAAACCCGACTGATAGGTCGCGGCATTGTTCACGCCGCCCTGCATGAAACCCGGCGCGCAGCCCCTGCCGCCCATCTTTCCCGTTGTCGGGACGCGATCACGCGTGATGAACGGAACGAGCTTGTCGATCTTTTGCTGGGGCATGTTCTTGTAGGTGACGGCCTTGCCCTGATTAAGGACGGTAAAGGCTCCATTGCCTGTCTGTTCGATCCTTGCAGCACCCCCCGCCCAGGCAGCGGGCGATGCAAGCAGAAAGACAAGCAGAAAGGCATTCGCCGCAATCAAGATCTTCTTCATTTCTCTCTCCTGCTCTTTCCGGCGCTTCTGCCGGTGTTCGTGATCTTCTCTTTAAGGAAGGAGAACTGATTGCCGCGTGAAGTTTCCGTTCAGGAACCATTCAGTCTGCATGCACCAGGCGCGACGAGACACACGCGACGCACACGCATTTTCAAAAATTGAAGAAAATATGCGGGTGAACGAAAAATGAATGAGCGCTTCAGGTGGCACTCAGACGCGCCTCGCTAAAAAGGCATCGTCAACAGGACGCGCCACGATGGCCGGTCCACCAACAGGAGATGCACCATGAAGAAGTTCATTCTCACGACGAGCGCAATCGCAGCTCTTCTCGCGGCCGGCATCACCGGCGCGAATGCAGGCAACTCGGCCTCTGTCTATCAGAGCGGCAAGTACAATACCGGTGTCTATACGCAGAACGGCTACTACAACAAGGGTGCGATCCACACAGATGGACGCAGCAATCACTCCACGGCCGTGCAGCATGGTGAGTGGAACTATCTCTACCAGCAGCAGCTCGGCAACCGGAACACCGCCCTGACCGATCAGTATGGTCGCAACAACTACGCCGTGACGGGCCAGGAAGGCCGCAACAACTCTGCGGCGACGATCCAGACGGGCCGTAACAACACCTCCGGCATCGCGCAGATCGGCAACAACCACAAGGCGACGACCGACCAGCTGGGTTCGAACAACACCGCCGCCACCATTCAGGTTGGCAATGGTCAGAAAGCGAACACGGTGCAGACCGGCCACGGCAATACGAGCGTCGTCATTCAGGGCGGCTACTAAGCGAAATCATGGGGAGGCGGCGTGGTGTCGCCTCCCATGCGCCCTCCAAACCGGGAGCAATATGATGAAACTCATCAAATGGACATCACTGGTTTGCGTGCCCCTTGTTTTCGGCTGTGTCGCGGCCACGGCCCTGCCCTCCTCTCCCCCTGCTTGCGAGATACGGGCGAGCAACACGGCTGCGGGTCTGATGCTTGAAAGCGTCGTCTATGGCGCCCCCGGCACCTTCGGCAGCTATTCCTTCTCGCTTGAGAAATCCGGCCCCGCGGGCACGTCCAGCGTGTCACAGGGCGGCGATTATGAAATCGGACCCGAAGGCGAGGCGGTCGTCTCCGTCACGGAAGTGAACCGCGGCGCAAAGGATCGCTATAGCGCGCTGCTGACAGTCGAGGACGGTGCGGGCTATCACCGCTGCAGCTTCTGACGTGGTAGTTCGTTGCCGCTCGCGTCACACCGAAGCACAGCACCGGACAATGGCGGAACTGACGCTCCGCAGCAAATTGTCCGGACAAGGCAGAACCGGGCGGTTGTTCACCCGATAAGAGCAACCGCCCGCCAGCCCCAATCCGGTTGCGAACAGCGATTTCCGATTTCGGGAGGTCTTCTTGGCTGGGGCGGGAGGACTCGAACCTCCGAATGGCGGAATCAAAATCCGCTGCCTTACCACTTGGCTACGCCCCAGCAGGCAGGCCCCGGATGGGGAGCCACGAAATGCGGCGGAACATACCGGCATAGAAATAGCGGTGCAACCGGCATGGACCGCATATAAAGCTTTCTCCCCCCTCTCCTTTATGCCGGATCGCGCTTGCAGGCCCCGATTTTGGCGGCTATAACGCCGCCTCGAAGCGGAGGCGGAGTGTGGCGCAGTCTGGTAGCGCACCTCGTTCGGGACGAGGGGGTCGCAGGTTCGAATCCTGCCACTCCGACCAGCTTCGAGAATGAAAGGCTCCCGGCGCGTCACGGCGCGGGAGCCTTCTTCATTTCAAGCCCGTCCTTGCGGAAATAGCGGCCTTCACAGCAAGACAGGCACCGTCCCTTTTCGCTACCATGCGCCACCCTTTTCAGTGGAGGAACACAGCATGGCCCCGGTTCTTTATGATTTCACCGCCGCTCCCAGCCCGCGCCGCGCGCGCATTCTGCTGGCTGAAAAGGGAATCGCGCATGAAACGGTGCAGGTGGATCTGGCAAAGGGTGAACAGCTTGGCGATGCCTACCGTGCCATCAACCCGGCCTGCACGGTGCCTGCCCTGAAGCTCGATAGCGGCGTTGTGCTTACCGAGAATATCGGCATTGCTGCCTGGGCGGATGCCGTGAAGCCGGAGCCTGCCCTGCTCGGCTCTACACCCGAGGAGAAGGGCCTTGTTCTCGGCTGGAATGCGCGGATCGAGTTTGAGGGCTTCATGCCGGTCGCCGAAATACTCCGCAACACGTCAAAAGGCATGGTTGGCCGCGCCCTGCCGGGGCCGGTCAATTTCGAGCAGATTCCTGCCCTCGCCGAGCGCGGCTCCGTCCGCCTGACGCGTTTCTTCGACATGCTCGATGCCCGCCTTGCCGGTCGGGATTTCATCGCCATCGACCGCTTCTCGCTTGCCGACATTACGGCGCTTGTCTGTGTTGATTTCGCGAAATGGGTGAAGCATGAGCCGAAGCCGGAACATGCGAATCTGCTTCGCTGGCATGGTGCCGTCTCCGCCCGACCCAGCGCCAAGGCCTGATACCGCCATTTGACACAGCCCCCCGCCTCCTTATGATGCGCGCCACTCGATGGTTCCGGGGGCGCCCCAAAGGCGTTTCCGGAGGCAAGAGGGAACAGGGTGAGGCCTTATCAGGGCCGATTCCCTGGCTGCCCCCGCAACTGTAAGCGGCGAGGCTCCGTTCCAATAATGTCACTGGCTGCGCAGGTCCTTCGGGCTGGCATCCCGGGAAGGCGGAACGAAGTCGATGACCCGCAAGCCAGGAGACCTGCCACCGGGTTCGTCATCTGCCATGGCCGGGGGTCGCCAGGGAGGGCGGCCTGTCTTGCGGCCTCTTGAACCGTCGGCAATCCGTTTCCTTTCTGTCTCTCTCCCGCTCGCGGCACCAGGCGGCCGGGGTGGCCGCGCCAGAGAAACAGGAAGTCAAATTCCATGAGAATCACAGGCTGGGGGGCCATCACGGCCCTGACTATCGCGGCACTTGCCGCCCTTCCCGCACAGGCGGAAGAAACACTGGAAACAGGCGAGCTTCTCATCTCGGGCGGCATCGAGCCGATCCCGACAAAGGAAGTGGCGGCGAGCTACACGATCATCACATCGGAAGAGATAGAGAAATTCCAGTACCGCAATCTGACCGACGCACTGAAGTCCGTGCCAGGGCTTCACGTCGGGGAATCGGGCGCGCGCGGCTCGCTCACCCCCGTTTTCACGCGCGGCGCGAATTCCAACCAGACACTGGTGCTCGTGAACGGCATGCCGATCAACGACCCCTCCTCGCCGGGCGGCGCGGCCAATCTTGCAGGCGTTCCGCTTGACAATGTGGCACGCATCGAGGTGGTGCGCGGGCCGCAATCGGCGCTTTACGGCAGCCAGGCCATCGGCGGTGTCGTCAACATCATCACGAAGACCGGCGGCGGCGAGCCTCGTTCCACACTGCGCGTCGAAGGCGGCACACTCGGCACACTCAACACCTATGCAAGCACGGGCGGCAGCTTCGGCAAGACGAACTATTTCCTTTCTCTCGCGCGCGAGGCGACGGAGGGTAACGACATCACGCCTGCCCGACTCCGCGACGCGCGCGGCAGCGAGGACGACGAGGCGGAAACGATCTCCACATCCGGCCGCATCGGGACGCAGATCGACGAGCATGTCAGCGGTTCGCTATTCCTCGAATATACGAAGTCGGATGTGGATACCGACGAGGACGGCTCCACCGCCGGTTTCGTGCCTGTCTATCAAAATATGGACAGCAACTACGAAATGAGCCGCCTATTCATGTCCGGCGACCTTACGGGCCGCTTCATGGACGGGCGCTGGCGGCCCCGCCTCTCTCTCGGCTATACGCGCCAGGTCACCCAGTCGGCGGACAAGCCCGACCCTGGCGGCGCGGTCTATCTCAGCGATGTCACCTATGAAGGCGAGACCATCAAGATCGCCCTCGACAATACGTTCGATCTTTCGCGGGAGCACATGCTGTCCTTTGGCGGCTCCGTGACGCGCGACAAATACAAATCGAGCGGCTTCCGCGATCTGGGCGGTTTCATCATCTCGCCGAGTTCGGACGATACGACCAAGGCTTTCGCCGTCTATGCGGGCGACCACATGACATTTGGCGACCGGCTCTTCGCGACTGTCAACGTCCGCTACGACGCGCCGGATGACGTAGATAACCGGTTCACCTACACGATTGCACCGGGCTACTACCACCCGGAAACGGATACGCGCCTTACCTTCTCCTATGGTACGGCCTTCAAGGCACCCTCTCTCTATCAGCTCTACGGCTTCGAGCCGGACAGTTTCGGTGGCTTCTACATAGGCAACCCAAACCTCAAGCCGGAAAAGAGCAAGGGCTGGGAAGTCGGTATTGAGCAGGGATTCCTGAGCAGAAAACTACTTACAGGCGCTACTTGGTTTGATACCGAAGTCGAGGATGCAATCGCTGTCTTTACCGACCCGATCACCTTTAACTCCACCTCGCTCAACGTCAACAAATTCGACACCAAGGGCCTCGAAGCCTTCATCGAAGTGAAGCCTGCGGACAATCTGACGGCCCGCATCGACTACACATGGACGCTACTCAAGGCGGATACGGGCGGCACGGTCGTCGGTGCCTTCACGCGCCGTCCGCGTCACCAGATCGGCTTCACGGGAAGCTGGGAGCCCGTTGGCGGCACGGTTTTCTCGACCAACGTACAATGGATCGATCCCTATCGCGACATCCCTCGCGACGGTTTCGGCTTCTATGTCTATCCGACACCTTATACGGTCGTGAACGTCGCCGCCTCGCACAAGCTGAACGAAAGCGTGAAGCTCACGGCGGCGGTGAACAATCTTCTCGACAAGCGATATGAGCCAGCACACGGCTTCGAGGCACCGGGCATCGAAGCGCTGGCAGGTGTAACCTTCTCCTTCTGAGGGGCATACGAGACAAAAGTAAAGGCGCGGGAGCAATCCCGCGCCTTTTTAGTTTTCACTGGTCCAGATCACCGGCCCGTGAATTTCGCCGCACGCTTTTCCACAAAATGGGCGACGCCTTCCTTGAAGTCTTCGCTGGAAAAACTCTTCTGCATTTCTGCATCAGCAGTCGCGAGCGCTTCATTGAAGCTCTGGAAAGGTGCTTTCCATATCTGCGCCTTCATCACCGCCATGGAGCGGGGTGAAACTGTTTCGGCGAGCATGGCAGCGTAGTCCATGACATTGGCCATGAAGTTTTCCTGCGGGAAGGTGCGGTTGACGAGGCCGATGCGCTCCGCCTCATCCGCCATGAACTTGCGTGCCGACATCAGAAGATCGAGCGCGTGCGCGGGGCCGACAAGCTGCGGCAACAGCCACGAGACACCGTGCTCGGCAATGAGCCCGCGGCTTGCAAAGGCGGTCGTGAATTTTGCTTCCGACCCCGCAAAGCGGATATCCGCATAAAGCGCGACGACGAGTCCGAGCCCCGCCGCCGGCCCATTGATCGCCGCAATGATCGGCTTCTTCACCTGAAGCAGATAGCCGAAACGCCCGCCATAATGCGGGCTCACATCAGGCCCAAGGCCGCTTGCGAAATCGAATGTCTCCTCGTTCTCGCCCGGACGCTCCTCCCCCTTGCGCGCTTCGATCTGCTGAAGGAGGCCCATATCGGCCCCTGCGCAGAAACCCCGGCCCGCGCCGGTGAGCACGATGACACGGACATTATCGTCAGCCACGGCGGCGGCCATGGCGCGCTTCACGCTTCTTTCCATCGCGCCCGTCCAGGCATTCAGCCTGTCCGGCCGGTTGAGCGTGAGCACCGCTACGCGGCCCTTCACCTCGTAAAGCAGGTCTTCATATTCAGCCATTTTCTCCTCCCTTTGCCGCTTAGTGTCCCGATTTTGCGGCAAGTATAGGTAGAAGCGCCAGCGCTGCGACAAACTGCGCGGAACATGGCGATGGCCTCACGCGGCAGAGAGGCGTAATATTTCCGCCATGGGGACGTTGGCAACATTTCGACAGGAAAATCAGGGCCGCTTTCAGGCGGGCCGGTTGCTCGCCATTCTGGCGATTTTCCTCCATGTTGCCGTGCCGCTTGCCCTGCAATTGGCACCGCCTTCCACCCAAGCCCTTTTCGAGACGATGATCTGCTCGGGCGGCGAGTGGAAGACGATCTATCTCGACGCTGAAGGCAACCCGGTTGAACCGGCCCCCGGCACCACATCGCAACATGACTGCACGGCTTGTGTGCATCATTGTGGCTCCGCGCTCCTTACCGCGCTGATCACCCTGCCCGCCGCAAACTGGGTGCTGCCTGCTCCGCTTCGTGCCGCCCATGCCGTTCTGACGCAAGCCGCTGATGGCGAAAGCCATCCCCGCGCACCCCCGGCCTGATCCCGCTCGCATTCTCGTTCTGATTTTCCGGCAACGACGTCCGCTGCCTGCCGCTTGCGGACGCGAGCCCATTAGCGGGGCCACATGACCATTCGCCATTTTCTGCCGCGAAGTGCCACAAGCGCACTTTGCCTGTCGCTTGCCCTATCCCTACCCGCCGGCGCGGATGAGGTTCTGGAGATCACCATTTATCCGGGCGGCATCCATGGTGATGTCAGCCCTCTCTCCAATCTTCCATCCGCACCACAGCGCCCCGGCACGCTAACCGTTCCGGGCGTCACCGAAACACAGCGTGAATTGTCGCGCATACCGGGTGCCGTCTCCGTGGTGCCGACGACGCGCTATGATGATTCCTACGCGCATAACATCGAAGATGTGATGGACTTCACGCCGGGCGTCTTTGCGCGAAAGCGTTATGGCGCGGAGGTGCGGCTTTCCGTTCGCGGCTCCGGCCTTTCGCGCGGCTTCCATATGCGCGGGCTTGAACTGCTTCAGGATGGCGTGCCCTTCAATCTTGCGGATGGCTCGGCGGATTTTCAGGAAATCGATCCGCTGATCGCGCAGCATATTGAAGTCTATAAGGGCGGGAACGGCGTGCGCTTCGGCTCTTCCACGCTGGGCGGCGCGATCAATTTCGTGATGCCCACCGCCTATACAGCACAGGCCGCCAATCTCTTCCGTATGGAAGGTGGCAGCTACGGCACGGCACGCGTTCACGCACAGGCCGCGCGTGTCTATGGAACGACGGATGTGTTTGCCGCCATGAGTGCGAATCATGCAGACGGATATCGCGACCATGAGCGCGAGGAGAGCATTCGTTTCTCCACCAATATCGGCCACCGCTTCAACGACAGGGCGGAGACGCGTTTCTATCTCACCTCCAATGTCGTCGATCAGGACATGCCCGGCTCGCTCACCCTCGGCCAGGCGCTCAATACGCCGGAGATGGCTAATCCGGGCAGTGTCAGTGGAGATCACCAACGCAATGTCCGCTCGCTGCGCGTCGCCAACAAAACGGCGATGAAGCTGGAAGATGGCGGGCTTATCGAGCTTGGCGGCTATGCGGGCTACAAGCGGCTCTTTCATCCGATCTTTCAGGTGATTGATCAGCGTGGGCCCGTTGCCGGGTTCTTCGTGCGCTATCGCGGTGAAAGCACACTCGCAGGACTTCGCAACGTCTTCACGCTTGGCGGCGATGTGTCGTGGAGTGAGGTGGAAGCGAAGCGCTACACCAATGCCGGTGGCTCGCGCAGCCTGCCCATGACCTCCAATGCGACACAGACGGCAAGCAATCAGCGTCTCTATGCAGAGAACCAGCTTTATATTGCGGACACAGTCGCATTGGTCGGAGGCGTCACGGGCGTTGCTTCGCAGCGCAAACTGGATGACCGGCTGAACCCGGCAAATAGCGACGACACCTCATTCAATTCGCTGAACCCGAAAGTCGGGCTTTTATGGGATGCAGCAGAGAACACGCAGTTCTACGCGAATGTCAGCCGGAGCTACGAGCCACCGACCTTTACGGAGCTTGTGCAGGGGGCGGGACAATATGTGCCGCTTGATCCGCAGCGCGCCGTTACCTTTGAAGCGGGCACGCGCGGCGCAAGCGCCAGCATCGCCTGGGATGTTGCTCTCTATCATGCGCGGGTGAAGGGCGAACTTGTCAATTTTACCACAGGGGCGGGCATTCCCGCTTCGACCTTCAATGCGGATGAAACCATCCATCAGGGCATTGAAGCATCCCTCACGCTAGATCTCGGCGCCTATGGGTTTCAATCCGCCCTGCCGGAAGGAAGCCGTCTCCTGCTCGA
>Ga0182793_1002053_pt1 | contig 11850 bp, 7 predicted proteins | sample Passage237A_FD_130498 | JGI IMG/M metagenome (GOLD analysis project Ga0182793, IMG submission 130498) | Cellulose adapted compost microbial communities from Newby Island Compost Facility, Milpitas, CA, USA - Passage2 37A (version 2) (version 2) ...
GAGAAGGCGTCGACAGGCCGTGCAACGCTCGTGAGCGGAGCCGGTCGAAAGGCGCCTTATGACCTCGAACAATAAAACACCCACGACAGGACTTACGATCGGTTTGGATTTAGGCGACCGCCGGCATGCGGTTTGTGTATTAAACACTCGCGGGCATATAATCGCCGAAGAAACGCTGCCCAATACCCGCGCATCCCTCGAACAACTCTCCCAGCGTTATCCCCGGCGCAACGCTCGCGATGGGAACGCGTCGAGAGTGTTCGACACTCGTTTCGGCGCTACACCGCAGAGGCATGAGCCCTAAAACCGGGCGATATTCGGTCGGATTTTTCGCCTCTGGCGGACTTTCAGAGGAGAAGTGGCGCCCCCACGGGGAATCGAACCCCGCTTTGAAGAATGAGAATCTTCCGTCCTAACCGATAGACGATAGGGGCGTCTTCCAAAGAGGACCGTGAGCGTGCGATTCCGCGCTGTGTCGTCAAGCGCTTTGGCCGATGTGCCTGGGCGAACGGGGCTTTCGTCATAACCCCGTCGAGCGGCGCGGTTGTTGTCGTGGTTTTTTGAATACATCACCGCGCAGTGCCGCTGATGCGGCAGTTTAGGGCAGGAGCTCGACGATGCGTTGGGCGAGGGCGGTGGATGCGGCGTCGAGCCAGTGAGCGCCTTTTTCGGGTGTTGCGAGAGTCGCGTCGCCCATCACGCCGCTGCGCGAGATATCGGCGGTGGTCCACGAAAAGATCGCAGGCGCATTTTCCGGGCGCAGTTGGCCGGGATCGTCGATGCGGGCGGGATATTCGCAGACGGCTTTTTCCATGCGCACAAATTCGGGCGCGATCGCGAGGAGGAGCGAGGTTTCCCATTCGCCGGCGTGAAACCCGTACTCGCGCTCTTGGGCGGAGATATCGGGTTTGAATGGGATATTGAGCATACCGGCGCGCAGGCCCGGTGATGTTTGCAGTTCGCGCAACGTGTAGACGATCACCGCGCTGTTGCCGCCGTGCGTGTTTAGAATCGCGAGATGGTGGAAGCCGAGTGCGTGGAGTTGCGTCGCATAGGCGTGAAGAAGGCGGCGCAGGGTTTTTCCCGAAACCGAAACCGTGCCGGGAAAATCCAAGTGCTCGTTGCTTTTACCATAAGTGATCGGCGGCGCGACCAGCACGCGGGCGTCGCTCGGCAGCCTGGGCAATGCATGCGCGAGCCACGCTTGACCGAGCATGGCGTCGACGCCGACCGGCAAGTGCGGGCCGTGTTGCTCGATGGCGCCGATGGGCACGATCACCAAGGTCCGCTCTTTATCCGGCCACGCCTCGAGTTCGCCGCGTGTGAGCGCCGGCAAATAACGCGAGCGATAGCCGCCGGCGAAGAGCTGCGGGGCGTCGCTTGTGATCGTGTTAAATGCTTTGTTCGCCCAAGCCGAAGCGAGGCGAACGCTTCCCATTTGCGCATCGCCGCCCAGCGGTTTGCGCGCGGCGATTTCACCGAGCAGGCGCGTGAGGTGATCCGCGGCGGTTTGGACGATGGCTCGGCCGTCGTGGGAGGAGTTCGGGGAGAGTGGTGCGGCTTGGCGGAAATTTCCCGGTCGAAAAGTCGCGTCGAAAATCTCCGCAGGACGCGTTGTTGGTCGAGCGGGTTGACCTTGGACAAACGCGACGGCGGCCTGCGCCTCGCCGCGGCGATCGCTGGCGGGGTGAAAATCAAGTCCCAGTCCGCTCAGATGGATCAGGAACGTCTGCAGGCCGAATTCTACACGGACATCGCGCGAGGCGGCATCGATGAACTCTTTGTGCCATGGGCTGGAGACAAAAAACACGAGTTTCCCAAAACCTGCGGCGCGGACTGCACTGGCGATTTCGCGGATATGATCGTGCGCGGTCTCCGGATCGATGCCGAAAAAAGTGTGAGGATACGGCGCGGGTCCCACGCGCAGGGGAGGCAGCACGCGGAGATCCACGGTCGCGCGCGCATTTTCGCAGGCCAGGCGCGCCAAATGCGTGCCGACGATCTCCTCCGCATCAAGCGGGAGTCCGAGTCCGTGATCGGCGATGCCGTGTATTGGCAAAATCACTACGGCGTGTGGAGAAGGCCGGTTTTCGGCAAAGTCCTGCCACGAAAAGTGGGCCCAAGCGGAAGCGGGATCGAGATTGGCGAGCCAAAAGGCGCTCATGTCGCGCACGGTATGGGCGCTGGCGCGAGGAGCGAGCGGGATTTTGGGCGGCCCGCCGATCTGGCGGAGCTTTCTGCGTTGAGCGGGAGGCTTTTGTGAAACAACCGCTCGGGGTTTCCTATCTTGTCAATTGCCGCGTCTTCTCAGGCCGCAGCGCAGACATCTCCTCTTTGTCATGTCCCTCGTACAAGAAGTCACTTTCGACAGCCTCGATGCTGTCCGTCAGGAAATTCGCGAATGGCTCGGTCCGGACGCGGTGGTCCCCGGTCGCCTGGAGCAGCACAGCGCCGCGCGTGATGTGCTGATTTCGGTACTCATCCACAATCTTGCCGAGGAGTTGAGCGACGTGCGTGTGCGCGCACAGATTCAAGCGCTGCTTGCAACCATCACACGATCCTCCTGCACACTTGGCCAGGAGATCGAAGAGTGAGCGCTTGGTTTGCGTAGGCTAAACATCGGACAACGAAACGGCGCTGACTTTGAAGCCAGGCCTGCATCAGACGATCAGCGGTGAAGCTCGTAAACGCTACGGGCGCAAAGGCGTGGCGCGGTGGGCGAGACTCGAACTCGCGACCGACGGTTTAGAAAACCGTTGCTCTATCCGGCTGAGCTACCACCGCCGATGGTAGGCGTAGTAAGCACGCCAAGAGGAGGGACAAGCGGGAAAACAAGAAAACGAATTTCTTTCAAAAACACCGCTTGACTTGAGTGTCTTGGTTTCTAGCTTCCCGCCTCCTTTCCCCTCACGGGGTGGTAGCTCAGCTGGTTAGAGCGTCTGCCTGTCACGCAGAAGGTCGCGGGTTCGAGTCCCGTCCATCCCGCCAGTTTTTTAAACGCCGACTTTCTGCTAAGTTGGCGTTTTTCTTTGTTACTGAACGACGCACGAGCGTCTGTGCGCGCGTACATGAACAATTCAGCGCGCTACGTGGCGGCCGTTTAGTCTTGCCCGGCGGTGAAGCGGTACTGGCTGTTGAAGATGAGCTCGATTTTTTTGGTGACGAAAATGCGGACCTTGATCGTGCCTTCGGATGTGCCGGGCGCACGGGGCGTGGCGTGACCTTCGATGCGGCGGGTTTCACCGTCTTTGTTGTGTGCAATGCCGCTGAAGGCGACGCGTTCGCCGCGTTCGAGTTGCGCGAGTTGTTCGTCGGAGAAATCGATCTGCAGGCGTCCGGCTTCGCTTAAAAAGAAATACGGGAAAACCTTCGCCTGATAGGACGTCTTGTAGGCGCCGTCGCTGCGCTCGAGCACGCCGGGGATGAGCGTGACGTTGCCGATATAGATCGAGGTTTTGGTGACGGGGATTTCCACGCGATCGTACGGACCGGCGGCGAGACGTACGGCGCCACTCAGCAGAAGAAGGGCAAGGGATAACTGCGCGCGGAAACGCATGCGGCGACTGTGCGGGTGAGGAGGCGTCGGGCAATCACGCTTTGCGGTGCGTTTTTTGGGGCGCGCGTTCCAGGCAAGGGACCTCAGGCGAATGGACTTGCCGCGGTTTTCGCGTTGCGCGCGAGCGCGGGACGGCGTGTGTTGGCGGGCTGTATGGCCAAACCTTCTCACGTCACTTGGGGTGGGCGCTTTAGCGCCGGACCAGCGGAGCTCATGCTCGCGTTTAGCGAGTCAGTCTCGTTTGACCGCCGGCTGGCGCCGTTCGACATCCAAGGCAGCAAAGCGCACTCGGCCATGCTGGCGAAAGTCGGGATCATCACCGCCAAGGAGCGCGATGCGATCCATGCCGGGCTCGACGCCATCCTCGCCGAGATCGAGGCGGGCAAGTTCGTGTGGGACGAAAAGCTTGAAGACGTGCACATGAACATCGAGCAGGCGTTGACCAAACGCGTGCCGGCCGCGGCGCGTCTGCACACGGCGCGCAGTCGCAATGACCAAGTCGCGACGGACATGCGTTTGTTCTTCAAACATGCTTGCGAGGTCATCTCGGAAAAAATCGCCGGCGCTCAACGCGCGATCCTGAAGCTCGCGCAGGACAACGACGACGTGCTCATTCCCGGCTACACCCATCTGCAGCGTGCGCAACCGGTGTGGCTCGCGCATCATCTTTTTGCGTATTTGGAAATGCTCGAACGCGATCGCGACCGTTTCGCGGTTGTCGCAGATCACGCCAACTGGTGTCCGCTCGGCTCGGGCGCGATCGCAGGAACGACGCTGCCGATCGATCGCGAGTTCACGGCGATCCAGCTCGGTTTCGTCGATGCGAAGGGCAAGCCGCGCGTGACGCAGAACTCGATGGATACGGTGGCGGATCGCGATGTGTTTATCGAGTTCGCGCATGCGTGCGCGCTCTTCGGCGTGCACATCTCGCGCATCGCGGAAGATCTGATTTTGTGGAACAGCGCGGAGTTTAAATTCATCGAGTTGCCCGACGCGTTCTGCACGGGCTCGTCGTTGATGCCGCAGAAGAAAAATCCCGACTCGTGCGAGTTGCTGCGCGGCAAATCGGCGCGTCTCCAAGGTAATCTCCACACGCTGCTGACGCTCGCGAAGGGCCTGCCGCTCACGTACAATCGCGATCTGCAAGAGGACAAACCGCCGGTCTTCGACAGCTTCGATCAGACGTGTCTGTGCGCCGATGTGCTCGCGGGCACATTCACGGGCGCGGAGATGAATCGAGCGCGTTGCAGCGAAGCGGTCTCGGATCCTGCGCTGCTCGCGACGGATCTCGCGGATTATCTCGTCGAAAAAGGGGTGCCGTTTCGCGAGGCGCATCACGCGGTGGGTGCGATCGTGCGCATCGCCGAAAAACTTTCGGTGAAATTGAATCTGTTGCCCGAGGAAGAAGTCGCGTCGGTGCATCCGGCTTTTGGCCCGGACTGGGTCGAGGTTTTCGATCTGCAACGCGCGATGAAAAAACGCGCGGGCACAGGCATGCCGGGTCCCGCGCAAATCAAGAGACAGTTTGCGCGCTGGCAGAAGCGTCTCGGCTGAGTCGTGCGTGCGCCTCGTGCAATGATGCGCCGGGGTTCATCTTCTCGAAAGAATCTCCGCATGGCGCGGCGAACACGTCGCGCTGTCGCGGGCGAAGACGGTTCGTCGCGTCCTTTCCTCCTGTTCGTCGTTGTGGATGCCTGCTGAGCATCCCGCTGCCGTGCTCCATCACATTTTTCCCACCAAGAAAACCGATCCTGAACTGGCGCCATTCCGGTCGGGACTGGTGTTTGGTTTTTTCAACGCGCTGACGTGGCAGGTCGGTCTCGGCACGCCGCTGGTGTTGTTTGCGCAACAACTCGGCGCGACGCCGCTGCAAGTCGGATTGGCGACATCGTTCGTGTTATTGCTGACGCCGATCCAAGTGCTCTCGACGGCGCTGCTGCCGCGCTACGGTTTCAAGAAAGTGATGTTGGGCGGGTGGGGCACCCGGAGTATTTTTCTCGTCGTGCCGATCGTGCTCGCGGCGTTGGCGCCGTGGTGGGGAGTGCGGGGTTGGATGGCGCACACGCTCGTGTGGAGCGTGTTTTTCTTTTGTTTATGTCGGTCGGTCGGAGCGGCGTCGTTTAATCCTTGGATCTACGCGATCGTGCCGGTGACGGCGCGCGGACGCTATTTTGCGAACGATCAATTCGTGGCGAGTATCGGCAGCGTGGTGACGTTGCTCACGTGCGCGGGATTATTTGCGTTGCTGCCGGTTTATCACGCGCTGCTGATTCAGTACGCGATCGCGTTGATGGGATCGACGCTGAGTTTTTTCGCGCTGAAAAAACTGCCCGACGGACCCAAGCCCACGGCGATCGGCGTGGCGGAAGTGCTGCGCGACACGCCGCGGCATATTTTTTCGCCGGGCCTTTTCCGCCGTTATCTCTGGATCGTCGTCTGGTATTCGGTGATCTCGACGCCGATCCCGGCGTTCATCGCGTATTATCTGAAATCGGTGCCCGGATTTTCGATGGGCGAGATCATCGGTTTCGAAGTGGTGCGCTATCTCGGCGTGTTTCTCGCCGCGGGCACGATCCGGCATCGGATCGATCGCGCGGGTGCGAAGCCGTTTTTGATGATGTCGCTCGGGCTGTATCTCGCGGTGAGCGTGTTTTGGTGGGCGTTTCTGCGAGGCGGTTTCGGCGGTGTGCCGGGAGTGATCATCGCGTATCTGTTTCTCGGCATGGGCGTATCGGGATGGACCATCGCGAATCTGGGTTACCTGCCGAAAATCGTGCCCGAAGGTGAACGTCCGTTGATGGTGTCGATTCACGGCGCGGTGACGTCATGCCTTGGCGGCTGCGCGCCGATTGTGTGGGGCTGGTTTCTCAAGGACGGAACGGGTGCGGGTGCGGCGGGCGCGATCGACGTGTCGGTTTTCGGATGTTTTTTTGTGGTCGTGGCGGTGAGTGCGGTAGCTCTCCTCGCGTTGGTCGGAAAGCTGCCGGAAAACACGGAAGAAAAAGTCGAGCCGCTCACGATCGGCAGCGCGGTGATGCGGCCTTTCCGGGCGATGTCGTATCTCGTGAATCTCGTGCTGCCGCCCACGCGGGCGGAGGAAAACGAAACGACCGATCGCGATGCCGGCGGCGAACGCCGCTGAGCGCTTGGCGCGGCGAGGATATTTTTCGCAAATCCGCGCTTCCTTCGTGAAGCCCGGCGCGCATGCTCTTGCGGCTCTGCATGGCCAAGGTCCGTCTTCTTTCCGAACGAGTCGCTAATCAGATCGCCGCGGGCGAGGTGATCGAGCGGCCGGCTGCGGTCGTGAAAGAGCTCGTGGAAAACGCACTCGATGCCGGCGCGACGCGAATCGAGGTCGAGTTTCGCCACGGCGGACGCGCGCTTTTGCGCGTCGAAGACAACGGCCACGGGATGTCGCGCGACGACGCGTTGATGGCGCTGGAGCGTCACGCCACGAGCAAGATCACCGAAGCGGATGATCTGAATCGGCTGGCGAGTTTCGGTTTTCGCGGAGAAGCGCTGCCGTCGATCGCGAGTGTATCCCGTTTTGAACTACAAACGCGCGAAGCCGGTTCGGATCTCGGTACGGAGATTTTGGTTAACGGCGGGAAGTTTGTGCACGTGCGCGACTGCGGACGTCCGGTGGGAACGCGCATCGAGGTCACGCATTTGTTCAACTCGGTGCCGGCGCGCCGGAAGTTTCTGAAAACCGACGCCACCGAGGCGGCTCACATCGTGCAAGGCGTGCGGCTCTACGCGCTGGCGTTTCCGCAGGTGGCGTTCACGCTCATCGAGGACGGACGCATCGTATTTCGCTCGCCGCAATGCGCGACGCTGGCCGAGCGTGTGACCGAGATTTTCGGACGCAGCGTGGGCGAAGGTTTGGTGGAACTCGCCGCGGAAGAGCAGGGCATGCGGCTCACGGGACTGATCGGTCGTCCGGGGCAGGGGCGCGCGACGCGTCACGAGATGATCGTATTCGTCAACCAGCGGCCGGTGGACAGTCGCACGCTCAACTACGCGCTGATCGAAAGTTATCACGAATCGCTGCCGAAGGGGCGTTATCCCGCGGCGTTTGTTTTTTTCGAAATCGATCCCGCGGCGGTGGACGTGAATGTGCACCCGTCGAAACGCGAAGTGCGTTTTCGCAGCGAACAACAAGTGCGCTCGTTCGTGATCCGTCATGTGCTCGCGCGCCTGCGCGAACTCGGCGCGCAATCGGCATCGACGATGATCGTGAATCCGTCGCCGACGACTTCGCTTCCCGCGCCAACTCCACACGCGACGCCATCGACGACGGATGCTCCCGAGCCGCGCGAAACGGCCGCGCTGCCGCCATCGACGAGTGTTTCGCCGATAACGCCAGCATTCCCGGCTGCGCAGCCGCCGGCACCGGCTCCCGCGTTTACGCCGCACACATCGACATCGAATATTCCTGTGCCGCTTCCGGCGAGGCCGCGCACCGCGACGGCGCCGTCGAATGCGGCAGGAGAAAACGCGGCCCCGGCGTTGCGCCGTTGGCGTTATCTCGGGCTCGCGCACAGCACGTACGCGCTGTTCGAAACGGCGGCGGGTTTGGTGCTGCTCGATCGGCGCGCGGCGCATGAGCGCATCTGGTTCGAGCGGCTGCAGGCGCAGTTTCGCGATGGCGAGATTCCGGTGCAGCGGCTGCTCTTCGCGGTGCCGCTGGAACTCGATCCGATTGCGACGGCGTTGTTGCTCGATCGCTTGAAGTTTTTTGAGCGTCACGGCTTCGAGATCGCCGAGTTTGGCCGCGGCTTTTTCCGCATCGAAAGTGTGCCCGCGTGGATGGAGCCGGCGGATGCGGAGCCGTTCGTGCGCGAGTTGCTCGGAGCGCTGCGCGATGGACGTATGCAGGATCAAAATATCGAGGTTGCGCGCGAAGAACTCGCCCGGCTCGCCTCGGCCCGCGCGATCCGGCTTCCGGAAACGACGAGCGAAAGCGAAATGCAGTCACTCGTGGCGCAGTTGTTCGCTTGCCGCAGTCCATTGACCAGTCCGTCAGGTCGGCCCACGCATATCGAGTTAGGCCACGGCGAGCTGGCGCGGCGCTTCCAAAAGTAGGCCTTTGGCCGGGCGAAGTTCGCGCGGTTTTTTGACCTCCGGCGAGTGTTGGAAAATTTGCGTGACCGCTATTGGCGCAGTGGCACGGTTTGTGGTTGGTTCTCCGACCGTCCGGCGCCTTAAGCGCCCGAACAACCTCTTCTTAAAAATGCCCGCGACTACCAAATCCAAGAAGTCAGCTCCCGCATCCGTCACCTCAACCGCCGCTCAGGAAAGCGCGTCCGACAAGGGCAAGATCAAGCAGGCCATCCTGCGCCATCTCACGTACACCTTGGCGCGTGACCGGCACACGGCGACGATGCGCGATTGGTGGCTTTCGACCGCCATGGCGGTGCGCGAGAGCATCCTGTCGCGCCTCATCGCGACACAGGGCGTGCACAACGATCAGAACGTCCGCCGCCTCTATTATCTCTCGCTCGAGTACCTCATGGGGCGGCTCACCGAGAGCAATATTTCCAACACGAATCTCAACCAGGCCGTGCGCGAGGCGCTCGATGAGCTCGGCATTTCGTTCGAAGACATCCGCGAGCAAGAAGTCGACATGGGGCTCGGCAACGGCGGCCTCGGTCGTCTCGCCGCCTGTTTCCTCGATTCACTCGCGACGCTGGATTATCCCGCGATCGGTTACGGCATTCACTACGAGTTCGGCCTGTTTAAGCAGGAATTCGTCAACGGCCACCAAGTGGAGCATCCCGATAGCTGGATGATCTTCGGCACGCCGTGGGAAGTGGTGCGCCCCGAGTATGCGGTCACGATCCAGATCTACGGCCGCGTGGAAAACGTCTTCGACGATTGCGGAAATTATCGTCCGCGCTGGGTCGATACCAAGAGTGTGATGGGCGTGCCGTACGACATTCCCATCGCCGGCTACGGCACCAAGACCGTGAATCTGCTGCGTCTCTGGGCGTCGCGCTCGACCGAAGAGTTCGACCTCGCGGCGTTTAATTCGGGCGGCTATGTCGAAGCGGTGCGCGAGAAGGTCGTGGGGGAAACCATCTCGAAGGTGCTTTACCCGAACGACAAGACGGAGAACGGCAAGGAGCTGCGCCTCGTCCAGCAGTATTTCTTTGTCGCGTGTTCGCTGCGCGACCTCATCCGTCGCCATTTCCGCAACGGCAGCACGGGCAACACCTGGGACAATTTCGCCGACAAAGTCGCCATCCAGCTCAACGACACGCACCCGGCGGTCGCCGTGCCCGAGCTCATGCGCATCCTCGTGGACGAGGAAAACATCCCGTGGGATCGCGCGTGGCGGATCGTGAATTCAGTTTTTGGATACACGAATCACACGCTGCTGCCCGAGGCGTTGGAAAAATGGAGCGTGCCGCTCTTCGGCCGCGTGCTGCCGCGCCATCTCCAGATCATTTACGAGATCAACAAACACCTCTTGCAGGAGGTCGAAGCGAAGTGGCCGGGCGATGTCGGCAAGATGCAGGCATGCTCGTTGATCGAGGAGTCCGGCCCGAAGTTCGTGCGCATGGCCAATCTCTCCGTCGTCGGTTCGCATGCCGTCAACGGCGTGGCCGCGCTGCACACGGAGTTGTTGAAGAAGGATCTCTTCCCGGAATTCGACGCGCTGTATCCCGGCAAATTCCAAAACAAAACCAACGGCATCACGCCGCGACGCTGGCTGCTCGATTGCAATCCGCGTCTCTCCGACTTGATCACGCGCACGCTCGGCAACACCGACTGGGCGCGCAATCTCGACCTGTTGCGCGGGCTGGAAAAATACGCGGACGACGCGGCGTTCCAGAAGGAGTTCATGGCGATCAAGCGCGCCAACAAGGAAGCGCTCGCCGCCGTCATCAAAGCCGAGTGCGGCATCGAAGTTTCGCCCGACGCGCTCTTCGATGTGCAGATCAAGCGTCTGCACGAGTACAAGCGCCAGCATTTGAATCTGCTGCATATCATGGCGCTTTATCGCCGGCTGCTGCAGAATCCGTCGCTCGACATCGTGCCGCGCGTTTTCGTTTTCGCCGCCAAGGCCGCGCCTGGCTACGATCTCGCGAAAAATATCATCCGCGCGATCAATCTCATCGGTGCGAAAATCAACGGCGATCCGCGCATCGGCGGTAAGCTCAAGGTCGCATTCCTGCCGAATTACCGCGTGTCGCTCGCCGAGCGCATCATCCCGGCCGCCGATCTCTCCGAGCAGATTTCCACCGCCGGCAAGGAAGCGTCGGGCACGGGCAACATGAAGCTCGCGCTCAACGGCGCACTCACCATCGGCACGCTCGACGGCGCCAACGTGGAGATCAACGAAGAGGTCGGCAGCGACAACATCTTCATCTTTGGTCTCACCGTGGAAGAGGTCGTGGCGCTGAAGGCCCGCGGTTACAATCCGTGGGACTACTACAACGCCGATGAAGAACTGCGCACGATCGTTGATTGGCTCGGCTCGAACTATTTCACGCCCGGCGAGAACCATCCGTTTGGCCACGTGCATCACAGTCTGCTCGGCGGTGGCGATCCGTTCTTTGTGCTCGCCGATTTCCGTTCGTACAGCGACGCGCACGCAAAAGCGGACGCGAAGTATCGCGACAAGGCGGCGTGGGCCCGCAGCGCCATCCTCAACACCGCCCGCGTGGGCAAGTTCTCCAGCGATCGCACCATTCGCGAATATGCCGAACAGATCTGGCACTTGCCCGCGGTAAAAGTCTGACCGGGGAATCGCTCGCCGAGCGATTCCGTTTGATTGGGATGAGCGAAGTGCGGCCGTCCGTCGTGCTTCGCTCCGCTGCAAACGGCTGTTTTTAGCCTTGGCCGCGACGCGCTCGTCGCGCTCCATCGCGGCATGGTGTTAACCGTCGTCTTTGTCCTGCTCGCGTTAAAACTCATCGCCGAGCTCGCGTTGAGTCTGCTGAACCGCGCGGAAGTCAACCGTCACGCGCATCAAGCGCCGCCGGCGGTCGCCGCATTGATGGACAACGCCACGTATCAAAAGTCGGTCGCTTACACGCAGGCCAAAGGCCGGCTCGGCCGGATCGAATTGATCTGGGACGCGGTGGTGCTCGCGGTGATTTTGACCAGTGGATTGTTGCCGTGGCTGCACGGAAAGTTCGCGCCGCTTTCGCCGACGGGCGTGTGGGACGACGCGCTCTTTCTCATTGCGGCGGGCGTATTGTTCAGCCTGCCGTCGCTGCCGTTCGATTGGTGGGGACAATTCCGTCTCGAAGCGCGCTTCGGTTTTAACAAGAGCACATCCGCGC
>Ga0182793_1002061_pt1 | contig 11823 bp, 9 predicted proteins | sample Passage237A_FD_130498 | JGI IMG/M metagenome (GOLD analysis project Ga0182793, IMG submission 130498) | Cellulose adapted compost microbial communities from Newby Island Compost Facility, Milpitas, CA, USA - Passage2 37A (version 2) (version 2) ...
ACCAGCGGGATGGAGAACGCAAGGGTCTTACCGCTGCCGGTCTTGCCGCGGCCCAACACATCTCGGCCTGCGAGGGTGTCGGGCAGCGTCTTGGCCTGGATCGGGAAAGCCTCGGTGATGCCGCGCTTTTCGAGCGCAGCGACGATTCGGGTGTCGACGCCGAGGTCGACGAAGGATTGACTCACTTGGGAAGGTGCCTTTCAGGCATCGGTGTGCCTCTGGGTTCTCGCGCGTAGGCGCACGAGACATCGGCACAGAATGGCGAGATTGCCGGTGGGCAAAATCGATCGCCGCGAGAAGAGCTTGCGTGTGGGTTTGAAAGCGTTCCACGACGGGTTGGCATCGTCTTCATGCCAACGTTGTCTCCCACCCTACAGGTAGGTGGGGTGAAAACACGAACGGGCGCCGAAACCTAGGCGGGGCGGAACACCACCGGCAGCGCGGCCGGTGAGCGGAACGCGACGCCGTTGATGGTCGGCGGCGGCTCGGTGGGGTCGAGCCGCAGATCGGGCAGCCGGTCCAGCAGCGCATTGATCGCCACCGTCGTCTCCATCCGCGCCAGCGGCATGCCCAGACACACGTGCGGGCCCGCGCCGAACGTCAGGTGCGCGATGTTCTTGCGCGTCGGATCGAACCGGTCCGGGTCGGGATAGTGCGCCGGGTCGCGGTTGGCCGACGCGACGCTGACGCTGACGTTGGTGCCCTTGGGAATCGGCATGCCGGCCAGCTCGGTGTCCTGCGTCGCGACCCGCACCACGGTGGAGATCGGCGGCTCCCACCGCAGCGCCTCCTCGATCGCGCCGCGCACCAGCCCACGATCGTCCCGTAGCGCCGCCATCAACCCCGGCTGGGTCAGCATCGCGACGAGCAGGTTGCCCGACGCCCGGTACGTCGTCTCCACCCCCGCGGGCAGGATCAGCAACAAGAACGCCATGATCTCGTCGTCGGTCAGCCGTTCCCCGTCGATCTCGGACTCGGCCAGCGTGGTGATGAGGTCGTCTCGCGATTCGCGGCGCCGCTCATCGAGGATCTCGGTGAAGTACGCCTTCAGCGCCGCCGACGCGGCCATGCCGACGTCCCAGTCGTAGACCACGCTCAGCAGCGCGATCGACCACCGCTGAAAGCGCGGATAGTCCTCGCGCGGCAGCCCCATCAGCCGGGCGATCACCTGTACCGGGAACGCGAACGTGAACTCCTTGACCAGATCGGCGTGCCCGCGCGGCGCGAACCGGTCGATCAGCTCGTGCACGACCACCTCGACCAGTTCGGTCCGCCACCGCTCCAGCAGCTTGGCCCGGAACAGCGGCGAGACCAGCGCCCGGCTCGAATGATGTTCGGCTCCTTCCTTTTCCAGCAGCGTCTTACCCATCACCGGGCCCATGATCTGCTGGTAGACCGCCGACGAGAACCGGCTGGGGTCGGTGAGCACCTCCTGGCACACGTCGTAGCCGAGCACCGTCACCCCGGCCATGTCGATGTTCTTGGCGGGCGTCTGGATGATCGGGTTGCCGACCATCACCGGGCCCTTCTCCCTTGCCGCACGCAGCTTTTCGTGGACGTTCTCGACGGCCTCCAGCAGCCCGTCCTGCAGCCGGGCCGGGTCGAAGTCCTCCAGCGGGGCGTGGCTGGTCATGTGCTCGCCCGCACGGTCGCGGTGTCGCGGCCCGACCGCAGCACCGTTCCGGGCAGCGCTCCGGTGGCCACGCCGTCGCGGCACACCTCGACACCGCCGACCCACACCCTGCCGATGCCGGTGGCGTCGGCGACCAGTCGCGGTGCCCCCGCAGGCAAGTCGTAGCGGGTGCGTTCCGGGCCGTGGTCGACGGTGGCCGGGTCGAACAGCACGAGGTCGGCGAACCAGCCCTCGGCGATGCGGCCGCGCTGCTTCAGCCCGTACAGCCGCGCGGGCACGTCGGTGATCAGCCGGACCGCCTCCTCGAGCGTGACCACCTGGTGTTCGCGCACGCCGTGGCCGAGCAGCGAGGTGGTGTAGGTGGCGCCGCACATCATGTCCAGATGCGCCCCGGCGTCCGAGCCGCCGATCACCGCGTCGCGGTGGCGCCACACCTGCGCGCGCAGTTGCCAGTCGGCCTTGTCGTCGCCGAACGACTGCGGCGACAGCCCGGTGCGCAGTTCGTCGGCGATCACGATGTCGAGCAGCGCGTCGAACGGCTGCTGGTTGCGCGCGGCGGCGACCTGGCCGACGGTGCGGCCGGTCGCGTCGGCATTCTCCGGGGCGAATGTCTCGACCAGGACCAGCCGTTCCCAGTTGGCCAGCGCGGCGAGGATGCCGGCCTCCTCGGAGTGGGCGCCCTCGTCGAGGCGTCGTCGTACCGCGGGGTCGGCGAGCGCCTGGATCCGTTCGGGCACCGGCAGGTGCAGCACCTCGCGCCAGCCGGGCAACCCGTCGAGCACGAAGCCGGACAGGAACGACAGCCGGATCCTGGTCGCGTGCGGCATGGTGAGCGCGACGATCCGCCCACCCTGTTCGGCGGCGAGTTGCGATGCGCTCAACTGCTTTTCGTGGCCCTGCGGGTTGGCGGCCGAGACGCCCAGCACATTCCAGTTCAGCGGGCGGTCGGCGGCCGTGGACATGCCGGTCAGCAGCGCGATGTCGTCGTCGGTGAAGCCGTTGAGGCAACCGGCGATGATCGCCTCGAGCTGGGTGCCGGGGTGGCGCCCGACGGTGGCGGCCAGCGCCAGCAGTTCGTCGGGCGCTGCGTGCCGCGACGGCACCGGGTTGCCGTCGCCGTCGTTATGGGTGTGCGACTGCGATGTGGACAGCCCCAGCGCGCCGTCGGCCAGTGCGGCGTCCAGCAGCGCGGTCATCGAGTCGATCTGCTCCGGGGTGGCCCCGCCGCCGATCGCGTCGTCACCCATCGCGGCGAGCCGGATCGCGCTGTGGCCCACCAGGAATCCGGCGTTGACGGCGATGTTGCCGTCGAGGCGGGCGAGCCAGTCGCCGAAGCTCGACCACTGCCAGTCCAGGCCCGCCTGCAGCGCCTCCAGCGGCATGCCCTCGACGCGGGCCAACATCCGGGTCAGGTAGTCCTGCTGGTCGGGCCCGGCCGGGGCGAGCGTGAACCCGCAGTTGCCGCCGAACACCGTCGTCACGCCGTGCTGCACCGAGGGGCTGGCGGTCGGGTCCCAGAACAGCTGCGCGTCGTAGTGGGTGTGCAGGTCCACGAATCCGGGTGCCAGCGTCTGCCCCTCGGCGTCAACGGTTTTGGCGGCCGGCTCGTCGACCTCGCCGACCGCGACGATCCGGCCGTCGCGCACCCCCACCGTGCCGTGGCGCGCCGGGGCGCCGGTGCCGTCGACGATCGAGGCGTTGCGGATCAGGAGGTCGAGCATGTCAGCCAGTCCTGGGTCGGCAGCGGGTGGCGGAACAGTTCGGCGGCGTTGAGATGGGTGATGCGGGCGGCGTCCTGCGGCGAGAGCCTGGCGACGTTGCGCGCGACCACCTGCTGGGTGTCGGGCCAGGTGGAGTCGGCGTGCGGATAGTCGCTTTCGATGAGGATGCGGTCGGCGCCGATCGCGTCGAGCGCGCCGAACGCCGACGGGTCGTCGATCGAGCACAGCCAGAAGTTGCGGCGCAGCACCTCGCTGGGCAGCAGGTCGGACGTCCAGGTGCCCTCGCGGCCGGACGCGGAGTGCGCGAGCACGTAGTCGGCGCGGTCGGCGAGCATCGCGGCCCAGCCCAGACCGCCCTCGTCGAGCGTGATGTTGAGCTTCGGGAAGCGCACCGGTACGCCCGACCACAGCCAATCCGCCGTGGCGACAAGGGCGTTGACGGGGAACAGCGTCGTCAGCGTCTCGAACGGGGTGTCGGGGGCGGGGATCGGCGCCCACTGCGCGGACCCGGTGTGCAGGCAGATGACGGTCTGGGTCTCCTCGCAGGCGGCGAAGAACGGGTCCCATACGCCGGTGTGCAGGCTGGGCAGACCGCACTGGGCGGGCAGTTCCGGGAAGCTCACGGCCTTGAACCCCCGCTCGGCGTTGCGGCGGATCTCCTCGGCGGCCAGTTGCGGGTCGGCGAGCCATGGCAGCTGCAGCGGGATGAAACGGTCGGGGTAGGCGCCCGCCCACTCCTCGAGGTGCCAGTCGTTCCAGGCGCGCAGCACGGCCAGGCCGAGTTCGGGGTCGTCGCTCCTCCAGAACACGGTGCCGGAGAAGCCCGCGATCAGCGACGGGAAGTTCAGCGAGGCCCAGATGCCCGCGAGGTTCATGTCGGCGATGCGGGCGTCGACATCCCAACAGCCGCGGCGCATTTCGTCGAACCGCGCCGGCTCCATGCTCCATTCCGCTTTCGGCCTGCCGATGACGGCGTTGAGGCCGATGTTCGGGTAGGTGCGCCCCTCGTACTGCCAGACCTGGCCGCCGTCGTCGTTCTCGACGATCCTGGGGGCGCGGTCGGCGAGTTTCTTCGGAAGGCGGCCCTCGAACAGGTGGGGTGGCTCGATGACGTGGTCGTCAACCGAGATCAGGATGTGCTGACGCTCCCGGGGTGCCGGGTCGGGCAGCAGCGCCATACGACGACTATGGCCGCTGCGGGTCGGCTGTCAATGCTATTTGTGCAAAAACAGCGGAATTAGCGTTCGGCGGGCAGGAGTTCCTCCGGAGGCGGCGGCGGTTCCGACGTCGTGGTCGTGGTTTCGGGTGGCGTCGTGGGCGTGGTTTCCGTCGTCTCGGTGGTGGTCGTCGGCGTCTCTTCGGTGGTCGTTTCGGGCGCCGACGTCGTCGTGGGTGTCTCGGTGACCGTCGTCGCCGGCGGGGTCAAAACGGTGGTGACCGGCGGCGGCGCGGGGACGCTGCTGGCGGGGCTGAGCACGCCGCAGGCGATGGGCACGGCGGCCTCGCCGTCGGCCATCACCACATGCGAGCCGCGGTGCAGGATGATCGACGCGCCCTGCGGGCCCTTGAGTTGATCCTCGGTGAACGCGTCGGTGGTGGCGACGAGCTTGCCTTGACCGTTCGACCGGACCAGTAGCGGCGGCAGATCACCGCTGGCGGGCATGCCGGTGTGCCCGGGTGCCTGGAAATGCTCACCTGCCGAAGCGAATCCGTTCGCCGGATCGCAGACCCCGACCTCGTGGATGTGCATGTCGTGGAAGCCGGGTTCCAGCACGTTGTCGCCGACGGTCTCGACGGTGACGGTCGCGTAACCGTCGCTGAAATCGACGGAGACGTCGGCGACATGCACGCCCTCGGCGTTGTTGATGGCCGCGGTCAACGCCGGGGCCGGCGCGGTTGTGGTGGTGGGCGGGGTCGTCGTCGGCGCGGCTTCCTCGGACGCTTCTTCTGCGCAACCGGCGACGATGAGGATGGGGGTGGCGAACAGGGCAAGGGTCACTGCTGGTGTCCGCATGGCGCGAGCGTACCCCGGGCACCGCGGCGGTCAAACCGTCCGTTTCGACCCGTTCCAGCAGCTACGATCTTGAAGCTTCGGTTCGCAGGCATTCCCGCAGCGTCGCGTAGGAGGACCCGTCCATGACGCCCATGAGCCGTGCCCATGGCAACAAGACCCGCTACGGCGCACTGGTCGCCGTACTGCTCGCGTTCCTGATCGCGGTCTCGGGTCACGGCACGGCGTGGGCCGAGGAGACCGATTCGTCGACGGAGAACTCCGTCACCACGACGACCGAGAACTCCGGGGCGGCGGCCAAGGACGACAAGCCGGCGAAGCCGGAGACGAGCGTCGGCGCGACGGACCCGTCGGCCAAGAACGACACCGACGACTCCGACGAGTCCGACGAGTCCGACGAAAACGACTCGCTGACAGACGATTCCGATATCGGCGCGGAGCCTTCGCTAGAGACCGAGGCGCCGGAACCGGAGCTCGAGGTCGCGAAGGGCTCCGACACCTCGTCGGCCGTCGGGGCGTCGAATGTCAAGCCCGTCGACACGTCGAACAAGCTCGACGTCGACGATCGCCCCCAGTCCGAGGCGGCCGAGGTCTCGCGGCTGTCGAAGAGCCCGGTGGTCGAGAAGAACCTGACCGCAGCACCGCTGTCCACCGTGGACTCGTCCGCGAAGACGGCGGCGGCGACGACCACCGCGGCGGTGACCACCGCGGCGGTGACCCTCACGCAGCCGACGCCGGGACCGGTGTCGCCGATCGCCGAGATCGTCGCGCTGCCGGGCCGGATCGTGAACGCGGTGCTGCAACTGGTCGGCATCACGACGGCCGCGAACGTCGGGCCCGCGCCCATCTCGCCTGCGCCGCTGGCGGACCTGTTCTTCGCGGTGTTCCGGCGGCTGGAGGAGGCGTTCGGGCTGACCGCGCCGGTGTCGGTGCCCACCCCGCCGACGATGACCTATGACGGTCCGCTCGATGTCAAGACGCCGACGGTGGCGCAGTTCCTCAACGCGGCCACGACAGAGTACGTGCTGGGCGGCACGCCCGGCGGGATGGTGCCGTTCACGGTGGACGGGTGGCCGATGACGTCGCTGCACCTGGGCACGGGTTCGGACGCGTCGGTGTGGGTGACGCCGGAGAACCAGATCATCATCGCCTACTCGGGGACGACGGGCGGGACGAACCTGTTGTTCAACCCGTTGATCGCGATCACGCAGATCCTGACCGACATTCAGGGCGGCTTCACGAATCAGACGCCGCGGGCGTTCCTGCAGGCGGTCGACTTCGCGAAGAAGGTGCGCGAGGAGGCCGTGAAGCAGGGATACGACGAGGCCGACGTCTTCGTGACGGGTCACTCGCTTGGCGCGTGGCAGGCGCAATACGTTGCGCAGCAACTCAATATGAGGGGCATCGGATTCGAGGGGCCGGGGCTGTCGACGACGGTGCCTGGCAACGGGGCGGACTCGCTGTTCGTCAACACCGCGACGTACGGGGACATGGCGGCGTATCTGTCGAGCGATCTGCCGGGGCTGTATCCGTTCGTGCCGTATCCGTACGAGCCGGCGGGCGGGCTGCATCCGCATTATGGCCCGATCGTGATGCTCGGTGATCCGGCGGCCAACAACCCGATGATCAACTCGGCGCGGTTGTTCGGTAAGGGCATCATCGGCACGCTGATCGCGGCCATCGACCTGTTCGGCAACTTCTTCGCCAGCCACCTGCCCGGTGTGCAGGCCTACAACCTCGACGTGCAGTCCGATCCGGGTGTGGTGCCGTGGCTGGGGATCAACCGCGGTCCGGTGCTCACCGACTTCGGCGACCTGACGATCCCGGAGCTGCTGAAGGCGGCGTCGGACAAGGGAATCCTGGTCAGGCCGTAGCCGGCGCTAGCACTTTCCGCCTGCGCGTTCGCGTTTCGTTGGTTGCGACACGATCACGGAACGGTACCCATTCGCGCATCGATGATCACTGCGGCACCATTCGTCACTATCGTCACAGCAGTCCACTGGTGACGTCAATGCGACGTCCGCCCTCGAAAGGTGTGAGATGTCGCCGCGCCCGCGCTTGTTTTCGATGTCGGTGGCGTCGGTCTTCGCTTTGATCGCGATCGGCGTGGCGCCGCAGGCCGTCGCCGAACCATGTACGGGTGCGGCCGCCGCTATTCAGCCGCCGCCGAATGCCGGTGAGACTCCGGCCCTTCCGGGTGGGCCGCCGCGTGGACACCGGCCGGCAGGCGCGGACGAGGGTGCTCCGTTGCCGCGGCTCGGGCAGATTCCGGGGTTGCGTGGTCAGGTGCAGCAGCAGGCGGCGGTGCGGCCGGTGGCACCCGTTCCGCCGCAGCCGGGCGCTCAGCCCGCCCCGGCACCCGCACCTGCGCCGCCGTCGCCGCCCGGCACGTCGCTGGTCGGTTGGGTGACGGGGCCGGACAGCCCGAACGAGACGGCCAGGCGGTTCGCGATCACCGGCACCGACCTCGGCATCATGTGGGACAACGGAAGAGGCCAGGTGCTGATGGCATTCGGCGACACGTACGGCTACTGCAGCGTGAAGGGGCAGCAGTGGCGCTACAACGTGTTGTTCCGCAGTCAGGACGGTGCGCTGTCGAACACGGTCGCGGTGCCCGACGGGGTGGTGGGCAATCCGCAGTCGGGTTCGCCGTTGTGGGCGCCGGGGTTGTCGAAGCAGATCATCAACAGCCTCAAGTGGGCGCCGACGGAGAAGGGCATCATTCCGACGGCGGGGATCTCGGTCGGCGGGCAGCAGTACATCAACTTCATGTCGATCCGCAGCTGGGACAGCGACGGCCGGTGGACCACGAACTACTCGGCGATCGCGGTGTCGCCCGACAACGGCGAGCACTGGGGTGTGTACCCGGACTCGGTGCGCGCGGCGGGGCCCGGTATCGACAAGGTGAAGTACGTGCCCGGCAACGAGAACTTCCAGATGGGGGCGTTCCTGCGGCCGGGGCCGGGTGACCCGTATCTGTATTCGTTCGGAACGCCCTCGGGGCGTGGGGGTTCGGCGTACATCGCGCGGTTCGCGCCGAGTCATCTGCCGGACCCGCGCAGGTGGGAATACTGGAGTTCGGCCTCCAACGCGTGGGTGCCTGCCGATCCGGGTGCGGCGACGGTGGTGATTCCCGGGCCGGTCGGCGAGATGTCGGCGCAGTACAACACGCACCTCAAGCAGTACCTGGTGCTGTACTGCAACGGGCACAACGACGTCGTGATGCGCACGGCGCCCGCCCCGCAGGGGCCATGGGGTCCCGAGCAGCTGCTGGTGCCGTCGGCGCAGTTCCCGGGCGGGATCTACGCGCCGTACCTGCATCCCTGGTCGACGGGTCGCGAGTTGTACTTCAACCTGTCGGAGTGGTCGGCCTACAACGTGATGCTGATGAAATCGGTTCTGCCGTAGCGGGGCTCGTTACTGCGCCTACGGTCGTTGCGCGCGGCGATTTCACAGCCCTACGCGCAGAAATACGCTCAGCGCCGCGGGCGTCGGACGTATCGTGGCGGCCATGGGATGGTCGCTCAGTCGACGACGACTGCTCTGGCTGGCCGGTAGCGCCGGCGCGGCGGCGGCCCTCGGCGTGGAACCGCAGGCGGCGGCCGGTCCCGCGCGGACGCTGATCTGTCGCGAGGCCTGGGGTGCGCGACCGCCTCTCGGGTCGGGCAAGCCCCACACGCCGACGCGCATGACGCTTCACCACACCGAGGTCTATCTCGCCGACAACGCCGATGCGCCCGCCCGGCTGCGACAGCATCAGCGCTACCACCAGGACTCGCAGGGGTGGAACGACATCGCATACCACATCAGCGTCGACAGCGACGGAAACCTCTACGAGTTGCGCGATCCGATGGTGGCCGGCGACACGGCGACGGGCTACGACCCGACGAATCACTTCCTCGTCGTCTGCGAGGGGGACTTCGATGAGCAGGACGTGACCGAGGCGCAGCTCGACGGCGCCGCGTTCGCGTTCGCGTGGGCGCACTACCGGTTCGGCATCGCCAGCGACACGCTGTTCGGTCACCGGGACTACAGCTCTTCGACCACCTGTCCTGGCGCGAACCTGTACGCGCATCTGGCCTCCGGCGACCTCAAGCGTCGCGTCGACGAGTTAATCGCGGCGGGTCCGGTCGAACTCGTGAAAGGGTGCGCGTCCTAGCTTGTTTCTGCGTCCACGGTCGTTGCGGGCGGCCTTTCCACCGCCCTAGACGCAGAAATGAGCCTCAGCGCGGGCCGTCGACCTCGTACGTACCCTGGCTGTCGCGGAACACCACCCGCACGTCGCGCACGACGCCGTTGATCATCACCCGACAGGTGAACCCTTCCCCCTCGCGGATGACCGGATTGTCGCCGTTGTTGCAGGACACGTCCTCGACGTCGTTCGCCCCGTAGCCGTAGATCGGGTCCGACAGAATCTGCGCCACACCCGCTTCCGCCGCGTCGATGTCAAGCCGTTTCCCGCCGCCCGGCACGCCGTCGCGGAACACGTACACCAACGCCGCGACCACACCGATCACCACCAGACCCGCCACGACGCCGATCACGGCATGCCGCTGCGACGACTTCTTCGGCGTCGGCGGGGGCCGCGGCGGCTCCCACGGCGCCTGCTGCACCGGCGGTTGCGAAGGACGCTGCCACTGCTGCGGCGGCGGCTGCCCCCGCCGCTGCGGCGCAGGCGCACCCCCCTGCAACGGCGCCCCGCCCGGTCGATACCACCACGGCTGTCCCGGCGGCGGCTGAGGATGATTCACGACGCGTCCGTCCTCACTCGAACCGCTGGATGCACTGCTCGATGTCGCTGGACAGACCCACCCGGTACGCGAGGATCCGCGTGAACCCCGCGGGCGCCGGCCGGCCGTTCACATCACTGGCGACCACGCCGTTCGTCAACAGCCCCGACACCGCCTCATCCGGATCCCCCGGCGACAACACCACCGCGCCGTCCGGATCGGTCATCCGAGCCTGCGCCATCCCCGTCAGGCACGCGGCCCGCAGCGCGGCGAACGGCGTGTCCAGACTCAACCCTCGTTCATGCTGCACCGCCAGGGCGTACCGCGAGGTCACCATCGACAACGCGGTGTTGTCGCCCTGCAGCAACACCTCGTCCTCCTCCTCCGTCTTCGGCGTTCCGGCCTGCTGCAACGCCTCGAGATCGACGTAGATCGCGTTGGTCTCCGGGCAATACGCCGTCGGCAAACCCGGTGCTAGCGAAGGGCATTCGCTGGGATTCAGGGTCAGTGTCGGCGGCTGCGACGGCTGGTAGATCTCCGCCAGCACATCCATCAGGCTCGAAAGCAGTTGCTCGTCAATGGGACTGTCCAGCACCTGCGATTTGAAGATGTCGAAGACGAAGAACCGCGGCAGGTCGCCCCGTCGCTTCTCGATGTCCGCCTTGTCAATCGCGGCGCACTGGTCCGCCCCGCCGCTGAATCCCATCTGAAACGCGCTGACCCGATCGAGCGCGGACCCGTGCTCATCGCCGATCAACCCGATCGACGGACGATCCCGAATGTAGATCGCCCCGGCGAGCACCTGATTAAGCCCGTCACCCGTGCTCAACGTGAACCGCTGCGACTCACCGGCGGCCACCGCCCGCAGATAGACGCCCGCGAAGCAGTCCGCCTGCTGCTCGGAAACGATCGTCTCGGTGTCGGCGTTCACCAGGCCGGCCATCAACGACAACGCGTGCCCGTACTCGTGCGCGATCACCCCGACCACACCCATGTCACCGAAATACGTCTGGCCCACCGGCAGGAACACCGCACGGTCCCACACCATCTCGTTACGGGTCCGGCAGAACGCCGCATTGGGGATGTCGTACAGATCCTCGCCGCAGACGGTCGAATTGTTCGGATCGGTCGAGTCGTACGACGTGAGTGTCGGTACCGGATCGAACGTGCCCGGCAGGTATCGCTCGTAATTTCGCGCCCAGAAGTCCTCGATGTCGTTGACCGCCAACAGCGCGAGCTCATCGATAGGCCCACCGTCGCTGTTTCCGACCGTGCCTTCCGGCGCGGGTGCGTCGGGACGCAGACCGCTCGGACCCTGCTCGACCGGCAGCCCGCCGACACGCTGCGGGTTGAACAGCATCGACGTGGCCCGGCCCTCCACCAGGCCCGGCGCGGCGCCGCTACAGCCCGCGAGCAGCAACGCACACGCGACGACGATCGTCGACCGGAGTAGGGATGCTGGGCGCCACATCGTCACCAGTATCGCCTGAAACGCGCGTGCTCGTTTCTGCGCCAGCTACTGCGGCGGTGGTTGCCGCACGTAACCGCGCGGCTGGGTGAACGCGCGGACCCCGTCGACGCCCAGTTCGGGGCCCAGCCCCGCCTGCCCCACACCGCCGAACGGCAGCCGCGGATCCTGCGCGGTCATCCCGTGGCAGTTCACGCTGACCGTGCCCGCGACCAGCTGCGCGGCGACCCGGTCGGCGAGCGTGTCGTCGCCCGTCCACA
>Ga0182793_1002075_pt1 | contig 11789 bp, 11 predicted proteins | sample Passage237A_FD_130498 | JGI IMG/M metagenome (GOLD analysis project Ga0182793, IMG submission 130498) | Cellulose adapted compost microbial communities from Newby Island Compost Facility, Milpitas, CA, USA - Passage2 37A (version 2) (version 2) ...
GCGACGTGGAAGGGGTGCCGACGCTGGTCCAGGTCGGCGACGATCGCCTCAAGCCGCCAGTACCGGTACTGGTCGACCACGTTCCGGGTGTCGCCATTGGCGAGCAATTCCGGGTCGTACTGGTCGCCGACCGGCCACGGCTTCGGGTGCGGTCCAACCCCGACCGACGGCAGGCTGACTTCCTCTTCCACCCCTCCACGCTAGCGCCTTGAGCCTTGACAGCACTCCGGCCAGATACCCTGGATACAGACGGGAGAAGAAATGACTGAACGTCCGGAGATCACCTGCTGGCTCACCGACATGGACGGTGTGCTGGTGCACGAGAACGAGGCGCTGCCTGGCGCCCAGGAATTGCTCGAGGGTTGGCAGCGCGATGACAAGCCATTCCTGGTGCTGACCAACAACTCCATCTTCACGCCCCGCGACCTGTCGGCACGACTGCGGGCCAGCGGCCTGCGGGTGCCCGAGGAGCGAATCTGGACCAGCGCGCTGGCGACCGCCGCATTCTTGAAGGACCAGAAGCCCGGCGGCTCGGCCTTCGTCATCGGCGAGGCGGGACTCACCACCGCCCTGCACGAGGCCGGTTACGTGATGACCGACCGCAGCCCCGACTACGTCGTCGTGGGCGAGACCCGCAACTACAGCTTCGGCGACATCACCACCGCGATCCGGTTGATCAACAACGGTTCGCGCTTCATCGCCACCAACCCCGACGCCACCGGCCCGAGCGCCGAAGGTGTGCTGCCGGCCACTGGTGCCATTACCGCCCTGATCACCAAGGCCACCGGCCGGGTGCCCTATGTGGTTGGTAAGCCGAACCCGATGATGTTCCGCTCGGCACTGAACCGCATCGGCGCGCACTCCGAAGGTACCGCGATGATCGGCGACCGCATGGACACCGACATCGTCGCCGGCATGGAAGCGGGCCTGTACACGATCCTTGTGCTCACCGGCATCGCCGACCAAGCCGAGATCGAGCGCTACCCGTTCCGTCCGCGCGAGGTCATCGCGGGCGTGCACGAACTGGTGTAGTCGTAGCGGGACGTCCCGCCTAGCCGGTGGTGCGCCTCGCCGCCACCGTGGGCGACGAGGCGGTCAGCGTCCGCGCTTACCTGGCGGCCGAGTCCTCGGTGTCCTCGTCACCCTCGACCTCAACCTCTGCGGTCGGCGAGGGGATGAAGGTCGACCCGCTGATCGAGGTGGTCATTGGAGCACCACTGGCCAGCGAGGCGAAGCAGTTGTAGAAGTGGCGGGTGCCTTCCTTCTCCCACTGCATCGCGTTCATCGGGTAGGACACCGAGATCTGCACGTCGGTGTACTGCTTGGCCAGCTCGAAGTCGAGGATCTCGGGGGACTGGCAGCGCTGCTCCGCCACGACGCGCAGCTGGTAGTCGCCGGGGAAAGCGAGGGATTCGTACTCGCCGGTCGCCAACAGTTGGGCCGCGTGCGGCATCGCACAGTCGACCACGGTGTAGTAGTCCTGCCAGGCGTCGGTGAATTCGGCAACGCACTCGCCACCGAGTAGTTCGCTGTAGTGGTGCTCGCCGGGTGCGACCGGGCCGAGCGGACGGATCGGGTCGACGACCTCCTCGCCGATGCCGGGGTCTTCTTCGTCGGCGGGGGCGAGCATCGCGGGCAGGCGCATACCGACGAGGAACGCAGCCACCGTCAGCAGTGCCACCACGATACCCAGGCCGCTCCAGAGCAGCTTCTTCGGCACCTCGTGCACCACCACTGGGGCATCAGCGGTCGCAGCGACCGGCTCGGCCGAGACCGGGATGAGCTTCTCTTCGTACTCAACGAAGTTGTTCTCGCCGAACAAGGCATTGAGGGCATCGGTCTGCTGGGTCGGTGTGGCCGAGGTTTCGGGCGCCGAGCCAGCGGTCGCCGACGCGGAATCCAGCGGCGCGGTGAAACCCAGCGCCTGGGTCGCGGCGGCAGCCGAGACGGGCGTCGTCGGGGACGCGGCAGTGGCGGCAGCGGCGGCCGGGTCGAGCCCATTCAACTCATTCGCGAAGAAGGGGTGGAAGGCCTGGGTGGCTTCCAGGTCAGCAGCGGATCGCGGAGTGGGCTGCGGCGCGGGCACTGGGTTCTGTGCCACGGGAGCATGCTGGGCCGCGGTGGTGTACGGGGTCGGCTGCTGCGGGGCGACCGGTTGCTGCGGCTGGGCCAGCAGCGGGTTCTGCACCGTCGGCGGCTCGATGAGTTGCGGCGGGGAAGGCTGGGCGGCAGCCTGCGGAGGCTGCTGCGCGGTCTGCGCGGCCGCCTGGGCCAGCGCGGTGGCTCGGGCTGCGGCTTCAGCGGCAGCGGCCTGGGCGGCAGCGAGCTGCGCGGCCGCAGCCTCGGCAGCGGCAACGGCTGCCTGCGGGTCCTCGACCGGCGGGGTCGAAGGGCGACGCAGGGGCGCGGCCAGCGGGTTCTGCACCACCGGGGCCATCGGCTCGGCCGCAGAGGGAGCCTGGGGCGCGACCGGGGTTTGCGGCGCGACCGTGGCAGCGGGCTGTGCCGCCGGCGGGGTCGTCGGCGCCTGCGGCTGTGCAGGCACCTGCGGCTGCGCAGGCGACTGCGGGATCGCCGGCTGCGCGGCAGTCGGCTGCGAAGTCTCGTCGTCCTCCCACGGGAACCGGAACGGTTCCTCCGGCGAGCGCTGATCGGTCATGCCAGGCCCAAGTCCTCAAGCGAAATAGCGGCGTAGTAGGGGTAGCCCTCGGCCTCGATGATCTCGCGCGCACCGGTGGCACGGTCAACGACGACGGCGACACCAGCGATCTGGGCGCCAACCTTCTTGAGCGCCTCGATGGCCTTCAGCGGCGAACCGCCGGTGGTCGAGGTGTCCTCCACTACGATGACGCGCTTGCCGTTCAGGTCCGGGCCCTCGACCTGCTTGCCGCGGCCGTGATCCTTCGGCTCCTTGCGCACCACGAAGGCGTCATAGGTCTTGCCAGCAATGGCGCCCTGATGCAGGATCGCCGAGGCGATCGGGTCCGCACCCATGGTCAGGCCGCCGACGGCGGCGACGTCGGGAATGTCCTTGATCAGGTCCAGCATGACCTGGCCGATCAGCGGCGCGACGCGGTGGTCCAGGCTCACCTTGCGGAGGTCGACATAGTAGGTCGCCTTCTTACCGCTGGTCAGGGTGAAGTCACCGTGGAAGACCGCTTCTTCCGAGATGTAGCGGATCAGTTGTTCGCGCACGTCAGTCACCCGTCCATGCTAGGACAGTTCACCTGCCAACAGGCACTTCGGAGTCACGACTACGTCCAGTTAACGGCGGCCTATCAACTTCAGTGCAACTCGCCCTCCAAGAACGACGACTGCCAGGGCAGCCGCCGCGAAGGTTGACGCAGTGAGCTTGTCAAAAAGTCTGCTCAGGAAGGACTTATTCTCACTGTCCTTTTCAAGGATCATTCGGGCGTTTTCTTGCAAGAGGGTCAGAATCTCAAGACGTTGATCCCACGTCAGGTCGTCCCGCTCAAGCTCTGCGGAAATTCGCTCCCTGACTGCTGCGAGTGCTGCGAAGACATGCTCCTGACTCGTGCTATTCGCGCCGGACACCTTCTTGGCAGCCGTTTGCAGATAGCCGAGGGCCTGTGTAGCAAATTCTTTGAACACCGGGAACTGCTCGACGATCTTCATTGCCAGCTTCGTGTCCATTTCCGGCATAAGCGCGGCGAACTGCAGCATCTTGTCCTTCGACAAGTTTCGCCAAGTGTCGATTCCGAGTCGTTGCTTGATCTCGTCCTCATCTAGAGGCATGTTCCCCCGCCTGATTGCTCCGATGGTGCTTCTGTGTTGCTTTGAGCGTATCCATCGGTCTTGCCACGAGAAAGACACGATAGTGGGAACCTTGGCCAGGGCTGCAGCAAGGTTCCGTTAGCCTGGGATCGGACGACCGGTCCGTCCCCTCGTTGCTCAAGGAGGCAGTACACGTGCGCGTCGCAACGTGGAATGTGAACTCGATCCGAACCCGCGCTGCCCGGGTGGTGGACTGGCTGGTGCGCCAGGACGTCGACGTGCTGGCGATGCAAGAGATCAAATGCAAGCCCGAGCAGTTCCCGCGGGAACTGTTCGAGGCGGCCGGCTACGACCTGGTCATTCACGGCCTGAACCAGTGGAACGGTGTCGCCTTCGCAAGCCGCCTGCCGATGACCGACGTCGAGACCAGCTTCGAAGGCGCCCCGATGTTCGGCACCACGCCCATCGTCGAGGCGCGCGCCCTGGGCGTCACCGTCGAAGACATTCGCCTGTGGAGCCTCTACGTGCCCAACGGTCGCACCCTCGATAACCCGCACTACCCCTACAAGCTCGAATGGCTGGCCGCGCTGGCAAACAACGTGCAGCGCTGGCTGGCCGACAACCCCGAGCAGCCGCTCGCGCTGATGGGTGACTGGAACATCGCCCCCTTCGATCACGATGTCTGGGACATGCGCGTCTTCGAGGGCGCGACCCACGTCTCAGAGCCCGAACGCGCCGCGTTCCGCTTGTTCGAAACCATCGGCCTGCGCGACGTCGTGCGCCCGCTCGTGCCCGAGGGCTACACCTACTGGGACTACCAGCAGCTGCGCTTCCCCCGGAACGAGGGCATGCGCATCGACTTCATCATGGGCTCGCCGGCATTCGCGAACCTGGTCGATGCGGCGTACATTGAGCGTGAAGAGCGCAAGGGCGACGGCCCAAGCGACCACGTGCCGGTCATGGTCGACCTGGCAGTGGGCCTCGATCCCGACGACTTGCCCATGGTGTTCTAGCGAGGAAGCAGATGACCAGCACGCAGTCCGGCAATGGCGCCGGTGCACTGCCCAGGCTCGATGCCGCCGACCTCGTCGCGCGCGCCGAAGCGCAGCCCTGGCACGACCCGGCCCGATACTGGGGCGAGCACCAGACCGCGACCGCGCACCTGGATCCGCCAATCGCAACCCTGCACTGGGGCGCGCTGGCCTGGAATGCGCACGACCTGCTGCGGCGCGCGGGCGGCATGCCGATCCGGGTCGCCTCGAAGTCGCTGCGGGTGCGGTCAGTCCTGGACGCCGTGCTGGCACTGCCCGGATTCGCCGGGGTACTGGCCTATACGCTGCCGGAAGCGATCTGGCTTGCCCGCGACGTTCCCGGCCGAGCCGGGATCCCGGACGTGGTCGTCGGCTATCCGAGCGTCGATCGGGCCGCGATCGCGACCCTCGCCGCGGACCCGCTCCTGGCCGCCCGCATCACGCTCATGGTCGACTCGGTCGAGCATCTGGACCTGATCGAGGCCGCCGCAGGCCAGGCCGCCGCACCGATCCGGGTCGCCATCGAACTCGACGCCTCCTACGAGGCGGGGCCGCTCGGCCGCATCGGCGTCTACCGCTCACCCATCCGCACCGCCGCGCAGGCGCGCGCCCTCGCCGAGGCGATTGTCCGGCGTCCCGGACTGCGGCTGGTCGGCATGATGGCCTACGAGGCGCAGATCGCCGGCCTCGCCGACAACCCCCGCAGCGCCGCCTACGGCAGCCTCATTCGCTTCCTGCAGCGACGCTCCATCGCCGAGTTGCGCGAGCGACGCGGCGAGGCGGTCGCCGCGGTCCGCGCCGTGGCCGAGCTGGAGTTCGTCAACGGTGGCGGCACCGGCAGCCTCGAAACCACCAGCAAGGACGAGGCCGTCACCGAGGCCGCCGCTGGCTCCGGCCTATTCGGCCCGCACCTGTTCGACCACTACCGCGCCTTCAGCCCAGCCCCGGCAACCGCCTTCGCACTGCCGGTGGTGCGCCAGCCGCTCAGCGGGATGGTGACCATGCTGGGCGGCGGCTGGATCGCCTCGGGCCCACCCGGGCCGGACCGGGTCCCGCTGCCGGTCTGGCCGACCGATGTGCGGTACCTCCCGCGCGAAGGGGCGGGCGAGGTGCAGTCGCCGCTGCAAGGGCCGGGCGCGGCTCGGCTGCGCACCGGCGACCGCGTCTGGCTGCGACACACCAAGAGCGGCGAAATCAGCGAGCACGTGAACGAGCTGCACGTCATTGACGACGGGGCAGTCGTCGGCAGCGTGCCGACCTACCGTGGGGAAGGACAAGCATTTCTGTGAGCACGACCACGCTGACTCTGCCCAACGGCATCGGCGGCACGAGCCGTCCAGGCCGCTGGCGCAACTGGGGCCGCACCGCCTCGGGACGACCCGTCGCGCTGCTGCGCCCGACCACCGTCGAGCAGGTGCAGGCCGCCGTCCGCTGGGCCGCCGAACAGGGCCTGACGGTCAAGACGGTCGGGGCCGGCCACAGCTTCAGCGGCATCGCCGCCACTGATGGGGTGCTCCTCGACATCGCGGGCCTCGATGGCCTGCTGGGCGTGGATGCCGACACCGGTCGCGCCACCTTCGCAGCGGGCACGAACCTATATCAGGTGCCCGCATTGTTGGCGCCGCACGGCCTGGCGATGGCGAACCTCGGCGACATCGACCGGCAGACCCTGGCGGGCGCGACCAGCACCGGCACCCATGGCACCGGCCTCGCCTTCGGCGGCATCGCCACCCAGTTGCGCGGCCTGACCCTGGTCACGGCGGACGGGTCGCTCCTGCGCATTGACGAGACCACCAACGCCGAGCTGCTGCCCGCAGCCCGGATCGGCCTCGGCTCGCTTGGCGTCATCGTCGAGATGACCCTACAGTGCGTGCCCGCCTTCCTGCTGCATGCCATCGAACAGCCACTGCCACTGGACCAGGTTGAGGCCACGCTGCTCGAACGCTTCCAGAACGAGGACCACTTCGAGTTCCACTGGTTCCCCGGCACGCCGCTGGCCAGCACCAAGACCAACCGCCGCCTGCCCGCGGATGCCGAAGTGAATCCGCGCCCAAAGTTTGGCCACTGGATTGATGAGGAAGTCATCAGCAACGGTGTCTTCCAGGCCACCAGCACGCTCTCGCGCGCCATCCCGCCGCTCATCACGCCGATCAACCAGATCGCCGCCAAGGTCTTCGCCGACGGTGAATTCATAGAGCCCTCGCACCAGGTCTTCGTCTCGCGCCGCCGCGTGCGCTTCGCCGAACAGGAGTACGCCGTCCCACTCGAGGCGACGCTCACCGCGTTCCAGGAAGTGCGCCGCCTGATCGAGCGCAAGGGCTGGCGGATCGACTTCCCGATCGAGGTGCGCTGCGCCGCTGCTGACGAGAACTGGCTGTCGACCGCCCACGGTCGCGCCTCGGGCTACATCGCCGTGCACCGCTACTTCCGGCAGGACTACCGCGAATACTTCCGCGAGGTCGAGGCGATCATGCACGCGCACGACGGCCGACCGCACTGGGGCAAGATGCACTCCGCGGACGCCGAGTACCTCTCGGGGACCTACCCGAAGTTCGGCGACTTCCTGGCCGTGCGCGACCGGCTCGACCCGCAGCGCCGATTCCAGAACGCAGAACTGGCGCGCGTGCTCGGCGCCTAAACCCCGAGCAGCAGGGCGATCAGCAGGATCACCGGCATGGACAGGAACGTCGTGAACAGCACGATGTCCCGCACCATCTGCTCGCCGCGCTGGAATCGCACCGCATAGTTCCAGACGTTCTGCGCGGTGGGCAGGGCGGCGACCACGGTGGCCGCGAACAGCAGGTGGTCGGACAGGCCGAAGACGAACTTGCCGAGCAGCCAGGCCGTCAGCGGCATTGCCACCATCTTGAACAGCACCGCGAACACCACAGGGCGACGGTCCACCGTGTCCGCCAGCGGCTTGCTGCCACGCAGGCTCATGCCGAAGGCGAAGAGAATCACCGGAATTGCCGCGCCACCCAGCAGCTCGAAGGGGGCATACACCTCGGCCGGCAGTTGCAGGCCCGTGACCGACACCACGAAGCCCAGCAACGAGCCGATGATGATCGGGTTGCGCACCGGCTGCAGGGCGACATCCTTCCAGGACACGCGACCGCGCACGGTGATGTCCAGCAGCGCGAGCGACAGCGGGGTGATCATCACCACCTGCAGCATGAGTACCGGCGCCGCGTACTGCTCGCCACCAAGCACATAGGCAGCCACGGGCAGACCCATATTGTTCGTGTTGGCAACACCGGAAGCCAGACCAGCCAGCAGCGACTCCGGTGCCGGCTGGCCGAGGAAGAAGCGCGACACCAGCGTCGAGATGACCACCATCGACACCAGGGCGATCAGCGCAACCAGCAGGTACTCGGTGAACAGTGACGCCACCGGCAACTTCGCAACGACCGTAAAGAGCAGGGCGGGGGAGGCCGCGAAGAACACGAAGAGGTTGAGGTGCCGCTGCGCCTCGCCAGGCAGGACGTCCAACCGACGAACCAGGTAGCCGGCAAAGACCACCAAACCGATAACGGCAAAGCCGACGAGAACGCCGTACACGCCACCGCCCCGAATCACGAAGGGAGAACCCGGCGAGACCCGCCGATGACTCCAGGCTACCTGTCTCTGGCAGATTCTGCCGTAGGAATCCGTCGCGAGGGGGAGGCCCGGACTGCGGCACCCCACTACCCTAGAGGCCATGAGCGAGACGCCCGTGGCACAGCCAGCGCCAGTGGACGAGGACTGGGTGCGCCCCACCCCACCACCGGAGGACCTGCGCAAGGACGGCATTGCCGCGGTGCTGATGCTGCTCGGCATGTCCCTGAGCTGCTACCTCTACGGCGTACTCAACCTCTACGAGGTCGCGATCAACGTTCCAGTCACCGCCGCCTGGGCCGTGGTGATGACGCTGCCCCTGGCCTGGCGGCGCCGCTACCCGATCACTGTCGCCATGATCATCTCGGCTGGCTTCATCGCCTCCGCCTTCCTGGATATCCAAGAGTTCCTGTTTGGCAACATCAGCCTGTTCGCCGCAATCTACTCTGTCGGGGCGTGGTCCAAGAACCGCCTCTACGCGCTGATCAGCCGGGTGATCATCACCGCGATCATGCTGCTCTGGATCGTGCTCACCATGGTGTGGACCAGCGCCTACGAAAGCGGCGACGGTATCTTCCTCACCGAGGGCTCCACCATCAGCGCTCGGGTCGCGATGATGGGCGTGAACCTCGTGATCAACCTGCTCTACTTCGCTGGCGCCTACTGGTTCGGCGACTCCATGTACCGCGCGGCAAAGGCGCGGGCCCTCATCGAGGCACAGGCCGCGGCCCTCGCCGAGCAGCGACGCACCGCGACGCAGCAGGCTGTCACGCTCGAACGGCTGCGCATTGCGCGGGAACTGCACGACGTCGTCGCCCACCACGTGTCCGCAATGGGCATTCAAGCGAGCGCGGCCCGGCGGTGGCTGGAAGCGGGGAAGGATCCGGCCAAGGCGCTGGACCACCTCGAGGCGGTCGAATCGAGCGCCCGCGGCGCGATCGACGAACTGCGTCTGCTGCTGCGGACGCTGCGGGACGACTCTAGCGACCAGGACCAGCCGAGCACGATCGGCGTTGAGCAGCTGCCGAACCTCGTTGCCGAGAGTGAGCGAGCTGGCTCACCAGCGGTCTACCAAGTTGTCGGTGCCCGGTACCACCTGCCCGCCACGGTCGAACAGACCCTGTACCGGGTCGCGCAGGAGGCGCTGAGCAACGTGCGGCGGCACGCCCCGGGCTCGACCGCAGATGTGCGACTGCGCTACCTCACCGACGCCGTCGAGCTGGAGGTCAGCAATGGTGGCGCGCAGCGGTCGGACCCGGTGATTGCCGGCACGGGCCTCGGCTTGACCGGCATGACCGAACGCGTCTCGGCGCTCGGCGGTACGGTGCAGGCCGGCCCGCGCCGCGACGGCGGCTGGCTGCTGCGGGTACGGATCCCGGCTACCATGCCGACCCCCGCCTCGACCCGGGCAACCCCGCGAGCCAAGAAGGTGCGTCGATGACCGCAACCCGCGTCCTCCTGGTGGACGACCAAGCATTACTGCGCTCGGGCATCCGAGCGATCCTGGAACTCGAGGACGACATCACCATCGTCGGCGAGGCCGAGAACGGTGAGCAGGGCGTTACGCTCGCGCTGGACCTGGCCCCGGATGTGGTCTGCATGGACGTGCAGATGCCAGTGCTGGACGGCATCGAGGCGGCTCGAGCACTCATCACCAACCCCGCCTTCGGCGGCGCCGTGTTGATGCTCACCACCTTCCACCGCGAGGACTACATCGTGGCCGCGCTGCAGGCCGGCGCCAGCGGGTTCCTGCTGAAGAACGCTGACCCAGACGAACTGGTGCGCGGTATTCGTGCGGTGGCCCGCGGTGACGCCCTGCTCTCACCCGAGGTCAGTCGCACGCTCATCACCCGCTTCGGCCAGGCCAGCCTGGAACCGGTCGCCGCCGAGTCGGTGGCCGCGAGCGCTAACACCGAGACGCTGGCCACACTCACTGGCCGCGAACGCGAGGTCCTCGAACTCGTCGCCGCCGGCCTCAGCAACGCCGAGATCGCGCAGACCCTGTTCGTCGGCGAGGCCACGGTCAAGACGCACGTCTCGAACCTGCTGCTCAAGCTCGGCACCCGCGATCGCATCCAGGCAATCGTCTGGGCGTACCAGCACGGCGTGGTCCAGCCTCGCGTCTAGTCAGCGTCGGAGCCGTCCTCGCCCCAGCAGTACCGGCCCGTGTCGCTACCCAGACGGCACCGCAGCGAGGCGAGCGCAATCCAGCACCAGCTGCGCTCGCCCCGCTGCGTCTCACTCCCCCCTGGGTAAGCCTCAGCGTGGGCCGTCGCTATCTGCGGCGCGCCGTCACCGCCCGCTGCAACAGGACGAAGATCAGCAGGATGCCACCGGTGATGATGGTGGTCATTGCGGCCGGGATGCGGCCGTCACGCGTGATCAGCACATTCATCAGGCCGAGCACGAGCGCGCCCACCACCGAACCGAGCACAAAACCGGCGCCACCGGTGAGCAAGGTGCCACCGATCACGGTCGCCGCAATCGCGTCCAGTTCCCAACCGATACCAGTGATGTTCTGCGCAATGCCGAGACGCGAGGTGTAGACCCCCGCGGCGAGACCCGCCAGCGTGCCGCTGATCACATAGATCCACAGCTTCGTCTTCACCACCGGCAGGCCCATCAGCAGCGCCGAGCTTTCGGAGCCACCGATCGCATACACGGTGCGACCGAGGCGGGTTCGGTGCAGCACGAAGAAAGCGGCAACGACGACCGCGACCGCGATCAGCACGTTCGGGGTCAGCATCAGGTCGTTGACCTTCTCGCCGTCGATGATCTTCCATTCGGTCGCCAGCGAACGAATCGGTGAATCTTCCGCCAACCGCTCCGGCTGCGTGCTGAGCATGGACGCCAGGCCGCGGGCCAGGAACATCATGGCCAGGGTCGCGATGAAGGGCTGCACGTCGAAGTACTGAATGAGTACGCCAGATGCGAGGCCGAACAGCGAACCCACCACGACCATGACGAGCATGACCAGGTAGGGGTTCCAACCCGCGTTGGCCAGCATCACGCCGCTCACGCTCGAGAACGCGATCACCGCGCCCACACTCAGGTCGATGCCGCCGGTGACGATCACGAAGGTCAGGGCCACCGCCAGAATCACCAGGTGTGCATTGTTAATGAGCAGATTGGAGACCGTGTTGTACTGCAGGATCCGGCCATAGGCCACCTCGCCGTAGACCACCATCCCGATAAAGAGGACCAGGGCCGCGTAAGTGGGCAGCGTCGTCGCGTTGGCGCGGAACCAGTTGCCAATCCGCGATCCGGACTGGGCGACCAGGGAACGTTCTTGGGTGTCGATGCTCATCGGACTACCCCCTCGGCTTCGGTCGACACGGCGGTGACCGAGTCAGGTTGTGCTTGTATCTGTGCTCGGCGACGACGGAATAGGGCCCGGACTCGCTGGGACTGCAGCAGACAGAGCACCAC
>Ga0182793_1002076_pt1 | contig 11786 bp, 10 predicted proteins | sample Passage237A_FD_130498 | JGI IMG/M metagenome (GOLD analysis project Ga0182793, IMG submission 130498) | Cellulose adapted compost microbial communities from Newby Island Compost Facility, Milpitas, CA, USA - Passage2 37A (version 2) (version 2) ...
CCCCACAAACCCCCCCCCCCCCCCCGCCCGGGGCCATCCCCAGCAACCCGGCATCATCGTGCAGCACCTGCCCCTCGAGCAGCCCCCCGGCGATCTCCGCCGTGCCGAGCCCATCCACGCCGATACTGAGCTCGTCATCATCCGAGGCGAGGCGAGCCGCCCTCGGGGCGGTGGTGTTCAGCCGCCGCAGCAGGTCCTCGACCCCTTCTCGGCCAGCCACCTCGAAGATGAGTTCCAACCGCTCACCCTGGTCATCGCGCGCGCCCGGCAACGCGATCGAGAAGTAGCGCAAGCGACCAAGCCAGTTGCGCAGGCTCAGTCGGCTGCTGCCACCCTCGTGCTGTCGCATCGCTAGCGCCGCGGCCCGCCGAGCCAACCAGCGACCCGAGCCTCCAGTCGGTCATCAACGAGGTCGTAGATGAACCAGGCAGCCAAGAGCACCAGCGGCGGCACGATCAAGGTGGTGAGGAAGTTGGTGATCTGCACGCCCGAGAAGATGACCAGCAGGAACCAGATGATCAGCGCGACCAGGTACAAGATCACATACGACAGCACCTTGCTGCTGAGCTTGCGCGAGAGACTCACCTGGCCGGCATTGTCCAAGAGCCAGCGATGCAGCAGTGGCTTGATGAACAGGCTCAATACCGTGAGCACGATAGCACCCCAGAGCACGGTGCCGATCGACACCCCCGCTGCTCCGGGCAGCAGCACAATGACGAGCACCGCGACGATGTTGAACAGCAGCAGAGCGATGGTCTTCACAACCCAGGAGCGTACGGACATAGTTCCATCCTGCATGGCGCGGCCCTGATCGTCCAATGCCGACAGTGGGCTACCGCCTAGAATGGAGCGGGCGCCGGACGCGCCCCACGACCTGCTGAGTAAGGATGCCGTGAGCCAGACCGCACACCGACCGTTGCACGTACTGATCACGACCGATCAGCACGTGGAATCGCTCGGTGGCGTGCAGGTGTCGATTCGCCTGCAGCGCGAGCAATTGGAACGCCAGGGCCACACCGTCAGCGTGTTGTCCTCGGCGAGGCGCTTTCCACATCAGGCGCACCCGGGCGACATTGAACTGCCCTCCTGGACGCTCACTCGGGACAAGGAATACACGGCCGCCTGGCCCGGCAAGCGCGCCGATCGCGTGATCGATGCGGCCCTCGCCGAACGACCGCCGGTCGACCTGGTGCATGTGCAGGGCGACCTCTGGGGCGCCATCGCCGGCTACCGCCTCGCGCAGCGACTTGGGGTGCCAGTGGTGCACACCTTCCACAACAACCTGGACCAGGGTGTGCGTTCGATCTCACCGATCGCTGCCCCACCGTTTTTCGCCGCGCTGAACCTGATTCGCAAGCGGCTGCTCGGTGGCCCGACGCGCAAGGGTGACCGCGGTGGCTGGCGCTATCTGGCGAGCCTGTCGCAGGATGCGCAGGCCCTCACTGCCCCTTCGCACTACTTCGCCGAGGAGTTGCAGCGCCACGGCATTGGCCCGGCCACCGTCATTACCAACGGTGTGGACGACGCCCAGATCGATGCCGCCCTGGCAGCGAAGCAGTCGCCTGAACAGCGACCGCGGCCGCGACTGGTGTGGCTGGGTCGGATGAGCCAGGAGAAGCGGGTCCTGGACCTCATCGAGGCGCTGCGTGATTCCGGCGCGGATGCAGACCTCGACCTGTATGGCGGCGGCATCCAGCTCAGCCAAGTCAAGAAGGCAGTGAGCAAGGCAGGTCTCGAGGACCGCGTGCGCCTGCACGGCCGACTCCCCTACCCGGTCGCCCTCGCGGAACTGGCCAGTGCGGATGCCCTGGTGCAGACTTCCCTCGGCTTTGAGACGCAGGGCATGACCCCGTTCGAGGCTGCCGCCCTGGGCACGCCAACGATCTTCCGCGACCCTCGCATCGCGGCTGAACTGGGCGTGGGCGAAGCGGATGCCGGGCTGCCCGGCTGGGTGAGTCCCGGCCCCAGCCTCGACGACTTCACCGCAACGCTGCGTCAGGCCGTGGCTGAACTCAAGACCAAGGCGGTGCGCGTTCCGGATGCCGGCGGCGCGTTCCGGCAGAGCCGACAGACGGAGCGCACACTGGAGCTGTATCGCTCGGTGGTCGCCGAGGCGAACATCGGCGCCTAGCCGCGGTGCTGCCGCGCGGCGATCGGCCGCGGTCGCGGCTACCGCTGCGACCTAGCCCGGACCTATGTTACTTCCAGGCCAAGATCTCGTTGTGTGGCATGTCGAAGACGCCGTTTTCGGCGTCAACCCACTCCAACCAGGCGGCCGAGATCTCCTCCAGTTCCTCCTGGGTGGCGAGACCCGACTCCAGTGCCTGCGTCGCAAAGGTCGATGCCAACGCACGCTCTGACCACGCACCGCCCCACCATTCGCGGTCCTCGCGGTCCGAGAAGCACCAGATGCTCGCGGTGCAGCGCACGGTTTCGAAGCCAGCGCGCAGTGCCCAGTCCTTCAACTGCGGGCCCGCGTCCGGTTCGCCACCGTACAGGCGCGAAACCTTCTGATACAGGTCGCGCCACACCTCGATGCCCGGCACCCATGGGTACCAGCGCACGCCACCGTAGTCGACGTCGCGAGCGGCAATGATGCCGCCGGGCTTCACAACGCGGCGCATCTCCTGCAGCGCCTTCACCGGGTCGGCCATGTACTGCAGCACCTGGTGCGCGTGCACGATGTCGAAGCTGTCGTCCTCGTACTCGAGTTCGTACACGTTGCCGGTGGTGAACGAGACGTTCGTGACGCCTTCTGTGACTGCCCGGGCGGCAGCCCGGTCGACGACCTCCTGCGAGGGGTCAATCCCGATCACATGGCCCGGATCGAGCCTGCGGGCGAAGTCGATCGTGATCGTGCCGGGACCGGCACCCACATCGAGCAGCGTCATGCCGGGCTTCAGGTACGGCGCCAAGTATGACGCCGAGTTGTCTACCGTGCGGGCCTCATGGATCCGCAGCACGCTCGGGTGGTGCCCGTGCAGATACTGTTCTTTGCCGGCCAGGGGTTGCTCGTTACCGCTCACCAGTCCATGGTACGCCCGCCCGATGGCCTGTGACGGCGGCGCCAGCACCCGCTGGCAGGGTCACGCAATGGTGCCCTGCCAGCAGACACGATACTGCCGTTATTGCGTGGTGCCGCTACCGATCGGAGGGCTCGACACTGGTAGGGCCGGAGGCGCGATCGCTGGCGTGGCGGACAGCGCTGCGGTGCCCGCAATGCTCCTAGAGAGCATCAGTGCGATCGTTCCCAGCAGCGTCACGGCCACGGCAACAATGAACGTCGAGAAGCTCGATGCGTTCATGGCGAAGGGGTTCACCAGCATGAGAATGGCGAGGAGGCCAAAGACGCCCGCTGCAACCGAGGTGATCCAAAAGACGGGACGCACCCAACCCAGCGCCACGTCGCGATACTGCGCGATCAGGACCGCGTGCGCGCTGAGCAATGCGACCAGTTGCAACAACTGCACGATGAGCGGGACTGGACCGCTGGTCGGGAACAGCGAGGCCGCACTCAATTGTGGCTGCGCTGGCATGACCAGCGAAACAACGGTTGCGATCGAGGTACTGGTCGCGGCGATCACAACCAGCAATCTCGGTGCACGGTGACGTCCCTTGGCAAGCAGCAGCAGAATGCCCAGCTGAATCGCGATGCTTGCCAGATAGGACGTGGGCTGCAGCAGCGATAGCGAGCCGTACCCACCGAGCGTCGCTACGGTGGCGATCAGGATGGTGAGCGTCGCAAAGACCAGCGTGAACCAGGCCAGAACCTGTTCCAGTTGCGGCGTTCCCTGCGCGGAAGGCGCAGGCGTCGGCACGGTATACGTCATGGTTTCCCCCAAGGTGTGGCGGGCCTCGCAGCCCAGGAACACGGACGTCCTGACTCTGGCAGCGCTGAGGTGCTGCCGACGGGAATTCTCCACAGGCGGCCGAGACAGACCGACCCGAACCAACCCTTCGCGAACAGCAACGCGCGCCCGGCGACCGCTCCGTGCAGTCCACCGGGCGCGCGTTCCACGCAATGTGACCCTACGCGGCGGCGCCGACCGCAGGCAGGTACAGCATCGTCCAGTAGTCGATCCGCGGAACGGTGACTGCGACGTGTTCCTGACCGGCCGAGAGCGCATCGTGCTGTTCCTGACCAGCCACCGCCTCGGCGCTGAGCGCCTGCAGCGACGGGTCAGCCGCGTCCGGGCTGGCCTGCCAGATGCCTGCCTCGGCGAGCGCCGGCACGATGCGGACCCGCACGTCGGTCAGCGGCGTTGCGGCCGGCTGCACCGCATCCCACTCGGTGTCCGTCAGCGCGGTGAGGTTGATCAGGTGCACCACGGTACCGCCGTCGGCGAGGCGGTAGACCCGCGTCCATAGCGTCCCGGCGTCCGCCTTCGTAGACGTGCGCACCCCCTCGACATCCACCAGAATGTCCTCGTTGATGCCGCCGGTACAGTACTCGGTCACGTCCATCACCCCAGGATCGAGCAGCAGGTCACCGTAGCGCACCAGGAAGTCGTACCAGCGTGCGAACTCGTCCTGCGCATCGGCGGCCAGCGGCACATTGTCCGGGTAGTACGGATGCACCAGGGCGTGGCCGTCCTCCCCGAGCAGCAGGTGGGTTGCCCCGCTGGAGTAGATCGCAGCCATGTCGTACCGGGCCGTGTTCAGTGCCAGGGCGGCGTCCTCCTTGAAACAGCTCAGGTACGCCGACAGGATCGGCGGGTGCTGCGGCCGCAGGCGACGGGTGCGCTCGGCGAGGATAGCGAGGTCCTGCAGCCGAGTATGGGGCTCCCACACCTCGATGTAGCTGGCGTCCTGCGGTCCCGGGGCGGTCGCCCAGGTCGGGAAGTCGTTCACGTTATTGAACATGAAGCGCGACGTCGGCACCGCCTCGCGGATCGCCGCCAGCATGGTGACGAAGGCCTCGGTCAGGTCCACCTGCGAGCCGTCACGCAGGTACGCGCGCTTCGGCCAGCCGTACTGGTCCAGGTGGAAGCCATGGAACTTCGTGCCCGCGATGACCTGTGCAAGCTGCTCACCGTAGTGCTGCAGCCAGGTCGGATCACCAGGGTTCACCAACACCAGGAAGTTCTCGCCGAGGCGGTAGGGCTCGCCGTCCTTCCGGTACAGGATCTGGTCCTGCCAGGCATCGACCTCGTCGGCGCCGATTGCGTACACCGCGCTGTAGCCGAGCGGGTGCGTGCCAGCCTCCTCGAGGGCCACGGCGAGGGCGTTCACCGCCGCCAGCGAGCGCGGCTGTCCCAGCGGATCCAGATACTCATCAGCCGGCGGCATCAGCGTGAAGTGCCGGTAGGCCCAGTCGTAGAACTGCCCCAGGTTCAGGTGGTTGCGACGGAACCACCGCGCGACCGCGTCGGTATCGGTCTCGGCATCCATCTGTACGGTGAAACCGTAGCGAGGCCGGTCGAAGGCGTCAGCCAGGACGTCCACCGCGGAAGTGGCGAGCACCGCTCCCCCACTCGAGCGCAGCGTCAGGCCGTAGCCGCCGAGGGCGAGCAGACCCAGGTCCACGCGAGTGGTCCCCGCAGCGATCGCGACCGTGGTCACCGGAGTGGCGAGGTGGTGCACCTCGAGGGTGGCCGCCTCGTTCAGGTCCAGGATTTCGATGCCGACCGAGTCGTCGGGACCGTACCAACTGCGCTCCGGCAGCAGGGCTACCATGCGGTCACCGCGCCGAACTGCAGCAGCAGGTACTTGGCGTGCGACCACAGCAGCGGCGTCGCGACGGTGCCCCAACGCTCTTCCCACTCCTGCACATAGGCCTCCGCACCTTCCTGCGGTTCGCTGGTGCGCTGCTCCGGCAGGAAGCCCGACTCGGGCAGGGCGCACTCCTCGATCCATGCCTTCGCGTGCGCGGCCGCCTCGGCGTTGCCCGCGATCCGGTCCACCCAGCCTAGCCAGGCGGTGTGCAGAATCCAGGGGCTGCCACCGTAATAGGTGTCGCCCACGTAACGACGAATGCCACCGGTCGGCGAGCTGAGTTCGCTACGGATGCGTGCGAGCGTACGCTCGAAGGTCGCGTCCGAGGTGGTGACGAGACCGAAGGGCACCGCCAACGACAGCAGGCTGGCGTCCACGCGGTCATCCTGCGGACCCTTCACGAAGGAGCCGTCGACGACACAGGTGTCGAGCACGTACTGCCAGACCTCGTCGGCCAGTTCCTGCACCGACTCGTCGTGCAGCAGCACCGCGGCAGCCTGCAGACCCGCCACAATCGCGGCCAGCGTCGAGGTGTGCTGGCGGTCGCCGAACTCCTCCCAGTAGTCGTAGCAGGGCAGGTGCCAGGTGGCGCGCAGGTAGGCGACGGTGAGTTCGACCGCGACGCGCAGGTCGTCGCGTCCCTCAGGCAGAACACCGGCATAGTGGCTGTGCAGGCCGAACAGCCAGGTGCCGTAGCCATCGAGCTGGAAGTTCGGCCAGTCGTCCTCTCCGGTGCGCGGCTCGCGCTCGCCCTCCAAGGTGAAGCGAGCCGGCAACAGGTGCGCCGGGTCGGCCGGCTTGCCAGCGGCCAGGTCCGCGATCACGGCCTGAACGTCTGCCTCGTGGGCGAGCACGACTCGGGCCACCCAGTCATAGAAGCGGGCGCTGGAGTCACGGTCACCAGTCGCCGCCATCGCCATGGCGATGTACGAGCCGTCACGCAACCAGCTAAACGGGTACTGCGAGAAGGTGGGGCTGGCAACGTAGCCGCCGGAGGCGTGCTGGCCGTCGCGGATCACCTCGATGCTGCGCTGGTTCAGGTCACCGAGGAAACGTGGGGTATTCATCATTAACTCTTCAATGCTCCGGAGGCGATACCAGCGACGAAGAATCGCTGGAACACGATGTAGACAATCAGGACGGGGATCAGCGCCAGCAGTGATGCTGCAAAGACCAGGCCCCAGCTGGTCGAGTGCTGACCTTGGAACAGTGCAATGGCGATGGGAAGCGTGCGCTGCTTCTCGTCATTGATGACGGTCAGCGCCCACGCGAATTCATCCCACGTGCCAAGGAAGGCGAAGATCACCGTGGTCGCCAGTGCTGGTTTGGCCAGCGGCAAGGCGAGGTTGAAGTACCGACGCCAGGCGCCAGCACCATCGATGATCATGGCCTCATCCAACTCCGCAGGTATCCCCTCAAAAAACCCACAGAGCAGGAAGGTGTTGAAGCCCAGGGCCGTTCCCACATAGAACGGGATCAGACCGGGCAGCGAGTTCAACAGCTGCAGATCCCGCGCCAGCAGGAACTGCGGAATGATCAGCATCATCGTCGGAATCGTCAGACCCGCGATGATGGCGGTCATCACAATGCGGCGACCCTTGAACTGGAATCGGGTCAGACCGAAGGCCATCATCGAGGACAGCAGCACGATCAGGAAGGTGCTGACGATTGCCACGAAGGCCGAGTTGAAGGCGTAGAGACCAAAGTTCTCTTCGTTCAACACCCGCTCATAGTTATTCAGCGTCGGTTCGCTCGGCATGATCTCGAAGGGGTTGCCGAGGCTCGTGGAGCGCGACCGGAAGGACACCGACACCATGAAGATGAACGGGTAGACCAGGATCACCGTGGCGATGGTCAGGATCGTGTAGCGCACGGCGCGCACGATCAGCATTCGACGACGTGAGGTAACCATTACAGCTTCGTCTTTCGCTTGGTCCACCAGTACTGGAACGCCGAGAGGCCCAGCACGATGATGGTGAGGCTGAACGAGATAGCGCTGCCGTATCCGAAGTCGAAGAAGCGGAAGCCCTGCTCGTACATCATGGTGAGCGGCACGTGGGTGTCGTTCTCGCCGCCGGTCATCAACATGACCGAGATGAAGACGTTGAATCCGCCGATCACCAGCAGAATGAACACGGTGGCCACGGCCGAGCGGATTGCCGGCAGCGAGACGTTGCGGAAGCGCTGCCAGGCGTTGGCGCCGTCAAGCGCAGCCGCCTCGTGCAGTTCCTTCGGCACCGCGGTCAGCGCGGCCAGGAAGATCAACATGGACCAGCCGAGGCCCTTCCAGATACCTAACGCACAGATCGCGATGTAGGCGGTCCAGCGGTTGAGGAAGAAACTCGTGGGCTCGTCCGCAACATGCAGCACGTCGATGAGCAGACTGTTCGCCAGGCCCTCCGCCGAGGACGAGAAGATGAACTGGAACAGCAGCGAGACGACCACCCAACTGGTCACCACAGGCAGGTAGAACAGCACGCGGAACAGCGTGCGCCCGGGCAGGTGGTCATTGAGCAGCAGCGCTAGGCCAAGGCCGATCGCCATCTGGATCGGCACGGTGACGGCGGTGTAGACACCGGCGTTCACCAGGGAGGTGATGAATTCGGGGTCGTTGAAGGCCCGAAAGTAGTTGTCCAGGCCAATCCAGGGACTGTCTGCACCGGGAACGATGCTCCACTCGTGCAGGCTCATATTCAGGGTTTGGACTGCCGGGTAAAGCATCACCACTGCATAGATGATGAATCCCGGCAGAATAAATGCCCACGGAGCCAGCGTGCTGCGCCGGCTGGAAGCGGTGGGCTTCCAGCCGGCGGCAGCAGCCGCCCGCGGCACGGGGGGAACGGTCGCGGTCATGATTGCTTTCAGTTAGCCGGCGTACTTGGCCAGCAGCGCGTCGGCCTGCTTGGCGGCGCTGCTGAGCGCCTCCTGCACGGTCTTCTCGCCGCGGATTGCCGCACGAACCTCATCCTGCAGGATGCTGTCGATCTGGCTCCAGGCCGGAGTCGCCGGACGGTTCTTCGCCTTCTCAAGCTGCGAGGTGAAGTGGTGGTAGAAGTCGTTGATTTCGGTCAGGCGCGGCGCCAGCGACTTCAGCACCGACATCTGGCCGATCTTGGCGAATTCGTACTGGGCTTCCTCGCTGAGCAGGAAGCGCAGGAACTCGGCCGCAGCAGCCTTGTTCTTCGAGGACTTGGTCAGGACGATGTCCTCACCACCGACGACGCTGATGCTGCCACCGGCACCGGCAGGTACCGGAGCGGCCTTCAGCTCGAAGTCCGGGTACTGGCTGCCGAAGATGGGCCACATCCACGGACCGTCCATGATGGTTGCGTACTTGCCCTGAGCCAGGCCGTCGCTGGTGGACAGGCCACCCGAGTCACCGAGGACGATGTCGGGCATGAAGCCGCCCTGGTACAGGTCAACCCAGGTCTGCACACCCGCCACCGAAGCAGCGCTGTCCAGGTAGCCCGAGGCCTTGGTCACGTCGGGGTCGGTGATGTCGCCACCGGCGCTCCAGATCCACGGCAGGATGTTCCAACCGCTGGCACCGTTGTCGGCGAAGACGAAGGAGCCTGCTGCCTTCAGCTTCGGCGCGATGGCCTTGAGCTCCTCGACCGTGGCCGGCGGGGCGTCCACGCCAGCGGCGGCCAGTGCCTCGCTGTTGTACATCAGCACGCGGGTGTTGGTGTCCAGCGGCAGACCGTAGTACTCGCCCTTCCAACGGTTGGTCTCGAGCACACCCGGGTAGGTGGTGTCGGCGAGCTGCTGGAAGTCCGGCATGGTCTGGCTCAGCGGCTCGAGCACGCCCAGGTTTGCCATCTCGGGCACCCAGGCGAGGTCGGCGCGGACCAGGTCCGGCAGCACGTCGCCGGCAACACCGGTGATGAGCTTCTTGTGCAGTTCGTCCCACGGGATCGCCACGTCTTCGACAGTGACGTTCGGGTAGGTCTCGTTGAAGCGCGGGATCAGCACCTCACGGAGCGTCTTCACCTCGTTCGAGTCCACGCTGTAGGCGTGCCAGAAGGTGACAGTGCCGGAGATATTGGTGTCGCCGGGCTGTCCGATGACGTTCTCGCCGGCGGGGGTGCCGCTGTCGCCGGCTGCACAGCCGGTAAGGCTGACCAGAGTGGCAGCCGCGGTGACAGCCAGCAGCGAACGCAGAGTTCGTGGCGTCATTGCTAGTTCCTTTCTCGGTGGGGGACGGTCGCTTCATCGCGCCGTCTACTTCCTACGCAGGGCTGGTGCTCCGTTGCAGGCGGGCCCGGACACGCTCGCCCAACTTTCCGGAGTGCCCGGCCACGTCGTACGGGGTGGCCAGCACGAGGGCGGCGGCACCACGTGCCCAGCCTTCGTCCTGCCAACGTTCGACGTAGACGGGAATACCCCGGCGCAGCGGCAGCAGCGCGGAACGGAACCCGGTCTCGAATCCGGTCTCCCAGAGCGGCCAGTCGGCCGTTCCTTCGCCGGAAAGAATGATGAGTTCGGGGTCGAGCAGGTGCACGACGCCCGCGAGGGTCTGACCAAGCAGGTGGCCAGCCTCGGTGAAGATACGACTCGCGGCCTCGTCCCCCGCCGTCGCAGCGGCCACCAGGCCACTGAACCCAGCGTGCTCACTGACGATGCCACGCTCCTTGGCGCGGGCCAGCAGCGCGTCTTCGGCAATCAGTGCTTCCAGGGCACCGACCTGCGGGCGCTCTCCTTCGGTCAGCAGCACCGCCGGCACGTGACCGAGCTCACCGGCGCCACCGTTCGAGCCGCGCACCACAATGCCGTCCTCGACGATGGCCGAGCCGACACCGGTACCGATGGTGACGATGACAAAGTCGCTGTGACCGCGGCCAAGCCCGTACAGCAGTTCCGCGGCAGCCAGCGCATTCACGTTGTTCTCGACGATGACCGGCAGGCCGAGTTCACGGGTCAGGGTTTGCCCCATCGGCACCGACTGCCACTGCAGCGGCACCGAATCCACCACGCCCTGGTCCTGCTGATCGACCGAGCCCGGCACGCCGATACCCAGACCGAGCAGCGGGCTGCCGTCGCCGGCGGCGATGATGCGCTTGAGCGCGTCGACCAGGTTGGCCAGCACGGTGGTCTGCATCGCGTCGAAGGGCTCGGAGCCGCTGCGCAGGATGCGCCCGTCCAGGCCAACCTCAACGAAGGACAGGTGGTCGGGGGCGAGCTTCACGCCAATGGCGCGACCGGCCGAGACGACCAGGCCAAGCAGCCGGGCCGGACGGCCACCGCCGGAGCGCTGCTCGTCGCGCTCCTCGATCAGGCCCTCGGAGAGCAAGTCTTTGGTGAGCTGCGTAATCAGTGCGGGCGAGACTTCCAGCGCGCGCGCCAGGTCGGCACGCGAGGCCGGACCATGCGCACCCAAGTGCGCCAGAATGGCAGACCGGTTCACGTCCGTTCGGCCAGCAGGGCGAGGCACCATCGCGACTCCTTATTTCAGTAGTAAATAAAGTACATAACTAACCCCCGGGGCGCAAGCCCAGATCCGACAGGGCCCCAACGCAACGAGGCCACCCCGGATGGGACGGCCTCGTTGACGAAGATGGGAGCTACTGCGCGAGCAGGCGTGCCAAGAGTTCGGAGGGCGAGATACCTTCGGCCCGGGCGCGGGCGTCGAGGTCTGCCAGCAGTTGCGGATCCAGGGACGCCGCGATGGGGTCGACGGAGGCTGGCATGCTCCCCGGCGCTGCAGACGCGGCCGCAGCCTCGCCATCTCGACCTGCGATCAGGCGGCGGGCAATCGGAAGCGTCACGGTGCCAAGGCCGGTGATGATGCCGGCACCCGCCATAAAGCGATCTAGCAAATCCGGCGTGGAGTAATACTCCGTCAGTTCCATCCACAGCAGATACCCGGCCAAGACCGCCGCACCCGCCAACACGATCCACAGCACGACGCGGATCCAGGGCCGCACGAAGCGCACGTCCCGCAGCATGATGATCGCGTGCACGCTCCACGCCACCACGATCGTGGACACGACTTGGATCTTGTTCATGATCCGCCAGGTCGACCACGGAGACTCCGACCACTCGAAGTCGATCCAGGTCTGCAGCAGCCACAC
>Ga0182793_1002079_pt1 | contig 11778 bp, 7 predicted proteins | sample Passage237A_FD_130498 | JGI IMG/M metagenome (GOLD analysis project Ga0182793, IMG submission 130498) | Cellulose adapted compost microbial communities from Newby Island Compost Facility, Milpitas, CA, USA - Passage2 37A (version 2) (version 2) ...
GCGGGCGCCGGTTCAGGCGTGGCCTGGACAGGCGGCTGGCCCTGGGAGGCAGCCTGTGACGGCACGGGGGATTCAGGCGCGGCCGGAGCGGCCGGCTCGGGCTGGGGTTCGGCCTGGACCGTACCGCCCGATGCAGCCGCGTCGGGCTGGGAGACCGGGGGTTCGGTGACGGGCGGCAGGCCGGCGACCGGCGCCGGCACCACGATCGGCGCTTGCGCGTCGTCGGAGACGGGTTCGTCGAACAGCCAGGGCACGACGATGAAGGCAGCCAGCACCAGCGCCAGGGCGCCGATCAGGCGGCGGCGGGCTTTTACGCGCAATTCGCGGAGTTGGGCTTCGGTACCGGCGGATCGTGCCGGTGCGCGTTGTCCCGTTTCGGTTCCCTTGCGAAAAAGCATCGTGCAGCCAACCCATCAAAAGTGGCGGATCGGCCTCATGATCCCGTCAGACGAGGACATCCCTGCCCTCGCGGCGCAGGACCTCGAGCACCGGCCCGACAGTGGCAAACGATCCGAACACGAGGATTCTATCATTGTCGGTCGCCAGTCTCCTGGCTTCTGCAAAGGCTTGTTCCGGACTGTCAAAGGTGGAAACCTGCACGTCCCGGGCTGCCACGGCGGGCCGGGGCGTGGCCCGCACGCCGGGCTTGTGCTCGCCCGCGGGGCGGGAGATTTCGCTGGTCTGGGCGATGAAGGGATCCACGGGCGCCTGGTCGCCACTGATGCGATGCACGATGGCGGCCAATTCCTGCGCGGTGGTGCCGCGCGGGCCACCCAGGGTGGCGCACAGCCAGCGGTCCACCCGCCGCGTCAGGCGCGACAGCGTGGCCTCGATGTCCTTGTCGCGCAACATGCCGACCACCGCGTAGGTGTGCGGATAGTGGCCCATGCTGTCGAGATTCTGGCCCAGCGCCGAGATGGCATGCGGGTTGTGTCCCACATCCAGGATGGTGGCCGGCAATCCGGGCAGAATCTGCATCCGGCCCGGCAGACTGACGTGCAGCAGGCCCTGGCGCACGTCCTGCTGCGTGACCACCAGGCGGTCGCGCAAGGCCTCGAGGGCGGCCAAGGCCGCCGATGCGTTCAGCAGCTGGTTGGCACCGCGCAGGGCGGGATAGCCCAGCGCATTCCGGCGCTGCGCGCGGCCGCCGTAGGCCCATTGCTGACGATCGCCGGAATAGTTGAAATCGATCCCGACGCGCCACAGGTCGGCGCCGATCGCCTCGGCGTGATCGATCACGGTCTCGGGCGGCACCGGATCGGCGCAGATGGCGGGCTTGCCAGGACGGAATATGTGGGCCTTTTCCAGGCCGATCGCCTCGCGGGTATTGCCCAGGTACTGCATGTGGTCCAGATCCACGCTGGTCAGGATGGCGCAGTCGGTATCGATCAGGTTGACCGCATCCAGCCGCCCGCCAAGGCCGACTTCCAGCACCACGACATCCAGCCGGGCGGCCTGGAACATCAGCAGAGCCGCCAGCGTGGTCATTTCGAAATAGGTCAGCGTGATGCCGTCCCGGGCGTCCTCGATGCGCTCGAACTGCGCCACGATGTCCGTGTCCGAGGCTTCCTCGCCGTTCACGCGGATGCGCTCGTTGAAGCGCAGCAGATGAGGCGAGGTGTACTTGCCGACCTTGTAGCCCGCGGTGAGCAGCATGGCTTCGAGCATGGCGCAGGTGGAACCCTTGCCGTTGGTGCCGGCCACGGTGATCTTGACGCAGTCCAGGGACAGGCCAAGACGCCCGGCGACGGCCCGGATGCGGTCCAGTCCCAGGTCGATGGCTTTCGGGTGCAGGGTTTCGAGATAGACCAGCCAGTCGGCGAGCGCGGCGCCCTGGGCAGGAGCAGAAGAGGACATGGAAAGGAATCAGGGATGAAAGAAAAACGGCAGGTGCCGATATTAGCACCTGCCGTTGCGGGACATGCCGGCACCCCTACCGCCTGCAAGGAGGTCCCTGGCAGGCCGTGGGACGCGCAGTGCAGGGAAAGCTACTTCTTCCGGGCCGGCGGCACGTCGGTGCAATGCCCGTCGGCAACCTCGGCGGCCATGCCGACCGACTCCCCGAGCGTCGGGTGCGGATGGATGGTCTTGCCGATGTCCACGGAATCCGCTCCCATTTCGATGGCCAGGACGATTTCGCCGATCAGATCGCCCGCGTGCGTGCCGACGATCCCGCCGCCCAGGATCCGGCCGGTTTCCGCATCGAACAGCAGCTTGGTGAAGCCTTCGTCGCGGCCGTTGGCGATGGCGCGGCCCGAAGCCTGCCAGGGGAACAGGCCCTTCTTGACGGCAATGCCGTCTTTCTTGGCCGCTTCCTCGGTCAGGCCCACCCAGGCCACCTCGGGGTCGGTGTAGGCCACCGAAGGAATCACGCGCGCATCGAAGAAGGCCTTGTGCCCGGCGATGGCTTCCGCGGCCACATGGGCCTCGTGGACCGCCTTGTGCGCCAGCATGGGCTGGCCCACGATGTCGCCAATGGCGTAGATGTGCGGCACATTGGTGCGCATCTGCTTGTCCACCGCGATGAAGCCCCGGTCGGACACCGCCACGCCGGCGTTCTCGGCGCCGATCTTCTTGCCATTGGGCGAACGGCCGACGGCCTGCAGCACCAGATCGTAGCGCTGGGGTTCCTTGGGGGCAGCCTCGCCCTCGAAGGTGACCCAGATGCCGTCATCCTTGGCTTCGGCGGCGACCGTCTTGGTGTTGAGCATGACATGGTCGAAGCGCCTGGCGTTCATCTTGTCCCAGACCTTGACCAGGTCTCGGTCGGCGCCGGTCATCAGGGTGGGCAGCATTTCCACCACGTCCAGCCGGGCGCCCAGCGCGGAATAGACCGTGCCCATTTCCAGGCCGATGATGCCGCCGCCGATGATCAGCATGCGGCCGGGCACCGATTTCAGGGCCAGCGCGCCGGTGGAATCGACGATGCGGGGGTCTTCCGGCAGGAACGGCAGCTTCACGGACTGGCTGCCGGCCGCGATGATGGCCGAGGCGAACCTGATCGTCGTCTGGCCGCCGTCGGCCTTGGCCACCGTGAGGTGGTGCGGATCGGCAAAGGTGCCCACGCCCTGGATGACCGTGACCTTGCGGGCCTTGGCCATGCCGGCCAGGCCGCCGGTGAGCTTGCCCACCACGGAATCCTTGTAGCCGCGCAATTTATCCAGGTCGATCACCGGCTCGCCGAAGGCGATGCCGTGGGCCGCCATGGACTTGGCTTCTTCCAGCACGCCGACGGTATGCAGCAGCGCCTTGGACGGGATGCAGCCCACATTCAGGCAGACCCCGCCCAGGGTGGCGTAGCGTTCCACCAGGACGACTTTCAGGCCCAGGTCGGCTGCGCGGAAAGCGGCCGAATAGCCGCCGGGGCCCGCGCCCAGCACCAGGACGTCGTATTCGCCCTCGGCCGTGCCCGAGAACTGCGCGGGCGCCGGAGCCGGAGCGGCCGGTGCCGCCTGCGCCGGTGTCGGGGCCGGGGCCGGGGCCGGTGCGGCTGCAGCCGGAGCCTGGGCTGGCGCCGCGGCACCGTCGGCCGCCTCGATGCGGATGATCGGTGTGCCCTGGGAGACTTTGTCGCCCAGCTTCACGAGGATTTCCTTCACCACCCCGCCCTGCTCGGCCGGAATCTCCATGGAGGCCTTGTCGGATTCCACGGTGATCAGGCTCTGCTCGGCCTGGACGGTATCGCCCGCCTTGACCAGGATCTCGATGACTTCGACTGCGTCGAAATCGCCGATGTCGGGGACGTTCAGATCGACGATGCTCATCTCGTCCCCCTTACAGGATGATGCGGCGGAAATCCGCCAGCAGGCCAGCCAGGTAGGCATTGAAGCGCGCCGCGGCGGCCCCGTCGATCACGCGGTGATCGTAGGACAGCGACAGCGGCAGCATCAGGCGGGGCTGGAAGGCCTTGCCGTCCCAGACCGGCTGCATGGCCGAACGCGACACGCCGAGGATGGCGACTTCGGGCGCATTGATGATGGGCGTGAAGTCCGTGCCGCCGATCCCGCCCAGGGACGAGATCGAGAAGCAGCCGCCCTGCATCTGGGAAGGCGAGAGCTTGCCTTCGCGGGCCAGGCCGGCGAGTTCGGCCGTTTCCGCCGCCAGTTCCAGCACGCCCTTCTTGTCGGCGTCCCGGATCACCGGAACCACCAGGCCGTTGGGCGTGTCGGCTGCGAAGCCGATGTGGAAGTAGTGCTTGAGCACCAGGTTGTCGCCGTCCAGCGAGGCGTTGAATTCAGGGTACTTCTTCAGGGCTGCGACCACGGCCTTGATCAGGAAGGCCAGCATGGTGACCTTGACGCCGGACTTCTTGTTTTCCGCGTTCAGCTGCTGGCGCAGGGCTTCCAGTTCGGTGATGTCGGCCACGTCATTGTTGGTGACGTGCGGAATCATGACCCAGTTGCGATGCAGGTTCGCGCCCGATATCTTCTTGATGCGCGACAGGGGCTTCGTCTGGATCTCGCCGAACTTGGCGAAGTCGACCTTGGGCCAGCCCAGCACGCTGAAGCCACCTTCCGCCGACACGGTCGAGCCCACGGGGCTCGCGCCGCCGGTAGCCAGGGCCTGCTTCACGTAGGCACGCACGTCGTCGACCGTGATGCGGTTCTTGGGGCCGCTGCCGCTGACCTGGGCCAGGTTCACGCCCAGTTCGCGGGCGAACTTGCGCACCGAGGGCGAGGCGTGCGGCAGATTGCGCAGGGGCACCTCGGCCTCGGCGAAGGATGCCGTCGGAGACGTGCGCTCGGGGGCGACGGACGCCATGGAAGACGGCGCCGAAGCCGGGGCCGGTGCGGCAGCGGCCTTGGGCGCCGCTTCGGCCGGGGCAGGCGCCGGGGCGGGGGCCGGTGCTGCAGCAGCAGGAGCCGCCGCCTGGGGTGCACCGCCGGTCGCTTCCACGACCAGGATTTCCGCGCCCTGGGAGACCTTGTCGCCCAGCTTGACCTTGATTTCCTTGACCACCCCGCCCACCGAGGCCGGGATTTCCATGGAGGCCTTGTCGGATTCCACGGTGATCAGGCTTTGCTCGGCCTGGATGGTATCGCCCACATTGACCAGGATCTCGATGACTTCGACCGCGTCGAAATCGCCGATGTCGGGCACGACCACGGGCTGCAGCCCGCCCGAGGTGGCCGGCGCCGCAGCTGCCGCGGACGCAGGCGCCGGAGCCGGCGCAGCGGTCGGAGCCGGGGCCGGCGCGGCAGCGGCCGCCGGGGCGGACGCAGCCTGCCCGGTCGCCGCACCCGAAGCCTCGACTTCCAGGATGACCGAGCCTTCCTTGACCTTGTCGCCCAGCTTGACCTTGACCGCCTTGACCCCCCCGCCCTGCGAGGCCGGGATTTCCATGGAGGCTTTGTCGGACTCGACCGTGATCAGGCTCTGCTCGGCCTCGATCTTGTCGCCTGCGGCCACCAGGATCTCGATCACTTCAACCGCGTCGAAATCGCCGATGTCGGGGACCTTGATTTCCACGATATTGCTCATGTTGTGCGTCCTCCTCAGGCGTAGTGCGGGTTGGCCTTTTCGGGGTCGATGCCGTACTTGGCGATCGCCTCGGCGCATTTCTTGATGTCGATGGCGCCTTCATCGGCCAGGCTGCGCAGGGCGGCCAGGACCACGAAATGGCGGTCGATCTCGAAGTGCTTGCGCAGTTCGGAACGGAAGTCCGAACGGCCGAAGCCGTCGGTCCCCAGGACCTTGAGGGTGCGTCCTTGCGGCACGAAGGGGCGGATCATGTCGCCATAGGCCTTGATGTAGTCGGTGGAAACGACGATGGGCCCCTTGGTGTCCTTGAGCTGGCGGGTCACGTAGGATTCCTGGGCGGGCTCGGTCGGATGCAGCAGGTTGTGGCGTTCGGCATCCAGGCCGTCGCGGCGCAGTTCCGTGAAGCTGGTGACGCTCCAGACGTCCGAAGTCACGCCCCAGTCCTTTTCCAGCAATTCCTGGGCCGCCAGCACTTCGCGCAGGATCGTGCCCGAGCCCATCAGCTGGACATGCTGCTTGGCGGGCTTGGCGCTGGACTGGAGCTTGTACATCCCCTTCAGGATGCCTTCCTCGTCTCCGGCCTTCAGGCCCGGCTGGGCGTAGTTCTCGTTCATGACCGTGATGTAGAAGAACACATCTTCCTGGTCATGCATCATGCGCTGCAGGCCGCTGCGGATGATGACGGCGACTTCGTGCGCGAAGGCCGGGTCGTAGGCCACGCAGTTGGGGATCAGGGAAGCCTGGATGTGGCTGTGGCCGTCCTCGTGCTGCAGGCCCTCGCCGTTCAGCGTGGTGCGGCCTGCCGTGCCGCCCAGCACGAAACCGCGCGCCAGCATGTCGCCCGCGGCCCAGGCGTGGTCGCCGAACCGCTGGAACCCGAACATCGAGTAATAGATGAAGAACGGGATCATGATGCAGTTGCTGACGGAATACGACGTCGCCGCCGCGATCCACGAGCTGAAGCCGCCGGCCTCGTTGATGCCTTCCTGCAGCAGCTGGCCGTTCTCGGCTTCGCGGTAGTACATCACCTGGCCCTTGTCCACCGGCACGTACTTCTGGCCTTCGGGGGCGTAGATGCCGATCTGGCGGAACAGGCCTTCCATGCCGAAGGTGCGGGACTCGTCCACCAGGATGGGCACGACGCGCGGCGCCAGGTCCTTGTCGCGCAGGATCTGGTTCAGCACCCGCACGAATGCCTGGGTGGTGGAAATCTCGCGGCCCTCGGCGGTGGGCTCGAGCACGGCCTTGAAGGCATCCAGGGGCGGCACCGGCAGCGACTGGTCGGCCTTGCGGCGGCGGTGCGGCAGGTAGCCGCCGAGCGCCTTGCGATGCTCGTGCAGGTACTTCATTTCCGGAGAGTCTTCCGCCGGCTTGAAGAAGGGGATCTCTTCGAGCTTGTCGTCCGGGATGGGGATGTTGAAGCGGTCGCGGAATTCGCGCACCGAATCGATGTCCAGCTTCTTTTGCTGGTGGGTGGGGTTCTTGGCCTGACCGACGTGGCCCATGCCGTAGCCCTTGATGGTCTTGGCCAGGATGACCGAAGGCTGGCCCTTGTGCCCGGCGGCGGCGGCGAAGGCCGCGTAGACCTTGTGCGGGTCGTGCCCGCCCCGGTTCAGGCGCCAGATGTCCTCGTCGCTCATGCGGCTGACCATTTCCAGCAGCTTGGGATGCTTGCCGAAGAACTTTTCACGCACGAACTTGCCGTCATTGGCCTTGTAGGCCTGGTATTCGCCGTCCACGGTCTCTTCCATGATGCGGCGCAGGATGCCTTCCTTGTCGCGGGCGAACAGCGGATCCCAGTAGCCGCCCCAGATCAGCTTGAGCACATTCCAGCCGTTGCCGCGGAAGGCGCCTTCGAGTTCCTGGATGATCTTGCCGTTGCCACGCACCGGGCCGTCCAGGCGCTGCAGGTTACAGTTGACGACGAAAATCAGGTTGTCGAGCTTTTCACGCGCGGCCAGGCCGATGGCAGCGAGGGTTTCGGGTTCGTCGATCTCGCCGTCGCCCACGAAGACCCAGACCTTGCGTTCGGCCGTGTTGGCCAGCCCGCGGGCATGCAGGTATTTCAGGAAACGGGCCTGATAGATGGCCATCATCGGCCCCAGGCCCATCGACACCGTGGAGAACTGCCAGAAATCGGGCATCAGCTTCGGGTGCGGATAGGAAGACAGCCCCTTGCCCTTGCCGCCGACTTCCTGGCGGAAATAATTCAGGTTCTCTTCCGTCAGGCGGCCTTCGAGGTAGGCGCGTGCGTACATGCCGGGCGACGAATGGCCCTGGAAGTAGATCAGGTCGCCGCCGTGGTCGGGCGACTCGGCGTGCCAGAAGTGGTTCTGGCCGCACTCGATCATGGTCGCCAGCGAGGCGAAGGACGCAATGTGGCCGCCCAGGCTGCCGCCATCAGGCGGTTCGACCTTGTTGGCCTTGACCACCATGGCCATGGCGTTCCAGCGGATATAGGAACGGATGCGCTCTTCGAGCACCATGTTGCCCGGATGCGGAGGCTCCAGCCCCGGGGGAATGGTGTTGACGTAGGCCGTGTTCAGCGAATAGGGGATGTGGGCGCCACTGCGGCGGGCCAGGTCGATCAGGCGCTCGATCAGGTAGTGGGCGCGTTCCGCGCCCTCACGATCGAGGACGGCTTCCAGCGCGTCGATCCATTCCTGGGTTTCCTGCTGATCGACGTCCACCGTCGCCACGTCGTGGACTTGTTCGAGAGAGGACATGGTGTGTGTCTCCTGTGGTGTGGTTCGATGACGCGACCACACATCGCGCCAGCCCGGTGAAGAGAGAGGGGAAACATGCGCCGGCGGCACCGCAACGGAGACCCGGGGCACGAACGTACCCCGGTTGCCGGCACTTGCAGCCATTCTAGGAAAGAGCCCGCGTCAGCACAAGCAAAATTTCATCAGATGATATGTATTTTTATTATGTGAAAAATTGAATGCGGCTTTCATGTCTAAAATGATGCAATCGCGATATTCTCACGTCCATGGCTTCCTCGAATCGCAAGTCCCTGATTCCGACGACGTTTTACGAGCATGCTCGGCACAGTCGCCGCCTGTACTGGCTGACGCCGGCAATCGTGCTCGTGCTCTATCTCTGCGTCATGGGCGCCTTCATCTGGCTGCAGCGCCTGCAAAGCGACAGCGTGATGTTCGTCACCATCGATCAGGAAACCCGCCAGCAGCGCCTGATGATGGTGGTGTTCGCCCTGTCGCTGGTGATCGTATTCAGCCTGCTGGCGCTGTGGCGCTACACGCGCTTCCGCACCCAGGCCGAGGCCGCCCTGATCGCCGAGACCGGCTTCCGGCGCGCCATGGAAAATTCCATGTCCACCGGCATGCGCGTGTTCGACATGCAGGGCCGCATCGCCTACGTGAACCCGGCGTTCTGCCGCATGATCGGCTGGAACGAGGCCGACCTGATCGGGCGCACGGCCCCCTTCCCCTACTGGCTGCCGGGGCGCCACGACCATCACCGCGAGACCCTGGCCCAGCTGCTGTCGGGCCGCACTCCCAGCAGCGGCCTGGAAATCGAGGCCCAGCGGCGCGACGGCTCGCGCTTCACCGCGCGCATGTACGTCTCGCCCCTGCGCGACCCCAAGGGCGAGCAGATCGGCTGGATGACATCCATGACCGACATCACGGAGCCCAAGCGCATCCGCGAAGCCCTGACCGCCGCGCACGAGCGCTTCATGACCGTGCTCGAAGGCCTGGACGATGCGATCTCCGTCGTGGCCGATACGCCCGAGGGCCTGGAACTGCTGTTTGCCAACCGCACCTACCGGCGCCTGTTCGGCGCCCAGACCGGCGGCCACTCGGAACTGCTGGGCGGCCGCCTGGGCCGGTTCACCGACGAGACCATGGAGCTGTTCTCGCCCACGGCCCAGCGCTGGTTCGAGGTCCACCACCGGATGCTGGCCTGGACCGATTCCCGCCGCGTGCGCCTGCAGGTGGCGCGCGACATCACCGAACGCCGCAAGCACGAGGAAGAATCCCGCATCCAGCAGGAAAAGGCCCAGCTCACCAGCCGCCTGACCACGATGGGCGAAATGGCCTCGTCCCTGGCGCACGAACTGAACCAGCCGCTGACGGCCATCAGTAACTACAATATGGCGGCCGTGGCGATGCTCAAGTCGGGCAAGGCCTCCACCGAATCGCTGATCCAGGCCCTGGAAAAGGCCTCCCAGCAGGCCGAGCGCGCCGGCAAGATCATCAGCCGCATCCGCGAATTCGTGAAGCGCAGCGAGCCGCGGCGCCAGGCCGTGGGCCTGGGCCGGATCGTGGAGAACGCCGTCGGATTCGCCGATATCGACGCCCGCAAGCGCAGCATCGAGATCGTCCAGAACCTGCCCGATCCCATGCCCGAAGTCCTGGCTGACCCCATCCTCATCGAGCAGGTCCTGCTGAACCTGCTGAAGAACGGCGTCGAGGCCATGGAACACAGCGAATGCCGCAGCCTGCACTTGCGGATCACCGATCAGCCCCCCCTGGTCGAAATCGCCGTCATCGATCACGGCCATGGCCTGCGCAATCCGGAACGGCTTTTCGAGCCCTTCTACAGCACCAAGTCCGAAGGCCTGGGCATGGGTCTGAATATTTGCCGTACCATCATCGAATCGCATCACGGGCGCCTGTGGGCCAGTCCCAATCCGGAAGGCGGGACCATATTCCGCTTCACCCTGCCCAAGGCCCCGCCCCGCTCCCAGACCACGGACATCACGGAGGAACAGCACGCATGAGCGACACCCAACTCTCCAGCACCATCTACATCGTCGATGACGACGAAGCGGTTCGCGATTCCCTGCGCTGGCTGCTCGAAGCCAACGGCTACAACGTACGCAGCTTCGCGGGGGCCGAAGAATTCCTCGCCGCCTACGATCCCGAGCAGGTCGGCGTGCTGATCGCCGACATCCGCATGCCCGGCATGAGCGGGCTGGAACTGCAGGAAACCCTGATCGCCCGCAAGGCGCCGCTGCCCATCGTGTTCATCACGGGGCACGGCGACGTGCCGATGGCGGTCTCCACCATGAAAAAGGGCGCCGTGGACTTCCTGGAAAAGCCCTTCAACGAAGCCGACCTGCGCGCCCTGGTGGCCAGCATGCTGGAACAGGCCCGCGAACGCGTGCGCGAAGCCCACGCCCAGCGCGACCAGCAGGCCGTGCTCAGCCGGCTCACGGCCCGCGAACAGCAGGTGCTGGAACGCATCGTGGCCGGCCGCCTGAACAAGCAGATCGCCGGCGACCTGAACATCAGCATCAAGACCGTCGAAGCGCACCGCGCCAACATCATGGAAAAGCTCGAGGTCACCACCGTTGCAGATCTGATGAAGATCGCCCTGGCCCGCGCCGAGGAAGCCTGACATGAGCGCTCGCATCATCGACGGCAAGGCCCTGTCCGCCCGGGTGCGCGGCGAGGTGGCAGAACGCGTGCGCGCACTCAAGGCCCAGGGCATCACGCCGGGGCTGGCGGTCGTGCTGGTCGGCGAGGATCCCGCCTCCCAGGTCTACGTGCGCAACAAGGCCGCCGCCTGCACGGCGGCCGGCATGCATTCGCGCGTCATCCCGCTGGCCGCCGACACGCCCGAAGGCGAACTGCTGGATGTCATCGAGGCGCTCAACGCCGATCCGGCCATTCACGGCATCCTGGTCCAGCTGCCCCTGCCGGGGCACATCGACACCGGCCTGGTGATCGAGACCATCAGCGCGGCCAAGGACGTGGACGGATTCCATGTCAGCAATGCCGGCCTGCTGATGACCGGCCGTCCCCTGTTCCGCCCCTGCACGCCCTACGGCGTGATGAAGATGCTGGAATCGGAAAACGTCTCCCTGCGTGGCGCCGAGGCCGTGATCGTGGGGGCCAGCAACATCGTCGGCAAACCCATGGCCATGCTGCTGCTGGCGGCCGGCGCCACCGTGACGCTGTGCAATTCCAAGCCCCGCGACCTGGGCGCGCAGACCCGCCGGGCCGACGTGCTGGTGGTCGCCACGGGCAAGCCGGGCATCGTCACGGGGGACATGATCAAGCCGGGCGCGGTCGTGATCGACGTGGGCATCAACCGGCTGGAGTCGGGCAAGCTGGTCGGCGACGTGGACTTCGATTCGGCAGCGGCGGTCGCCTCTGCCATCACGCCCGTGCCCGGAGGCGTGGGCCCCATGACCATCGCCATGCTGCTGGTCAACACCATCGAGGCTGCCGAACGCACTCAGCGGGGAAGCGCCGAATAAACCGGGCGGCAGGAGGGCTTCGCAGGCCGGGGGGGGAAGCCGCGCGCGCCGCCGCGGCGCCCGGCTCC
>Ga0182793_1002083_pt1 | contig 11773 bp, 15 predicted proteins | sample Passage237A_FD_130498 | JGI IMG/M metagenome (GOLD analysis project Ga0182793, IMG submission 130498) | Cellulose adapted compost microbial communities from Newby Island Compost Facility, Milpitas, CA, USA - Passage2 37A (version 2) (version 2) ...
CTCCGTACAGCCTTGACAATGACAGCCCACAGGCCTACCTTTGCCTCACAGCTGACCAGGACGATGAGCTTGGACTAGCTAACTATTTAGAAAAATCTGTCCAGTTTATAGGGGTTTAAGACAACCCAATTAATGCTGAAGCTGATAGAGAACGTGGTAGCTATGAATGAAAAGTTGATGGTTTTGTTGGAGCGGAAGGAGGGGTAGAAGTTTGAACCGATGGCGGGCGCATCGATCGAGCGATTTTTTGCTATATCAATCAATAAAAAGTCGTATTCCCTTGAATAGATTTGGCGAGTAGTTTAACCTAATGAAATAGTAGTTTATAACAGTTTCATGGAAGATACAGAGCATTTTACCGTTTTAGAAAACAAGGCGATAGGAAGGAATTTAGCCTTATTCAGAAAGCTTCGTGAGAAGAAAGCCAGCGAGGTGGCAGAGTTCATTGGTATAGGGGAAGCGGCGTATACGAAATATGAGCGCGGTGAATCCCGGATCACCATAGACATTATACAAAAAGCAGCGGAACTGCTCAAAGTTGATCCTTTGCGTATTATCTCCTCGTCTCCAGGAAATTTTGTAGAAAATGTAACAAACTCCCCTGTCTTCAGCAATTTTCATACTTTTCAGACAACGAATGATCAGCAAACGCAGTTGATGCTGAAGCTTATTGAAAACGTGGTAGCGATGAATGAGAAGTTGATGGTGTTGTTGGAACGGAAAGGAGAGTAGGGTTTTTCGAGAGAAAATCTGATCATTTTTGGTGTTTTTTTTGTTATTTGCTGTAGAGACCTAAATAACGCATTATGAGCAAGGCAGAAATTAAGAGACTGGAAGAGGCGATCCTTAAGCAGCGCAAACAGGTAGGCTCCTCAAAAAGAGCTGCTGAAAAGCTATTAAAGAAGCTTGAGATATACGATATATTGGTGCCTAAGGGAAGTCAAAAAGTCGTGATCGAAAGTATCGATAATCGTTAGTCGGCAAATGTATCCATCTAAGCCAGGGTTGCTGATAGGTTTTCATGGGTGTGAGGAATCGGTTCGGGATGCAATAGTTACCGGACAGAGGAGTATGATGAAGAGTGAGAATGAGCATGACTGGCTAGGAAAGGGGTATTACTTTTGGGAGAACAACCCCCATAGGGCATTAGATTTTGCCCGAAACCCTCCGGGCAAGAAGCACTTTAAGAAGCCATCCGTGCTTGGCGCAGTGCTCGATCTTCAGAATTGTCTGGATTTACTGGACACTTCATATCTTCGATTGGTCAAAATGGCCTATCAAAATCTTGAGTTTTCCGCTGCCAGTTCAGGAAAGGAACTGCCTGTGAACAAGACGGTCAAAGGCTCCAAAGATCGCCTGATCCGAAATCTGGACTGTGCAGTAATTGAAAACCTGCATAGTATACAGGAGGGGTTAAAAGGTAGCAGACCCTTTGATTCCGTCCGGGGCGTATTTGTAGAAGGAAATGAACTCTATCCCGGAGCCGGGTTCCACGAAAAAAACCATATTCAAATCTGCATCCGTAATCCAAACTGTATCAAAGGTTTTTTTATACCGAGGGAAGAAGTAAATTGGCCATGATCATTCCCTATAATATGTTAGCAAATTAGCGAACTTGCGGGATCTCCAGGTATGATGTTTTGCTAAGTGGGAACAATTACAAATTGTTTACCTCCCTAAATTTTCTGCCTTTTGCCATTAAAGGTAGCATTTTTAGTATGCTATAAAATTGAAATAGCTAAGTTTATGTATTTAGAAGCAAGAAAATTACACTTGATAGAAGAGATTCTTAAGATCAATAGTGAAAGCACTCTGTTGGCCTTAGAAAGCTTATTGAATAAAATTAACGCTAAAACCAAGCCGGAAACTTTAGAGAAGGCTGCGTTTGCCGAGTTTTCAGGTATATGGTCTAAGGAAGAAGCAGAAGAAATAGAGCGGATTATTGAGGAAACCTGCGAAACGATTAACCCGGATGATTGAAAGTGATATCTTTCTGGATACCAATGCGGTCATAGAGTTGTTTAAAGGAAATTCTAAGGTACTTAGGGTAAGCCCATTGCTGGAAAAACATTTGGATAGCAGCCGTAACTAAATATGATAACTTACGCTCGTGACCGGCGACAAGTATTTTGATGAAGTGGAAATACCAAAGGTTGAAAAATGGTAGGTTGATTTTAATTTTTTTTATTAACTAACGATAGACTAATGAGTACAAAACCGGCTGAACGGAGGGTCAACCTGGAGGAATTTTGGGTCGCGACGGAAGATAAAAGCGACAAGCATAAAGCAAGACGAAAGGTGTATCAGACGGTTCGCTTCAATGACCCTGTCACGATGTTGACGTATGATATTTCAGTACTTGAAAGAGCTATCATTTATATGCTCATTTCGCAGCCGAAGAAGACTGATACGGTACATACGATCTATGAGATATCGATTTCCCGAATCGAAAGCCTGTTTGGCAGACAGATCGATGAGCAAGACTTCAGGCAGGCCACGAGAAGTCTTCTGGAACGGAGGTTGGATGGTAGGTTTACAGATGGAGCTTTTTTTTACACAGGGTTCATTGCATCAGCCACCTACGACAATATGGGCCAGGGTATAATTGAAATAGGCTTATCCGACGCTATGAGGCAGTGCTACCTGGACTTGAGAGCGAAACTTACCCCATTTCAGCTCCGCGCGGTACTCAATCATCGAAACAGGCTATCATGATCGATCTTACCTCACACTTGAATTACCAGACAAGCACGGATCAGATTTAGTTCCGGGAAGGCATAGCGCTGGACTATTTTGGGCCAGCATGCATTTCCTAAGCCCGGAGGTTTTTGACCTTAGAAAATGCTTAAGGGGGACAGGATTCTATCTTAATCCTGCCCCCCTTCTCTGTTGCCTTGCCCTATTTCAGAAGAACCCTATGTGTGTTGGGTTCCTTTCTGTCTCCATAGCTTACATGCAGATAGTAGGTTCCTCTTGGGAGGTCGCTAACATTGAGAGATAATTTGTTGTTGTTTCTTTTGATGTTTTGAAAGTCAGATTCGGCAACTTTTAAGGTTCGCACCGGTATCGTCGAGTTTTCGTGCAATAGTTCAATGTATTCCGGGATACCTTTCGGATCGATCAGCTCTTCAAATACAAGCGTGACACTTTCCGAGGCCGGGTTAGGAGAGATCGTGTATTTGGCGAAGAATGTTGAGAATGTCCAGGTCGTTTCCTGGTAAAGCCCCCAGCCGCAATTATTCCTGGCGCGGATGTAAATATTTTGGCTCGACGGAGTTGGAAAATGCCAATAGTTCATCTCTATGGCGGTGGGTGAACGTGGATTTACAGACCAATTTGAATGATCCCAGATTTCCCAACCATATTCTAGTATAGAACCAGGACCAGTGTAACCGGCTTCCATTTCAGTATCTCCCCACGGTGACATGACTTTGCCCCATCCGGATCCTATCCAACCTGCTTCGGCTATGATATAATTGTAATAAGGCGCGCCCACATGTACATCTTGTATAAGGCTTATGGTTCCACAACCGGTTGGTATATTGGCACGGACAGTACCGGGGCCGTCACCTACCCGGGTTGCCACACCTGTGGAAGAGTTTATGGTATGAAAGCCAGTGGCACTCCATGTAACCGTACCTGGTGGTGTACCGCCTAGCGAATAATTGGCAGTAGTACAGAAGAAGGTTGGTCCGATGAGCGGTCCACCATAAGCCGCTTCAATGGCTTTTTGAGCGTTTAACCGCCCGTATCCCAATTCCTGAGAGTGTCCCGGCCTGGTTCCATCCCAATTATAATTATACCCCCCTGTTTTATCGGCGGTTGTCCTTAATATATCCCTTACTTGGGCAATGGTCAGGGAAGGGTTAAGCGCAAGCATAGTTCCTACTACAGCCGAAACCTGTGGCGCTGCAAATGAAGTGCCGTCGTCGTCGCCATAGGTGTTAGAAAGCCGCGTACTACGAATACCCACACCTGGTGCAGCAATGAACAGAGCGGTTCCATAGTTTGAGAAAGCGGCCCTCGTGTCGGTGTTTGTGGTAGCGCCAACTGCAATAACGTTAGAATTGCTGGCCGGATATGAAACAGTAGCTGAAAATAAATTGCCAGACGCGCAAATTACCGGTATGCCATTGTCTACAGCCGATTGAATTGCATTTTCAATGGCCATACTATATCCCACAGTCAGGCTCAGTTGAATTACTTTTGCCCCCTTTTGAATTGCATAAATAATTGCGTCGTCGAGAACAGCGCCACTCGGTGCAGTTTCTCCGACAAAAAGAAACATGATTTTAAACCCGTTCAATCCATATCCGCCGCCAACACCGGCTATTCCCCTGGAATTGTGGCCTTTTGCCGCCAGGATACCGGATACGTGGGTTCCGTGGGCATTTGTCGGGCTTCTGACATCATTGTTGTTGTTATCAAAATCCCAGCCTCTCCAGTCATCAATAAGTCCGTTATTATCATCATCAATACCGTTACCCGTACTTGGATCGTTGACATCTGTCTAGGCATCTTCCCCAGGGTTACTCCACAGATTATGGTAGGCATCCGAACCAAGCCCCAAATCTTCATGTGCTATATCTATTCCAGAATCAATTACTGCAATATCTATACAGAAGGGCCCTTTGAACACGTCCCAAACCGCTGGCATACCTATTCTGGTTAGATACCATTGGCTGCCAAAATGCGGGTCGTTGGGTGTAGCGTTGTATTTGCCGAACGTATTGATGTCCAGGACCTCTATTTCTGAATCGACGAAGAGCTTATTTGCAATATCAAAAAACTGTAAGTTTTCTGGTACCTGGACATCCACAAAACCCGAAATGGAGTTCCGGATTATCTTTAAGCTATACTTTTCAGCCACCTGATGAAGCAATGATTTGTTTTTTAGCTTAATGGTTAGAATCTGTTCATCTACTTTGAAAGTTTCTCCGTTGGTTTCGATTTTGAACCACTGACCGTTCTCTTCTTTTAATCGTATGTCGCCCAGGCTTCTATAGGTTTGGGCAGCAGCTAGCATTGCAAATAACAGGGCAAACAGAGTCAAGGTTATCTTTTTCATAATATTGAGATGTTTATTGATAGAAGAATTATTTAAAGGCTTAGTCGGGTACTTATTTTAACTGCGATTCAGCTGGGCAGGCTAGGCTATCTGCCGCCAGCACAACATAGGCGGGTTCCGGAGGGTTAGGCATATCCAGGTAGCATGGCACAACGCTTTCTTCCTCTGTCGGATTCCGGAGCTTTACAAAAACCCTTAACCCTTCGCGCCGGAAAGGTTCGGGCAGATGCAGCAGTCCTATCACGTTCTCATAATCGGTTAAGTCATTTGATCCATCTTCATTATCTGTCTTTTTTTGCCAGTCTTTAGCACCCAAGAGCCCCTTTTGATCCAATTTCAGGGCATAGGAGTCGCATTTTTGTCCCACAATGACACCGCTAACACACCCCATATCAACTTCCTTACGGGTGCAACCTGTGAAGAGGTTGACCAGGGAAATAAAGAAGGACAAGCTCAACATAGTCCGAAGATATTTTTGCAAACACCTTCTGAACTTCGGGTTTGATAGGATTGAGATTTTTTTCATAGAGTAATTAGTTTTATAATGAGTACTTTGGTTTACAGAAGCTTTTATTAAAATTAAGGCTCACTATACGTAATGATACAGATATATTAAAGTTGGTTGGAATGTTTAAATTTTTTTATGTAGTATTTAATAATACTAACAAATCGATTCCCGGATAGTCCACCTGGATCAAAGCATCCAATGATTTAAACAACCAGCAGCACAGTTGCAATCCACATTACCAAGGTACAGATCCTGGCACCTTTCATCTTAGCCATTGAATTGATCTCTATCTTTTAAAGCCAGGATCCGGCTAAACCGGAATACTCTCAAAGCATAATTCAATCAATCCGTATAGACGGGGTAGTCGATAAAGAGTTTACGTATTCTAATCAGCTCCCCTTTGAGATATGAGGGAAATACTTGGCCCCTCCCTTGTTAATTTGAACGTATCATATATTCATGATATGTAGGAGTTTACGGTTCACGTTGAGCAATGTATCTTCTATCCCGCAATCCATAGGTACGGTATGGAATACTTTTTAGCCTATTATGGAGTTGACGGCCCAATAAGATCCTGGTATTCAATTGACATGTTGTATTATAATATAAATATATAAATACCATAGGAGCTTTCCTAGCTCAAATGAGGGTATTTTAAACTCATTTGAGTAATTATTACGCTCAAATGAGCGACTGTGTTATTGATGCCGATACCGCGTTCTGTCCTTTTTCTAAAATGTCTACATTTGATTGAGGCGCTGGGATTGTCGGCAATATTTCTTGATCTGGTGCGAGCTGCCGGCAGCTCGCCGACGAAATTTTGTCTACATTTGGCCTTGCTGCAGCAAGGCCGGATCGGCTCCAGGCCGCAAAAAATGTAGACAGAAAGATCATTCATTCCTGGCAGAGACAGGTCGGGAAAGGGGCAGTAAAAGTGTCGCTACTGATCGAGCATAAAAGTTATGTGGATCATCCTTTTACCCCAATACAGGTAGGCAGCTATATCTTTGCGGGCCTGCTGAAACAGATCGGAAACAGAGAAAAACCCTCCCTGATCGTACCGGTTTTGCTCTATCACCGGATAGAGAGCTGGGAGTACCGGACTTTGGCGGGGATTTTTGAAGACCTGGACCCGGAATTGAAGGCTTTTGTGCCGGACTACGAATATATCTACCAATAGACCGTATCCACGCTGGTGGAGAGTGTTCGTAAAATGTTATATTTGTGTTGGATTTATTCCAGATATTTTAAGTTCTCAGACAGCTTGTGGAGAGTAAATAGCTTCTCTAAATTTTTCAGGGGAATTTTAACTCCCCTGCCTTTCCGCATATTTTTCAAAATGAGTTCTTTTATTTATCCCAAAGCTATCAATACATTATAGAATATATTCTCTTTTTTTAAGTATATTGATACGGTTGCACACCTCTGTTTCGATAAATATATACTTTGATTTTACTATAAAACTGACTTCGATAAACTAAGTTAAATTTATTAAAAGGGTAAATAGCATGAAAAGGCTTCTATTCACAATTATCTCTCTCTTCACTTTGATGCTGGTTTCGTGCAGAGAGAAGGAAACAGGACCGGATTACGCAAAGCCTCTGGTAGGCAATTGGAAAGTTGACCGGGCAGACATTGTGCGCTACATTCCCGATTCATCCTTCGTGTTTACCTATAATCCTGCTGATTCAGGCCATGTGGCTCAATTAACGGTTAAAAAGATAGATCCGATCACTATCAATATTTATATGCGGTTAAGTAGAGGGAATGGATTGCTGCTGTACGAATATTCTTTTGATACCCCTTTAGTCCAGGATCCTAATAATGAAGAAATTATCCTTTTTAATATCAATCAACATTACGGTTCAGGTGGATACAATGCAGAAGAAAATCTATTAATGGTCTATTCAATAAGACAAGCTAATGGCGAATGGAGCGGATCATCATTCCGGTTTTGGGGAAGACGTTAATATAAATTCTGACAGTATAATTTTACAAACCCAATTTTCTCATTTCCGGATTTCTTCACGCACGTTCCAGTAACCTATTCTTTACCTATTGTTTTAACTCTTCTTCACTCTGAAGTTGATAAGGTTCTTTCGTGGTATGGATTATCTTTAGATAAAAATCCCCAGAAAAACACTGGGGATTAAAATGAATATTATACTTCGTATATAAAAGATGGATATTAAATGACTTACTTATCGAAGTAAAATTTTGTATGCTTCCCGGATCGGACCTCCCGGAGGATTAGCTGCATGGCATACCGCATAACCCCTATATGCTAAGACCTGTCCTGTCCAATTAGGATCTGATGCAGGCAGTGTTTTTATACCCCAGGTGGAGACTCCTCCTGTTGACCCGACATCTTTTGTAAGGCCCGCGGCAATAGCCCAATCCGGAAAATAGTCTCCAGGACTAGAGATGGCCTGTCCAACACTTCCATATAGCCTGAAACCATCTATCAAGCCTTGAACACCAATTTGCTGATAGCTAATAAAAAGAGGTGGGACCGGATTGTATGGTGTCTCATAAATCTCAAGTTTATAAACAGTGTCCGGGTCTAAAGAGCCGGTTATTATCACATCTGTAGATGCGTCTCTGAATCGCCATTCAATTTTAGCGGCGTTATCAATTCCCTGATTGGGGCAACGGTCGTACTGAGCATCAACGCTGAACCCAAAACAAACAAAACTGAGAACTAAAATGAGTGAGATATGATTTGCTTTCATGATATTGTTTAAGTTTTTGTTAGCGCCTTAGTTTTCAGGCAGGAAAAAATTCTGGGCTAGTTCACGCCGCGATACACGTCCCTCAGATTGGACTAAAGGTAAAAAGCTGATGAAAAGCTGCTGGCTTACATCATGTGAGGTTTTGATGGTATAGTCAGCCGTAAAAGTGCCGTCAACAATGGTTTCTTTTTTTCCAGGACATCAAACCCGAAGGCAGAACGCAGCTCTACTTTATTGGCCCCAAAGCTTTGTAGATTAACCTTATAGGTAGTATGGGGCTTTAAGTCTGAAACCTGCGTTACCAGCTGGCCGTCAAGACCGGTCAGATTTACTGACAACCTGGATCTGGAGTCAGAAAGACTAACTTTTTGGTAAGATGACACGTCCATTTTACCGGTTAGACGACTGTCCCTGGAGGGAGAACGCACCGAATCTCCGGGATTGAATTCTTTATCCTGGCCACATGCGATGAAGCTGACCAGAATGATCGCTACAAAAAGATTTGTTTTCATAATAGTTAAAATTAAATTGATAAAATAGAACTGGAATAAGAGAATCTACAAATACAAATAATCCACTTATAGTCATTGTATTTGGAGTTGGCCATTAAATTGAAATCGATATGAAAAAGGTTATATTCCCTATTTTCTTTTCGTTCACAGTCATGTTGGTCTCTTGTAGAGAGAAGGAAACCGGGCCTGATTATGCTAAATCATTGGATGGTAATTGGAGTATTGACAGGATACACATTGTGCGTTACATACCCGACACCATAATTCAATATGAATATAACCCGGCTGATTCTGGTCATGTTGTTCAATTAATGATAAAGAAGTTAGATCCGATCCATATCAATATTTTTATGCGATTAAGTAGGGGAAACGGAACGCTGCTTTACGAACACTCCTTTGATACGCCTTTAGCACAGGATATCAACGATGAGGAAATCATACATTTCACTTCAAATCAAGCATTCGGTTCAGGCGGATATAACTCAGATACGAAAGAAATCACCGTCGCTACAAATGCTTGGGGAACGGGGGAGTACAGCCGAACTACAGCTTTTTGGTTTTATGGTAAAAAGCGTTAGCAGGATTTATACCAGGCGCCTAAAGAATATATTGATATTCGATTGAAAAATATGCTATCCCCTTAAAATTTCATTCCTGAAATTTTACAGCCTATCCAATAGGAGAATTTGGAAAAAAGGAACCCCGCTGCTATAGTGACAAATAGCAGAAATACATTAGGAATTATTTATGTGTTTTTCGTACGCTATTGAAAATATTAGTGTGAAATCCACTTACTAGTAGTGGTGCGTACGGTGTCACGGAATTTTAGTATTACGGGAGAATCTGTTCCATATTAAAAACTTGCGTGTTCATTTTGCGTTGAGTTATATTGATAAATTTTTTTTAACTTCTCCGCCATACCGGAAGGGTATGGTTTGAAGACAATTTGAGCCTTTAAAAAAGTTAATAGGCGCAATATGGTACCGACGATCAATAAGCTTATTATAAGACAAATCTAACATAATATTTTAATATATGATGGCTCAAATGAGGGTATTTTACGATCATTTGAGTAAATCTATCGCTCAAATGAAAGTATTTTGTTGCTCAGATGAGTATTCTAGCGGCTCATTTGAGCGCCGGCGAGACTATTATGGTGCTATTGTGTATGATCCGGTTTAAGCTCGAATAGGGGATCCGCAGATATTGGCTGATCTGGTGTCTGGTAATCCGATTGTAAGGAAAGATCTCACAAAACGCATAAAATCGTTGTATTGGAGACATGGCAAGCAGGTTGATCCGGTGGTGACAGCGATCTACAATTTGACGCTTGACAATCAAACAAAGTTCCCTGAAGTGTGAATCACTGTCATAGAGCTGACGGATGGCCGTATGGTTGATAGATAGGATGTGTGTATCCTCCAACGCTAAAATATAGTATTCTGCCGGTTTGCCAAAGTAGTATGACTCCAGGTCAAAAAAGAAATTGTTCTCCGGACAAAAATCAGAGATCACCTGCTGTCCCCGGTTATCTTCTGTATATACGGTTATTAATCCCTGGGCTAAGAACCAGGCTTCGGAGTTGACCCCTCCCGGTGTAAACATTATCTGGTTTTTCCGGAAATGGTATTCATTTATGAAACCGTTTACGTTTAGTGTTGCGACCAGCTCATCACTAGAGTTGTATTGGGATTGAATCCAGAGTAATAGTGCTTCCATCGTAAATAAAGTATAATCGTTTTTCCAGAAGAGTACATACGATTGGTTTGTTTATGTTATAAGGATAAAATAGATTACCACAGCCTTTACTTATATGTATATGACATTTTGCACCTTTAAATATGATGAAAAGTCATATATTTTTACAAAGTTAAACCGTGCTTTCGCTCATCAACTATGACATTGATCAGTTTTTGGCACCTCATTGGTTTGTGTTTAATATCTTACAAAGCGAGCTGCTTGAGAGCCCCGGTATCGGAAACCTGTCCGTTAGTCTATATTAACATTGTGCCTTCTTTTTCGTGTAAAAGTAATTACGGTCTAAGCCGGACTAGCTTATAGTTCCAAGCGATCTTTCTTAACAAAAACATCCAGGGTGGCCGTAACTGTCGGCTTTCCAGGTCCTTCCAGATGCCGGCTAAGTATTCTACCGTTACTTCCTATGCGGATGCAATCTGTTCGCCAGTAAGGATGCCGACCTTAACCAGGTTACGGACAGCTTTTTCCGTCTTTTCCTGGTAGCCCTTCTCGATGCCTTACAATTAAGGAGGCGGAAGGGCGGAACTTCGTTATTTACATTTTGCGCAGGTGGCCAACAATTCGTCTACCGATAGGCTGGGCATGATTGGGATGTTTTTTTGAGTATATTAATATAGTTGATGTTTTAAGGACTGGACTCCACTATAGTAGTATGATACCAAAATGACTATTTTGGTTGGGCTTTTCAATAATTTTTTATTAAACTAAGATCTTAACTTATTAATCATCTGAGCACCAACAGATCTGTTAACCCATTGATCTACTTCGTTTACAATGTGTTCGGTGCTCTTCTCAGGATGGTACTCCACCATGTGTCGAATAAAAGCGGCTCTGGTTTCCTTGCTTTCCCATTCCATCACAGTAATTACCTGAGCGGTCATTGTAGGATAACACAACCAACGAAAATAATTGATACTATTAAAATGCGGGACAAGCGATTTATAACTGAACATCGTGCCCGACCTTTGGCAAAAGAACAACATAGACAATTAATGCTATGGGCTTGTAAGTGTGTAGAAAATATTTTCCTACTGATTGAAAAACCAATTGACAAGCGACAGACGAATGCTATTAAAATCGCAGAAGAATGTGTCTTAGCCCCCTAAAAGGCTGGACTAAAATTTGGGAATCAATTTAGTCACAGTAAATTTAGGAGTTATGTCAAAATTAAGACGTCAATTTACCCCGGAAGAGA
>Ga0182793_1002084_pt1 | contig 11771 bp, 12 predicted proteins | sample Passage237A_FD_130498 | JGI IMG/M metagenome (GOLD analysis project Ga0182793, IMG submission 130498) | Cellulose adapted compost microbial communities from Newby Island Compost Facility, Milpitas, CA, USA - Passage2 37A (version 2) (version 2) ...
CAGATCGTGGTCGACGAGCACTGCCACACCGGCGTGGATGGCGTCTGGGCGATCGGCGACTGCGTGCGCGGCCCGATGCTGGCGCACAAGGGCTTCGAGGAAGGCATCGCGGTGGCCGAGCTGATCGCCGGCCTGCCGGGCCACGTCAACTTCGACACCATCCCCTACGTGATCTACACCAGCCCGGAGATCGCCTGGGTGGGCAGGAACGAGCAGCAGCTCAAGGCCGAGGGCGTGCCCTACAAGGCCGGCAGCTTCCCGTTCGCCGCCGTCGGCCGTGCCGTGGCCATGGCCGAGGCCACGGGCTTCGTGAAGGTACTGGCCCACGCCGAGACCGACCGCGTGCTGGGCCTGCACATCATCGGTCCCAACGCCTCCGAGCTGGTGCACGAGGGCGTGCTGACCATGGAGTTCAGCGGCTCGGCCGAGGACCTGGCGCGCATCTGCCACGCCCACCCGACCCTGTCGGAGGCGATCCACGACGCCGCCATGGCGGTGGACAAGCGCGCCATCCACAAGGCGAACTGAGTCCGCCTCGTGGCTGCAGGCATCCGCGCGGCGGATGCCTGCATGCCTGCCGCCATCGGTGCCTCTGGCGCCGGCCGCCCCCAGGCCGGCGGCTACGACACGACGTCGGCCACCCTCCGGTGGCGACGGCAGGAACGCCGGACTCCCCTGGGGTCGCGGCACGAAGCCGGGCCCAGGCCCGGCTTTGCGTTTTTCCGGTTCCAGCAGGACGAGGAGCTGAGCGATGGACAAACGGGGGCTTTCCCCCAAGCTGACAGCCACGCTGTATGCCGGTGCCGGCGTGCTGTTCATCGTCGGCGCCGTGCAGGGCGGGCGCCCGGGCTTCAGCGTCGTCGGCCTGGCCTTCATCGCCCTGGGCGCGATGGTCTACCTGCGGCGCAACCGCAACCCTGACTGAGAGCGACGGCAAGCTGCCCGGCCAGCCGTTTGCAGATCCAACGGAGGCAAGGAATGCTTGTCCGCCCGAACCTGATCCTCGTGGCACTGTCCACCACCAGTCTTGCTGCCCTGGCCCAGATCATGTCCCTGCCCCGCTGCTGCGCGGAGGCTGCCCCCGCGGCTTCCGCCCCGCCCGCGCAGCTCAGGCCCGGCATCGACTACACGGAAGTGCTCGCGATCATGGGCCGCGAACCGGACCGCTCCCTCTCCGGCCATGCCGTTCCCGCCCCGGAAGCTGGCGCTGCATCGTCCCCGGGGCATGGACGAATGCTATTCCACCGACGACGAGGGCGGCCAACTGGCCAGCCGGGTCCACTACCGTGGCGCCGTGGTGGACCGCATCGAATGCGCCAGGCCCATCGTGTTCCAGGCGTTGCCCGAACCTCCTCCTTCTCCCTGATCCGGAACTGAAATGCGCTCCATCTGTGTTTATTGCGGCTCCAACGCCGGCAGCAAGCCGGCCTATACCGAACGCGCCATCGCCCTGGGCGACCGCATCGCCCGCGACGGCCTGCGCCTGGTCTACGGCGGCGGCAACGTCGGCCTGATGGGCACGGTGGCCAACGCCGTGCTCGCCGCCGGCGGCCAGGTCACCGGCGTCATCCCCAAGCAGCTGGCCGACTGGGAAGTGGCCCACCGCGGCCTGACCGAACTGGAAATCGTCGGCTCCATGCACGAGCGCAAGATGCGCATGTTCGAGCTCTCCGACGCCTTCGTCGCCCTGCCCGGCGGCTTCGGCACCATGGAGGAGATCTTCGAGATGCTGACCTGGCGCCAACTCGGCATCGGCAACAAGCCCTGCGCCTTCCTCGACGTGGACGGCTTCTACGCCCCGCTGATCGGCATGATCGACCGCATGGTCGCCGAGCGCTTCCTGCACCCGGACCAGCGCGCCGACCTGTGGTACGGCGAGGATATCGAGGTGATGCTGGACTGGATGCGGAATTACCAGCCGGCGCAGGCGAGCAAGTGGATCGATGAGAAGCGCCGCAGCGTCATGAAGTAACGCCGCATGGCGGCCAGGGTGCTGGCGCGTGGCGACGCGCCATACGTCGCCAGCGCCCTGCCGCTTTCCCGGCGCGCAGGCTCAGACGCGCCAGGCGGCAGCCGCCTGGCAACGGTTGCGACCGGCGGACTTGGCCTGGTACAGGGCGCGGTCGGCGGCCTCCAGCATCACCGTGTAGTCCGGGTGGCCCTCGTACTCGGCCGCGCCGATGGATACGGTGACATGCTGCGGCCCGGACTGCGGCAGGTCGAAAACGGTCTCGGCAATCCTGCGCCGGATCCGCTCGGCCACTTCCATTGCCCGCCCCAGCGGGGTTTCCACCAGGGCCACCACGAACTCCTCGCCGCCGTAGCGGAACACGAAGTCGCTGCTGCGGGTGCACTGCAGCAGCACCTCGGCCACGCTGCGCAGGACCTTGTCGCCGGCGGCGTGGCCGCCACGGTCGTTGACCGCCTTGAAATGGTCCACGTCCACCATCAGCACGCTGAACGGCGTGCCCGTGCGCGCCGCAGCGGCCACCTCGCGGCCGACGATGGTCGGCAGGAAGCGGCGGTTGAGGGTGCGGGTGAGTGGATCGCGGCCGCCCTCCATGTTCTCCAGTGCGGCGAACATGCCATCGACCAGGTAGCCGATGTCGCCCAGCGCCGCATTGAGCTCCTGCAACGCCGGGGTGTTGAGGCCGGATGCCTCCGGGCTGAGCGCGGGCAGCACCTCCTGGTCCACCCGCGCCATCAGCGCCTCGACCTTGGCCAGCTCCGGCAGGCCACGGAACAACAGGCTGCCCTTGTGCCGCATCCACATGCCAAAGGCCGAGCCGGCCAGCTGGCCGCTTGAGGACGGCTGGCCGCGGCACAGGTCGAACAACAGGCGCTGGCTCCACTCCAGCAGGGCGGCGCGCTGGGTCTCGCGCTCCAGGGGCATGTCCTGGGACACGGTCACGGCGTGGTAGATGCCGTCGGTTTCCGCCGCCGCCTGCATGTCGCTGGAGAACGCCTTGCTCATGGCTTCCACGGCCAGGTCGATGGTCACGTAGATGTACTGGCGTACGCGCGAGGCCAGCCCCGCAGGCAGGCCGGCGCCGTCGGCGCCCTGCAGCGCGAGTTCGCGCTTGAGCACGCGCGCGCCGTGCAGCACCGCATGCACCGGCACCCGGATCCGCGCATGGATCCGCCCGATCTGCTCCTGGACCGCCAGCAGGGCGGTGACATCCCCGGCTTCGCGCCTGAAAAGCTGGCCCAGCCAGCCCTCCAAGCTGCGCCGAAGACGTTCGTTGACCATCTGGCTGGTCAGCAGGGTACGAGCATCGGGATGGGCCTGAAGGGCCTGGTAGAAGGCATCCGCACCGGCAGCAGCGCCACGCCCGACCAGCTCGGCCGCGGCCTGGCGCACCTCGGCGCCTGCCTGGGCGATGAGCGCCTCCCACTCCCTCGCGATGGCCTGCTGGCCCGCGTCCACCTGCGCCTTCGGCGCCTCTACTGCCAGTACTGCTGAATCCATCGCATCATTTTAGTGCGCCAGTGCGCAATCCGGCGTAGGCAAATGGTCCCAGTGGCCGCCTTCACCTCGCGGCGGTAGAGTCGTGGCCACCCTGTTCCGTGCATCCCGCCATGTCCGTGCCTGCCCGCTTTCCTGCCTTCCGCATCCACAACGACGACGCCGGCTATCGCAGCGGCATCGAGGAGCTGGCACTGGAACAGCTCTCGCCGGGCGAGGTGGTGATCAGGTGCGCCTGGTCCTCGGTCAATTACAAGGACGCCCTGGCCGGAACCGGCAAGGGCAAGATCCTGCGCCGCTTCCCGCTGGTGGGCGGGATCGACGTGGCCGGGCACGTGCTGGCCTCCAGCGACCCGAAGTTCCGCGAGGGCGACCCGGTGCTGGTCACCGGCTGCGGCCTGAGCGAGACCCGCGACGGTGGCTATTCGCAGTACGCACGCCTGCCGGCGGAATGGGTGGTGCCCCTGCCGCACGGCCTGGACCTGCGCCAGGCCATGATCCTGGGCACCGCCGGCTTCACCGCGGCCCTGGCCCTGTTCCGCCTGCGCGAGAACCGGCAGCATCCCGGGCACGGCCCGCTGGCGGTCACCGGGGCCACCGGCGGCGTGGGTTCGCTGGCGGTAGCCATCTTCAGCAAGGCCGGCTACGAGGTGCACGCGATCAGCGGCAAGCCCGGGCAGGCCGCCTACCTGCGCTCGCTGGGCGCAGCCGAGGTCCTGGGACGGGAAGTGCTCCAGGCGCAGCGCCCGCTGGAGTCGGTGCGCTTCGGCGGCGGCCTGGACAACGTCGGCGGGCCGATGCTGGTCAGCCTGCTGGCGCAGACCGCGCCCTACGGCAATGTCGCCAGCGCCGGCCTGGCCGGCTCGGCGGCGCTGGATGCGCTGACGGTGATGCCCTTCATCCTGCGCGGGGTGTCGCTGCTGGGTATCGGTTCGGCTGGCACCGCGCGCGACATCCGCGACCAGGTCTGGGAGCTGCTGGCCGATGCCTGGAAGCCGGCGCAGCTGGATGCCATCGCCACCGCCGAGGTGGGCCTGGAGGGGCTGCCACAGGTCTTCGAACGCATGCTTGCCGGGCAGTCGCTGGGCCGCACCCTGGTGCGCCTGGACTGAAGCCGGGCCCCTAGGCGCCGACCACCCGCAACACCGGTTCCCCGCCGCCCCTGGCGCCGAGCATGGCCTCGAAAGCCTCGCGCTGCATCGGCTTGCCGAACAGGTAGCCCTGGAAGCGGCGGCAGCCCTGGCCGAGCAGGAGCTCGTACTGGTCCACCGTTTCCACGCCCTCGGCGATCACCTCGATGCCCAGGTCCTGGCCCAGGCGCAGCAGGTTGCGGGTGATGCTGCTGGCCTGGGCATCGCCGACGATGCCCGAGACGAAGGCGCGATCGATCTTCAACTCGGTGAAAGGCATCTGGTGCAGGTAGGACAACGAGGCGTAGCCGGTACCGAAGTCGTCCAGCGACAGGCCCACGCCGGCCTCCTGCAGGGCCTGCATCTTGGCCTTGGCGCCTTCCACGTCCTCCAGCAGCACGCTTTCGGTCAGCTCCAGGGTCAGCAAGCGGTTGTCCACCCCGCGATGCTTCAGATAACCCAGCACCTGCGGCACGAAGTCGGGCTGGCGCAGCTGCAGGGCGCTGATGTTGATCGACAGGCGCAGACGCGACAGCGCCGGGTGGTCCTGCCAGCGGCGCAACTGGGTGCAGGCTTCGCCCAGCACCCACTGCCCCAGCGGCAGGATGAAGCCGGTGTCCTCGGCCGCGGCCATGAACTCGCCCGGCCCGACCAGGCCCAGCACCGGATGCCGCCAGCGCAGCAGGGCCTCGGCGCCCACCACGCGGCCGTCGGCATCCTGCTGCGGCTGGTAGAACAGCTCGAAACGCCGCTCCGCCAGCGCATCGCGCAGCTCGGCATGCAGGGCACGGTGCGCGGCCGCATCGCTTTCCTGCAGGTGCAGGATCACCAGGGTGGCCGCGGCCACGCTCAGCAGGTTGAACCAGATGCCGACGTGGCGGACGCCATCGCCCATCGCGTACGGACCCGGCACATCCTCGGGCAAGGCCGCGAACACGATGAAGGCGGACAGGAACACCACCACGCAGCCATAGCGCGGCAAGGCCGGCTCGGCGCGGAACACGAAATGCGAGGCCGCGGCCAGGATCAGCAGGAACAGGTGGGTGGTGCGCGGCACCTGCGCCGACTGCACATCCACCACCGCGCTGAAGAAGCACACGAACACGAACAGGCCGGCGAAGGCGGTCCACGCCGCCAGCCGGTTCCGGTTGGCACGCGCCAGCAACAGCACCGTGCCGCCCAGCAGCATCGGCACCGTCTCCACCAGGGCGTGGATCCGGGCGCCGCGCAGCATGAAGAACAGCGACCAGCCCGCCCCCAGCAGCAGCATCAGGCTTCCGGCGGCCAGCAGGATGCGACGCGACCGGCGCATGCGCCTGGCCTGCAATGCATCCTCGAACCGGCTGGAGGTGACGCTCGCCCCGTTGCTCATCCCTGCTGCCCTGTGGGGCGAGCGGCGTAGGGTATCCCGCGCCCCGGCAAGGCAGGTGAAGACGTCGACGGGACTGGGAGGCGGGTCACACCGGGTCCGGGGCGGCGGCCACACCCCTGACCGGATCACGCTTCCTCCATTCAGCTTCCTGGACAGCCCGCCCCGATGGTCCCTGGCCTGGCCTGCCCGGCTCCGGCCGCAGGGCCGGGCCGCCCGGCCTGCCGCAGCGGCCCGGGCCGCCGCCAGGGCTACTGCCCCAGCAGCGGCCAGTAACGCACGTAGTCCACCTCCAGCCAGATCGGGAAGGCGTCCTCGTCCACGCCCTGGGCGCCGCCCCAGTCGCCGCCGATGGCCAGGTTCATGATCAGGTGGAAGTCCTGGTCGAAGGGCCAGGTGTCCACGCCCCTGCCCTCGTTGGGGAACTCGAACACCCGCTCGTCGTCGATGTAGCCGTGGATGTAGTCCGGGGTCCAGTCGACCCGGTAGCGGTGGAACCGGGTGTCCAGGTCGTCGATGCGCTTCTGCGCGGCGCGCTGGGTGCCGATGCGATGGTGGTAGGCCTGAGTGTGCACGGTCTGGTGGACCACGCCGCGGTCGAAGCCCACGTGCTCCATGATGTCGATCTCGCCCGAGCGCGGCCAGTCGCCGTACTTGTTGGCGCTGGGCAGCATCCACAGCGCCGGCCAGCTGCCGCGGGCCACCGGCAGGCGCGCGCGGACCTCGATCCGGCCGTAGCGGAAATCGGCCTTGCCGCGCGTGGTCAGGCGCGCGGAGGTGAACTTGCGCTTCCCCGCCTTCTGCTTGTGCGCCACGATGGTCAGGATGCCGTCGCTGACGAAGGCATTGGCCGGGCGGTCGGTGTAGTACTGCAGTTCGTTGTTGTACCAGCCGTGGCCGCCGACATCGTAGGTCCAGCGCGCCGGGTCGGGCACGCCGTCGTAATCGAACTCGTCCCGCCACTGCGGGGTGGCGGCGAACTCCCAGGCCCTGCCGGCCTGCGCCCCCGCCCCCGCCCCCTGCTCCTGGGCCCGCGCCGGCGCCGCCACCATGCCCATGACCATGCCGGCGGCCAGGCATGCGGCCGCCCACGCTCCCATTCGTGCCATTGCAGACATCCCCCAATGTCCCTGCCGCCCCCTGCGGCGGGCCGATTCTAGACAGGCCGGCGCGGCCGGCGCATTCCGCAGCGCGGCGAGCCCAGGCGGCCGCCCATGCGCCCCCCGGCCCGTTCGCCGGGGCAGGCTTCCGGGCCGGCCCCGGCTGCGACTACACTCGCGGCAAGGGACTCACTTCTGGGGAACAAGGTATGGCCCGCATCCTGATCGTGGACGATTCGCCGTCGCAGCTGATGGGGATCCAGCGCATCGTGGAAAAGCTCGGTCACGAGACACTGACCGCCGAGGACGGCGCGGCCGGCGTGGAAGCCGCCAAGACCCACCTTCCGGACCTGATCCTGATGGACGTGGTCATGCCCAACCTCAACGGGTTCCAGGCCACCCGCACCCTGAGCCGGGAATCGACCACCCGCGACATCCCGGTGGTGCTGGTCACCACCAAGGACCAGGACACCGACCGCATGTGGGGCATGCGCCAGGGCGCGCGCGCCTACCTGACCAAGCCCTTCTCCGAGGCCGACCTGTCGGACGTGATCTCGCGCCTGCTCGAAGGCCGCGACAGCGCCCCGGTCAGCGAAGCCTGAGGCCCTCCGGGCCGGCAGCCGCCGGCCCCTGGCAGGCGTCTACTCGCCGAAGGCGCGCGCCAGCTCGCGGTAGGCCCGGCGCTGGGCCTCGGTCGCGGGCACCGGCGCCTGCACCTCCAGTTCCACGATCTGGTCGCCGGATTCGCCCGAACGCGCGCCCTGCGGCAGGCCGCGGCCGCGCAGGCGCAGGCGCCGACCGGTCTCGGAGGCCGGCGGGATCTTCAGTTCCACCGGCCCGCCCAGGGTCGGCACCGTGCGGGTCGTGCCCAGCGCCGCCTCCCAGGGCTGCACCTCGAGGGTGTAGAGGATGTTGCGCCCGTCCACCTCGAACTGCGGGTGGGCCAGGTACTCCACCTCCAGCAGCAGGTTGCCGCCGGCATTGCCCTGCCCGGCCAGGCGGATCGACTGCCCGGCGCGGATGCCCTTGGGCACCTTCACCTCCAGCTGGCGGCCATTGAGGGTGATGCGCACGCTGTCGCCGCGGTACACCGCCTCCAGCGGCACCGCCAGCTTGGCCCGGGTATCACCGCGCGGCTGCGGGCCGGCGCCACGGCCGCCCCCCCCACGCTGGCGCGAGAACAGGCTTTCGAAGAAATCGCTGAAGCCGCCGCCGCCGCGGCCGCCCAGGTCGCCGAAAACCTCGCTGAAGTCGAAATCGGCCCCGCCAAACCCGCCCGGCGGCGGATTGAACTCCTGGCCGGGGCGGTAGCCGCGCGCGCGCAGCTGGTCATAGGCGGCCCGCTTCTGCGGGTCGCGCAGGACCTCGTAGGCCTCGCCGACGGCCTTGAACCGCTCCTCGGCGTCGGCCTCCTTGCTCACGTCGGGGTGGTATTTGCGCGCCAGGCGGCGGTAGGCCGACTTGATCTCGGCCTCGCCGGCGCCGGGCTCGACCCCGAGGATCGCGTAGTAGTCCTTGAATTCCATCCGTATCCGTTTCCCAAGACTGGCAACAGGGCCCGGGCCGGCCCCGGAAAGACACCGGGCCCGTGGCGCGCACCACAGGCCCGGATTCTAAGCGCTGGCGCGCGGGCCTCCGCGCGTGGCCGCTTACTGCACCTGGATCCGGCGCGCAGTGGCCTGCGGACGCTTGGGGATGTCGATGCGCAGCACCCCGTGGCGGCCAGTGGCGGTGATCGCATCCGGGTCGGCGCTGTCGGGCAGGGTGAAGCGGCGCTGGAAGCGGCCGCTGGCGCGCTCGCGGCGGATATAGCCGGCATTCTCGCCCGACGCCTCGGCCTCGCGCTCGCCCGAGAGGGTCAGCACGCCCTGGTCCATCTCCACCTCGATGCTCTGCGGGTCCACCCCGGGCACATCGGCGAGGATCACGAAGCGCTCGGCCTCCTCGCGCACGTCCACCCGCGGCGACCAGCCGGCGGCCTCGGTGGAGGGGAAGGCCTGGCCAAAGAACTGTTCGAACACCTGGCGCACGTCATCCCGCTGCGAACGGCCCGGGAGGGTGCGGAACTGGATGAGGCTCATGTCCTGATCTCCTGTTGGGAGCCGCAGCGCCTGTCGCGCGGCCATGCCCGCAACATGTGTGCCGTCCGCCGGGTTTCAAGGTTCCGCGACCGTGGCCGGCGCAAGCGGCTACACTCGTTCAGCCAGCGGTGAACCGCCCCCACCCTCCCGACGAACGAGGACGCAGCATGACCATCCAGATTGGCGACCGCATTCCCGAGGTGGTGCTCAAGCGCATCCGCGACGGCGTGGAAAACGTGGACACCTATACCCTGTTCGAGGGCCGCAAGGTGGTGCTGTTCGCGGTGCCCGGCGCTTTCACCCCGACCTGTTCGGAGAAGCACCTGCCCGGCTTCATCAAGCGCTTCGACGACTTCCGCAGCCGCGGCATCGACGTGGTCTGCATGGCGGTCAACGACGCCTTCGTGATGCAGGCCTGGGGCAGGACCCTGGATGCGCCCGAGGGCCTGCAGCTGGTGTCCGATGGCAATGCCGAGCTGACCCGGGCCCTGGGCCTGGAGATGGACGCCACCGGCTACGGCATGGGCATCCGCGCCCGGCGCTTTGCCCTGTACGCCGAGAACGGCGTGGTCAGGCAGCTGTTCATCGAGGCACCGGGCGAATACAAGGTGTCCTCGGCCGACTACGTGCTCGAGCACCTGGAATAGGCCGCCGCCCTATTCCGGGAAGGCCTGCTCCAGCCATTGCGGCACAGGCAGCCCCCTGGCGCGCAGGAAGGACGGGTTGAACAGCTTGGCCTGGTAGCGGGTGCCGGCGTCGGCAATGAGGGTGACGATGGTGTGGCCCGGCCCCAGTTCGCGGGCCAGGCGCACCGCACCGGCCACGTTCACCCCGCTGGAGCCGCCCACGCTCAGGCCCTCGCCCTGCATCAGCGCGTGCACCCAGGGCACCGATTCGGTGTCGGGGATCGACCAGGCCAGGTCCACCGGTGCGCCATCGAAGTTGGCGGTGACCCGGCTCGAACCGATGCCCTCGCTGATCGAGCTCCCCTCGGCCTTCAGTTCGCCGGTGCGGATGTAACTGGCCAGGGCCGAGCCTGCCGGGTCGGCCAGGGCGATGCGCACCTGCGGCCGCCGCGCCTTCAGCGCCCTGCCCACCCCCGCCAGGGTGCCACCGGTGCCGGTGGCGCAGACGAAGCCGTCGACCCGGCCGCCGGTCTGTTCCCAGATCTCCACCCCGGTGGTGGCCTCATGGAAATCGCGGTTGGCGGTGTTGTCGAACTGGTTGGCGAACCAGGCGCTGCCGGGCTCCCTCCCGTTCATGGCCTCGGCCAGGCGCCGCGCCTGGTGGGCGTAATGCTCCCGGTTGGCATAGGGCACGGCCGGTACCAGCCGCACCTGCGCCCCGGTCACGCGCAGCGCGTCGATCTTTTCCCGGCTCTGGGTGGCAGGCATGAAGATGATGCTGCGGTAGCCGCGGCTGGCGCCCAGCAGGGCCAGGCCGATCCCGGTATTGCCGGCAGTGCCCTCGACGATGGTGCCGCCGGGCCGGATCAGGCCGCGCCGCTCGGCATCCAGCAGCAGGCCCAGCGCGGTGCGGTCCTTGATCGAGCCGCCGGGATTGGCCGACTCCAGCTTGGCCAGGATCCGGCAGCCAGTCTGTTCGGAAGGCTGGCGCAGCTGCAGCAGCGGGGTATGGCCGATGGCGGCAGCCAGGTCGTGGGCGATCAGCGGGCGTTCCATGGCGTGCTTGCGGGAGTCGGGTCGGCCAGCATAGCGGCCCTGCCTTCCAGCCCCTACTCCGCCCTCGGCAACGCCGGCCCCCGCCCCAGCTCGGCCACCCGGAACTGGACCTGGGCCCAGGCGCCGCTGTCGGCCAGTGCGGTGAGCGTATGCAGGCCTGGCCCGGCGGCGGCGAAATCATGTTCGAAACCGCCCATGCCTTCGGTACGCGCGATCCAGCGCCCATCCAGCAGCCACTGCACCGGCCCGGACGCGCCCAGCGCGCGCAGCTGCAGGCGCAGGCCGCGGCTGGCGCTGCCCGGCGGCCGTGCCAGCACCGCCCGCTCGGCCAGGCCATCGATCCGCAGGCTGGCCGCCTGTCCACGGCCATCGTCCACGCAGTCCGCGGCCAGCGGCGGCAGCTGCGAGGCGCGCCGCTGCCCGGGTGTCAGCCAGGGCGCCAGCAGCGCCGGCCAGCGCGCCAGCTGCGCCGGCCGGCGCTGATGCGCGGCGCTGCACTCGGCCGACAGGCGCAGGCCGCTGCGGGCATCGACCTCGTAGTGCTCCAGCCCGGCATTCCACAGCCGCGCCTGGCGCTCGGGGAAGGTCGGCGGCACCACCCCGTCCAGGCTCCAGGCCTGCAGCCGGCGCTGGCACAACCCGGGCGGCGTGTCCGCCAGCGACCGCCCCAGTGGCCAGCACACTTCCACCGGCGCGACCGTGGCCGGGCGCGGCAGCGGATCGGCATCGCCCGGCGCCCGCGGCAGGCTGTCCAGGGTTTCCAGCAGCAGCGGCAACGCGGTGATCGCCCCGTACTGGCCCGGCAGCGGGGTCCCGTCCGGCCGCCCCACCCACACCCCGGCGGTATAGCGGCGGGGGGCGCCGCAGGCCCACGGACCGCGGGAGCCGCACGGGGGGGCCGGGGTCCCGCCCACCGCCCGGCGCCGGCGGGCGCGCGGCGCGG
>Ga0182793_1002085_pt1 | contig 11770 bp, 11 predicted proteins | sample Passage237A_FD_130498 | JGI IMG/M metagenome (GOLD analysis project Ga0182793, IMG submission 130498) | Cellulose adapted compost microbial communities from Newby Island Compost Facility, Milpitas, CA, USA - Passage2 37A (version 2) (version 2) ...
AAAACCTAGCGAGAAACTTGGATTTCGGCGGTAGTGATTTTATCACTGCGGTTGTGACATTCGGATCTCCGATCGTCTCCCCTCCGGTTCCAGGAGATGCAACGTTGCACGTGCGCGACGTTTGGGACCGAGTACCAAATTATGAGTGGCTCAACCAATTTATCCCGATATTCATCGGGCCAAACACAATTGCCTCGATCAAGGCGGCCATCGAAGCCGCTGAAGCAATTGCCAGTTGGGGCGAGACAGTTTATAAGGCGCGCTCTGGCATTGTAGAATTCGGCCCTCTTCCGTTCCAAGGTACCCACGCCAACCCTAAAACTTACGCAATCCTTGCCGATCTCTTCTACAGACAGACCCCGGGCAAATACCAAGCCATAAAGGAAGCCTTGCCGCGGTTCTGGGGCACAGTGGTAGACGTCACAGAAGGAAACTCACTAACGGCGTGACATGTGTCAGATAGCGCAAGACTCGTGCGTACGTCCGCACGCGGCTGCCGCGAGTTCATCCTTAGGTGTTGTTCTCTAAGAGGTTGTAGAGGTTGTGTGCATGTGCGGCGGATGACTGGCGTCCGAATGCGGTGCACGATCGCCCCACTCAGTCACGCAACGTGTTTCGCAATCTAAGAACGAATACTGACCGCGCTGAGGATCGCCGGCGACGCCGCAGCCGGATTAGGAGCCGCCAACGTCTAGGCGATGCACGACCAACCCGGTCACCACGATGTGTGGCTCACCAGTCCGCAGTAATCTGGTTTCTCCAGCGCGGCTACCTGGCTGTGTCGGGACACACCGGCCGGTGGCTTCCACGGAACGAGACCCCGCCCGCTGAGTAGGCACACAACGCGACCCGAACCGAGTGACATACCGAGCAAGTCGAGCTCCGATGGGAATCACCGGCGGCAGTGGCTTTGACATTCGCCTTCGCGGATTCGGTTGATCCTTGACACTCCGCGCTGCGGCTAGGCCGGTGCGTTAGTGCGCATGGCCTGTTTGATTCGTATCGCACCGTGGTTACGGCGGGCGGCGGTCTTGACCAGGTTGTCGCCGATCCAGAAGCGCAGCAACTCGCCGTCGACGTGGACATCGCAGCGTTGTCCAGCGAAGTAGCGGCCCACCGATACCTGCTGCCAGGCCACACACCACCCCGTTGGTGGTCACCCGCCGGCTGATCCACTCATCACCGCTGCGCTCACTGCCAGGTGGTGGCGACGAGGGCGGCGGTGCGCACGGTGTGCCGGTGTGGAACCGCTGTGCGGGGGCGGCCATCTTCAACGCCCGGTACGGCCGGTTGGTGTTGTAGTCCTCAACCCACTCATCGAGGGCCTTCTGGACAGCTGCCAGGGTGGCGAAAGGTCGCTGGTGAGCCAGGAGTTCACCCGAAGGCAAAACGTCACCCATCACCCGACGTCATACAAAACGCTTGCTCCCCCGGCTGGACTCGAACCAGCAACCCTTCGGTTAACAGCCGAATGCTCTGCCAATTGAGCTACAGGGGATTGCCCTTCCCACGGTCACGGTGTGCCGTGGGCCGAGGCATGACTCTAGCGCACGCCCCACTCGGGCCGCCAATGCGTTCCCACCCGGGCACGAACCCCGCCGAGTGAGGCAGGATGGAGCGGAACACATCGTCGTCCGGAAGTCGTCCGGGAGGAGCCCAGTGATCCGGTATCTCGTCGTATTGGCAGTCGGCTACGTGTTGGGCACCAAGGCGGGCCGCCGTCGATATGAACAGATCGCGGGCACGTATCGGGCGGTGACCGAGAGTCCGGCCGCCAAGGCCGTCATCGAAGCGGGTCGCCGCAAGATCGCCGACCGGGTGTCACCGGATCCGCCGATGGTCCGGTTGGCGCGCATCGACGGGCAGACCGAGGTGCTCACCCCGGAACCGACGGCCAAGAAGCGCGGTTAGCGGCTGCCGATGGTGTTGCCGTAGGTGTGGCCCGGCAGCAGCGGGCCGGTGCTGATGCCGATCCCGCCGCCGGGCAGGCTGCCGGCGTTCGGGCCGTAGATGCCGATGTCGGGCGTGCCGATCTGGACGCCGTTGCCGTTGGAGTACGACAGGCACTTGCCGTCTTCCTTGTTGCCGAACCAGGCCAGGCACTGCGCGACCGTCTCGGTGTCGGCGGTGGTGCCCAGGGTCGCGGCCGCGAACGGGGCCGCGACGGCCGCCACAGCGAACGTACCTGCGGCGATGGCCCGCCGCGCACGGATGTTGGTCACCAGAAAAGCCTCTCTCAACCGTTCGTTCCCCGACGGTATATAGCGGGCCCACCCTATCGCGTTACCGGCCGCTATGCAGAGATGTCGTCCCCGCTGGCCTGTTCCAGCAGGCTGCGGCGGTATGCCTCCATCGCGACCAGGTCGCCGAACAGCGCGTGGTACTCGTCGCCCTGTTCCACCGGCGACATCCGCTGCAGCTTGGACTTGACTTCGGCGATCTGCCTGCCTACCCAGACCTCCTGCAGCCGGGCCAGCACCCCGGAGATGTAGCGCGGCACCTTGTCGTCATCGACGTTGATGGCCTCCACGCCCAGCTCATTGACCAGGCTCGCGGCCGCCTCGGTGGACGTCTGATTGCGCACGGCCTCGATCCACTCGGCCCCCGACAACCCCTTCGCCGTCCCACCGGCCGCCTCGATCGCCGCGCGCACCGCCGCGTAGCCGGGATGGGTGAAGCTCTCCACCGTCAGCGAGTCGAACACCGGGCCGGCCAGCGCCGGGTACTGCAGCGCGCCCTTGAGCGCCTCGCGCTGCGGCCACAGCGTCGGGTCGGCCGGATCGGGGCGTTCCACCGGCGGCTTGCGCGGCCGCCGGGCGGGCCCCGGCTCGGCCGGGGCACCGCGCCGTCCCCTGCCGCGCTCGGGCATGCCGCGCTTCTGCGCCTCCTCGCGCACCCGGCCGATCACCTGGCCGACGTCGGCCCACCCCACCCAGCCGGCCAACCGGCGGGCGTACTCGTCGCGCAGCATGCTGTCCTTGATGCGCGCCACCATCGGCACACACCGCCGCAGCGCGGCCACCCGGCCCTCGGCGCTGTCGAGGTCGTGTTCGTCCAGCGCGGTGCGGATGGCGAACTCGAACAGCGGCGTGCGCCGCGCCACGAGGTCGCGCAGCGCGCCGTCGCCCGCCTTGAGTCGCAGATCGCACGGGTCCATCCCGTCCTCGGCGACCGCGACGAACGACTGCCCGGCAAGGTTCTGCTCCCCCTCGAGCGCCTTGACCGCCGCCGCCCGCCCGGCCGCGTCGCCGTCGAACACGTAGATCAGTTCGCCGCGAAAGAAGTTGTCGTCCATCATGAGTCGGCGCAGCATCGCCAGGTGCTCGTCACCGAACGCGGTGCCGCACGCCGCCACCGCGGTGGTGACCCCGGCCAGATGCATCGCCATCACGTCGGTGTAGCCCTCCACGACGACGGCCTGATGTCCCTTGGCGATGTCGCGCTTGGCCAGATCGAGCCCGAACAACACCGACGACTTCTTGTACAGCACCGTCTCGGGGGTGTTGACGTACTTGGCCTCCATCGGGTCGTCGTCGAAGATCCGCCGTGCGCCGAACCCGATCACCTCCCCGCTGCTGGCCCGGATCGGCCACAGCAGCCGACGGTGGAACCGGTCCATCGGGCCGCGCCGGCCCTCCCGCGACAGCCCGGCCGCCTCCAACTCCTTGAACTCGAATCCCTTGCGCAGCAAGTGTTTTGTCAGCGTGTCCCAGCCCGACGGCGCAAACCCGCACCCGAACCGCGCCGCCGCCTCGGCGTCGAAGTTGCGCTCAGTCAGAAACCGCCGCGCCGGGGCGGCCTCATCGGACTGCAGCGCCTCGGCGTAGAACTCGGCGGCCGCGGCGTTGGCGGCCAGCAGCCGACTGCGGCTGCCGCGGTCGCGCTGTACGTTCGTCGCGGCGGCGCCGGTGTAGGTGACCGTGTACCCGACGCGGTCGGCGAGCAGTTCGACCGCCTCGACGAAGCTGACGTGCTCGATCTTCTGGATGAAGGCGTAGACATCGCCGCCCTCGCCGCATCCGAAGCAGTGGAAGTGCCCGTGGTTGGGCCGCACATGAAACGACGGCGTCTTCTCGTCGTGGAACGGGCACAGCCCCTTCATCGAGTCCGCGCCGGCGCGCCGCAACTGCACGTAGTCGCCGACGACGTCCTCGATGCGGATGCGTTCACGAATGGCCGCGATATCGCGATCAGGGATTCGGCCGGCCACCGGCCTAGTCTAGAGCGGGCTCGAGCCGCTCCAATCGCCCTTCCGTATACGACGCGATCTGGTCGACGATCACCCGGATTCGGCCGCTGTCGTCGACAGCCGCGTTGAATGCGGGCACGAAGATCGGGTCCAGCGTCGCCGGTGCGCCCGCCACCAACCACTCGGCCACCCGCAGGATCCGCTCGCGCTGGCGGGCCTGCAGTTCCAGGTGCCGGGGGTCGGACATGATGAACTGCAGCGCCAGGATCTTGAGCACCGCGACCTCGGCCCGCACCAACTCCGGCACGGCCAGTTCGGCCTGGTAGCGCACGATCGGTCCCGGCCCCGCCGCGGCGCGGGTGGCGGCGATCGCCGCCGAGGCGAACCGCCCGACCAACTCGCTGGTGAGCCGCTTGAGCGCGACGGAGGCCGCCAGCGTGCCGTCGTACTTGCCGACGGCCGCCACCACCGGCAGCGTCGACAGCCGCTCGGCCGCGGCCACCAGGTCGTCGGCGGCCAGCCCGGCGCCCATCCCGCTGCGCTCACCCAGCCGGCCCAACTCGGCGGCGGCGTCGTCGTCGGCGAGCACGCGGATGTCGATGCGCCCGGAGATGACGCCGTCCTCGACGTCGTGGACCGAGTACGCGACGTCGTCGGCCCAGTCCATCACCTGCGCCTCCAGGCACGGCCGCTGGTGCGGGGCGTCGCGCCGCATCCCCTCCGCCGCGGCGGTGTCGTCGGCGTAGAAGCCGAACTTCGATTCCCCGGGCATCCGATGCCACGGGTACTTCGTCACCGCGTCGAGCGCCGCCCTGGTCAGGTTCAATCCCGCACTATGTCCCTCGGCATCAAGGACTTTCGGCTCCAGCCGGGTCAGGATGCGGAAGTTCTGCGCGTTGCCCTCGAATCCGCCGTGCTCCTTGGCGAACTCGTTGAGCGCCCGCTCGCCGTTGTGCCCGTACGGCGGGTGGCCGATGTCGTGGGCCAGGCCGGCCAGGTCGACCAGGTCCGGATCGCAGCCCAGCCCGATGGCCATCCCCCGGCCGATCTGCGCGACCTCCAGCGAGTGGGTCAGCCGCGTGCGCGGGGTCTCGCTCTGCCGCGGGCCGACCACCTGCGTCTTGTCGGCCAGCCGCCGCAGCGCCGCGCAGTGCAGCACCCGCGCCCGGTCGCGCGCGAAGTCGGTGCGGTGCTCGGAGTCGGTCCCGGGCAGCGCGGCAGTCTTCGGCGCCTCGACCGCCAGACGCTCGCGGTCGAACTCGTTGTAGGGATCATGTGTCGCGGCCACCGAGGCACAGTCTGCCAGGCACGATCGTCAACTCGGCGCAGCGCACTAGATTGGCCATCATGCGCCTCGTCCGTCTGCTTGTGCTTGTGCTCGCGACCGTCACCGCGGGTCTGCTGGTCGCGCCGACGGTGGCCGCCGATCCCCCGTTCCGGTTGCCGGAATACGTCACCGACAACGCCGGTGTCCTCGACGGCCGGGGACGGTCGGAGGTGACGGCGGCGATCCAGCGACTGTACGACAACCGCAAGACCCGGCTGTGGGTGGTCTACGTCGACACGTTCTCCGGGCAGTCCGCCGAGTCGTGGGCGCAGAGCACGCGCCGGGTCAGCGACCTCGGTTCCTACGACGCGCTGCTCGCGGTGGCCGTCCGCGACCGCGCGTACGCGTTCCTGGTGCCCGACAGCGCCACCGAGCTCAGCGCCGGCCAGGTGGATAGTGTGCGGCGCAATGAGATCGAGCCCGCGCTGAGGAACGAGGACTGGGCGCAGGCGGCGGTGGCGGCCGCCGACGGACTGGACATGACACCGGCCAGCAGCAGCGCCAGCCTCGTCGCAATGCTGATCGCGCTCGCGGTGATCGCCCTGGGCGTGGTGGTGCTGCTGCTGTGGCGGCGACGGCAGCGGCGCAAGCGTCGCGAAGCGGAGTTCGCCGCGGCACGTCGCGTCGACCCGACCGATCCGCGCGCGCTGGCGGCGGTGTCGCTCGACGCGCTCGACGACCTGTCGCGCTCGATGGTGGTCGCCGTCGACAACGCGGTGCGCACCAGCGAACACGATCTTGAGCTGGCCGTCGAGGAGTTCGGCACCCAGCGCACCGAACCGTTCAGCCGAGCGGTGTCGAACGCGAAAAAGACTCTGACGCAAGCCTTCAACGTGCGTCAGATCCTCGACGACGCGATCCCGGAGACCCCGGCGCAGCGGCGCGACCTGCTGACACGGGTGGTCGTCGCCGCCGCCAAGGCCGACCGCGAACTGGAGGCGCAACGCGACGCGTTCGCCGAACTGCGCAACCTGGTGATCAACGCGCCGAGCAGGCTCGATGCGATGACGCAGCAGATCGTCGACATCACCGCGCGCCTCGAACCGGCCGAGCAGAAGCTCGCGCAACTGCGCACCGAGTTCGACCCCACCGCGCTGGCGTCAGTGGCGGGCAACGTCGAGGCGGCCAGGGATCTGCTCGGGTTCGCCGACCGCAACATCACCAGCGGGCGCCAACTCGCCAACCGCCCCGAACAGGGCAGGCAGGCCGAGCTGGTCGACTACGTGCACGCCGCGGAATCAGCTCTGGCACAAGCGCGTTCACTGTTGGACGCGATCGACAGCGCGGCCGGCGACATTCGGCGCGCTGTCGCGACGCTGCCCGCTGCGATCGAGGACATCGAGAACGGCATCAAGCAGGCCACGGCCCTGCTGAAGGAGGGCTCGGTGCCGCAGGCCGACAAGCTGACCGAGGCGCGCGATGCCGCGGCCGCCGCGGCCGCCAAGGCCCGACAGTCCGGCTCGGTCGACCCGCTGGGCGCGTTCACCGAGCTGACCAAGGCCGACGCGGACCTCGACCAGTTGCTGGCCGCCGTCGAGCAGGAGCGCGAGGCCGCCGAACGGCTGCAGCGGGCACTGGACGAGGCGCTGTTCACCGCGCGCTCGCGGGTGCGGGCGGTGTCGGACTTCATCGACACCCGTCGCGGCATCGTCGGGCCCGAGGCGCGCACGCGACTGGCCGAGGCTGTGCGGCACCTGGGGGCCGCCGAGGACAAGCGGTCGACGAATCCGGGCGAGGCGATCTCGCACGCCAACGGCGCGGCGATGCTGGCCAACCAGGCGCAGACGCTGGCCACCGCCGACGAGCAGAACGCCCGGCGGCACTACATGGGTGGTCCGTACGGCGGCGGGGGCGGCGGCAACCTCGGCGCGATCATCGGCGGCATCCTGATCGGCAACATCCTCAGCGGCGGAATGCGCGGCGGCTTCGGCGGCGGCGGGGGCGGGTTCAACCCGGGCTCGTTCGGCGGGTCCGGCGGCGGCGGCATGTTCGGCGGCGGCGGCCGGTTCTGAGCTCCTCCCTGCGGCGCGAGCGTGCGTGTCTGTCGCCGACACGCCGTGGAATTGCAGCAGTTTGCGCACGCTCGCGGCCCAACAACTTAAGCGGTGACCACCGGCGACGTGTGGGTGAATCAACACGCCCGCTACGCGCCACACCGCGAACGTGCGCAAATGCCGGGAAAACACCGGCGTGTCGCCGACAGACACGCACGCTCGCGGGAGGAGGGGAACCGCTAGCAGCCCTTGAGGCGCGCGGCGAGGTAGTCGCTGACCTGATCCATCGCCACCCGGTCCTGGGTCATGGCGTCGCGCTCGCGGATGGTCACCGCGTGGTCTTCGAGCGAGTCGAAGTCGACCGTCACGCAGTACGGGGTGCCGATCTCGTCCTGGCGGCGGTACCGCCTGCCAATCGCGCCGGCGTCGTCGAACTCGACGTTCCAGCACTTGCGCAGTTCGGCGGCCAGGTCGCGGGCCTTCGGGGACAGCTGTTCGTTGCGCGACAACGGCAGCACCGCGGCCTTGACCGGCGCCAGCCGGGGGTCGAGGCGCAGCACCGTGCGCTTGTCCACGCCGCCCTTGGCGTTGGGCGCCTCGTCCTCGGCGTAGGCGTCGACCAGAAACGCCATGAACGACCGGGTCAGCCCGGCTGCCGGCTCGATCACGTACGGCACGTAGCGGCTGTCGGTGGCCTGGTCGTAGAACGACAGGTCGACACCGGAATGCTTTGAGTGCGTGGATAAGTCGAAGTCCGTGCGGTTGGCGATGCCTTCGAGCTCACCCCACGGGTTGCCCTGGAAGCCGAACTTGTACTCGATGTCGACGGTGCGGTCGGAGTAGTGCGACAACTTCTCCTTGGGATGCTCGTAGAGCCGCAGGTTGTCGCGGTCGATACCGAGGTCGACATACCACTGCAGGCGCTCGTCGATCCAGTACTGATGCCACTCGGCGGCCGTCGACGGCTCGACGAAGAACTCCATCTCCATCTGCTCGAACTCGCGGGTGCGGAAGATGAAGTTGCCCGGGGTGATCTCGTTGCGGAAGCTCTTACCGGTCTGCGCGATGCCGAACGGCGGCTTGCGGCGCGCGGTCGTCACCACGTTGGCGAAGTTGACGAAGATTCCCTGCGCGGTCTCCGGCCGCAGATAGTGCAACCCCTCCTCGGCCTCGATCGGACCGAGGTAGGTCTTGAGCATCATGTTGAAGTCGCGCGGTTCGGTCCACTCACCCTTGGTGCCGCAGTCCGGGCAGGACACCTCGGTCATCGGCACCGACTCGGGATCGTCGATACCTTTCTTCTCTGCGTAGGCCTCCTGCATGTGGTCCTGGCGGTGCCGCTTGTGGCAGCTCAGGCACTCCACCAGCGGATCGTGGAACACGTCGACGTGGCCGGACGCCACCCACACCTCGCGCGGCAGGATGATGGCGCTGTCCAGGCCGACGACATCCTCGCGGGCGGTGACCACCGACCGCCACCACTGCCGCTTGATGTTCTCCTTGAGCTCGACACCCAACGGGCCGTAGTCCCATGCCGACCGGGTGCCGCCGTAGATCTCGCCCGACTGGTAGACGAGACCGCGGCGCTTGGCGAGGTTGGCGACGGTGTCGATGATTGAGGCCACGGGTGCACAGCTTAACGAGCCTGCGCGCATCGTTGACATGCGTGGGTCCGCATGTATTCTGGCGCCATAATGAAAACCGTTTCCAGTTACGTCCGCGCGGAGGACGATCACGACCACGGCGGCGTGCCGATCGCCGAGCTGCCCCCGCGCGACGTGCTGGACACCTCCGGTGACCTGCTGCGGGCGCTGGCCGCCCCGGTGCGCATCGCGATCGTGCTGCAGTTGCGCGAGTCCGCCCGCTGTGTACACGAACTCGTCGACGCGCTCGCGGTGCCCCAACCGCTGGTCAGCCAGCATCTGCGCATCCTCAAGGCCGCCGGCGTGGTGGAAGGCGAACGGTCCGGCCGGGAGGTGATGTACCGGCTGGGCGACCACCATCTCGCCGACATCGTGGTCGCCGCGGTCACCCACGCCAGCGAAGACGCCGAGGGTCGCCAGTGAGGACGACCGGTGTGCGCGCCACCCGACAGCGCGCGGCGATCTCGGCCCTACTGGACAAGATCGACGACTTTCGCTCCGCGCAGGAACTGCACGACGAACTGCGCCGTCGCGGCGAGGGCATCGGCCTCACCACCGTGTACCGCACACTGCAGCAGATGGCCGCCGCCGGGCTTATCGACACGCTGCGCACCGACACCGGTGAGGCGGTGTACCGCCGCTGCTCGACCGACCACCACCACCATCTGGTCTGCCGCACCTGCGGCAGCACCGTCGAGGTGAAGGGCAGCCAGGTGGAGACCTGGGCCGCCGAAGTCGCGGCGCGCCACGGCTTTTCCGATGTCAGCCACACCGTCGAGGTGTTCGGCGTGTGCTCGGCATGTGCCGCCGCGACGACCAAGAACTAGTGCAGATCTACGAGGCGTTCAACAGCGACGGATTCAGCGTCGTGGTCAGCGCCGCCGAGCTCGACGCCGCGGCGCGCGCCGCCCCGCCGCTGACCACCGAACTTGCCGACGCCGCCGCGCAGGCCGGTCGCACCGATCTGATCGGCCACCTGCGCGCCAGCCTGTCCGGCGAGGACCGCTTCCTCAAGCTCACCGCCGCGAAATCCCTCATGGCGCTTGATGATCAGGACGCCGTTCCGCTACTGCAGGAATTGGCGGCCTGCGAGTCCGACGCGGTGGTGGCCAAGTGCTTCATCGCGGTGGCGACCCGGCTGCGCGGCGCCGACGCCGCCATCGACCTGTTCTGCGACCCCGACACCGATCCACAGCTGGCCCGGCTGCTGGTGTCCAACTACAACAGCCATCTGCGGCCCGGTCTCGGCGACGTGCGGTTCCTGCTTCGCGCCCTGCGCCACTATCTCGACCGCGATCTGCCGTGGCTGCCCGATCTGCGCGAAGACCTCTGGGACAACGGTGTTTTCCTGATGCTCAACGGTCTGTCCAACGAGCATGCGGTGCGACTGCTGCGCGACAACAGCATCGAGCGCTCAACGCTGCGCGAGATGCTGCCTGCCGTCGGCGTGCACACCGAGGACGCCGCGATCCTCGAGGAGGTGCGCGACCTGCAGGTCGCGCTGTCAGCCGACTAGGTGTCGTGACCTGAGAGGTTGTTGTCAGGCGGCGAGCCGGCTGATGGGTGGTCTTCCTCCGAGGGCGGAGTGGCCTCGTTGAGTGTTGTAGCGGCGCAGGAATCGGTCAAGGCCGTGTTTGCGCTGGTAGTTGCTTTTCCAGGGGCGGTGGTAGGCCCATTCGGTCAGTAGCGTGCGGTTGAAGCGTTCTGCTTTGCCGTTGGTCCACGGACAACCCGGCCGGATGAATCGGCGTTTGAGCTGCCACGCTGAGCACACCCAGCCCCAATTGGTGCCGTGGCGGTAGACCATGGCGTTGTCGGTGAGCACCCGGCGCACACGCACACCGTGGTCGGCGAACCAGGCCAGCGCCCGGTGCAGGAATTGCGCACAGGTCAGGTCCTTCTCATCGGGCAGTACTTCGCTGTAGGCCAGCCGAGTGTGGTCGTCGATGGCGGTGTGGATGTAGTCGTAGCCGATACGGGTCTTCTTGTGCCGGTTGGCAACTGACACAGCCGCGTCGCGACCATGCAGCCGCCATCCACCACCTTTGGGGATGCGGCCGAGTTTTTTGACATCCACATGGACCAGCGAGCCTGGCGTGCGGTGTTCGTAGCGCACGCTGCTGCGACGCGCAGAACGCACCGGCTGGCCGGTGATCGGGTCGATCGCCGACAGATGCGGCACCTGATGGCGGGCCAGGATCCGCCCGACCGTGGAGGGATTCATGCCCAGTTCGGCGGCCAGCACCACCGCACCCCGCTTCAACCGGCGCCGGGCAGCAAGCACTCTGCGCTCGAGATGGGCAGGGGTGCGTCGCGGCATCCGATGGGGACGCGAGGACCGATCAGCCAACGCCGTCTCGCCGCCCTCGGCGTAGCGGCGCAACCACTTGTAGACCGTCGAGCGTGAAATGCCCAACTGATCGGCCACCTGAGCGGGTGGCCAACCAGCAGCGACACGCTCAACAATCAGACGACGAGAAAACAGATTGGTTCGGGCGTTAGCGTGGGACACGAGGACCTCCTAGGGGTTGATGCCAGACACATCCACTCCGTCAGGAGGTCCTCCCCAATTTCAAGCAGCCACGCCGTCAACAACCTCTCAGGTCGCAACACCTAG
>Ga0182793_1002090_pt1 | contig 11751 bp, 8 predicted proteins | sample Passage237A_FD_130498 | JGI IMG/M metagenome (GOLD analysis project Ga0182793, IMG submission 130498) | Cellulose adapted compost microbial communities from Newby Island Compost Facility, Milpitas, CA, USA - Passage2 37A (version 2) (version 2) ...
AGCGGCATAGAATTGGCCCGCCGTTTAAAACGCGATCAAATCACGGCAGATATTCCCATCATTCTGCTCACCGCCAAAGGTGAAGAGGACAACAAGATTCAGGGATTGGAGGTGGGCGCAGATGATTACATCACCAAACCTTTTTCTCCACGCGAACTGGTGGCGCGACTCAAGGCCGTATTGCGCCGCGCTGATCCACAGGCAAACAACCCACAAATCACCGTGAAGGGGCTCAATCTGGATCTGGCCAGTCGCCGCGTCACCATTAACGATCAACCCGTGGAAATGGGCCCCACAGAGTATCGATTGCTGGAGTTTTTCCTCACCCACCAAGAGAGAGCCTATACTCGCAGCCAACTGCTGGATCATGTATGGGGCGGCAACGTATATGTGGAAGAGAGAACTGTCGATGTGCATATTCGCCGCTTGCGCAAGGCGCTGACAATCGACGGTCACGAATATCTGGTGCAAACCGTGCGCGGCACAGGTTACCGCTTTTCTGCCAAAGTGGATTGCTGATGCAGCAATACCCTGTCCCTGAACCAGCGCAAGGAGACTGATCATTTTGCTGCATGGCGTTAAAACAGAACTCAAACGCTTGGGATTGATTGCCCTGGCGTGCCTGTCTCTTCTCTGGTTTACCCCTCTGTCGTTGAGTTTTCTGCTGTTTCTTGCCGGCGGTATTTATCTGGCGTTCATGTTTCATCAGCTGTGGCGACTCAATCGCTGGCTGCTGCGCAAAAATGAAGAGCCGCCTCCGGAGGCGAGCGGCATCTGGGGCGAAGTCTTCGACAACATCTACCATTTGCAGCGCCGCCAGCAACAGGAAAAACAAAATCTGCAGGCGGTTATCAACCGGGTACAGGAAATCACCTCGGCACTGAAAGACGGCATTATCCTGCTCGACTGGCGCGGCCATCTGGATTTCTGGAATCCGGCGGCCCAACGGCTATTGGGATTTCACACCAAGGATCAAGGCTTGTCAGTGATCAATTTTATTCGTCATCCGAAATTTGTCGCTTATTTTGAAAGCAGTGACTACAGCGAGCCACTGGAATTGCCCTCACCGCGATTTGCTTCACGACAACTGCAATTTCAAATCACCCGCTTTGGAAAAAACGAACGATTGATTGTGGTGCGCGACATCACGCAACTGCACAAGCTGGAGCAGATGCGCCGCGACTTTGTGGCCAATGTGTCGCACGAACTGCGTACGCCTCTCACCGTTATCAGCGGCTATCTGGAAACTCTGGCCGAAAATAACACTCAGCCCGCGTGGGAAAAACCTCTGACACAGATGCGGCAGCAATCGCAGCGCATGTCGGCGCTGATTAATGATCTGATTACGCTCTCGCGGCTGGAAACCACCGAGGCGGGAATCAATCACAAATCACTGCCGCTGGAGCCACTGCTAACCGCAGCACACCATGAAGCCACAGCGCTGGGCAGCGAAAAATCCCAGAATATCAACTTTGAATGCACGCCAAACCTGCAACTGCAGGGCAATGAAAAAGAACTGCACAGCGCCTTTTCCAACTTGCTGATCAACGCCGTCAAATACACTCAACCAGGTGGCGAGATAAGCCTGCGTGCCTGGAGCGACAACCAACACATTTATGTGTCCGTCAGCGACAACGGCCCTGGCATAGAACAAAAGCATCTCTCCCGTCTGACCGAGCGCTTCTATCGCGTGGATGCCAGCCGCAATTCCGCCACTAGTGGCACAGGTCTGGGACTGGCGATTGTCAAACATGCACTCCTGCGTCACGATGCAGAACTGAAGATTCACAGTGAACCGGGCAAGGGCAGTGTTTTCACCTGCGTATTCCCCTTGGCAGGCTGATCCGACAGCTCAGGTCATCTGCTGCTACACTTGCAGAAAAACCCGATGCCCGGGGGCCCACCCCTGACTGCCACCCATAAAAGAAACCAGATGCTGAGAATCACTCGCTATGTCCGAGAAAACCCCATAGCAACCCGTCTGCTCGGGTTGATCATCCTGTGCAGCTCGCTGATCACGCTGATCGCCATCCTCCTGCAGCTCTACAGCAGTTTTCACGACGATGTCTCCGCGCTCGAAAAACGCCTCGACCAGGTCAAGGTCAGTACCCTGGCCAGCATTACCAAAAGTCTCTGGGGGTTTGATCAGGAACAGCTCAGGATTCAGGTGGATAGCCTGCTGGATGTACAGGATGTGGCCCAGGTACAAGTCAACTGGCACGATTGGAACAACGTGGAACAGAGCCTGGTCAGCAGCACCCAACGCTATAGCCAAAGTGATATAGAAGCGCGTAAAAACCAGTTCCTCACCAAAACCTATCCGCTGATCTACGAGGATGCCAGCACGCCGCCGCAACAGCTGGGCACACTGACCATCACCGCCAGTCTGGCCAGCATCTACGACAAGCTCTGGGATCGCGCACTTTTTATCGTGGTTGTGCAAAGCACCAAAACCCTGCTGGTTTCGCTGTTTATTCTCTGGCTGGTACACACGCTGCTGACACGCCATATGGAAACCATCGCCCAGTACGCGCGCCAACTGCATCTGGACAACCTGACCACCCCGCTGCGCCTTAAGCGGGTCAAAATAGATCCGCGCAGCGATGAGCTGGACAATGTGGTGGACGCCATCAACCACATGCGTGAAACACTGCTGGAAGATATAGAGCAGCGCCACGCCATAGAACTGGCGCTACTGTCAGAAAAGCAGGAAAAGCTCGAAACACGCCGCCAGAAAAATGCAGCCGAGGACGCCAGCCGCGCCAAGAGCCAGTTCCTCGCTACCATGAGCCACGAGATTCGCACACCCATGAACGGTGTTATCGGCATGCTCGAAATGCTACGCGACACACCGCTCAACGACAACCAGAAACACTATATAGACGTGATCCACCGCAGCGGCGAAACCCTGCTGGAAATCATCAACGACATTCTCGACTACTCCAAAATCGAAGCGGGCAAGATGCAGCTGGAAGTGGCCATCTTCGATCTGGAGGATCTCATTGAAGACTGCATCCAGCTGTTTAGCGCCACCGCCAACAAACGCAAGATAGAACTCTTCGGCGGCGTCCTGCCCGGCACGCCACTGCTGCTGAAAGGCGACCCCACCCGCCTGCGGCAAATCATCATCAACCTGCTGGGCAACGCCTTCAAATTTACCAGCGAAGGTTTTATCAGCCTGGAAGTAAGCCTTGATCCCCAGAGTCCGCCGGACAACCCGCTGCTGCGCTTTGTTGTGGAAGACAGTGGCATTGGCATAGACAAGGCGGCGCAACCCTATCTGTTCGATTCCTTCAATCAGGCAGACACCTCCACCACCCGCAAATACGGCGGCACAGGATTGGGGCTGACCATCTGCAAAAGCCTGGCGGAACTCATGGGCGGCGAAATCGGCGTGGAAAGCGAAAAAGGGCAGGGCGCGCGCTTCTGGTTTACCGCCCATTTTTTGCTGGCCGAGACGGCAAAGACGGACAGCCCGGAACAGCACCAGGCCCAGGCCATGCTCAAGGGCCGGAAACTGCTGGTTGCCGACCTGGGCCTGAAGCCCGTGGACATCCTGCGCAAGCACTGCGCCAACTGGGGACTGGAACTGACCTGGGTCGATTCGGGAGAAAAACTGCTGGCCGAACTCGACACCGGCCGCCTGCCCGACTTTATCGCCCTGGGTTGCGATCTGGCCGACGGGGCCGGCATAGACCTGGCGCACCGTCTGCGCGAGCGCAGTGAATGGACCGAAATTCCGCTGGTGATGCTCTGCCAGGGCGAATCGCCCGCCGAACCCGAGGAACTGCAACAGCTCGGCATCCGCCGGGTTCTGCGCAAGCCATTGTCGCCACGCACACTGCAACTGGAACTGGCCGCGCTGCTCGGAAAGGATCTGCGCCCGCAGCAGCGCCCCCGCAACACCCAACACAACTACAGCCAGCTCGCACAGCTGCGGGTACTGGTGGCGGAAGACAACACAGTCAACCGCATGGTCATCAGGGGCCTGCTGGGCAAGCTCCATATAGAACCGGAACTGGTGGAAAACGGCCTGGAAGCGTTCAACGCCGTGCGCAACGCCAGCCAGCCCTACAACCTTATCCTGATGGATTGCGAGATGCCGGAAATGGACGGCTTCGAAGCAACACGCAGCATCCGCGAATTTGAACGCAGCCGCGACCTGCCGGCAACGACAATAGTGGCGCTCACAGCCCACGCGCTGCAGGAGCACCGCGAGGCGGTTTTTGCCGCAGGTATGAATTACTATCTGGCCAAACCCATAACCCTCGACACTCTCTACAGCACACTGGAAAAAGCCGGTCTGACACGTGCCGCCTACGCGCAACCCCCTTTCTGATCCAGCTCGCCGGGCAAATGTGAAAGAGCCTTACCATAGTGAAAGTCAATACCCGCCATTGGGTTTTGCCCCTTGCCTGCCCCCAACCCAATCCTTATGATGCAAGGCCATCAGTCGGTAAAACCGGCCTGCAAACTTCCACCGCGCCCCGGAGACAAGCTTTATGAGTAGCGATGCCATCATTCATGTAACTGACGCCAGCTTTGCGGAAGACGTGCTCAATTCGAGCCTCCCCGTTCTGGTGGATTTCTGGGCGGCCTGGTGTGGTCCCTGCAAGATGATCGCTCCCATTCTTGACGATCTCGCCGGCCAATATCAGGGCAAATTGCAGATTGCCAAAATGGATGTGGACGCCAATAAGGACACCCCGGCCAAGTTTGGTATTCGCGGCATTCCGACCCTGATCCTGTTCAGAAACGGCAATGTCGAAGCCACCAAAGTGGGTGCCCTGTCACGCGCCCAATTGATTGATTTTATTGACTCTGTGGTCTGATGATTGCAAAAAATCGGGCCTCGCTCTCATGTGATGCCCGATTTTTCTTTGCACGGCCGAAAGTTTATAGCTATACTCGACCCATCCGAATTTGTTCACCCTCCATACAGTTCCTGAACAACCGGCCAGCAAAGCCGCAGAGATCCTGGATGGAAGCCCCGAATCGGACTAGTCAGAACTTCTCACTGTTACCTGCCACAGCAATAGTCAAGGCCCCGCGCCAACCCCAAGCCCTTTTCCATTCTGCAGCAGTGTTTCCCGGTGAGTCATATTTTCGTCGTGAGCGAAACTAATAACTTTCAATTCGCCCGACCAGTAACCCACGACTTCCCCAAGGTCAAATCTCGCAACCACTCAACTTAATCTCACAACAAAATCTTTATGAATCTTACCGATCTCAAAGCCAAACCTATTGAAGAACTCATCAACATCGCCACCGAAATGGGCCTCGAAAGCATGGCCCGCTCGCGCAAACAGGATATTATTTTCAATATCCTCAAACGCCACGCCAAAAGCGGTGAAGACATCTACGGCGACGGCGTGCTGGAAATTCTGGTGGATGGATTTGGCTTTCTGCGCTCCGCTGACAGCTCCTATCTCGCCGGCCCCGATGATATCTACGTATCACCCAGCCAGATTCGCCGCTTCAACCTGCGCACCGGCGACAGCATCTCCGGCAAGATTCGCCCACCCAAAGAAGGCGAGCGCTACTTTGCCCTGCTGAAAGTCAACGACATCAACTTCGACAAGCCCGAAAGCTCACGCAACAAGATACTCTTTGAAAACCTCACCCCGCTCTTCCCCAACGAGCGACTGCTGCTCGAAGCGGGCAACGGCTCCACCGAAGACCTCACCGGCCGCATCATTGATCTCATCGCCCCCATTGGCAAAGGCCAGCGCGGTCTGATCGTAGCGCCACCCAAGGCCGGTAAAACCATCATGATGCAGAACATTGCGCAGGCGATTACGCGCAATAACCCTGAATGCCATCTGATCGTATTGCTGATCGACGAGCGTCCGGAAGAAGTGACCGAGATGCAGCGCTCTGTGCGTGGCGAAGTAGTAGCCTCCACTTTCGACGAACCGCCAGCCCGTCACGTGCAGGTGGCCGACATGGTAATCGAGCGCGCCAAGCGTCTGGTGGAACACAAGAAAGACGTGGTTATTCTGCTGGACTCCATCACCCGTCTGGCCCGCGCCTTCAACACAGTGATCCCGTCTTCCGGCAAAGTGCTGACCGGTGGTGTGGACGCCCATGCACTGGAAAAACCCAAGCGTTTCTTCGGCGCTGCGCGCAACATCGAAGAGGGCGGCAGTCTGACCATCGTGGCCACAGCGCTGGTGGACACAGGCTCCAAGATGGACGAGGTGATCTACGAGGAGTTTAAAGGTACAGGCAACCTGGAACTGCACCTGGATCGCAAGATTGCCGAGAAGCGCATTTATCCCGCCATCAACGTGCGTCGCTCCGGCACTCGCCGCGAAGAATTGCTGATGAAAGAGGATGAATTGCAAAGAGCCTGGATTCTGCGCCGTCTGCTGAACGATATGGAAGACGTGGCCGCAACCGAGTTTCTGGTCGACAAGCTGAAAGACTTCAAGACCAACGACGAATTCTTCCTGTCGATGAAGCGCAAGTAAGCCTAACAAAAAGCACCCTGCGGGGTGCTTTTTGTTATTGGGGCGTGTATTTTCTTCGAAAGCAGGAACGCAAGCTTAGTGAAACGCCAGGCATTTACTTTTTAAATAAGAACACCGCTGATTCCATGAAATACCATGACCTCCGTGATTTTATTGCGCTGCTCGAAGAGCGCGGCCAACTAAAACGCATCAGCGTTGAGGTGGATCCTTATCTGGAAATGACCGAGATTTGTGATCGCACGCTGCGCGCTGGCGGCCCCGCTCTTTTATTCGAAAATCCCAAGGGCTACGACATTCCGGTGCTGGGCAATCTGTTCGGCACACCTGAACGAGTGGCTTTGGGCATGGGCGAGGAATCGGTGGACGCCTTGCGGGAAGTGGGCAAGTTGCTGGCATTTTTGAAGGAGCCGGAGCCACCCAAGGGATTGAAAGATGCCTGGGAGAAACTGCCGGTATTCAAACAGGTGCTGAACATGGCACCCAAGGTGGTGAGCAAGGCGCCCTGTCAGCAGAAAATTCTCGAAGGCGATGATGTCGATCTGGACAAGCTGCCCATTCAAACCTGCTGGCCGGGCGATGCCGGGCCACTGGTGACATGGCCATTGGTGGTGACACGCGGTCCGCACAAGGAGCGGCAGAATCTCGGCATCTATCGCATGCAGAAAATTGGTAAAAACCGCTTGATCATGCGCTGGCTTTCCCATCGCGGCGGCGCGCTGGATTTTCGCGAATTTCAATTGGCCAACCCCGGCGTGCCTTTTCCTGTTTCAGTTGCATTAGGCGCGGACCCGGCCACCATTCTCGGTGCTGTGACGCCTGTGCCGGATACGCTTTCGGAATACGCATTTGCCGGTCTGCTGCGCGGCGACAAAACCGAAGTGGTGAAATCCATTGGCAATGATCTGCAGGTACCCGCCTCAGCCGAAATTATTCTCGAAGGATTTATTGCGCCAGGCGACACAGCGCCCGAAGGTCCCTTTGGCGATCACACGGGTTACTACAACGAAGTGGATGAGTTTCCGGTATTCACCGTGGAGCGGATTACCCATCGCGAGCAGCCCATCTATCACAGCACCTACACAGGTCGACCGCCGGATGAGCCTGCCATTCTCGGTGTTGCACTCAATGAAGTCTTCGTGCCCATTCTGCAAAAACAGTTTCCGGAAATCGTGGACTTTTATCTGCCGCCGGAGGGCTGCTCCTATCGCATGGCGGTAGTGACCATGAAGAAGCAGTATCCGGGTCACGCCAAACGGGTGATGATGGGCGTGTGGAGTTTTCTGCGGCAGTTCATGTACACCAAGTTTGTGATTGTCACCGACGATGATGTCAACGCGCGCGACTGGAAGGATGTGATCTGGGCCATGACCACGCGCATGGACCCGGCGCGGGATACGGTGATGATTGAAAACACACCTATCGACTACCTGGATTTTGCCTCACCGGTATCCGGACTCGGCTCCAAGATCGGCTTCGATGCCACCAACAAGTGGCCGGGCGAAACCCGGCGCGAGTGGGGCACGCCCATAGTGATGGATGCAGAGGTCAAGGCGCGAGTGGACGCTCTCTGGGATCAACTGGGCCTGGATTGATCCAGGCTCCGATTCCCGCTTCAAGTTTCTCTTGGTTTTGTCACAGCCTTAGGCTATAACTCGCCCAGCCCATACTCCGCAGGGCAGGCAATATATAAAGGTCAATGGCATAACCAAGGGGAAGACTTATGAGTTTTATCAAAGAGTTCAAAGAATTTGCCGTCAAAGGCAATGTGGTCGACATGGCGGTAGGTATCATCATCGGCGCCGCCTTCGGCAAGATAGTGACCTCGCTGGTCAACGATGTGATCATGCCCCCTATCGGCTGGCTTATCGGCGGTGTGGATTTTTCCGATCTGGCCGTTACCCTGCCGGCTGTCATCGAAGGCAATCCGGAAGTCACCATTGCCTATGGCAAATTTATTCAGACACTGATCGACTTCGGCATAGTCGCCTTTGCCATCTTTATGGTGATCAAGCTGATCAATCGTCTCAAGCGCAAGGAAGCGGAAGCCCCTGCCGCTCCCGAAGCGCCGCCAGAGCCCAGCAAAGAAGAACAATTGCTCACAGAAATTCGCGACCTGCTCAAGCAAAATCGCTCCTAGTTCAAGCGAACAGACCGGCCTTGTGCCGGTCTGTCTGTCACATTACTCCACCGTTTTTTTTCGCCCCCGATAAGCGCCCTGTTTAACCTGATTAATGCCTTACCAGGTCACAGAGTCGAGACAGGGCGCTTTCCCATTTGGGAAATAGATAGAGTACAATCCGCTTCTTTATAACCATAAGGCAAGTGCCCCCCTATTTCGGCGCGAACTGATAAAGGAGCATCTATCCTCTTGGGATACATCACAGGGTTGCATGACTTTTTATGCCCGATAACAACAGCTCATCTCATATGGCACTGGATCAGCGCGTCGCTCGCTTCGAGCAGATGCTGCAGGCTGTTGCTCGCCGTATAGGTCAGATTCCCCTGCGCTACTGGCAGGCAGCCATATTGCTGCTGCTGGTTATCTGAATGAGCCACAGTCTTGCCCGCCTCTTCTGGATGCTGGTACCACCACCCGAGCTGGCACCCGCTGCCATCGCCGTTCATCAGACCAGCGGCACCAGCGGTGACTCACTGGCTGGCGTCAACATTCTCGATTTGAAAAGTCTCGAACTCTTCGGCCAGGCGCAATCGGTGGATCAGGTTGCCGAAAATCTTCCACCACCCATCGAAGAAGCCGATGCAGCTGTGGATACCCAGCTGAATCTGCAACTGCTGGGTGTAATCGCCTCCAGCGCCGAAGATGCAGGGCGCGCCATCATCGCCGCCAACGGCCAGCAGGATGTCTATGCCCCCGGCGCAGAGTTGCCGGTTGGGCGCAGTGTCACCCTGAATCGGGTGCTGGATCAGCGGGTGATTCTCAACAACAACGGCCGCCTGGAATCTCTCTGGCTGCACGACGAAGGCAGCGACCCCGGTAACAGACGCAGCCGGGCGGTGAATCGCTATACGGCGCCCGTACCCGAGCCCATGACCAGCCGCAGCTGGTCAGAGGAGAGCGAAGCCGTCCAGATGGATGACCAGCCGCCGCCCCAGTATGTGGATAACGGCCCTCTGCCCGATTCAGTTCAGGGCAGTGAAGCTGATGCAGTAGCCGAGATCGGCCGCAATATTTCCGATGTGGTGGCCATGAGCATCCACCGCGAAGGCGGACAGGTAGTTGGTTACAAGATTCGCCCCGGACGCAATGCGGAACAATTTGCCGCCCTGGGTCTGCAACCCGATGACATAGTGACTGCCGTCAACGGAGTTCCGCTGAACAACCCGGGCAAGATCATGGAAATTTACCGCAATATGAGCAACGCCACCTCCGCCAGTCTGGAGATCAAACGCGGTGGCAGCGTTATGTCCGTCGATATAGTGCTTCAGTAGAGTGAGGTTCTGAGTGAACAGGCGTTATCCCCTAATATCCATTTTTGCCGTCCTGCTGCTCGGACTCTGTCTGTCACTGAAGCTTCACGCCCAGCAGACCTGGACACCCAACTTCAAGGACAGCGATATTCAGGAAGTGATCAAGTTCATGGCGGAGGCCACCGGCAAGACCATCATCATTGATCCCAAGGTGCGCGGCCCGGTCAAACTGATCAACACCCGCCCACTCAACAGCCAGGAACTCTACGCACTGTTCTTATCTGTGCTGGATGTCCACGGTTTTACCGCCGTGGAAAGCGGCAATGTGGTGCGCATTGTGCCCAACAGAGACGCTCGCTCTCTACCTGTGCCCAATGAGGCGCAGGTGAGCAAGGTGGACGACACCTATATCACCCAGGTCATCCAGCTGAAGAACATCAGCGCCGCCAAGGTGCTGCCTACCCTGCGCCCGCTGGTGCCACAGTACGGCCATATCTCGGCTTACGATTCCAGCAACGCGCTTATCATCACCGACACCCGTGCCAATATTATTCGTCTTAACGAAATCATCGCCCAGATAGACCAGTCCGCCATGGTGGGCACAGAGCTGATCGAGCTGCGCTATGCGCAGGCCACCGAAGTGGTGAACATCCTCACCCAGCTGGAAAAACCCGATCCCAACCGCGGCATGACCACAGCACCTGTAGTACTGGTGGCGGACAAGCGCATCAACGCGGTGATTGTCAGCGGCGATGACCTGCAGCGTCAGCGCATCAAACTGCTGATCGACAGCATGGACAGGCCCCAGACCAAGAACAGCAATTTCCGCGTGGTCTACCTGCGCTACGCCAAGGCCGAGGAAGTGGCCAAGGTGCTTACCGGCATGCTGCAATCCCTGACCCAGCCACGCGGCGGCGAGGGTGCGCCCGCGCCCCAGGCAGTGGCCAATGTACAGTCGGATGAAGCCACCAACGCGGTACTGATCACCGCCGACCCTGACACCATGGAATCCCTGCTGGCGGTGGTGGACAGTCTCGATATTCGCCGCGCCCAGGTGATGGTGGAGGCCATTATTGTGGAAGTCCTCGGCGAAGCGGGCCGCGAGCTGGGCATCCAGTGGATGTACGCCAACCCGGACATTGGCTTCGGCAGTTCCACCCGCGGCGACCGCACTCTGGGCAGTGTGGCCAATGCCGCCTTCGACCTGACAGTCAAGGAAAACCTGGTGGGCCTGGCCCAGGGGCTCAGCGCCCTGCCGGGGCAGGTGTTCGGCATTGGCCGTCTGGGTGAGGGCAAAACCGACTTCCTCGGCATTATCCGCGCGCTGCAATCCAACAGCGCCACCAACATTCTCTCCACACCCAATCTGCTGACCACGGATAACACCAAAGCCATGATCAAGGTGGGTCAGGAAGTGCCTATTCAAACCGGCTCCTATTCCGCCATAGGTACCGGCGGCAGCACCCCCACCAATCCCTTCAACACCTACGACCGCAAGGACGTGGGTGTACTGCTGGAAGTCACGCCCCATGTGAATGAAGGGGATACGGTAGTGCTGGACATCAAGCAGGAGGTTTCCAGCCTGGCCAATATCGATGGCATCGAAGGTGTGGCCACCAACAAGCGCGAAATCGAAACCCAGATACTCCTGGCCGATGGCCAGACAGTGGTGCTGGGCGGTCTGATCCGCGACGAGGTGCAGACTTCGGATACCCGCGTGCCGTTGCTGGGCAGCATCCCCATTCTGGGTCACGCCTTCCGCAGCCAAAACTCGCGCACACTCAAAACCAACCTGCTGGTATTTATTCGCGCCACAGTGATCCGCGATGACCAGACACTGACCGGCGCC
>Ga0182793_1002093_pt1 | contig 11737 bp, 10 predicted proteins | sample Passage237A_FD_130498 | JGI IMG/M metagenome (GOLD analysis project Ga0182793, IMG submission 130498) | Cellulose adapted compost microbial communities from Newby Island Compost Facility, Milpitas, CA, USA - Passage2 37A (version 2) (version 2) ...
CTACAACCCCCCGCCGCCTGACCTTCCTCTGTGGTGCCTGCATAACCGCCCCCTTCCAATGCTAATGCATTACTCGCCAACACCACGCTCGCGAGTGCCATGCCTGTCGCTATTGCCCTTTTTGTGCTTTTCATATCCTTTCTCCTTTGCTGTGATTGAAATAGCGATGCCAGTATGGCCAAGCATCATCGTGATCACAGCGGAAAAATTCCCTCAGTTTTGTGATTTTTTACGCTGACATGGTGTTATTTAGCGGATCCGCAGTGGCCACTTCGGACGCGCCAGGACATGACGTGCAATAGCCTATAGTTGTGACGTAACCGATTACATTATAAGGTTGCGACGATGATACTTCGCATAAGCTGAGTCACATTTCGAACGAGCGATACCGCGCAATCACTACAATTGATGCGTTGTCGGCAATATCAAAATTATTATTCAGGCTCTGTGAAAAAATGATGCGGACATGCCTTACAAACTGCTGGAATAAAGTTATTGGTTTTATTTTCTAGATATTGGTTCTATTTATTTTTATTCCGGCCAAGAATTATTTAACGAACATATCTCTCCTACTGCCATTCGTGCCTGATGTCCAAATTACGCCGAATCAAATCACTGCGAATTTGCACCGACGCAGCGGATCGCAATCCATCCGCAGGTGTGTTTTTCACATAATCCAGCAGCTGCGCGACACTCGAAGTGGCAACATGCATACGCGTATCCGAAGACGCGTAATAGATAAACACCTCATTTTTCTCGTTGACGATCCAGCCATTGGAGAAAACCACATTGGAAACATCCCCTACCCGCTCGATTCCGTGTGGCGCGATAAAATGTCCGCCTGGGCTGTGGGTTACTCGCCAAGGTTCTTGTAAGTCAGTCATAAACATATACAGCACATAGCGTAAACCGGCTGCGGTGTTGCGAACGCCGTGGGCGAGATGCAGCCAGCCTTCTGACGTTTTAATAGGTGCTGGCCCCTGTCCATTTTTTACTTCTTTGATGGTGTGGTATTGCTTGCCGTCGACGATGATTTCCGTTTTGATTTCCGCGCGGGAAATATCCTTTGTCAGCCCCCAGCCAATACCGCCGCCACTGCCGACCTCAATAAAGCCATCTTGCGGTCTGGTGTAAAGCGCATATTGGCCGTCGATAAATTCCGGATGCAAAACCACATTGCGCTGCTGGCCTGAATAGGTAATTAAATCCGGCAGCCGCTCCCAGGTCACCAAATCGCGGGTCCGCGCTATTCCGCATTGCGCTTCTGCGGCGGAGAGATCGTTCGGCCGGCTCATATCTTTTCGTTCCGTACAGAACAGTCCGTAAATGTAACCATCCTCATGCGCGGTCAAGCGCATGTCATAGATATTGATGTCCGGGCGATCGGTTTCCGGCATGGTCACCGGATAATCCCAAAAACGAAATTCATCCACGCCATTAGGACTTTCCGCGACGGCAAAAAATGATTTGCGATCATCACCTTCCACTCGCACTACCAGCAGATAACGGCCGTTTAAATACAAAGCGCCGGAATTAAAAGTGGCGTTGATGCCGAGGCGCTCCATCAAAAACGGATTGGTGCGTTCGTTTAGGTCGTAGCGCCAAAAAATCGGACTGTGCGCAGCCGTGAGCACAGGATTTTGCCAGCGCTGGTAAATGCCGTTGCTGTTGGGAACAGGCGTATTTTTTTGGGTGACCAAAGAGCGATGTTCTGTAAGAAGAGCCTGAAGACGGGTTTTGAATAGCGACATGCACAAGATTCCGAGATCAATTGTCCGCACAGGTAAGTCGGTACTTCTACAAGACTAGCACAGAAAAATCCCGGGTGTAATCGGTTACATTGGGTTGTTCTGGTAAGCCTATCGGGTTTCCGGTAAATTCCAGCAAAAAGTTACGCAGATCAATGAATTAACTATGTCCAACATTCGCGAAGTGGCACAAGCGGCGGGCGTCTCAGTCGCCACTGTTTCCAGAGCTCTGACCAACCCGGAAAAGGTGTCGGAAGAAAGCCTCAAGAAAGTTCATGACGCTATAAAGGTAGTTGGCTACAGGCCCAACCTTTTGGCGCGCAGCTTCAGAGCGGCTAAATCTTTTTCTGTGGTGGTGTTGGTGCCGGATATTACCAACCCATTTTTCTCCCAGGTTATTCAGGCGATTGAAGATCGCGCGCAGCAAAAAGGTTATGCGGTGCTTTTGGGAGATACCCGTGAGACATCCAAGCGCGAGCAGGAATACGTCAATCGCGTCGAAACCCGTTTGGCGGACGGCGTTATCCAGCTGCGACCACAATCCATGAGTTCGAGCACACAACCGATTCCATGGGTCAATGCTTGCGGTTGTGAGGGTACGCCGGGGCCGTCCGTCCGGATTGACAACGTCGGCGCGGCCAAGACCATGGTCGATTATTTGATTTCCTTGGGGCACAAACGCATCGGCGTTATTTCCGGCCTTAAAGACAATCCGCACAGCATTGATCGTCTGAAAGGCTATAAGGCCAGCCTTGCTGCCGCAGGTATCCCGTTTAATGAAGAATTAGTGGTGGAAGGCAATTTCACCATGTGGTCCGGCCAAAACGCCGCGAAACAATTTTTCAGCCTCGAGCAAATGCCCACTGCTATTTTCTGCATGAATGACGAGATGGCGATCGGCGCTATTCAGACATTAAAAGCAGAGGGTCTGAGTGTTCCCAAGGATGTATCCGTTACCGGATTCGACGACATCAATTATGCGAAATATTGGGATCCCGCATTGACCACCATGGCTCAACCCGCGGAGGAAATCGGCAAGCGAGCCATGGATTTGTTGTTGCGAATTATCGAGGGCGAAGAACTCTCGAACGTGGAAGCCGTGCTGCCATCGGAAATTATGATTCGCCAGAGCGCTTGTCCGCCGAAAATGTGACAGGCGCTTTTTATTCTGCTCGCTCGCAAGTGGCGTCTAACTTGCTTGGAATAATCAACAAAAACAACCAAAGCGAGGCACGATATGACGCACAGCGAAACCTTGTTCGCCGGAGAGAAAATCAGTATTGAAAATACCCAGTCGTCAGCGCTTGCCATCAGCGTCGAAAGTGTCAATGGCTGCCAAGTAGCGCTTGACCTGTTACCTGGGCAAAGCTTGAGTTTCTCCCCTGGTGAGGTCGACGCCAAGCTTATTTTGCGCAACGGGGATCCAGCCGGTTTGTTGTTGATAAGACCTGAAACCGCGACTTAATAAAAACTATGGTGGACGCTGGCATTGAAACGGCGTCCCTGCCTACCCCGGCGCTATTCCTGTAGCAGCGTTAATTCAGAGTAACGGTTCCTTTCATAAGGGTGATATGGCCCGGGAATGAGCAGAAAAATGTATATTTTTCATCAGCGTTCAATTTGTTGACCTTAAATGTCGTCGAAGTCTTTTCACCACCGCCAATGATTTTGGTGAAAGCAATCACGCGTTCATCGCCTGGTTTTAAATAATTGTTGTCCAGTCCGGCAGCTATGGCGTCGCTGGCCACTGCGGCAGCATCAGCTTCTTTAGTGATGACTACGTTATGCCCCATCACATTTTTGGCGAGTTTTCCTGAATGCGTCAGGTTGATCGTAAAGTCCTCGCAGGATTTGTCGACGACGATTTTATCTTTGTCGAATCTCATAGCGTCAGTGCTGTCAATGGTGACACTGCAGGTATCAGCTGCAGCGTTCATTGCCAGGCCAAAAGAAATAAAAGGTAGCGCGAGATATTTCAGTTTCATGGGGTGTCTCCGTATTAAGGTGCTCCGTAGACAATAAAAATCGCACGGCGTTTCCATTGCAGACAATGTTGGCTTCTCTGCGCGCCCTCCCCTGCATTTGACCAAATAACTTGCTCCAGGCGGCGTTTGTGTCAGCACAACGATGCGAAACTAAGTATGAAGAACCTGTACTACAATTTTACAGGCATTGTTTTTAAGGTGTTCCTGTTGCCATGCATTTTTAAGGTGTTCCTGTTGCCATGCATTTTTAAGGTGTTCCTGGGATCTTTTTGGCCGGCATTTGCCCCGCGTGCTTTTCGCATCCTTGGATTTATCTGTAGGATTGCTCCTATGCAATTGCTGCGTTCAATATATATGTTTGGAACCTTTTTGAGGATTAGCCAATGAACGAAATGAATAATAAAAGCCTGCCCGATTGGGATCCTCATTCCGACACAGTCACCACTGACCAACTTGCCGCGTATGACGAGATGCGGAATCGTTGCCCGGTCGCTTTCAGCGAACGGCACCAATGGTCTCTGTTTCGACACGACGAAATCATGCGTGTGCTGCACGACCACGACACTTTTAGCAATGTCGTGTCACAACATCTCTCCGTACCAAATGGGATGGACCCGCCGCAACATACCGCCTACCGCAAACTCATCGAGTCGTTTTTTTCTTTTGATGCAATGACGGCGTTCGAACCTGTGTGCAGGAGTCTTGCCTCCACCCTTGTCAAAAGCCTCCCGCGAAACCATTCTGTAGAAGTCGTCAGTACCTTTGCGCAGACCTTTGCTTTGCAGGTGCAGTGTGCATTTCTAGGCTGGCCGTTTTCGATGCAGGAGCTTTTGCGCCAATGGTCTCGCAAGAACCATGAGGCGATCCTCAAACAGGAACGCGACAAGTTGTCTGATATAGCTGCTGAATTTTCGACATACATCAGAGAGCTTCTGCAGGCGCGGCGCGATTCGGGCGAGCAGGCTCCGCGAGATGTCACTACCGCACTGTTGCATAGCGAGATTGATGGCAGACCGCTCACTGACGAAGAAATCGTCAGTATCCTTCGAAATTGGACGGCAGGTGAAATTGGCACCATTGCTGGCGCGGTGAGTATTTTGCTTCAGTTTTTGGCTGAGCACCCTGAGTTGCAACAGGAACTGCGAAAACAACCGGAGAAGCTACCAGAGGCTATTGATGAAACACTCCGGATATATGGACCGTTGATATCTAATCGCCGTCGCGCGACTCGTTCTGTCACCGTCGGTGGGCGCGCCATTAACGCAGGAGAAAAGCTTTCCCTCTTCTGGGTTTCCGCTAATCGTGATGAGCAAGTGTTTGAGGACGCGGAACTGTTCCGCTGGGGGCGAGACCAGAATAAAAACCTTTTGTACGGGGCGGGTATACATGTGTGCCCAGGCGCGCCATTGGCGCGACTTGAACTTCGCGTCCTCATGGAGGAAGTATTAGCGGGTACAAAAGACATAACGCTCATCGGTGCAGCACCAACGCGAGCAGTCTTTCCCGCCGGCGGCTTCAGTCAACTCCATATTCAGTTCCAATAATCGATGCTACCTGGATCCGCTCCCATGAACGAAATTAAAGCCCCGCGCCATAATCCGATATCTGCACTGCTGGCTCATCCTTTTCGCCCCTTTTTTCTAATCACGGGAATTTATGCCGTCGCGGTGATGGTAGGTTGGATTGCGTTTTTATTTGGGGGGATGCCCATACCTGTGGGCTGGGCACCCGTGCAATGGCACAGTCACGAGATGCTTTACGGTTTTGTTACGGCTGCGACTGCGGGGTTTGTGTTGACCGCCATGACCAACTGGACGGGCGCCCAGCCTTTACAAGGTCACAAGCTGCTCGCCCTGTTGCTTTTATGGCTCGTTGGTCGACTGGCCATGTGGTTCGGTGGCTGGCTGCCCGATTTGCTTGTGGCAGTGCTGGACCTGGCGTTTTTACCGGTGTTGGGAATTTATGTGGCACGGGTGCTAATCGCCCACAATAACCGTCGCAACTTTATTCTGGTGGCCGTGCTGGCGCTGCTTTTTGCCGGAAACCTGATGATGCAGATCGGATTGATAACTCAAAAAATCGGGCTTTTATATTTAGGCCAGCAACATGGCATTAACGTCATTACGCTTTTGATGGTGATTATTGCGGGCCGAATTATCCCCGCGTTTTCCAGAAATTGGTTGCGATTACATGGCGATAATCCAGAAGCGGTGAAGACATTCCGTAGCCTGGAGATTTTTTCAATCGGAAGTGTGGTATTGCTTTTGGTGGCGGATTGGTTTCCTCTGCCGATCCAAGTAAAAGGCGTGCTCGCACTTCTCGCCGCTGCGGCCAATGGTTTGCGCTTGGTCGGTTGGGTAGGCTGGAAAACAACGCGTGAACCTTTGCTTTGGATATTGCACTTGGCTTATTTATGGGTGGCCGTCGCATTATTGTTGCGCGGTATAGCCGCCTTCGCACCTGTCATTAGTGCTAGCGTCTGGCAACATGCCATGAGTGTGGGCGGTATGGCGACGCTTATTCTTGGTGTCATGACCCGGGTCACTATGGGCCATACAGGGCGCCCCTTGAAGTTACTGCGATTCGCTTTACTTGCTTATATTGCAATTATTCTTGCAACTGTATTGCGCTTGCTGGCGGCTACTGGGGCATTGGATTTCAGGTTGGGCGTGAGCTTGTCTGCGCTCGCTTGGATCGTCGCATTTGGTCTTTTTGTAGTTCTCTACGGTCCTGCATTGATGAGCCCGCGCGCGGATGGCAAACCGGGTTGAGCTTTTTTTCTGCGCGTGGTGCGCGAACGTCAGACTGATGCCAGCACCACCACTTTACTGCTCCAGCAGCCGCTTCATCCATTCCAATAAAACCTTGGGCAATAATTCGGGCTTGGGCAACAGCGCGTAGGCATGTTTACCGAAAATGGCAGGGAGATAATTAGCGGCTTGCCGATCAATGGTGAGGCAAAAAGTGGAAATCCCTTGCAGTTTTGCTTCAATCACTGCTTGGCGAGTGTCTTCCACGCCATAGCGGCCTTCGTACAGATCATTGTCGTGGGGCTTTCCGTCGGAAAGTAACAGCAATAATTTGTGTGCGGCAGCGGTTGCCATCAGTTGTGCGGTGGCGTGCCGCATAGCCGCTCCGACGCGGGTGTAATTTTCCGGTTCGAGCGAGCTGATTTTTAAGGCCACGTCATTGTTGAAGCGTTCATCGAACGCTTTGATCTGTTGAACTTTCACTGCACGCGGACCGTCACCGGAAAATGCGACGACAGAATAAGGCTCACCCATACTTTCCAACGCGATGCAAACCAGCAGCAACGCCTCCCGTTCTACGTCGATCACACGCCGGTTAGCGGAGATCCAGCCATCGGTTGAACCGCTGATGTCGATCAACAGCGTAATGGCCACATTCCGCTCAGTGGCGCGTCGAGTTTGGTAAAGCGCCTCATTGAAGCTGCTGCCCGCGCGAAAATCCGCTCTGCTTTCGATGTAGGCATCGAGGTCAATTTCATCGCCATCCACCTGTTTGCGAAATAAAATGCGGCGCGCACGCAGCATTTCAAATTGCCGTCGGATGCTGTCAATCAGGTTACGATGAGCTTCGAGGGTTTGCTCTACCCATTTTTGTGATCCTTTGCCGACCGGTATGCGCAGAACCCGAGCACCGGGATTGCGATAGCTTTTAATGCGATAGTCCCATTCCGGGTAATCCCAGCCCTCCTCCGCCGATGGATTCTGGCTTTCTGCCCTGCGAGCCTGCGATTCCGGAGAATCATCAGACAACAAAACTTCCTTGGGCTGGGATGCGGTAGCAACCAAACGCGCTTGTGCGAGCTCGGAAACCAGGTCGCCAAATTCCGTTGCTTCGATGTCCTCATCGCGATCAACCGGTCGTTGCATACCCAGCGGATCTTCCGCATGCGGATGCGATTCGTCGCCTTGCACCATCCAGGCCGATGACGTCTCCTGTTTATCTTCTCCCTCAGTCGCGTTACGTACCTCGGGGCGGCGCGACAAATGTGTACTGCGCGGAGGTTTATCGTAAGAATCCCCCCCTGCGATTTCTTCCCCGGATGATTGGGTAGTGGGCGCGCGCAATTCGCCGATCCACAGGTCTTTCAAAAGGGGTTCACTGCTCCAAACGCGCAGAGAAAATTTGCCATTGTCCCCGGCCATATCGGCGAATAATTTTTCCGACCGGACAAAGGATTCGTAAGCCGTTGCAGATTTCGGCAGTTTGTTAGAGCCACTGAGCAGTTCACGATAAAGAATTTCCACCCGTTTTCTTTCGGATGAAAAGGCAGAAAGCGGTGGTCGCAGCTGGAGCGCCATTGCGCGGAAATTTGTGCACGACCGCTGCAGTCCAGGCAGCATTTCAAGAAGATCCTGATTTGCGGCGTGTGCTTCCAGTAATAAAAAAAGATCGCGCCACAAGGGGTTTTTTATTCGAGGTATAAATTCAGCGCTGCCCCGCCGCGCGCGTATGGCTTGCTGCAGCGCCATGACACGGTAAATTTCCAGAGCAAGCGATGGATCCTCAATGTCGATATCAGCCGGCAACCAGATCGAATTGTTATCGGTTGCGGGGACCGGTTTGCTGGAATATGGGGATTGACTGTGGCGCAATGCGGTTGCGAGCAACGTCGGGCGTGCTGGAGCCTGCGCAACCCGGAATGAATACGATCTGTTAAAAACGGATGTCACCAGAAAATCAAGCCGCGGGGCCGCGGTCATCAAACTGACCGTACGAGAGGCTGCAGTACTGGGGTGATATTTTCGCCAGAGGTTCTGCGCAAATACGGTAGCGTGACGCGCTACATCGGTTAATACATCCTCTGCTTCTGCCATGCGAGTGACTTATATGAGCAACGATTAAAATTCAGCTATGGGAAAGTCGCATCGACCAAATCTTTCATTGCGCCCGCCAGCGATTCATCATCAGATAAAGGCGCAACGATTGCTGCGCAACATGCTGTGCGTATATCGATGCCGCTGCGAAACAGCGATGCAGCGGCAACAAGCAATCGTGTACTGGGAATTTCCGCCAGTCCGTGATCGCGCAGTGAGCGAAGCCGTTGCGCGAGTGAAACCAGGGCATGTGCCGTGGCATGGTCGACTCCGCTTTCCTGAGCGACGATGTGAGCTTCGGTCTCGGCGCTTGGGAAATCAAACTCGAGCGCCACAAAACGTTGTCTGGTGCTCGGTTTTAAATCCTTCAGCATGCGTTGATAGCCTGGATTATAGGAGATGACTAATTGAAAGCCGGGTGCGGCTACAAGCTTTTCACCGGTTTTATCGATGGGCAACAGGCGCCGGTGATCCGTCAGCGAGTGCAAAACAACAATAGTGTCCTGGCGCGCTTCCACAACTTCGTCCAAATAGCATATCGCTCCTTCGCGCACGGCGCGGGTCAGAGGACCGTCTTGCCAAACCGTATTGTCATGGCGAATAAGATACCGGCCGATCAGGTCGCTTGCTGCCAAATCATCGTGGCAAGCAACCGTAATCAACGGGCGCTTTAGTCGCCACGCCATATATTCGATAAAACGGGTCTTCCCACAGCCGGTCGGACCCTTAAGCATCACCGCCAAGTTTTGGTGATGGCATTTTTCGAAGATGGCCACTTCATCGCCTGTTGCAAAATAAAACGGTTCGTGTGGCTCTGTGCCCACCGTCGAAAATACTTCCGGCTGTGTCATAAAGATGCTCTTGCTGCCGCAGGTGTTTCCTCCTGGTTATCGACAAGAAACGCAGGTGCGTGACGGAAGAAGTCGTAAATAAACAGCGCAACACCTATGGTGAACAGAGAGGCAGTGGCAATTAACATCAAGAAATGCACCTGAATTTTGAGCTGCGCGTCCAGATATCCCATTCCCATGATCCGTTCGAGGTACACCTGTCCAATGCCAGCGGTCGCAAATGAAAGTGTCATGCCGAACATGCCCGCAATTTGCAACCAGAATGCCCAATAACCGAGGCTGCTGCCCTCTTCCGATCTTCCGCGCGTAAGCGATGGCAGTGCGTAGGTGATCATCGCCAAAACAATCATGGCATAGGCACCATAAAATGCAGCATGACCATGCATGGCGGTGATTAATGTGCCGTGCGTCCATTTATTCACACTCGGCCATGTGTGTGCTAGGCCCAACAGGCCGGCCCCGAACAATGAAAATAAAGCGCTGCCGATTGTCCAGTGCAAGGCGAGCTTATTAGGGTGTGACATTCCCGCACGGCGAATAGCGCTATACGCATACATGGCCATGCCCACCAGCGCGGCAGGTTCCAGAGCACTGAAAAGTCCGCCGATCGGTAACCAATAGGTGGGAACGCCTACCCAATAATAGTGATGCGCTGTGCCTAAAATGCCTGCGATAAAAACCAACCCCACAATGACGTACAACCATTTTTCCATCACTTCCCTGTCAGCACCGGAGAGTCGGATAAGCAGGTAGGCAAGGAAGGCGCCCATTATCATCATCCACACGCCCTCCACCCAAAGATGAATGGTCCACCAGCGATAAAATATCGAAACCGTGTAATTTTCGTAATGCAGTAAAGCCGGGAAAAACAGCAGCGCCGAGGTTACCAGACCGATCATCAACACCCCTTCGGTGGTGGTAAAGCGACCTGCTTTTTTTATCGTCATGCCAATGTTGTAAAGGAAGATCAGCATGCAAATCACAATGACTATTTTGTGAGGCAGGGGTTGCTCCAGAAGCTTATTCCCCGTTCCAAAGCGAAAGAGATAGCCAATGATCGCGCTTACGCCCATCAATACCCACAGGACCAACTGAATATAGGCGAGCTTTACACTATGGAGTTCTGTTCGCGATTCATCGGGAACCATCCAGTAAGTGGCCCCCATGAAGCCGGTCAAAACCCAAACGATCAGCAAATTGGTGTGAATTACTTTTGTTACGTCAAAAGGCAAAATATAAAGCAACGGGTCTGGCCCCAAATATTTCGACGCGGATAAAAGGCCGAAGACCAGTTGTAATCCAAATAACACCATTGCGACTGCGAAATACCAATATGCGACTGACTGCGATTTATAACGCATGATCACTCTCCGTCTGGTTGTACCGAAGTGGCAGTCGCCCGTTCGGCCTTATTATTTATCCGAGTTAAGCGAATCGTTATTTGAGCGAGCCTAGATAAGCCACCAAGTGGTTAAGTTGTTCCTCGGTTAAACTCTTGTCGTAGCCGGTGGGCATAAACGACGTGCCATTCGCCGAGTACATTTGTCCCGGCACCAGGTGTGCGCTTGGGTTCACAATAGATTCCCGAATATACCCTTCCGCATCTTTAGCACTGCCGGTATAACTATCGGATGCGATAGTTTCTGCCGCTCGAGTAGCGAGCCCCGCTAGCGTGGGGCCAGCCATGTCAGCACCAGGAGCTGTTGAATGGCATGCATGACAGGCGGGAACGGCGGTGCGAAAAACATTTTCGCCTTGCGCTCTTGGATCATCCTCTGCTGTCACCGGCCGCGCCGCAGACGGAGTGGATTCGTGACCGCCTATGGAGTCTGCGCCTGGAACAAAACTTCCAGTGACGAGAATCGGTCGTGGTGGCCAACCTTGGTTGTCGATTTTGCTGACCCAATCCAAAAACGCGATCAAATCGGTAATTTCTTGATCGCTCAAATTCTGCTTTGGCATTAATCGTCGATGCTTTGTCTCATCGTAAAATTGCGCGGGATCACGCATATAGGCTTGAAGGTAAGCTTCACCTCGATGCTGCGTAATTTTGGTTAAGTCTGGCGCGTAATAGGCGCCCTCACCCATTAGTGTGTGGCAGTTTATGCAGTTATATTTATGCCATACATCTTTGCCGTGGGTAACAGCGGGGGTAATTTCACTGGCGTTGGTGAGTTTGCCAAATTGCCGATGGCTATCCAAGGTAAGCGCAAGGAAAACCAAAACAGAGATTGCCGTTGCACCTATAGCAAAATTGCGAGCTTGTCGATTATTCATAAGGGATTCGTCCTATACGCCGATGCCGTTCC
>Ga0182793_1002095_pt1 | contig 11726 bp, 11 predicted proteins | sample Passage237A_FD_130498 | JGI IMG/M metagenome (GOLD analysis project Ga0182793, IMG submission 130498) | Cellulose adapted compost microbial communities from Newby Island Compost Facility, Milpitas, CA, USA - Passage2 37A (version 2) (version 2) ...
TGGAAGTGCGCCAGTGCTGCGGGGCTGTTGGCGAAGCCGCGGAACAGGTTGATGGGGCGGTCCAGCAGGGACCGGTATTCCGGCGCGAGGTCTTCGGGGTTCTGGTAGGGGACGAGTGCCATGTGAGGTCTCCTGCGTGGGTGGTGTGTGTGGTGGGGGGGAACCCGACTCGGTGGGCCGAGTATGACACTCGGCCCACCGAGGGTGCTGAAACGATCAGCGGGTTTAGCCGGCGGCGTCAGCCTTGGCGATCGCAGCCTTCGAGGCCTCGGTCACCATCGCGATCCAGTCGAGCAGTTCCTGGTCCTTCATCGGAGTAGCCAGGAAGCCCTTCTCGGCGCACCAGTCAGCCCACTCCTTCGAGGAAGCAACCTTGTACGCGGCGTCGACCAGGCGGTTCTTCACAGCCTCGGGCAGGCCCTTGGCGGCGATAGTCACGTAGTCAGACGAGAACGGGATGTCGTAGCCGAGTTCCTCGAACGACGGGGCACCGCCGAGGATCTTGTTGTACTCCGGGGTACCGGTGTGCGCCAGGGCACGGATGTCACCCGAGGCGAACAGACCCAGCTGGGCCGGCACGGTCGGGATCACGGCGTCGATCTGGCCACCGATTGCGGCGAGCACAGCCTCACCAGCTCCGCCCTGGAACGGCACCAGGTTCAGGTCGATACCGGCCTGCTCCTCGAGTGCGTAGATGGCGAAGCTGTTGTTCGTCAGACGACCGGTGGTGCCGACCGAGATCTCACCCGGACGCTCCTTGGCGGCCGCGATGAACTCCTCGATGGTCTGGAACGGCGAGTCCTTGCCCACGAAGATGGCGTTCGGGGCCTGGATCATCTTCCCGACCGGGGTGTAGTCGTCCGGACCCTTGAACGGCAGGGCCGGGTTGACCAGCGGCTGCACGATGATGCCGGTGGCCGAGCTCACGCCCAGGCTGTGGCCGTCCGGCTCAGCGGTCAGCACTGCAGTAACACCGATGGTCTCGTCCCCGCCCGGGATGTTCTCCACGGTCTCGGTGGTGCCAAGTTCAATGGCGAGCAGGCGAGCGAACTCGCGACCGGCCGGGTCAGTCGAGCCACCCGGGTTGTAAGGAATGACATAGTTGATCGGACCAGTCGGGAACTCAACTTCCTCGACCGGTGCCGCACAGCCCTGCAGCGCGAGCGTCGTCGCGGCAACAGCGGCGAGGACCGAGAAGCCCTTCAGGCTCTTCTTGATCTGCACACTTACCTCCTTGTGAAGTGCATCCGTTGTGATTGCAGAACCGGCGGCGTTCCATCCTTGGAACAGCTAGTTCTTATGTACTGGACAGTCAGTCCGGTATATGGACAACATACGCCCCTCGTGGCGGGATATCAATTCGCATTACGTGAAACTTTATGTGCACCCAATGAGAATTTGGTCAGGGTTCATATGGCATAAGGCCTCGTCGACCGCTGGTTGGCCGCATTCGTAGCTCTAGCCTGACCGCATTCACGATTCGACCCCGATCAGCTTGTGGCTTGTGTCGACATAAATGAATGAAGTGCGGCAAGAGGTTCCCACTACATCAGCAATACTGGTCATGTCGCGGGCAGGAATGTCGACACATTGCGAGGCTGGGGCAAGACTTGGCAGGCATTTCCTATTGGACATGTCGTCCACCTGTTGAGAACTTGACGTAGGCTGGTCGAGTCGAAGGGACAGGGCATGAAGACGTGGTTCATCACCGGTGCGGCACAGGGATTTGGTCGCGAATGGGCAGAAGCTGCACTGGATCGTGGCGACCAGGTCGTCGTGACGAGTCGCTCGGTGGAGCGACTGCAGTCACTGGCAGCGCACTATGGCGACCGCGTCCTCGCACTGCCGCTGGATGTCACGGATCGTGCAGCAGCCATCGCCAGCATGCAGCAGGCCGTTGATCACTTTGGCCGCGTCGACGTCCTCATTAACAACGCGGGCTACGGCCTATTCGGCGCGCTCGAGGAAGTGACCGAGGAGCAGTTCCGCGAGCAGATCGAAGTGAACCTCTACGGCGTGGCCTGGCTGACTCAGGCAGCAATCCCCCATATGCGTGCGAAGGGCGGTGGCCACATCATCCAAGTCTCCTCTGTCGCCGGGGTCAGCGCCTTCGCGAACCTCGGCGTCTACCACGCCTCCAAGTGGGCGGTCGAAGGCATGACCCAGGCGGTAGCGATGGAAGTTGCTCCCTTCGGCATCAAGATGACCCTGATCGAGCCGGCCCGCTTTGGCACTGCCTGGGCTGGTGACTCGGCCGTCATCGCCGAACCGAACCCGCTGTACGACTGGGCACGCGCCGCCCGAAAGGAGCGCGACGCTGGCCGGCCGGTCGGGGACCCGACGGCCACCCGCGCTGCGATCCTCGCCATCGTCGACGCGGAGGAACCGCCACTGCGTATCCTGTTCGGACGCGGGGCCGTGGGGCGCATCGCCAAGGAATATCAGGATCGCGTCGCGCTCTGGGAAAAGTGGCAAGCAGTGGGCGAGGCTGCTGCTGGCGACGGGCTGCCGAATCCCGCCGCCAGCTAACCAGCGCCGCACGTCCTACCCGGCATACCTTGCTCGGCGGCACGACTCGTGCCGGTGCGGTGATGTCAGCGGAGCCTGGCAGACTCGTGGCATGGAACCGCTGCTGCTTGCCTGCCTTATCACCGGCGCCGCCACCGCAGTACTCACCGCACTGATCACGTGGCTGCTCGCGCGTCGCCGTACAGACCTCACCGTGGCCGACGCAACCGCCCAACTGCAGGATCTGCGGGTGGACCTGGCGCGGGCCGAAGCCGAAGCATCCAGCCTCCAGGCGCAGCTGACCCTGCAGCAGGAACAACGCCGCGCTGACGCTGAACGTCAGCGTGAGGAAGCGCAGGTCCTGCGGGCGCTCGCCCCGGTGCAGGAAACGTTGCAGGCCATGCAGGCAAAGGTCTCTGAACTCGAACAGCAACGCAGCCAGCAGTACGGCGCTATCGCGGAACAGCTCCAGGCAACCCGTCTGGCGGGCGAACAGGTCCGCATGACCGCCGATACCCTCGCTGCTGCTCTGCGCAACAACAGCACCCGCGGTGCCTGGGGCGAAGCGCAACTGCGCAACATCGTCGAAGCTGCCGGCCTGACGCACCGTGTCGACTTTGACTTGCAGTCCAACATCGCCACCGAGCGCGGCACCGGCCGCCCCGACATGACCGTACACATCCCCGGCGGTAAGTCGATCGCCGTCGACGCCAAGGTCCCTTTCGATGCCTACCTGGAAGCATCCGCGATCACCGCCGGGGCTGATGCAGCCGAACAGGCCCGGCGAACCCACCTGCTGGCCAAGCACGTGAAGGCGGTTCGCGGCCACATCGACGCCCTCGCCCAGCGCAGTTATTGGCATGGCCTCGACGCCAGCCCCGAATTCGTGATCGCCTTCATCCCCAGCGAATCGCTGTTGTCCGCGGCGCTTGAGGCAGACCCGTCGCTGCTGGAATACGCATTCCGCAAAGGGGTGGCGCTGTCTAGCCCGGTCAGTTTCTTTACGGTGCTCAAGGCGGTGGCCTACACCTGGCAACAGGACCTGCTCACCGACGATGCAAAGCGACTGTTCGATCTCAGCCGACTGCTCTATCAGCGTCTCGCCACGCTCGGCGAACACGCGGACGGCTTGCGTCGATCCATCGAGCGCACCGTGGAACAGTACAACCGCTTCGCCTCGTCCCTGGAGACGCGGGTGCTGGTCACCGCCCGGCAACTCAACCAGCTCGACGAAAGCAAGGTACTCGGCGAAATGCCGCCGATCACCACCGCACCACGCGGCCTCACCGCCGCGGAACTCATCGAACCGGATACTGACTAGCCAGCGCGTGCTGGGACCGAACCTGGGTCCGGTTGCCCAGCAACTCGGGTCGTTCCTGCTCTCGCATTCCCGCTCGGCAGGTCGGATCGGTAGACTGCCTGCGCGGCTATTTCTGGCCGACCCAAGATTCCCATTTGCAGTTTCCAAGGAGCGCCATGCCTATCGCGACCCCAGAGCAGTACGCAGAAATGCTCGACAAGGCTAAGGCAGGCGGCTACGCCTTCCCCGCCATCAACGTCACCTCGTCCCAGACCGTGAACGCCGCCCTGCAGGGACTGGCCGAGGCGGGCTCGGACGGCATCCTGCAGGTCACCACCGGTGGCGCTGACTACTGGGCCGGCCACAGCGTCAAGGCTCGTGCGAACGGCGCCCTCGCCTTCGCAGCATTCGCTCGCGAGGCGGCCAAGAGCTACGGCGTCACCGTCGCGTTGCACACCGACCACTGCCCGAAGGAGGCACTGGACAACTTCCTGCTGCCGCTGATCTCGGCCAGTGAAGAGGTCGTCAAGAATGGCGGCGAGCCGATCTTCCAGTCGCACATGTGGGACGGCTCGGCGATTCCGCTGAACGAGAACCTCGAGATCGCCAAGCAGATCATCGCCCGCACCAAGAGCATCAACGCCATCCTCGAGGTCGAGATCGGGGCCGTCGGTGGCGAAGAGGACGGCGTCTCGCACGAGATCAACGAGCACCTGTACTCGACCGTGCAGGATGCCATCGACACCGTCGAGGCGCTGGGCCTCGGTGAGCAGGGCCGCTATCTCACCGCACTGACCTTCGGCAATGTGCACGGCGTCTACAAGCCGGGCAACGTCACCCTGAAGCCGGAACTGCTCAAGGAAATCCAGGCCGAGATTGCCGCCAAGTACGGCACTGCTCCGAAGCCCTTCGACCTGGTCTTCCACGGCGGCTCGGGCTCCAGCGACGAGGAGATCGCCGCAGCAGTGGAGTACGGCGTGGTGAAGATGAACATCGACACCGACACCCAGTACGCCTTTACCCGTTCGGTGGCGGACTCGATGTTCCGCAACTACGACGGCGTGCTGAAGGTGGACGGCGAGGTGGGCAACAAGAAGGCCTACGACCCGCGCGCCTGGGGCAAGCTGGCCGAGACCTCGATGGCCGCACGCGTCGCCGAGGCTGCCCGTCAGCTGGGCTCGGCGGGCAAGTCGATCAGCGCGTAGTCACCTCCGTTTCCGCGAAGGTCCCGCCCAGGTGTTGGGCGGGACCTTCGTTCTTGCGGGGCTGACAAACGCCGTAGCATCCCTGTACCAGACCGTATCGCTCGGCTAGACTCGCCGTGCTACGACCCCGGAGGGGGGTCGCACTCAACCCAAGGAGATCGATCCATGGCTTCGACCGAGACCGCACCCGGCGGCGCAGCGACCCCGACGACGTCTGGCGCGCTGGCCGCCTTCCCTTTGACGATCCGCGAATGGGTTCTCGCCGGAATCGGAGTCCTCCTGCTGGTCGTCACGTTCCTTCCGATTGGCCCCGGCTACATGAGCGGCTACTTCACGGTCTGGAGCGTCTCGGCGCTGTACGGCCTGCTGCTGGGTGTCCTGCCACTGGCTACGGCCGGTTTGGTCGCGGCTCGTCGCTTCGTCCCGACGGTACCGTGGCGCGTCGGTTCGCTGACGGTAGACCAGTTCGCTTCCGTGGTGGGCGTGATCACCCTCTTCCAGTACGTGACCCTGCTCAACACTGGCGGACTCGGCATCATCTTGGGCCTCATCCTCACGCTGGCCTGGGTGTTCTTCGCCTCGTTCGCGCACCTCGTGCCGCCCTTCAGCACCGAGTTCGCTGAGCGCCCGGTCGGCCAGCCCATCAGTCTGCTCGGTCGTGCCCAGATTCTGCCGTTGCCGGCGCCGGTCCGCCCCGTGGTTGTCGCCGCCGCACCGCCGGTTCCCGGCGCCCCGCAGCCCTTCTGGGCGCTCTCGCCGGAGGACCGCCCGGTTGTGGACGCAGCTGGCGCCACCCTATTCACTGTCGGCCCGGCCGCCTGGGCTCTGGTGGTCGAAGACCGTGGCACCGAGTACGTGATCCGTCACGACAACGGCACGACCGGCGTGCTCAAGGACCTCACCGGCGTAACTCGCGCCTAGTCCTCCGCTCGTCTCGCCTCAGCGGCGCTGCTCCGGCAGCGCCGCTGCGTCGTTTCCGGCCAATGACGGCACTGCACCGGGCAACTGCAGAATGCGGTGGAATGCCATCGGGATCTGCTCGGCCGAGCGTGCGGTCACGAGCAGGCCGGCGACTCGTTCCCGCTCCGACTGCAGCAGCGCGTCAAGGGCGGGCCACACCGCCGTCTGCACCATGGCGTCCAGTGAGTCCAGCACCAGCAACTGCGGCTGGGACAGCGCGGCCGCGGCACACTCCACTAGGTAGCGCTGTGGGACCGTGAGGCGGTCGAGGCGCTCCGCGGCGATCTCGCTAAGCCGCGCCACATCCATCACCTGCTGCACGCGCGATCGCCGCGCGCCCACCGATGCAGCAACGCTCCGGAGGTATCGGCGCACCGCCTGGCTCGGTGCATGCGTCGGCATGAACACCGCCACAGCGGAACGATGGGCGCGAGGCAACACTCGGTACGGCAGGCCCGCGACCGTAGCCACCCCGGAATCCGCCGGCACCATGCCCATCAGGATGGAGAGCAACAGGGTCTTGCCGGAACGGGCCGGACCGACGATCGCGGTGCGCTGGTACATCGCCGCGACCAGATTCACGCCCGAGAGCACCGGCACACCAGCGATCGACTTACTGATGCCGTGCATCTCAATGAACGAGGCAGACCGCGCTTCCGAATCGCTCATCGCCACCCCCTGGATTTCACCCCGCCCCCGATCATGAGGCTAGCGAGAACTGCTCCGCAGCGCAGCATCCAGCGCGGAAAATGCGTCAAAGCTGGCACCGAGTGCGATGCCAGTGCTTGCCCAGGGTCCTAACTGGTCACGTCGGCACGCCAGCGCAGGCGTTCGCCGACCACGAGGAGGACGGCAGCGTACGCCACGAGCAGCAGCAGGGCGATCCCCGGCGACACCACCATCGAGGCGATTCCGGTGACCCCGGGACCAACGCTGCCCATGCCACTGAGCAGGCCGGTGCCCACCACCGCGTCAGCCAACGAGCCCGGCAGATAGGCACCGATCATCGCCGTTTCCTCACTGGCCCATGCCAGCGTTCGCAGCAGCGGCTCAACGAACTGGGTGAATGCCAGCGCGATGACGATCGCTGCCGCCTGGTTGCGCACCAGCACGCCGAGGGCCAAACCAATCACGGCCCAGATCGGCATCACGACCAGCGTGGCCAGCACAATGCGCCACGTGGACCATTCCCCCAGCATCGGGTCAGCGCCGGCTCCGGCAAAGACTACGGCGCCCACCACCACTGCCGTGGCGACACCCAGCGCACCGACCACCACGCCGACCCCAATGACCACGATGGTCTTCGCCGCCAGCACGATGCCCCGGCGGGGCTGCACGGCAAAGGTCGTGGGCAGCGTCCCATGCCGGTATTCGCTGGTAACCAGCAGTGCACCGAGCAGCAGTGGCACCACGTAGCCGACCGCCGTCGCCATACTGTAAACCAGGCCGGTGACGGTCTGACCGGGAATGAGCCCCGCGTCGCCCAGCAAGAAGGACAGGCTGGGCATCGTGAAGATCGCCGCGGTCATTGCCGCGAACACCGCGACCGAGAGCACCAGGATGGCAGGCACCGCCCACCACATCCGGCCGAGTCGGAACTTCATCGATTCCGCGCGCACCTGCGCCAGCAATGCGCTCATGCCTGCACCCCCTGCGCATCCATCAGCTTGAGGAAGGCTTCCTCAACCCCAGACTGCTCGCTGCTCAGGTGGCGCAGCGCCACCTTGGCCTCCAGCGCCGCGGCTCCGACCGCCTCAGCGTCCATGCCGCGCACGCAGAGGGCCTCTCCATCTCGCTCCACCGCAGCACCCGCAACCTTCCGCAGCGCCTGCTCGAGTCGGTCCAGGTCACTCGCCTCGACCCGCACCATCGCAGCGCCGCGCAATTGGCCAAGCGGGCCCGAGTACGCCACGCGCCCGAGTCGCAGGACCGCGACATCGTCCACGGTGTGTTCCACCTCGCTCAGCACATGGGAGGAGAGGACCACGGTCTTGCCGATCGAGGCCTGGTACCGCAGGAGCTGGCGAATCCAGAGGATGCCCGCCGGGTCCAAGCCGTTGATCGGCTCGTCCAGGATCAGCACTTCGGGGTCTCCCAGAAGGGCGGTGGCCAGGGCCAAACGCTGCCGCATACCCAAGGAATAGCCACCGATGGCACGATCCGCAGCGTCGCTGAGGCCGACTAGGTCGATCACTTCCTGCACGCGCTGCAGCGGCAGTTGCGCCGCGGTCGCTGCGATACGCAAATGATTGCGCGCCGACGCAGCCGCGTGGAAGCGGGGTTCGAGCACGGCGCCGACGGTCCGCGTCGGCGAGGCCAGATCTCGGTACGAGGTGCCACCCACCAGTGCCGTACCGGCATCGGCCTTGGTCAGCCCCAGCAGAATGCGAAGCGTCGTGGTCTTGCCGGACCCGTTCGGGCCCAGCAGGCCGGTGACGCGGCCAGGCTGCGCCGTGAAGGACACATCGGCGAGCGCGGTGGCCGCTCCAAACCGTTTCTGCAAGCCGTGCACAGCAACGTCGCTGGCCATGGCACCCCCTTGGATTCGTTATTCGGTCTCGCGGCGACGACCACCCAGCGCGCGGGCATCCGCCTCGCCGGTCGCCGTGGTTCGTAGTTCCTTCGGCAGCGAGAACACCAGGTCCTCTTCCGCCGTCACGACGGCCTGCACGTCCTTGTAGCCGGCGTCGCCGAGTTCATCCAGCAGATCCTGCACCAGCACTTCCGGCACCGAGGCGCCACTGGTCACACCAATCGTCGACGCACCCGCCAGCCATTCCTGCTGCACTTCCTCGGCGTAGTCGATCCGATACGCGGCTTTGGCGCCGTACTCGAGCGCAACCTCGACCAGACGCACCGAGTTCGAAGAGTTCGCCGAACCCACCACGATCACCACATCGCACTCGGGCGCGAGTTTCTTGACCGCGACCTGCCGGTTCTGCGTGGCGTAGCAAATGTCGTCGCTCGGCGGGTCTTCGAGCTGCGGGAAGCGGGCGCGCAGGCGACGAACCGTTTCCATGGTCTCGTCCACCGACAGGGTGGTCTGAGACAGCCACACCAGGCGCTGATCGGCCGGGATATCCAGTGAATCGACCTCGTCCGGAGTCTGCACCAGGGTGATGTGCTCGGGCGCCTCACCCATGGTGCCTTCGACCTCTTCGTGGCCAGCGTGACCGATCAACAGGATGTGGCGGTCGTCACGGGCAAAGCGCACCGCCTCGCGGTGGACCTTGGTCACCAGCGGGCAAGTGGCGTCAATGGCGTGCAGGCCGCGATCGGCAGCGGCATTGACCACGCTGGGGGCGACACCGTGGGCGGAAAACACCACGTGCGCGCCTTCCGGTACCTGGTCGACCTCATCAACGAAGATCGCGCCCATCCGTTCCAGCGTGCGCACCACGTGCACGTTATGCACGATCTGCTTGCGCACATACACGGGAGCACCGTAGCGCTCCAGTGCCTTTTCGACGGCGACCACGGCCCGGTCCACCCCGGCACAGTAGCCACGGGGCGCGGCCAGCAGCACGCGCTTGGGCGCAGCAGTCGGTTCCTCGACCAGGCGACCACGGGTGGCACGGACGCGGGGCATGGCAAGGCTGACCGTGGGAGCGCCCACGGTACGCTGGTCGGAAACCGGCAAAGTCACACCCCCATCCTACGGCTGGGGCGACTGGAGGAATGATGGGCGAAGTTCGCGCGGGCGACGGCATGTCGACTGCCGATGCGCCCTGGCCCGTCGCCGAACTCGGCAACCGCCTCAAGCAATACATCGACCGACTCGGTTCGGTCTGGGTTGAGGGCGAAATTACGCAGTGGGGCGTGAGCGCCGGCAACGTCTACGGCAAGCTCAAAGATCTGAACGAGGACGTCACGGTCTCGTTCACCATCTGGCAGTCCGTGCGCACGCGCATGGAGGGTGAGTTCAAGCAGGGCGACCGAGTAATCGCCAACTTCAAGCCCAACTACTGGGTCAAGGGCGGAACCCTCAACATGCAGGTGTTCGCGATGCGCCACGTGGGCCTCGGCGACCTACTGGAACGCCTGGAACGCCTCCGCAAGCAGCTCGCCAGTGAAGGACTCTTCGACGCCGCCCGCAAGAAGCCGCTGCCCTTCCTGCCGCGCCGGATCGGCCTGATCACCGGCAAGGACTCCGACGCCGAAAAGGACGTGCTGCGCAACGCGAAACTGCGCTGGCCGGGCGTGCAGTTCCGCATCGAGTACGCTGCGGTGCAGGGTGAGCGCACGGTGCCAGAAGTGCTCACAGCACTGGCGAAGCTTGACGCCGACCCCGAGGTCGATGTGATCGTGATCGCCCGAGGCGGTGGAGACTTTCAGAACCTGCTCGGGTTCAGCGACGAATCCCTCGTCCGCGCCGTCGCTGCCGCGAACACGCCGATCGTGAGTGCCATCGGCCACGAAGCGGACCGGCCGCTGTTGGATGAGGTTGCAGACCTCCGCGCCTCAACCCCCACCGATGCCGCCAAGCGCATCGTGCCCGACATGGCCGAAGAACTGATGCGGATTGATCAGGCGAGGCTGCGCCTCGGCAGCAGCCTCACCAACCGGCTGCGGGCCGAATCCGACCGCATTGCCCTGCTGCGCTCTCGCCCGGCCCTGGCCGATCCGAGCTGGATCATCAGTAGTCGCGCCGAGGAACTCACCCGCTGGGTGGCCCGCGGTGAGGAACTGGCCACCCGCGCGCTGGAATCGGCCGCCCGCACCCAGGCGGAACTGGTCGCCCGGCTGCGCGCGCTCAGCCCCGAGGCCACGCTCGCCCGTGGTTACGCAATCGCACAGCGGGCCGACGGCAGCGTGCTGCGCGACGCCGCAGCCGCCGAGGTCGGCGAATCGCTGCTGCTGACGCTGCACCGCGGTGCGGTCCGCACCACCGTCTCGGCCACAGAATCCGGCAACTCCCCAGCGGACGACGGAGCCCAGAACTAGACTTGAGGCTATGCCAGCCTCGCAGTCCGATCCCGCATCGAACCCGGCCCTCGCCGACATCGCCGACCTCTCGTATGAGCAGGCCCGCGATGAGCTGGTCAAGGTTGTCGGTGAACTTGAATCCGGCGCCGCCACCCTCGAACAGTCACTCGCCCTCTGGGAACGCGGTGAGGCGCTGGCTGCCCGCTGTGAAACCTGGCTCGTTGGTGCCAAGGAGCGCTTGGAAGCGGCTCGTCGTGACGCCGTGGACCAGGCGGGTACGGCGGAATGAGCGACGAGCAGATCCTGCGCATTGAACCGCGCACGCCCGAGGAACTCGCCGCCTTCAAGGCTGCGAAGTCGCGCGCGCATCAGCGCCGGCAAACCACGAAGAACCTGATCTGGGCAACGCTCGCCAGCCTTGGCGTGCTGCTGGTGCTGGTGTTCTTGGTGATTCGCCCAGCCAAGGTCGAGCGCGACCCGGTGGACTATCCCGCTGTCGCCGAGGACGCTGCCGCGGGCTTCGACTGGCAAATCGCGATCCCGAAACTTCCGACCGGATGGTGGGTCAACGCCGCCGAGGTGCGGGTGGGTGAGGATGACCGCCAGCCGTACTGGTACGTCGGCGTGCTCACCGAGACCGACGACTTTATGGCGATTGAGCAGCGCTCGGACGCCGACCCCACCTGGGTGACCCGGACGCTCGGCGGCGCCCAGCCCACGGGTGATGAAGTCATCGACGGCGTCTCCTGGCTGGTCTACGACCACCGCGACAACACCAAGTACACGCCGAACCGGCGGTACGCGCTGGCCACCGAAATCCCCATGAA
>Ga0182793_1002097_pt1 | contig 11723 bp, 12 predicted proteins | sample Passage237A_FD_130498 | JGI IMG/M metagenome (GOLD analysis project Ga0182793, IMG submission 130498) | Cellulose adapted compost microbial communities from Newby Island Compost Facility, Milpitas, CA, USA - Passage2 37A (version 2) (version 2) ...
CCAGGGCTGCCCGCTGGCGCCGCAGGTAGCCCCACAGGCGCAGGAGCGTGCCGCGGGCGTTCTTTGCGCGCTCGACCTTGCCGGTGAAGCGCGCGCCAGGGCCGCCTCCGGGGCCGCCCGGCAGGGGCGGACCGGGAGCAGGTGCCGGGGCTTTCGGGCGGGCGGTGTCAATGGCCATCGGAGCCCACCTCTTCTTCCCTCTGCGCCTGCGACGCGTAAATCTCGCGATAGATCGGACTGGAAGCGAGCAGCTCCTCGTGGGGGCCTTCGGCAGCTATGGCCCCGTCCTCCAGGATCAGGATACGGTCGGCGTTGCGCACGGTACTGATGCGCTGGGCGACAATCAGGCGCGTCTGGGGGAAGGGCTGGCTCGCGATGCCCTCGTGGATGCGCGCTTCCGTGCGCAGATCCACAGCACTGGTGCTGTCGTCCAGAATCAGCACGCGGGGGCGCGGCAGCAGCGCCCGAGCAATCGCAATGCGCTGCTTCTGCCCGCCGGAGAGGTTGACGCCGCGCTGGCCCACCACCGAGTCGTAACCGCCCGGCAGGGCGCGGATGAACTCGTCCGCCTGGGCGATCCGGGCGGCCTCGATTACCTCTTCTTCCGTTGCGTCCGGGCGCCCGAAGCGAATGTTGTCGCGGATGGTTCCGCTGAAAAGGATGGACTCCTGCAGGGCAATGCCCACCACTGAGCGCAGGGCGTTTTCATCGAGGGCGCGCACATCCGTCCCGTCCAGTGTTACCCGTCCGGCCGTGACGTCGTAGAAGCGCGGGATCAGGTGTACCAGGCTCGTCTTCCCCGTTCCTGTCGCCCCCAGGAGGGCCACGGTCTGCCCCGGCTCCGCCACGAAGCTGACGTCCCGAAACACCGGGGCGTGCTCCGTCCCGTCGCGGTCATAGCGGAAGGTGACGTTCTCAAAGGCGATGCGCCCCTGCGGCGAAGCGGGGCGAAGCCCGTCCGCAGGGGGCTGAACCGTCACCTCACTGTTCAGCACCTCCTGTACCCGCTGCGCGGACGCCTGGGCGCGCGAAACCTGGAGGATGACCATGCTGACGAACATGAGCGCCATCAGCGACTGCATGAGGTAGTTGATGAAGGCGACGACCTGTCCTACCTGGAGGTCCCCGGCGCGGACGCTATTACCGCCGATCCACAGAGCGGCCACGACACCCAGGTTGACCGTGAGCGTCATAACGGGCATCGTCAGCCCGCCCAGACGCGCGGCCGTCAGGTTATGCCCCGTCAGGATCGTGTTCGCCCGCCCGAAGCGCTCGGTCTCGAAGTCCCCGCGGGCGTACGCCTTCACGACCCGGACCCCCGCCAGGTTCTCCTGAAGCACGGTGTTCAGGGTGTCCAGCCCCTGCTGCACCTTGCGAAACACCGGGTAGCTTTTGCGGATGATGAGGGTAAGCGCGACGAGCACCAGGGGGATCAGGGCCAGGAAGAGCAGGCCCAATCTCGGGCTGGTCAGGACTGCCATGACCAGACCGCCCACGAGCAGCAGCGGCGCGCGCACCATCGACCGGAGCAGCATCATGACGAGGTCCTGGACCTGGCCGGCGTCGCTCGTCAGGCGGGTGATCAGCGAACCCGTGTCCAGGCGATCCAGGTCCCCGAAGGAGAGCGTCTGCACCTTTCGGAACAGGGCACCCCGCAGGTCGGCGCCAAACCCCTGCGCAGCCTGCACGGCGCACGCGCCGCACCCCATGCCCGCCAGCATGCCGAGCAGGGCCAGGACGACCATCGTAAGGCCGGTGCGCGTCACCAGGGCCAGGTCCGAGCGTGCAATTCCCTGGTCAATGATGACCTGAAGCAGGCGCGGCTGCATCAGGTCCATAGCAACTTCGAGCATCATGCAGAGCGGTGCGAGGACCGCCCAGAGCCAGTACGGGCGGAGGAACCGCAGGAGGGTGGGTGAAGAGCGCATGACGAATCGCTACCCGGCCTTCTCAGCGGCGGCCGCGGCGACAAGCCGCCGGATTTCGTTGCGGCAGCCCTCCACGGCCTGACGGACCCGGCGCACCAGCTCCGCGTCCGGATCGCCCCGCAGCCCGCTCCGCACGGTGCGCACCAGGTATTCCAACTCCTCGTCGAGGAAACCGATCTCGGCGCGAGCCGCCGCAGCGGTAGGCTGGGCGAACCGCGACCAGAACTCCGCCACCTCGTCGGCGTGCGCGTCCAGGTCACGCTGCCCTTCGTCGGTCAGGTGAAAAACGCGGCGCTTGCCGTCCCACTCGGGGCGGACCTGTCCAGCCTCGGCGAGAAACTGTAAGGTGGGGTAGACGACTCCAGGGCTCGGGGTGTACTGGCCGCCGGAGCGCTCCTCCAGCGATTTGATGATTTCGTAGCCGTGCTTCGGACCCTCACGTAGCGCCTCCATCAGCAGGTACTTCGCCTCGCCGCGCCTTGCTCGCCCGCCGCCGCCCCCGCACCGCCCGCCGCGACGTTCGCATCCCTCTTCTGTCATTCGGGAGTCATTTCCTGATAAACTTATCGTTTAGCTCGATAAAGATATATCTTTAACGGTTGCGCCTGTCAAGGGCGCGCATGTTAGAATACTCGGGGTGTTACCGCCCCCTCCTGTAACGAAAGATACGCGCGCTGCCGGCAACCTCGCGGACCGGAAACGCGCACCGTGATCGCCACTCATGAAAGTAACCCAGGTCGCCCTGCGGCCCACCGAAGCCTCCAACGCGGCGGGACGGCCCGCCCTGACCCCCGAACTGCTCGCCGCTAGCGGGGCGCGCTACTCCCGCAACAATGAAGGGCTGGAGGCCATCCTCGCCCGCATAGACCCGGCGAATCTCGACAAGTCCGTGGATTCGATCTTCCGCATGATTGATTACGGACACGCCAGCATCGCCGACATGGCCCCGGTCGCGCTGTTCGTGGACGGCGTTTCGCTGTACCTGGCCTACTACCTGTGGACGCTCGCTCCGACGGCGGGCGGGCAGGAGTCGTCCACGCGCTATATCAAGCTGGATGCGTCCGGGCTGGTCGCGCCGGAGGTGCTGGGGATTCCGGTGGAGGAGCAGGCGGACTGGCGGCAGGCAATGGACGCGGCCTTTGGGGCGTACCGCGCGGCGGTGGCGTTCTGGGAGAGTATTGCGAAGGCGGACCCGGACGTGGCCCGCATCCCCCGCAGCCTGAGCGATGATCCCTCTGAGAAGGCGAAGCGTGCGGTGGCGCGGATGCGGCGCAACTACGCCTTCGACCGGGCGCGCTACTTCCTGCCTGTGGCCGCTGCTACGAACGTCATGATGGTGCAGTCCGCGCGGGCCTGGGTCACTGTCTGCCAGCACCTCCTTTCGCATCCGCTGCCGGAGGCGCGGGCGCTCGGGGAATGCGTCGCGGCGGAACTGGCGCTGGCGACGCCGCGCCTGCTGAAGCACGCGACCACGAAGCCCTCGTTCGAGCAGGGCATCCGGCGCGAGTGGGACGCAGCGCGTGCGCTCTGCGGGCGGCTGCCCCTGGCGGAGGGGGAACACGCGCCGGCGGCCTTCCTGGACGTGATCGCGCCGCCGGGCGGCGGCCTGACGGACGCGCAGGCGGCGGCGGACCTGGAACTGCACGACAACCGCTACGCCTACTTCGGGGAGACGCTTCGACGGACCGCGGTGTGCTTTGGCTGGGAGGCGGTCGCCTTCGCAGAGATACGGGACCTGAACCGACACCGCACAGGCACGAAGTACTGCCCGCCCGTCCCTGTGGGCTTCTACCACGCGACGGACGCGGTGCCTGCGGGGCATCCCGGGGCGGGGGAGTATGCCGCGCTGGGCGCGGTGGGGACCGCGGCAAACCGGGCCGCGCGCGCGCGGCTGGAGGCGGGCCGGCCGGATGCCGTGTACCACCTGCTGCTGGGGGCGCAGCTCCCGTTTGAGCACACCACCACTGCGGACAAGTTCCTGTACGAAGCCGAACTGCGCACGGGGACCGGCGCGCACTACCGGTACGCGCGGCACCTGCGCGATGCGCTCGCACTCTGGTATGACCGCTACCCCGCGACCCGCGGTCTGGTGCAGGAGGGCAGCGCGGAGCCAGAGTAGGCCCGGCCTACCGGCGCGACGGGGCGGACTTCGGGGACTCGGAGGGGGGGAAGGCGGGGTAGCAGACGCGGTTCCGGCCGCTGTTCTTGGCCTGGTACAGGTAGTCGTCGGCCACGCGCAGGAGGTGCTCGTAGTCCTGAGCCTCGGGCGCCGCGGCCAGGCTACAGACCCCCATGCTGACGGTCACCGCGAGGCCCGGCTGCGTCTCCGTCCACGGATGCGCCGCGACACGCTCGCACAACTGCTCGCACACCGCCACGGCGTCCGGCAGGATAGTGCCCGGCATCACCAGGACGAACTCCTCGCCCCCATAGCGCCCCACGGCGTCCGTCCGGCGCAGCGACCGGCGCAGGAGGCGGGCAACGGTCCGCAGTACGCGGTCGCCGATCTGGTGCGAGAACGTGTCGTTGATGCTCTTGAAGTGGTCGATGTCGCACACCACCACGGAGAGCGGCTGGCCCTGCCGCTTCGCCCGGGCAAACTCCTCGTTCAGCCGCTTGCCGGCCGCGCGCCGATTCAGGAGGCCGGTAAGGGAGTCGGTGCGCGCCTGCTTCTCCAGAGCCTCGGACTGGCGGCGCAGGCGCGCCATGACCTCGGTCTTGAAGGCGTCCGCCTCGCGCAGAGCCGCGTTCGCCGCCTCTAGTTCGGCATTGTGGCGCCGGTAGATCTCCGCCTCGCGCCGCGCCTGCTCCGACTCGTGGAGCACCTGGAGGTTGCGGACCCGCCGGTCGCTCGCCTCGTTGAAGATCGTCTCCTTGACGGTGTGGAAGCGGCGGTAGTGTTCCAGCGCGCGCGCCAGGTCGCCCTGCCGCTCGTAGACCTCGCTCAGGGCTTCGTGGGCGCTGTAAACGATGTCGCGCATGCCCGCCTGCTCGGCGAAGAACAGGCCACCGTTCAGATGCAGTAGCGCCAGGCGGTCCTTGCGGCAGGCGGAGAGCAGGCGCCCAAGCGCGACATTCGCCCCTGCGAGGCCGTTCTTATCCTCGATGCGGTCGAAGATGCGGATGGCGCGCCGATAAGCGCGCAGGGCGGCGGGAGCGTTGCCCTCCGCGGCGTAGAACTCGCCCAGGTTGTAGAAGGAGTGACCCTGCCCCTGCCGGTCGCCGATCTCGCGGCGGACCCGCAGGCTCCGCTCGTGCATGGCGAGGGCGCGGTCACGCTGCCCCAGGCGGACACAGGCATTAGCGGCGTTGCCCAGGATGCCGGCAATCCAGTAGGGGTCCTCCATCTGCTCGAAGATGGCGAGCGCCTTCTCGTAGCCTTCGAGCGAGCGGGCGTAGTCGCCCTGGTTGTAGTGGACGTTGCCCAGACCGTTGAACGAGGAGCCCTTGCCGCGCGGCCAGTTGTGGGCGTCAAACCGCTCCAGCGCCGCCAGGTAGCACTCGACCGCGCGGGCGTAGTCGCCGAGGTGGTAGGAGACGTTCCCGATGTTGTTGAACGCGTGCCCCTCGTCGATCGTCTCGTGGAGGGCGGCCATTAGCCGCTGATCCTCCTCGTACATCCGCAGCGCCTCGGCGTACTCGCCCATGTTCTTATAGGCGTTGCCGACGATACGGAGGGTTTCGGACAGCCAGCGGCCCAGGACCGCGGCCTCGCCCGTGGCGGGAGCGTCGTCGGGCGGGTCCGGCACCTCCTGGCGCAGCGCCCGGAACTCCTCCAGCGCCACATGCCCCAGGCGGATCGCCTCGACATAGTCAGAAACGCGCTCCTGGCAGAGCGCAATACCGCTGAGGCAGCGGGCGTGGATGCGGCGGCGATGGCGCTCCATCTCCGGCGTCGGCAGGGGGGCGAGCGCCTTCATCTCCCCGGCGATCCGCTCCGCCTCCTCCCGGGTCTGGACCATCTCGCTCCGCCGTAGCGACAAGGCCGCCTCGATCTGCCTCTCGGCAGTATCGAGCACGGCCTGGATGTTGGGGTCCGGGGTCGCGGGCGGGGAGTCGGGTTCACCACTGCTCATCGGGGAGATCCATCGGCTCGCGGGGTCGGACGATTACTTCAGGGCTTCGGCGCCGCCGACGATTTCGGCGATCTCCTTGGTGATGTTAGCCTGGCGCGCGCGGTTCAGCGACAGGGTGAGGCCGGAGATCATCTTCCCGGCGTTGTCCGTGGCGCTGCTCATAGCCGTCATGCGCGAGCCGTGCTCGCTCGCGATGGCATCCGAAAGAGCCTGGTAGATGAGCGTATCCACGTAGCGGGGCAGCAGGCGGCCCAGGATGCTCTCCGCGCTCGGCTCAAACAGGTAGTCTTCGCTGCCCGCCTCCGCCGGCCCGGCGCCCTCCAGGGACTCTTCGGGGGTGATCGGCAGGAGCTGAACCACCGTTGGGCGCTGGGTCAGGGCCGAAAAGAACCGGGTGTAGACCAGGTACAGAACGTCGATCTCGCCCGACACGTACAGCTCGCGCACCTGTCGGCCGATCTCCTGCGCTTCGGAGAACGCCAGACCGGTCATATTGGCGCTGTACTCGCCGACCACGGGGTACGGGCGGCGCCGGAAGAAGGTGATACCCTTGCGCCCGACCACAATCAGGCGGACATTCTCCGGCGCGTACGGCGCGAGTACCTCGGTGGTCTTCTTGAGAATGTTCGTCGCGTAGGAACCGCACAGGCCGCGGTCCGCGGTGACGGTCAGCACGCCGACGCGCACGGCCGGGTCACGCACCTCCAGCAGGGGGTGCTTGATCTGGGTGCCGCTCAGGGCGCGGCCCAGCGATCCCATGACGTCGTGCATCTTCTCGCTGTAGGGGCGCGCCGACTGTACGCGCTCCTGAGCCTTCTTCAGGCGGGCCGCGGCGACCATCTTCATCGCCTTGGTGATCTGCTGGATATTCTTGGACGTGCGGATGCGCGACCGGATCTGACGCATGGTGGGCATAGTGCGGACTCTATCCTCAACCGCCCCGCTCCCGGGCGGCCCGGTAGGAGCGAAAATCGTTGCGGGGGCCGGGTGGCGCTCCGCCAACCGTGCTTCATTTTACATCACGGAAGGGCTTTTGTCACTGAGGGCGAACGGCCGGCTCGGTCCCTGCCTGACAGAGATTTTCGGGCCGATGCCGCGGAGACAGGCCGGGGGGCGCTCTCCGTGCTTTGCGCCTCCAGGCGCGCCGGTCTGGCGGCGCGTCGGTGAAAGTGGGTACATGCAGGGCAAGCGAACGGTCACGGAGATGGTCACGGAGACGACATGAAGAAGCTCAAATACCTCCAGTACGCCCTGCACGCCGCGGTGCTCGGAGGGCTCATCTATGCGGGCATGAAGTACATCGACGGAGACCAGTTCGCGCGGGCGATCCGGCAGTTCGACTGGCACTACGCGCCGCTCGTCTGCCTGCTCGGTATCGCCTCATTCTTCATCAAGGGCTGGCGCTTCGCCCGTCTGATGCGCACGCTCCAGAACGCGTCCCGGGGTATGCTGGTGCGTGTGTACCTGGCGGGGCAGGCGTGCGCGATGCTCCCGGGCGGCGGTGCGGCCCGCGCCGGCATGCTGAAGCAGGCGGGAATACCCGTGGCCGAGACCGCCGCGCCCCTCGCCCTGTCGGGGTTGACCGACCAGATCCTGTTCGTCCTCTGCACGCTCGTCGCTGCCTTCTGGTTCGAGACGGCCCGGCGTCCCCTCATCGTCTTTCTGGTCGGGCTGGCGCTGGTAAGCATCCTCCTCGGGATTGAGGCGTGGCGCACCTGGGTGCTGCGCCTCATCGAGCAGCTGATGGATCGGTTTCACTGGCAGGAGCACTGGCGGGAGTTCCTGGACGCCCTGAAGACCATCAGCACACCGCGACTCCTGATCGGGAGCGTCGCCAATACCGCCGTGGCGTTCGCCTGCCTGTTACTGGCGCTGCACCTCACGCTGCGTGGCGTGGGCGTGTCCGTTCCCTTTCCCCATCTCCTGCTAGCCTTTGCCCTGCCCACCATGCTCGGGCGGATTTCGGCTCTGCCCGGCGGGGTGGGAGTGACCGAGGCCGGGATGATTGGCGTTCTCGGCACCATTCCGAACGTGTCGCCGGACCAGGCAGCGGCAGCAGTCACCGTGTTCCGCCTCGGTACGGTGTTCTTCACCGCCCTCGTGGGCGGCCTGATCTATCTGTTCGCGTGGCGGGGTGTGGAAGAGGCCCGGCACGTCCGTAAGGGGGACGCTCCCGTCCCCGCCGCACCGGCCACGGACTCCGAACTGCGGGTGACACACTGATGACGGGCTGGCGGACTTTCCTGGGAGAGCAGACGGCCACGTTCGCCCGCCGCCGCGGGGGCTGGGCGCTTACCCTCATGGCGGTATTCCTGTGCCTGTTCACGGCGCTGCTGGCGGCCGTCCAGATGGACGAACTGCACCGTACCGACCGCGCGCTGACCCACGCCCTTCAGGCCGGGCGCAGCGGCGTGCTGGACGCTCTGGCGCGCGCACTGACGACGCTCGGCAACTTCGGCCTACTGGTCGCGCTGGGCCTCCTCGCCGCGCTCTACCTGTGGCGGCGGCGTAAGCCCTGGGCGGCGTGTCTCCTGCTGGGAACGCTGATCGGGCACCCGCTCAGTCTGGCAATCAAGCTGCTGGCGAATCGCCCGCGCCCTTCGCAGGAGCGCGACATGGTGGAGGTACTGATGCCCACGTCGGGAACGAGCTTCCCCTCCGGACACGCCCTGTCTGCCGTGCTGTTCTTCGGCTTCCTGGCCTATTTGGCGTGGGTACTCCTCCCCCGGCCGCGCCTGCGCCGGGCGCTCGCCGCCGGGCTCGCCGCAATCGCGGTGCTGATTGGCCTGAGTCGCGTGTACGTGGGAGGACACTGGTTCTCGGATGTCCTCGGAGGGTGGGCGGTCGGCCTGTTCTTCCTGATCGGGTTCGCCGAACTCTACCGCCGGATGGCGGGCGAAAAGGAGCTCGCCCCAGAGCCGGGGGAGGAGACCAGCGGCGCCGCGGCCACGACGGCTTGAGGGGAGACAGCAACCGGAATGGCCCGTATCTACGTTGGCACCTCGGGCTGGAGCTACGACCACTGGCAGGGTGTCCTGTACCCGGACGGTCTATCGCCCCGGGACCGCCTTGCGCACTACCTGGGGCATGGGTACCCCACCGTGGAGTTGAACGCCAGCTTCTACCGCTGGCCCGCGGACGGCTCGTTTGCGTCCTGGGACCGGCGCCTTCCGGAGGGCTTCGTGCTGGCGGTGAAGGCGCCGCGCGGCCTGACGCACGGGCGGCGACTGTACGGCCCGGAGGCGTGGCTGGGGCGCATCGCGCGGGGGCTCTCGCGGCTGAACGGGTGGGGGCACCGCGGGCCGCTTCTGGTGCAGCTTCCGCCGGACTTCGGAGTCGATCACGCGCGCCTGGGGTACTTCCTGGAGGTTCTCGGGCGAGCGGGACTCGGGGGGCAGCGGGTCGCGGTGGAGTTCCGGCACCCGGACTGGCACGATGACCCCGGGGCGCGGGAGCTGCTGGAGCGCCACGAGGCGGCGTACTGCGTGATGAGTGGGGCGCACCTGCCGTGCGTGCTGCGCGCCACCGCGCCCGGGTTCGTGTACGTGCGCCTGCACGGGCCGGACCCACACCACCTGTACGGCGGGTCGTACTCCGACGATGATCTGCGATGGTGGGCGGACCGCCTGCGCGAGTGGCAGGGCGGGGGGCGGGACGTCTACGCGTACTTCAACAATGACGGCGGGGGGAACGCCGTACGCAACGCTGACACCCTCCGCGCCCTGCTCGGAGCGTAGACGCGGGCGCTAGCCGAGGCGCCGCCGCAGAACCTCGATGATGGCGTCATAGCCGGTGGCATCCAGGGTGCGGGCGGGGCCGACATTGTAGTGCTTGCCGAACTCCGGGTCCGCATAGGTGCCGCCGGAGAACTCCCGCTTCTCGCGGTAGCGCGGGATGATGTGCCAGTGGACCTGGGGCGTCTCGTTCATCAGGAATGCGTAGTTGAAATGGTCCGGGTCCCACTGTTGCCACAGCGCCTGCCGCACGCGCCGGGTGAGGGTCCACAGTTCGGCGACCTCCTCGCTGCTGAGCGCGGTGACGTCCGTCTCAGGGCGGTTGAGGGCCAGGAAACACCGTCCCAGAAGCGACTGGTCGGCGTTCAGATACAGGGTCCAGGTGCCGAAATCGGCGACGCGCAGGCGCTCCTCGAAGCCGTCCGCCATCTCAGCCCACCACGCCTTCCAATCCGTACTCGTCCACCTGCGAGAAGTAGATGATGGTCACGGTGTCGTCCATCGTGATCTCCCGGTCGTAGATGCGCTGCAGCAGGTGCAACACATCCTCGTGAGTGCGGAACTCGGGGTTTTCGCGCTGGATATCGCGGGGAGAAAGCTCTCGGAGGGGCTTGACCTCCACGGCGTCGAGGATGGCGGAGAACAGCTTGACGTGCCGCCCGAACCGCTGCCCCAGTGTCACCCAGACGATCTGCCCGGTCTGGTACTTATCGGACTTGTCGCCCACGCGGATCGTGGCCGACTTGCGCCCTTTGCGCAGGGCGTCGCCGTACAGGTCGTTATAAAAATTCAGCGCGAACATGCTCACTGGCTCACTCCCGTTCCCGGAAACACCCGGGCCCACGCGCGCTTGTGGTACCGTCCTGTGTAACGAACCGGCGCCGCGACGAACTATTATACAGCAGGGGAGCGGTCGCCCGGTTGCGGCTCCCCCCGAAGCGAAGAAGAAGGAGCGTACGAGATGCGGATTCTGATTATCGGCGGGACGATCTTCCTGGGCCGTCACCTGGCGGAGGCGGCGCTAGCGGCCGGCCATGAGGTGGCGTTCTTCAACCGGGGCCGCCACAACCCGGACCTGTTCCCGGAGGCGGAGAAGATACGGGGCGACCGGACGAAGCCGGAGGATGTCGCGGCGCTGGAGGCCGCGGGAACGTGGGACGCTGTGGTGGATACCTGCGGCTACTTCCCAAAGGATGTGCGCCTGACGGCGGGGGCGCTTGCAGACCGGGCCGGCCTGTCCTGCTTCATCTCCAGCGTCTCCGCCTCCGGCGACCGGAACGGCGGGGGGGGGGCCGCCCCCGGGCCGACCCCCCCCCCCCCGCGCCGCCGCCCGCCGACCCCGAAACCGACCAGATGACGGGGGAGACCTACGGGCCGCTCAAAGTGCTGTGCGAGAACGCGGCAGTGGCGGCGTTCCCTGGCCGGACGCTCCTGATACGCCCCGGCCTGATCGTCGGGCCACACGACCCGTCCGACCGGTTTACCTACTGGCCGCACCGGGTGGCGCAGGGAGGCGACATCCTCGCCCCGGACGGGCCGGAGATGCAGACGCAGTTTATCGACGTGCGGGACCTGGCGGAGTGGAATCTGCGCCTGCTGGAGCGGGGCGTGGCGGACCTGTACAACGCAGACGGCCCGCTGATTACGCTGGGAGCGGTGCTGGATTCTTGCGTGCGCGTGAGCGGGCGGACCGACGCCAACCCTGTGTATGTCCCGGAGGCGTTCCTCCAGGAGCAAGGCGTGGAGCCGTGGATGGAACTGCCGCTCTGGATACCGCGCGAGGGCCGGGGCGACGGGTTCAGCAGCGCCAAAGCCCAGCGGGACGGGCTGACCTACCGCCCCCTTGATGTGACGGTGAAGGATACCCTGGAGTGGGACGCCGCGCGCCCACAGGAGGACGCCTGGAAGCACGCCCTGAAGCCGGAGAAAGAGGCCGCCGTACTGGCCGCGTGGCGGGCGGCGGGGAGGTAGGGGAGAGCCCTCAC
>Ga0182793_1002099_pt1 | contig 11714 bp, 6 predicted proteins | sample Passage237A_FD_130498 | JGI IMG/M metagenome (GOLD analysis project Ga0182793, IMG submission 130498) | Cellulose adapted compost microbial communities from Newby Island Compost Facility, Milpitas, CA, USA - Passage2 37A (version 2) (version 2) ...
CGAAGCACATCAGACCCTGGTACGCAACAAACTCAGAGGTCGTGTGACAGTTCAGGCAGACGGACAGCTCCGAACCGGTCGTGACCTCGCAATCGCAGCGCTGCTGGGAGCTGAAGAATGGGGTGTGGCAACGGCTGCACTCGTAGCCGCCGGCTGTATCATGATGCGTAAATGCCACCTGAACACCTGTCCCGTAGGTGTTGCTACCCAACGTAAGGAATTACGCGCGCTGTTTTCCGGAAAACCTGAGCATGTAGTGAATATGTTCACCTTCATGGCGATGGAACTGCGGGAAATCATGGCGCAGCTCGGATTCCGTACCGTGGATGAAATGGTTGGCCAGTCGCAATACCTTGAATTCAGAAAAGATCTGAAACACTGGAAACATAAAAACCTCAATTTCGACGCAATCCTCTACAAGGAAAGTACCGGTGTGGATACCGCACTGTACAAGCAGGAGGAGCAGGATCACGGTCTGGGCAATATACTGGACTGGGAACTGATCCGCGCAGCCGAAAAATCGCTCGAATCGAAAGAGGAAACCTATGGAGAGTACCCCATTTCCAACCTGAACCGGGCTGTGGGTACCATGCTTTCCTACGAAATTTCGAAGCGGCATGGTGGTGAAGGTCTCCCCAAGGGAACCATCCATTTCAAATTCAGAGGTACTGCCGGACAAAGCTTCGGAGCCTTTGCCGCGCAGGGCTTGAGACTCGAACTGGAAGGTGACGCCAACGATTACTTCGGAAAAGGACTTAGTGGAGGAGAACTCATCGTTTACCCCGACAGAGATGCCAAGTTCCGCCCGGAAGAAAACATCATTATCGGTAACGTAGCCTTCTACGGAGCTACCTCAGGCCGGGCATTTATCCGCGGTACTGCGGGCGAACGGTTCTGCGTACGGAACTCAGGTGCGCACGTAGTAGTGGAAGGTGTGGGTGATCACGGTCTGGAATACATGACCGGCGGTGTGGCGGTAATACTGGGTGAAACCGGCAGAAACTTTGCAGCCGGTATGTCAGGCGGAGTTGCCTACGTTCTGGATAAAGACTCCAAACTTGAACAGAACATCAACAGGGAGATGGTTGACCTCGTGTCGCTGACGGAGGAAGATGAGGAAATACTAAGGGAATTTGTTGAACATCATTTCCAGCATACAACCAGCAACGTTGCATTCGATTTGCTGCAGAACTGGGAAGTATCGGTCAAACAGTTCACCAAAGTATTGCCAAGGGACTTCAAAGTGGCTCTCGAAAGCCGCGGAATTTCCCTGTCCGATCAGATCAAAAACAAAAACGTGGTCTACAAAGACATCGTAATTGAAGTAAGCCACTCCTGATTAATGTTCAGTATTCAAATTTCTTATTGATATGGGAAAAATAACAGGGTTTCTTGAATATGACCGGGAATTACCCAAAAAGAGACCGGTAGAAGAAAGAGTCAAAGATTATAAAGAAATAGAACCCATACCCACTGTGGAGCAGTCAACCACGCAGGCTGCCCGCTGTATGGACTGCGGTATACCCTTTTGTCATAACGGCTGCCCGCTGGGGAACGTGATTCCTGAGTTCAATGACGGGGTTTATGACAAGAACTGGAAGCTCGCATACGAGATTCTCAGCTCCACCAACAACTTCCCCGAATTCACCGGACGGATCTGCCCTGCACCTTGCGAGGCATCCTGCGTCCTGGGGATCAACAAGCCTCCGGTGGCCATAGAGCTGATCGAGAAATCGATCATCGAAAAGGCTTACGAGCTCGGTTACGTAAAACCCATTATTCCGGAAAAAAGAACCGGGAAAAAGGTAGCCGTCGTCGGGTCAGGCCCTGCGGGTCTGGCAGCCGCCGCTCAGCTTAACCGTGCCGGTCATACCGTAACCGTGTTTGAAAGAGCAGACCAGGTAGGCGGACTGCTTCGCTATGGGATCCCTGACTTCAAGCTCGACAAGGAAGTGGTTAAACGCCGCGTAGCTGTAATGGAGCAGGAAGGAATCGTATTCAAAACCGGGGTGAATGTCGGAAAAGACGTAACCAAAGACGACCTGCTGAACGATTTCGACGCCGTTGTGCTGGCCATGGGTTCTACCGTTCCAAGAGATCTCAAGATCCCTGGAAGAGAACTTAAGGGCATTTACCCAGCGATGGAGTTCCTCAGCCAGCAGAACAAACGCGTAGCGGGCATCGACCGAATTTATGATCACCGGGGAGAGGCCTATCAGAATGGCGAAATCCTGGCTACCGGCAAAAACGTATTCGTTATCGGTGGCGGTGATACGGGTTCCGACTGTGTGGGTACATCCAACCGTCACGGTGCGAAATCGGTTAACCAGATCGAATTGCTGCCTATGCCTCCTCAGGAACGTGACCCTTCAACTCCATGGCCTAACTGGCCTATGATGTTGCGTACATCTACCTCCCACGAGGAAGGATGTAACAGGGAGTGGGCTATCAATACCAAAGCCTTTATCGGCGACGAAAATGGGAATCTCAAGGCACTGCGCATCGTCAAACTCGATTGGCAGAAAGATCCCGAAACCGGTCGCATGACGATGCAGGAAATCCCCGGAACCGAACAGGAAGTTCCCTGCGAGCTGGCTCTGCTGGCCGCTGGTTTCCTCCACCCGCAACATGCAGGTATTGTTTCGGACCTCGAACTGGAACTGGATGAACGCGGTAATATCCGTGCCAATGACTATCAGACGGTTTCCAATGAGAAAGTATTTGCAGCCGGTGACTGCCGTCGCGGTCAGTCGCTGGTAGTATGGGCAATCACCGAAGGACGTGAAGCAGCCCGTGCGGTAGATAAATACCTGATGGGCGAATCGCTGCTCGAAGCCAAAGCGATGTCGATGTTCAACCCTTCGTTCGCCCAGATTTCGTAATCGCAGAATCCTGATATTACTTCAAAGCATAGTCCCCCGGCCCTACGGTCGGGGGATTTGCATTTAGAGAGCACCGCAAGGACTCGGGGATCAATCTCCCAACGAGAAGACGGTGCTGGAAGGATTCAGGAAGAGTGCTGTCATCCATTCCAGCAAAACAGCATTTCCTATTTGACCTAACTTTGCTCACTTGTTCTTTTTCCTTGACCGCTGCAGCAAACCCTCACCCTGACCTTCCGGCCTGTCCAACGCACAACCGAAACCGTTGTTCCCACAGGCCTCCATGGCAAACGGCTTTTAAACCGAACCCCGAAGGGGTGGTATGATGATAATTCAAAACCTGATGTCGTGGAAAATCCCTTATACTTCCTAGTGGCTTACCCACAGGATATGACTATTTCACTTCACTCCACAAGCCATAATTTTCGGCTAGCTTTTTATTTCAAATTTCTCCTACCGAACAATCGAACCTGTTAATTTTCTTTGCAAAAATTCCTAATCTAATGTAAATTACCTCTATGTTTATTTTATCCTAAACCTAAACCTCCTGACCTTCCTCTGGACGTTTTGATATTCGGACCACAATCGTTTTCTATTTTTGGTGAATAAGATCTCCCTATCCAAACTTCCGCGAACTGATACTGTCATTGAAATTGCCCCCTATGTGCTGCTGGCAATATGGTTTGGATTAAAGTGTTTACAGCTTCAATCCCCCTATCAAATATTTTCTGATGCGCACATCTCCCACCAACTCAGCAAAGGTTGGCTCGAAGGAAGACCCCTGCTTTACGACACCTATTACGGTTTCCATGGCCGAATTCACAACTATTTCTTCATACTTTTGCTGGGCCCCGTTACCTGGCTGGTCGGTATATACGGACTCTTCCTTGTTTACATCCTGCTGACGGCTTATTTATTTCATCGTTTATGGAAGGCAAATGCCGACTGGGGGAACCGAAAAAGCGTTTGGCTTAGCCTCATACTGTATGGTCTCGGACCGTTAGCTTATTTGATCTTTATCGATGTATTCGGCTGGCATCCGGAACAGTATTTTTTCCCGCTCATGGGTCTTTCCGCCCTCTATCTGGCTCAGCGCAAATACGTTAAAGCCGCGTTATGCCTATTCCTGGTTGCGCTGGTCAAAGAAACCTCACCCGTGCTTATCTGCGGATTATTGCTCTTTGCTTCCATCACGTCCGATGTGCTGAATAAGAAAGAGTTAACCCTGAAAGCCGTCCTTTTTTCCAAAAGAAATCTCACGATTGGAGTTCTGTGTGCAGGCGCTTTCCTCGTCGGAATCTTGTGGCTATCCTACCTGAATCCCTATGGGAGCCGCCTTTCTCAGGCACTCACCCACTTGTGGGTAGCGGATTCGACCACCCTGTTTTTCTTCACGGTACGATACCTGATTGGTGCATCGGTCCTATTCGTGGTGTTATTTCTTCCCTTCATTCCGCTACTGAAACCTCTCCCAGGGTCAAAATGGATGGCTGGCTTTTTGTGCTTTTATTTCCTTGTCATGTGCATCGCATTCTTTGTCGAAAGCTTACATTACTTTCCGGGATTCGACGGAGGTCTTCCCTATCCAACCCGGGTGGGAAGTGTACTTTCCGTCTTCTTTGGTTGCTATATTTTTCTGCTCCTCCGCGCCGGATCCCCTGAACATCCATTCACCCTTTACCCCAGCCTGTGGAGCACAATTTTACAGTTAACTTTCAGCTCTGTACTGGTCTTTCATTCCTGGCCCTTTATTGAAACTCGTAAAGACCTGGAAAAATCGCTCAGCCATTTGTTATCGGGCCTACAGGGCGACATGTACGGTGATCCGGATCGACAACTACTCCAAAAATTTGCAGCCCGGCTCCCCCGCGGATCGGAAGTCGTTGCTCCTGACCGATACCTTTCGATCTTTCATAAATTCTATGGTTCCCTCCCCGGCCGGTCTGAACATCGTCTTGAGCAACCTGTTCTCTACGTATGTGAGTCCGATACCCTTTCACCTGGCTACATCCCCTGCCCCGTGGGTGAACCGCAATATCAAATGTACGAAGGAAAAAATATCTGTATATGGATTGATAAGCGATGGAAAAACCAATTCGAGAAATTAGTGGAATAGAACGGGAAAAGTGGATCCACAGGAACCGTTATTACTATGAATACCTTGTCCTCTATCTGAAGTATTACATTCCCGAAGGCTCGTCGATTCTCCTCATCGGAAGTGGCACCGGATATCTCTTGGAGAAGCTAAACCCTCAGAGAGGCGTCGGCATCGTCAATTCTCCGTCACAATACGAATACGCCCAGATACATCGTCCGAAATACCAGTACCATCTTTCGGAATTTGAAGATTTTGAAGTAGAAGGGGTATTCGATTTTGTCGTGATTTGCGATCATGTTGGCAGCTTTTTCGATGTGCAGAAGGTTTTTCATCAGATGAGAAGAAATTGCACCGACGAAACCCGTATTCTCATTACAACGTTGAACTTTCTTTGGTATCCCCTGTTGCGTCTGGCGGAGAAAACCGGGTTAAAAATGCCTCAACGTAAGCAAAATTGGCTGGATAGGAACGATCTTTCAAACCTCCTGATGCTCGAAGGATTTGAAGTAGTGGCGCAACGGAGAAACATGCTGCTCCCCATTCACATACCGTTAATTTCCAATTTCGTCAACGCATTCGTCGCCCCACTCCCTCTGATCAATCAGCTAGGCCTGGTTACGTTTATGATGGCTCGTAAACTGCCGGAGAAGCCGCAGGAAAAATCGGTAAGCGTCATCATTCCCGCTCGGAACGAAAGAGGGAATATCGAGCAACTCGTTCTTCGTACTCCGGAATTGGGCAGGGGCACGGAGATCATCTTTGTCGAGGGGAATTCCACCGACGATACCTGGGCGGAAGTCCAGTGCGTGGGAACCCGGTATCAATCGATTCGGAATATTAAATGGATTAAGCAGCCCGGAAAGGGCAAAGGGGACGCCGTTCGAACCGGATTCGACCTGGCCAGCGGGGATATACTGATGATTTTGGATGCCGACATGACCGTCCCACCGGAAGACTTACCCAAATTTTACGAAGCCATTGCCTCCGGAAGAGGAGAATTTATCAACGGCACCCGACTGGTCTACCCCATGGAAAACGAGGCGATGCGCACGCTGAACCTGATCGGAAACAAATTTTTCAGCCTCGCGTTTACCCTCATTCTGAACCAGCCGCTCAAGGACACACTTTGCGGAACAAAAGTGATCAGCAAGGAAAACTATGAAAAGTTGATCAAGAATCGTTCCTATTTTGGTGAATTCGACCCCTTCGGTGATTTTGATCTCCTTTTCGGTGCCTCAAAACTACTCCTGAAAATCGTCGAAGTACCGATTCGTTACCGGGCCCGCACCTACGGTTCCACGAACATCTCCCGTTTCCGCCATGGCTGGATCCTTCTTAAGATGACTGCATTTGCCCTGAGCAAGATTCATTTCATCCGATTTCGGTCTAGATAGGCGGGATAAGCAAAAAGCTAAATGCGATTGGATAAGTTTTAGACTGAATGGGTACCTGCATTCCCCCAATTGACTGTCACGTGGGAGTCAAAAAGTAACTGCTTTTGAGTGGTGAAAATGGATGGGCTTACGATCTGATTTTTTACTATATCTAGGCAAAATACCCAAAAAAAGGCTGCCCCCGTCGACCCAGAGGCAGCCGTAGAAAAGCTCTGACGATTTAATTTGCGCTTAATTTGAGCACGTTTGAATCGTCAATATCGAATGCTTTAATAACTTCTTCGTAATTGCTGTAGTCCACCGGTGCCACGCGTCCGTTGAGGAAATCAGCCGGAACGACGACCACCCGGAGGACCTGATTGCGGGTCCAGCTGTTATCCAGTGTTGACAGATTCACGGTGCCGTTCATGAATACTTCCACATCGTATTGGGTGAAGTCATAATTGTATTGGAAAAAACCATTCCCTGAAGGTACAATCTGAGGCAGCAGCCTCCATAAGTCGGTCAAGCTACCGTTGACCTCAACTTCGTCCCAGAGTATATAAGTCAACACGACATCTGAAGGCAGTACTTCCAGGTTACCGGGCATTGTAATGGAAACCCTGTAATCGGCCGAAGCCAGAAAGTTTACATTGCCCACTTCGAAAACGGCAGGGAAAATATTAGGGCCGGGAGGGCCTTCAGGCCCCTGTGGGCCTTGAGGACCGGGTAATCCTTCGGGCCCCTGACACCCCTGAAGTGCCAGCAGCATGAATGCTATAAATGATGCGGCCAAGAATCGGAAATTTCTCATACTGGTAGGTGTTTAATTAAAAAATGATAGCTGTTAGATATTTTAATTGCCGGTGTGTTTAAAGCTTGGTGTCTGCAGATGTGCTCTTTTGCAAATGTTAACAGTCTAGAACCCGATTTTCCGCTTCGGCTTGCCCGTCTGCTTGACGCCCGCACGCAGTAACGCGAGTTCTTTTTCAAACCCGCCGGAAAGAATGGGGAATCGACACCAGGTTCGCGGATTGAGGTTATAATCGTCCAGATGAAAAGAGGGGGCGTACCGTTCTCTTTTCCACTGATTCCGTGACCATAAGCGGAAGAATTTTTCAGTCCAGGCAAGGAGTTGCTCCTCACTCCAGCGTCCTTCAAACTTACGTGTAAGATATTCGAAACATTGCTGAGGTGACTTTTTATCACGGATCGCCTGTTTTTCCAGTGCATCCAGAAATTCATAGGGCATCAGGTCCGCTTCATCGGTTTGTACCTTTTCCAGCGGTCGCAGTTCGGCCGTTGGATTCAGTTGATTGACAGCTTTCAGCCCTTCCACCCGGATTTGCTTGCCTTTTACCTCACATCCGGTTTTTTCCAGCCAAACCAGCCACTGCCTAAGCCAGTGTTTGTCTATTCCGGCAATCGGACTGATACTGCCCGCTGTATCGCCGTCCATGGTGGCATAACCTACGGCTACTTCCGAGCGGTTCGACGTGGCCAGGAGCAACCGGTTTGAAATATTGGCCAGCAGCCAAACCGCCGGCGCGCGAACGCGGGCCTGGATATTCTGTAACGGAATATCATCGGTTTCCCAGGTGAGCTTTCTTCCGATTTCTCCCTCGATGACCTCTTTATAGTTTTCCACGATTTCGTCGATGTTCACGCGATAGAACCGCGCATTGACCGACTCTGCCAGCGATCGCGCTGACTCCAGGGTAGCCTCTGAACTGTTGCGTGTACCCTGATAGATGGTTTCAAGCAGGAGGTTGGTCAGCTCCCCTACCGATTCTGCCTCCTTCACTCCCGGGATATAGCCGAGTTTTTGTTTAACTCTGTCGAGACCGATACTTTCGTCGGCCAGAGCCAGCATGAGGGCAACCAATGCCGCACAGGCACTCGAATCAGCCCCGCCCGACAAGGATACGGTAAAACCGTTGGAGCGGCTCTTACGAAGGTAATCGAACAAAGCCAACCCCACTGCCCGGGCAAATTCTTCTTCTTTTACGTTGGGACCTTTTTCAAACGCCTCCAGCTCGGCTTCCTGATCGGGTAAGGGGTCTGCCTCCGGAATTGAAAAGTACACCGACACCTTCCAGTCCTTCTCTCCCGTAGTCGATTTGATACTCTGCGTCTGGCGAAGGCGGGTTTTGGCCGTATCGATGACGGCGGTAATAATAAAGGAATCCTCGTAACTGAACCTCGGACCAGACACCAGCAGTTTGCCGTCCGAAGCGATCATGGCATCCCCGTCGTACACCGCCTGCCCGGCTTCGTTTCCCAGAAGGTTGGTGTAGATATAACTGCATCCGAATGCCCGTGAGCCTTCCAGAACCAGCTGCTCCCGGATTCTGAACTTTCCAAAGGAAAAATGACTGGCACTCGGGTTGAGAATAATGTCGACCCCGCGCTCATAATGCCGGATGCCCGGACGGCCTGCTACCCAGGCGTCCTCACAAATCTCAAAGCCGATTTTGATTTTCTGACCGCTGTTATCCCCCACTTCAAAAATCAGGTCACCGATCGGGTACAGGACATTTTCAATCTCCATATGACCGGTAACACCTGCTGGCCAGGCATGAAACCAGCGTGTTTCGTAATGAATACCGTTGTTGGCAAGATACTGCTTGCAATAGAAGCCGGCAATCCGCTTATCCACGATCAGACAGGCAGCATTGTAAAGTCTGTTCTGATAGGAAACCGGAAGTCCCACCGAAACCACCATTCCGGCCGTATGACGGGCAATATTCAGCAATACTTCCTGGGCCTGCTGTACGAGGTCAGGTGCAAAAAAATAGTCTTCACAACCGTATCCTGAAATGCTGAGTTCGGGTAAACAAATAATGCCGGTATTTTGCAGGCGAGCCTCTTCGATGGCGGCGATGATATTTTTCTCGTTGTTGTCCCAGGCCATCGGAGTCTGGTTGACTACCCCTGCGGCCACTTTTATATAGGGCATATGATCTGTGTGTTCGTAAATTGAAAGCAACGCAACTTACGAAATTTGAACGAACTTTTTTCAGCGATCCGTGCGTATTACGCGTTTATCATGTATGTTTGAGAAAATGTAAATTTCCCCTGGCATCTTTATTCCAAGACATTATTCGCGTAACATTAATCCCATAAGGACGTGTCTAAAAGAGAATCTTTCATCGCTGCTATTCAAAAGTCTTACAAGACCGATAAACCTGCCATCCGCCTGGGTTCAGCCATTTTAGACGGAGAAATTATCGGTGAAGCTGAAGTACATCTGCCCCTGAAAATGATGAACCGTCACGGTCTGGTGGCCGGCGCTACAGGATCGGGTAAAACGCGTACCCTGCAGGTGCTGGCCGAACAGCTTTCCAGCGCAGGAGTACCGGTTTTTCTGGCGGATATCAAAGGGGACCTGTCCGGATTCGGGCAGGCAGGAACCACCAACAAGAGCATCGAGGAACGGTGTCAGGCATTGAACGTCACCTTCGAAGCCCAGGATTATCCCATCGAACTATATTCCCTGAGCGGAAAGCTGGGTAGTCCCATGCGGGCAACCGTACTCGAATTCGGGCCCTACCTCCTGGCCAAGGTGCTCGACCTGAATGCTACCCAAACGGGAGTGCTGGCCGTTCTTTTCAAGTACGCAGATGACAAGAATCTTCCCATGGTCGATCTAAACGACCTGAAAATGACGCTCAATTACCTGGCCAGCGGTCCGGGAGCCGCCGAAGTCAAGCAGGAATACGGCAGTATTTCCACCACCACGGCCAGTACCATACTACGGAAAATTGTCGCCCTCGAACAGCAGGGCGTGGGTTCCATATTCGGGGAAAAATCGTTTGACATCGAAGATCTGTTGCGTAAGGAAGATGGGAAAGGTGTCATCAGTCTGCTTAACGTGGCTGACGTACAGGATCAGCCGGCACTGTTCTCCACCTTTATGCTGAGTTTGCTGGTAGAGATATACAATACTTTCCCCGAGGTAGGAGATCTCGACAAACCCAAGCTGGTGTTCTTCCTCGACGAGGCGCATTTACTCTTCAAGGACGCCCCCAAGGTATTTCTCGATCAGATAGAGCAGATCATCCGTCTGATTCGTTCCAAGGGCGTCGGCGTGTTCTTCTGTTCGCAGATGGCACAGGACATTCCGGATACCATTTTATCCCAGTTGGGTAACCGTGTTCAGCACGTTCTCCGTACCTTCACCCCGAACGATGCAGATAACCTCCGGAAAACCGTGAAAACGTTCCCCCGATCGGATTTCTACGAAATAAACGAGATTCTTACTACCCTGGGTACCGGACAGGCGCTGATTACGGTCCTGAATGAAAAAGGTATTCCAACCGAGGTGGCCGCTACCCACCTGCTTCCTCCCAATTCGGTAATGGGACCCCTGTCTACCTCCGATTATGAAAATCGGTACCGGAATTCGGAGTACTACCGCAAATACAGAGACAGTATCGATCCTGAAAGCGCCTACGAAATTCTGACCCGCCGCATGGAAGAATTTAACCGTGCCGAAGAAGCCGAGAAGGCAGCTAAGGAGGCCCAGAAACAGCAGAAAAGCACGGGTAGCCGGAGCAGCAGAGCCGAGAAATCTACGTTCGAAAAGGTGTTGGCAGCGCCCATTACCCGCCAGATCGGCCGTGAACTCGTAAGGGGTGTGCTGGGCATGCTGACGGGTAAAAAAACTTCTTCCAAATCTAAAAGTTGGTTTTAAGTCATCAATACTTTACTGACCATATCCTGTAGACCTGATCTTTATGAATCTAAACCTTACCGAAAAAGTAATTATTGTAACCGGAGGGGCAAAAGGCATTGGCGAGGCCATTGTTTCGGTTCTTGCCAATGAAAATGCCATTCCGGTGATCGTCGGACGAAACGCGGAAGATAATCAGCGGGTGGTCGACCTGCTCACCGGATTGGGCCATCTGACCTCCCATGTAGTAGCGGAACTCACCGACCCTGAAGCCTCGAAATACGCCGTAAACGAAGTACTTAAACGCTACGGCCGTATCGACGGTATTGTGAATAATGCCGGGATCAACGATGGCGTAGGTCTGGAAAACGGCAGCTACGAGGAATTTATGGACTCGCTTCACAAAAATGTGGTACACTATTACCTGATGGTACATCATGCACTGCCTGCCCTGAAAGAGTCGCGGGGGAGCATCGTCAATATCACCTCCAAGGTAGCGGAAACCGGTCAGGGCAATACCTCAGGCTATGCGGCCTCAAACGGCGCCCGGAATGCCCTTACCCGTGAATGGGCTGTTGAGCTGCTCAAGTATCATATCCGGGTAAATGCGATCGTGGTTGCCGAGTGCTGGACGCCCCTGTATGAAAAATGGATCAACACCCTGCCCGATCCGGCTGGTACCAGAG
>Ga0182793_1002102_pt1 | contig 11711 bp, 12 predicted proteins | sample Passage237A_FD_130498 | JGI IMG/M metagenome (GOLD analysis project Ga0182793, IMG submission 130498) | Cellulose adapted compost microbial communities from Newby Island Compost Facility, Milpitas, CA, USA - Passage2 37A (version 2) (version 2) ...
AGACGACGCTTACCTCGCCCGACCTTCTCATGACCATGTACAAAAACAGTCACCTGTTTTGGAACAATCCGGATCTGAAACTTTCGAAAGTGGTCAGTGTAACGGGGTCTATCCCGCTCAAGGTCGGTGAAATATCCGTTGTCCCCGATTTTCAGTGGCATCAGGTTTTCAATTACCTCTACTACGACGAGAAGGCTATGCCCGCCCAGCACGATGGGACAGTCTCCATTATGCGCTTTGGGGTGGACGCGGATATTACCCTGGGAAGATGGCATTTCCGCACCTTGTCTTATTATACCGAAGGTTTTGACAACAGCATCATCCGTATTCCCCGTTTCTTCTTCAGTGGAGAGGTCAGCTTTGAATTTACCTATGCGAAAGCACTCGATATCCAGCTGGGCCTGGCCGGGTACTATACGACCCGTTACTATGCCGATGCCTATATGCCCATTACGCAACAGTTTCATGTGCAGAACAATCTGATGGTTGGAAATTACCCGCTGGTCGATGTTTTTGCTAACTTGAGAATTAAAAGGACCCTGCTTTTACTGAAATATTCCCACCTGAACCACCGCCTGCTGGCAAACGGGGAGGGGTATTTTGTTACGCCCGGCTATATGGGGCTTAAACCGGCAGTTTCATTTGGAGTGAGATGGCCGTTGTTTGATTAAAATTAACTGGATTATGTCGCTTACAACTTTAGGGTTAAAATTGCCTACCGATCCCAGGTGGGTTGACATTGCCCGGATGCGTATCCGGGATATTCTGGACGACCATGCCTGGTGCGAGCAGAAGGCGGCCAGCTCCTGTATTTCGCTCATCGTGCACTATCCGCATAAAAGGAAACTCGTGGAAGTATTGACCCCCATCGTCGCTGAGGAGTGGGGCCATTTCCGCAGGGTACTGGCCGAACTGAAAAAAAGGGGATACGAACTCGGCAATCAGCGGAAAGATTTGTACGTCAACGGAATTCGCAAGATATTAATCGAAAAGGGAGACCCCGACGACGTTTTTCTAGATAAACTATTGTTCTGCGCCCTGATAGAAGCGCGAAGCTGCGAGCGTTTTAAAATACTTTCGGAGCAAATTGAAGATGAGGGGCTGAAGAAGTTTTACTGGGAACTGATGATCTCGGAAGCCGGGCACTATCGCACTTTCATCGAACTCGCGGAAGAATATCTGCCTGTAGAAAAAGTGCGTAACCGCTGGCAGGAAATTCTTGAAGCGGAAGCTGAGGTGATCCAGACGCTGGAGGTCAGGGGTGACCGCATGCATTGATTTTTAGACCACTTAATACGGATGCCTTCCTTTCTGAATCAGGTAGCAGCCAGTCTGCTCGATCGTCATCAACTTGCGGATATCCAGGTAGTAGTTCCTACCCGCAGGGCTGTCTTTTTTCTGAAAAGAGAAATCGGAAGCCTTATCGACCAGCCGGTTGTAAGTCCGGACGTGGTGGCGATCGACGATTTCGTTGAGACAGCCTCGGGTTTTGTGACCACTGACCCCGTCAACCTGATTTTCATTCTTTATGAGGCATTCCGGGAAATCGACGAAAAAGTGGATTTCAACCGTTTTATGGGTTGGGGTTCGGTGCTGCTTTCCGATTTCGACCGCATAGACAAAGCCCTCGTCCGTGCGGACTATCTTTTTGACTACCTGACAGAAGCCAAAGCCCTTGAACGATGGGGGATGGGCGAGGAGAGTGTAAGCCCAACTACCCGGCAGTTTTTTTCCCTCTTTGAAAATATTCGCAAGGTGTATGACCTGTTCCGCCGGAAGTTGTCGGAACGGGGAATTGCCTATCCGGGAATGGCCTACCGGCATCTGGCAGAAACGGAAGGAATTCTGGAGAAATTTGCGTCCAAAACTTTCTTTTTCGCCGGATTTAACGCCTTTACGGCCTCCGAAACGCAGATTGTAAAAAAGCTGCTATCCCTGTCGGAAGGAAGTCAGGTCTTCTGGGATTCGGACGAGTATTACATGGAAGCCAATACCTACCTGGAAGCCGGGCGTTATATGAGGCGCATGAAAGCCGGGCAAATTTTCGGTAGGGAATGGAACTGGACGAACAGAAACCTGCTGGAGGACCCTAAGGAAATTCAGGTGTATGCCGTTCCGAATGCCACCCTACAGACCCGGGTAGCGGGACAGATCTACAGGCAGATACTGGAGCGGGAGGAAGCGCCGGGCATGACGGCCATTGTACTCGCCGACGAAAATCTGCTGACTCCCATGTTGTATGCCCTCGACGATTCGGTACCGGAGGTGAACGTGACCATGGGGTTACCGCTTCGAAATTCCCTGATCTATACGCTCATCGATGCCTTATTCGAACTGCAGGAGCAGCTCGATGCCCAGCCGTTCCAACGCTATAATTTCAGGTACGTCGTAAAACTCCTGAGCCATCCTTTCCTTAGGCAGTACGGGAAAATCCGGGAACCGGAAATTGGTCGGGATTTTGTAGAGGAACTTCTCCGCAAAACCCGACAGGAGAACCGGGTATATTTCCTCGAGCGGGAACTCAGGGAGGTAAGTCAGGAAGACCCCCTGGTAAAGCAGCTTTTCACCCCATGGACTAAGGGGAATGCAGGGGCGGTAATCGATTCACTGTACCAGGCGATCGATCTGTTGCGGGATGTTTATAGAGAGTCGAAGAATTCCGTAGAACTCGAATACCTGTATTTGTTTTATACCCTGCTTGGTAAGTTCCGGCAGTCGCTACAAAACTGGCAGGGGGATCTGAGCCTGGGCACTATCAGGCAGTTGTTTTTCGAAATGATCCGACAGAACCGGATTCCCTTCAGCGGCGAACCGGTCAGTCAGCTGCAGCTTATCGGGCTGCTGGAAACCCGGGCACTCGATTTCGACCGGGTAATCGTCCTGTCGGTAAACGAGGGAATCCTGCCGGCCAAAAAGCAGCAGAATTCCCTGATTCCCTTTGACATAGCAAGAGAGGCGGAGCTGCCAACCTACGAACATCAGGAAGCTTTGTCGGCCTATTATTTCTACCGCTTACTCCAGCGCTCGAAGGAAGTTCATCTGCTTTATGTCAATACCACCGACGCGCTGGGCGGGGGCGAAAAAAGCCGGTTTCTGTATCAGCTGGAATATGAATGGCCACAGTACAATCCGGGTGTACGGATTAACCACCACGTTATTGACTGGGAAGGAGAGAGTTCGGCACCTGCCAAAATTGAGCTTGTAAGGGATGCAACCGTGGAGGATAATCTGCTGCGCTACCTCGAAAGGGGCATTTACCCTACCCACATACATACGCTTTTAAACAGTCCTTTCGATTTCTACATACGGCATGTACTGAAACTGGAAGAGGAGAAGGAAACGGAGGAAGTGCTGGGAATGGACAAACTCGGTTCCTGGCTGCACAATTCGTTTGAGAGCCTGGACAAGGACTTTTTCCTGCATCAGAAGGAGCCCACGGCAGAGGATGTCCGGAAGGTTCTGGATGCTGAGTTTCGGAAGCTGGGTGGTTATGAGGTGGAAACGGGGTTAAACAGTGTCTATTACAAAGTCGGAGCCCAGCAGTTTACCATTTTTCTGCAGGAGCAGCATCTGAAGGAGGGGCACCGCTGGCCCATTGCCACTGAACAGCATCTGTCGGCCGTATTCGAAGTACCCATAGACGGCCGGCAGGTGAAGGTGAAACTGGGTGGAAAAATAGACCGTGTGGAAATTGCGGAAGACGGTACGCTTTACGTGATGGACTATAAAACGGGCAGCGTGGATATCAAGAGTGCTTCGGTCATAGGCAGGGACACGGAGGGGTTTCTTACCGGCGACAAGGACTATAAAATGAATTACGTCCGTCAGCTGTGGTTGTACCAGTATCTGGTGTATCGTGAAATGGCAAAATCGGAAGGCTGGCGGTTGGGGAACCGCGTATTCAAAATCAACAGCCATCCGGTGAAATCCGCATTTTATTCCCTGAAATCACCGGGTAGGGTGGTGGAGAATCCGCTTCGGCTGACGGAGAGTGACGACCCGCTCGAATACATACGGGAAACCGAGCGTATTCTGGGTGTAATCGTGTCCCGTATGCTTGAATCCGGTACTGCTCTGGAAAGAAACCTTTAGTTTTCCTTATCGTCGCTTAGCAGGTAGAGATTTCTGATATCGTTGATCAGAAATTTTTTCTGCATGGTGAAGCTTTCGGGGTGCAAATGCTGAAACAGTTCAGCCCACTCTTCATAGCGGTCGGGCTGCATTTTCTGGAACAGGGCACCGTCGATTTTCTTGCTGATCAGGTATTCTTCAAAAGTCATGGTGACAATAACGGGGAATGATTAGGCTAAGATACGGGGTAGTTCCCTTACTTTGGGATTATTGGGTAACAATCTGCGCAGCGTCTGGAGGTAGGTGTTGATCTTGTCCGTGTACTCCAGATGGTAATCTTCATGCAGCTTTTCTTCCACGAGTTTGATGACGTTACCTACCGCCCGAATTAAGACGTTGCTGTATACCTGGTACCCTCTGGCCAGAGTTCTTCCGGCTGACTCGAAATGATAATCCAGAAGGTGAAGATGCAGGTCCAGTTCCAGCTGAGGCTTTTTGACGGTTTTCCGGAACTGTCCGACGATTTTCAGCCCAGCCCTCAGGTGCCGGGTCATCCGTGCCGGTTCGGAGCGGCCAGGAAAGGTCTTCAGTTTCAGCCGGTCGAGCTCGTCCCTGTATTTTTCGAACAAATCTTCGTCCCCAAAATCCGGATTCAGAAAATTTGTATACAGAAACTCGAAAAAGAGCCGGTCTTTTCCTGCCCATTTCAGCAGGATGCTTTCTTTCTCAGCAGGACTCAGTGATCGGATTTGTTTTTTCTGTTCAGACGTAAGTTTGGGCATACCGTACCAGGAAGATAATCCTCCCAAAGTTACTCATACCGTTCGATTCTAATGCTCGAGAGGCCGGCTTTATACCGGATGGTAATTTTATTTCTGGTCTCGTCGTAGTCATCAGACCGGTAAACATTCTTATCGTGCCTTTTGAACCCGGGCAGTTCGGTAGAGTTCAGTGCACCGGTAGGCCGAATTTCGACGGCAGCTGTCTTAGGGACAAGTACGGTTACGGAAGCTACTCCCGCTCTAATGTTTAAACGGGATTCCGGGGTTTTGTCTCCCAATTTAAGTTTTACGTCTGCCGCTCCGGTGTTCAGTTCAAGGTTCTTGACGGGGGTATTGCTGAAATCAAAATTCCCTTCTCCTGCACCAAAATTCAGGTTTAAGTCCCAGTCGACAGAGTCGTTTAACTTGACATTAACCCGGTTATCGTTGTTGCCATTATCGTCGTGTGAGTCAAGGTCAGCCTTTTTCAGGTCGAATGAAATCGATGCCGTCTTGTCTTCGATATTTTCGGTGTACTTGCTTACGTAATTGGCAAAATTGGAGGCAACTTCCGCTTCAAAAAGGCGTGTAGCCCCTCCGCTGATGTTGAATTCACCCGCACCTGCTCCAAAACTCAGCTTTGAAGATTTCAATCCCTCGGGTAATTCATAGACCTGAATCTTGTTGACCGGTTCGCCGACTGGCTTACTGCCCTTTTTACGATTGCTCTTTTCCCAGTATTTATAATTCCCGAACGGGGTTATCTTACGAATTTCACGCTGGAAGCCGTGGGTAAATCCGCCTATGATGGCCAGGGTTATAAATATGCCGGAAAAGCCTCCTACGAATTTGTTATGGGTTACCCCTGAAACTATCAGCAGCAAACCTGCGACGATAAGGTACCAGTACCAGTAACTCAGTATATCGGACCAGTTGAAAATCATCACGCCCAGGCTTTTGAGCAGCCACAGTACACCAGCTGTGATCAGAATGACCCCGACCAGTATGTTGCCTGAATTTCTCATTGGATATTCTTGTTAGGGTTACTGATATAATATTTTGCAAGCAGCAGACCTCCGGCCGTAATCAGAATCACCGGCCAGAAAAAGGCTCCGATCTCCAGATCGGTGTAGTCACTGATCGCAAACATCGAGCCGATGACGATCAATATGATTCCCCAGAAAATGTCCTTGAAATTCATGGCTTCTAAGTTGTTTAGTTAACCTTTATGGAATCACCTGAATCATCGCTGCTACCCGGACCTGACGGGCCGTCGTATCCCGATGGACCGTTGTAGGGAGTATAGGGTCCTTCGGTGGGGTTTTCCTGGCTGTTTTCCTGCTCTTTATCCCGTTTGCTTAAAAGCAGATAGGCTCCGATGGCTATCAGGATAAATGGCCAGAAATACTTGCTCAGGCTGTACCAGATGTTAAACTGGTCGAGCAGCATAAAACCGCCGAAAGCGATTAAACCGATGGCTATAATTTTGACGTTTCTGTCGCGGTTATGAGTGGGTTGCACCGGGCTGACCGGAGTATATACATCACCGGGTCCTGCCGGGCCAGGATACCCGTAGGCAGAACTGTTGTCTTCCGGCAGTACTACCCACAAAACGATATAGGCAAACAGGGAAACTCCGAAGCTGACAAAGAGTGACATCACCAGCAGCAACCTGACGATTACCACGTCGATATTGAAATACTGCGCCAAACCTCCTGCGACCCCGCCCAAAACTGATCCCTGTTTTACTCTTCGAAGTTGCTTTTCCATGCGTATTAAAATTTAAACTTGATGATCAAAGGTAGTAGGTAATACAAGTTACTTCAAAGTGATCCTTTATGACCGGTAGATTGGTCGGCTGAGTGGTAATCCTGCTTGATGGATTTTTTTATTAATCGGTTTCCAGGGACTCCAGTATATCCATCAGCAGACCGTAATCCTTGTAGCCCGGCCTTTCTTCGTCACTACCTGTCAGGGAAATCCCGGCGAGGCGATATTCACGGAGGTATTCGTGCACCTGTTCTATATTGGTCAGGCCACAGCCCAGCAACAGGGGGAATTCATGGTTACGAAGGAGGGGCTTCCATTCTTCGTCCAAATCGTTATTTTGGCTGCTTTCCAACAGGACGTAGCGGGTCAGATCGCCGTATTTCTGAAGAATTTCCGTTAAAATTTCAGGGGATACCTGGTCGACGTCCAGCCTCAGCAACAGAGGGATGTCCAGTTCCTTCGACAGCAGGGGCAACATTTCCGGAATGGAGATCTGGAGCATATCGGGCGAATATTTCTCCATCCGAAGCAGGATTTCCCCCGCATCCGCCGATCGGGTTTCGCCCACCAGCTGCACACCGGCTACCCACGAACGGATTTCATTATATTTCTCTGGACTCACATAATTTGGGTCATCTTCATCGAGGGTAAAACCCAGCATGTCGACACCCATACCCGCACAATAACGGGCATCTGAAAGATTGGTTACGCTACTTACTTTTACGGTAGTGGAAAGCATATGAAATGTTTTAAACTGCAAATTTAACCTGAAAGCACCGCTATACCTAATTATCGGATAACCCGGGTACCAGGCAGCGATTCAGGGTGATTGTCTCTCAGCCAGCTGATCAGGTTTTCGCGGACATAGCTCCGGAGTGCGAACGAGTCGGAGGGTGAACGGACTGACATGGTGGCCCGGACAACAATCTGCTGAGCCTGGGTATCGGTAACGTGCAGCTCGCAGACATCTCCGTCCCAGTTGGGATGCCCCGATACCAGTTCGATAAGTTTCTGTCGGAGGGCATCTACCGGTGTACGGTAGTCGAGATACAGCAATACTACGGCAATCAGGCTGTTGTCATTGCGCGTCCAGTTCTGGAATGGGGTGTCGATAAAATAGGTGATGGGGAGAATCAGACGTCTTCGGTCCCACAGTTTCACGACCACATAGGTGACATTGATTTCTTCGATGCTGCCCACTTCATTTTCCACTACAACCGTATCCCCGATTTTAATGGGCTGGGCGAGGGCTACCTGTACGCTGGCCAGCAGATTACCGAGTGTTTTCTGGGCAGCAAAACCTATGATCACACTGAGAATCCCTGCCGAAGTCAGTAAGCCTACACCGAACTGACGCCCTTTTTCGAAACTCAGCAGAATCAGCGCAAGTGCCAGAACACCGATCACAAATACAATGAAACGCCGGATAAACTGGATCCTGGTAAAGAGTCTCCGGTGCGAAACCGAGTCAGTGGGATCGATGCCCAGTTTAAGGATGGAAATCTGCTCAATGACCGAGATAACCCTGGACAATGTAACTGCTGATGCAATGATCAGCGAGGATTTCAGCAGGTTGAATGACAGGGAATTGTCCGTACGTCCCTCGATGTAAAAACCTGCGCTGATGGTAAGTACCAGCAGGGGAAAGAAAAAATACAGGGGTTTCGAAAGGCTGTTACGTATGAGTCGGATGTAGGAAGGCTCACCGAAGAGTTTGAAGACGGAGATCAGTGTCAGGGTGATTTTCGCCAGGACAATCCCTGCCACGATAGATCCAATGATGATGGCCCAGAGCGGTGTTTCAACAGATGAGAGTAGTTCGCGCAATTGCATGTTATAAACCCTGGTTTACTCCTCCCGATCGAGGGGACGAGCCACAAAAATGCCTCTGTTCTTTTTGTTTTGTGCGACATACCGGTGGAGCGGCAGTTCACTCAGTTCCACTTCCTTATTCACCGAGGAAGCATGCAGCAGATAGGCACGGTTGCCGATCTTGTTGACGATACCCATATGATTGCAGTCAAGGCCGTCGATGGTAGAAGCGATGCCGATGATATCTCCGTCGTTCAGTTTGGGTTCGATCGACTGAATTTCAGCGAGCGGAATAAAATAATAAGACCTGCTGTTGATGGAATCTTCCCTTTCTTTCAGTTTTTTCCAAACCTCATCGCTGTTGGCAGAGGGATAGAGATTGGGGTGCTTCGTCATGAAATTGATTTCCTTTTCCAGGGGTTTCCCCCCCAGCTCGGCGGTTATGTCCCGGATGACCCCGCGCTTTTCATTCTCGTACATCCAGTCGATGAAATAATGCAGCCGGGAAGCATATCCGTCAATTTTACCGTTGCGGTACCGGATGCGGGTGAGTTCATTTCGGAATCGGTTGTAGTCCCCTCCTTCCCGATAGGTTAATGAAAGCGCCAGAACGTTTTCCACCAGGGTGGTGCAGTCGAGACCGTCGAATTTACACACAAGTCTTTCCTCCGGATTTCCTTCCAGCGTATGGGCGACGTAGGGTGTTTTCAGGAATGTGTGGGTGATCTGTTTCATGATTTCACCCATTTTCTGGCCGTAGTTGCCTTTGATCTTCTCCTGAAAAACCCTTTCCGGATCCGATTGAGCGGTAACTGTCCTTAAGGGGGCCAGTGCGATGGATAGTCCCAGGAGGATATATCTTGTCAGTGACTTTAGGTTCATGCCGTTTTTCATGTCAGTTCTGTTATTCCAAATGTGTGCGATTTTAACCTTAACTGCGTGCATACATCCGGAAAGATAGAAAGATTTTGTTTTTTAGTAAAATCGCCGACAAGCGTGCTTCCATTGTGAGTTTCAGATTATTTATTGACATAAAGAGTGGACATCTTCCCGCTGGTTTTTAATAAATTGGCACCTCGCTGGAATAACCATCCTTAAAAGTACGTTGGTGTTAAGAAATCCCGGGTGATCGGGTAATAAATCCATACCTGCATGAATCTGAAAGAAAAGATCGAATAGAATTACGGGAAGCAATTACGTTACTGGAGAATCCGGGAATTGCAGCCAAGATAACCAATTTCATTGGTACGCCGATTGAGAAGGGGCTGGAAATGCTGCCGCGGGGACTCTATGCCCGGATCGGGGAGGTAACTCAGGCGGCCTTGATGAAGGCGCTTGACGTAGCTGTTAACACACTGGAAAAGAAAAACGTAGAGCGTCCGGCCAACTTTTGGCATAAGGGGGTAGTAGCTGCTACCGGCGCTGTTGGTGGGTTTTTCGGGTTGACAGCCCTCGCTCTGGAACTACCCGTTTCTACAACCCTGATGCTGAGGTCCATTGCCGATATTGCCCGCAGTCAGGGGGAGGACATTGCGGATCCCCATACCAGGCTTGCCTGTTTGGAAGTTTTTGCCCTTGGGGGAAGGAGCGAACGTGACAATGCTGCGGAAAGTGGCTATTTTGCCGTAAGGGGTGTTCTTGCCAAAACGATTGCGGAAGCGGCCGAATTTGTAGCCAAAAGTCAGATCGGAATGGAGTCAGCTCCGGTGCTTGTCCGACTGATCACACGAATTGCAGAGCGATTCAGTATACCTGTTACCCAGAAAGTTGCTGCTCAGGCAATCCCTTTGGTCGGTGCGGCAGGTGGGGCTGTGGTAAATACACTTTTCATGGACCATTTCCAGGATATGGCACGGGGGCATTTTATTGTCAGGAAGCTGGAACGGATCTACGGAAAAGAGGCCGTACGGCAGTGGTATGAAGAGCTTCGGGTTGCCGATAACCCTGGGAATTAATAAAGTAAGGGCCAGGGGTAGGTTTTTGACTGCCTGATCCGCTGACCCTTACTCGCTAAAATGACGGGGAACTACTGGAGTGCCTGCTTCAGGTAGTCCACACATTTGGCAACTTCGGTAACTGCATCCGAATCGGAAGGAACGTTGTATTCCAGCTCCACGTCGCAGTGAATAGGCCATTTATTCTTTTTAATGGCCTGCAGGATATCTCCAATCGGTGTTTCTCCGCTGCCGAAGGGACGGTTTTTATCGGGATCCGCGTGTTTGGGGCCCGTTTTGTCCTTAATGTGAATGCTGACGATGCGGTTATGGAGACGGTTCATCAGGTTGAGGGGATGATCACCGGTTGCTCCGAAATAGTGACCTACGTCGAAGTTAAGCATCAGTCTTTCTCCATGTGCCAGAATTTTGTCGAAGCTGAATCCGGGACGACCGGGCTGTCCGTGGTTGTGCAGGATTACGTACATCTTATGCTTGTCGGCAAAGGGAGCCATGCGGATGGCCGTTTCTTCCGAAATTTCCATCGATATTCCTTTCGCACCCACAGCCTTGGCTGCCCGGAACGCATAGTCGATTTCCTCATCCGACCAGTTGGGATTGCCCAGCTTCAGGATATGGATGGCTACTCCGCGTTTTTTAAAAAGGTTTTTTGCTTCCTTGAATTTGTCCATCGACACATTTTTGCGCCATTCCCTGATCACCTCCTGGTCTTTGGTGTCAGGAATTCCGGCGAACTTTTCCACCGGCCCGCCCATCAGTTCTACCGAGCTGATCCCCGATTTGACGATGTAATCGAGGGTTGCTTCCAGCGATTGGTTGGGCAATGAACGGTAACTGTAGGTAATCGCACCGATCTGTACACCGTTTACTTTCGAGTTGGGTTTACCCTGGCTGTGTGCTCCCGTAAAAGGGACGGCCAGGAGAGCCAGTAATAACAATACCGGCTTGAAATACTTTTCAATTGACTGCATTTCCTGATGTATTAAAGTGTATATGGCCTTCTGTATTCGTATTGGTTCAGACGGTGATTGGCGGCTTCCTTATCGTCGCCAAAGCTGAGGGTGACCGGATCCCATTTTACAGGACGTTTCAGTTCGATGGCGATGTTCACAAGACAGCAGAGCGTATTGGTACTGCAGCCCGCTTCGACTGGTGCAATGGTATTCCCGCGGGAGCGCACTGCATCGATGAAGTTTTGCATATGCGGGGCCGGAGCCTTCGGATCCTGGGGTTCCGGTTTGCTGACCAGAGAGGGGTCGGAACATTCCAGCAGTCCCCGCGCGACCTTGATCCAGCCCTTGGTGCCATTAAATCTGACCCCTTTACCGCCTTTTTCATGAAA
>Ga0182793_1002103_pt1 | contig 11709 bp, 11 predicted proteins | sample Passage237A_FD_130498 | JGI IMG/M metagenome (GOLD analysis project Ga0182793, IMG submission 130498) | Cellulose adapted compost microbial communities from Newby Island Compost Facility, Milpitas, CA, USA - Passage2 37A (version 2) (version 2) ...
GGCAAATAGTCCCCCCCATCCCCCGGCGGCCAACCCCAGTCGTCCTGAGGGCTGGTCCAGAAAACACTGCCCCACAGATGATGGCGAATTTGCGGGTGCTGGTCGCGGGTGACCAAAAACTCATGGGTACCATACTTCAGAGAAGCTAGGCGCCCGCCCATCCGAGGCATGAGTTCAAGACGCAAATCCTGATGTTGGATAATAAACACTTCGCCCTGAACCTGAACAAAATCCGGCATGGGGGCTTTATGGGTGACGGGTATAGCATTTTCGGCTTTATCACAAGCGACCAACAGACAAGCGAGCAAACCCCACAGCATTGGTTTACAGGCGTTCAGCATTTAACGCCCCCGGCCCGAAGTTCAATACAGCACACGTTCAACATAATCACGGCAAAGCTCTTTTTCATCTCCCGTGGAGTGTAATCGTTTTGCGCTCGGCCAGCCAATTCGCTCTAGTAAAGCAGTGTAAACAATTTGCGTTGAAACTCTATTGCCAGTGGATCTCCTTTACCCAGACTTGCCAGGATATCGGTATAAGTCTTGCGTGCAGCCCCGTCTGCAAACTGACGGTTGGCTTGCAGTACCTTGTACAGCAATTCCAGTGCGGGGCGATGATAGTGTTCCTGATAGAGTTGCAGTGCCAGCTGATAGGCAATATCCAAATTCTCCGGCTCACGTGCATGGGCCTCTTCCAGTGCGGCCAGCTCCGGCGTCTTGGCCGCCTGCTGACGCAATTGCAGCTGCGCCAGCACCTGCTGATAGAGGGCATCCTGATCCGCCATCTTTACCGTCTTGAGCAGAGCTTCAGCTTCTTCAATACGATTGAGTTCCACCAGCACCTGCGCCAACAGGCAACTGACGAAAGGCGCCTGCGCGGAGGCTTCGTGCACCTGACGCAAGAGCGACAAAGCGCCGTTAAAATCGCCGGCTTGCATCGACTGCTGCGCCTGAAGCAGGTCTTTTTCCCAGGGTTTGGGCAGATATTTGGCGAGTATGTCACGCACTTCGATTTCGCTTTTGGCGCCCACAAAACCATCGAGCGGCTGTCCATCCTTGATCAGAATCACTGTCGGCAGGCTGCGCACACCAAACTGGGCCGCAATCATGTTTTGTTCATCTGCATTTACTTTCGCTAATAAAAATTGACCCTGGTATTCATTAGCCAATTTTTCCAGTACCGGCATCAGCGACTTGCAGGGAGCGCACCAGTCTGCCCAGAAATCCACCAGCACCGGGCGCTTGAAGGATTCGTCAATCAATTGGGCCTGGGCGTTTTCCAGGTTGATCTCGACAATGTTTTGCATGGGCTTCTCCACAAAACTCAGGGCATGGGCCTTAAACTGATACTGACATTCGCTTGCTCATCGCTGACGTAAGCAATCTGTTCCGCAATGGTAACACTCAGCTGCATGGTTTTTGCGGCAAGCGATTGCAAAGCCTGCAATTCATCTGCGGCAAAATACCTGACACTCACCTTGGGCAGTGCGCGAATCGCCGCGCCCTGCTGCGCCCACCAGATATCCATGCCACGACCATAGCTGAACAGTTTCACGGATTCCGTCTGGCTTGAGGCTTTTTTCAAACGGTCGGGCGCTGGCTGGCCCACTTCAATCCATTCGAGAATGCGCCCATCTGGCGACTTGAGCCACAGATCCGGTTCATCCATTGTAGAAAGGCCTCGCGTAAAACTCAGATCTTCTGCCGCGCAAAAGCAGTAAGCCAGCAGACGTACCATCATCCGTTCTATGGTTTCCGATGGATGCAGGGCCAGCGTGAGAGAAATCTGATCGTAGTAGTGCCTATCGGTATCTGAGAGCGTAATATTCGCCTTATAAATGGTTGCCTTTTCAGCCACGCCCTTTGCCCTCTTACATTAGTTGTCTTTATGAATGATTCAACGATCAGTCTCGATCTGGTTGCCGATCACAATGGCCAGTCAGCCATGGAGCTGCTGTGCACTGCCAGCGGCCTTTCCAAACAACGCATCAAGGATGCGATGAACAAGGGCGCTGTCTGGTGGACGCGCAAGGGCAAAACCCTGCGTCTGCGACGCGCCACCCAGCTGCTGGACAAGGGCGTCAAACTGCAGCTTTTCTACAATCCCCAGCTGTTGGCTCTCAAACCTTCCGCACCGGAACTGCTGTCGGATCAGCGGCGCTATAGCGTCTGGTATAAACCCCACGGACTTATGTCGCAGGGCTCGCAGTGGGGCGATCATTGCAGCCTGCTGCGCTGGGTGGAGGTAAATGGCCAACCGCGACGGGAAGTCTATCTGGTGCACAGACTGGACGCAGATGCGGCAGGCATAATGCTGGTTGCCCATGACCCACAGAGTGCTGCCAAACTCTCTCAACTATTCCAAAGCCGGGATATTCGCAAACACTATCAGGCGCGTGTAACTGGCGAACTGGCAGTTGGTTCCAGCCTTTCTATCGATCAGCCGCTGGACGGCAAATCTGCCATCACCCATCTCACCTGTCTCGGCTATGACCCGGAAACCCGTATCAGCCTGTTGGATATTCGTATCGAAACCGGCCGCAAGCATCAAATTCGCCGACATCTGGCCGATCAGGGTTTTGCTATTGTGGGCGACCGGCTTTACGGCAAGGCAAGCGCCGAACCACTACAACTGCTCGCCTATCGTCTGACCTTCAGCTGTCCCTTTTCACAACAGCTGATAGATATTCAGCTTCCCGACGACAAACACTTTTCCCTGTCTTCTTAAAAAAATTGGCGCCCTTGGCGCCATGGATCTTCACACGCTTTAAGGCAGAGTACTGCCGAAAAATCGGCAGCACTCTTCTTCCATTTATTCAGGCCGCATGTGGGGGAACAGCAACACATCGCGAATGGAAGGCGCATTGGCGAAGAGCATGATCAATCTGTCTATACCTATGCCCTCGCCCGCTGTTGGCGGCAAGCCATACTCCAGTGCGCGCACAAAGTCGGCATCGTAGTACATGGCCTCGTCATCCCCGGCGTCCTTGGCCTTTACCTGCTCAAGGAAACGCTCTGCCTGATCTTCCGCATCATTCAGTTCCGAGAAGCCATTGGCCAGCTCGCGACCACCGATAAAGAATTCAAAGCGATCGGTAACCGCCGGATTGTCAACATTGCGACGAGCCAGAGGCGAAACCTCGGTGGGATATTCGGTAATGAATGTCGGCTGATCAAGTTTGTGTTCAACCGTTTCTTCAAAAATTTCGGTTTGCATCTTGCCCAGCGGCGTGCCGGGTTTGATTTTGATACCCAGACGCTCAGCCACTTGCGTGGCACCCTCAATACTGCTGATCTGTTCTGCAGTGATATCCGGGTTGTAGTGCAGAATGGAATCGAACACCGACAGGCGCGCGAAGGGTTTGCCGAAGTCGTATTCGCTGTCCTGATACTTGAGCAGAGTGCCGCCGGTAATCTCGATACAAAGTTTGCGCAACAGGTCTTCGGTGAGATCCATCAGATCGCGGTAATCCGCATAAGCCTGATAGAACTCCATCATGGTGAATTCCGGATTGTGACGAGTGGACACACCTTCATTGCGGAAGTTGCGGTTGATTTCAAACACTCGCTCAAAACCGCCCACCACCAGGCGTTTGAGATACAGCTCCGGTGCGATACGCAGATACATGTCCATATCCAGCGCATTGTGGTGAGTGATAAAGGGACGCGCCGAGGCGCCGCCGGGAATCACATGGAGCATCGGTGTCTCCACTTCCATAAATTCGCGGCCCTGCATGTACTGGCGAATAAAATTGATACAGCGTGAGCGCAGACGGAAAGTATCGCGTACCTCCGGATTGACGATCAGGTCAACATAGCGTTGGCGATAGCGAATTTCCTGATCGTGCAGACCGTGGTATTTGTCCGGCAGCGGACGCAGGGATTTGGTCAGCAACTGGAAATTTTCCAGATTGACGTAAAGATCGCCCTTGCCGGATTTGTGCAACGCACCGCTAACACCCACGATATCGCCCAGATCCCATACACCCCATTTTTCCTTGATAACTTCCTGCGCCGCCTTGTCAGCGTAAAGCTGAATACTGCCTTCACCATCCTGCAACACCATGAAAGGACCACGCTTGGCCATGATGCGGCCAGCCACACTCACACGGTGGTTGAGTGCTTCCAGCTCTTCCTTGGTCTTGTCGCCATAGAGAGCCTGCAGATCAGCGCTCTTGTCACCGCGGCGAAAGTTGTTGGGGAAAGCGTTGCCCTTCTCGCGAATGGCGGCCAGTTTGGTGCGACGCTCGGCGATAAGTTTGTTTTCGTCTGGTGTAAGCGGATGCTCGTTAGTCATGCTGTTCACTTTTGTTGGCAAATAAAAAAGCAGACCTGATTACAGGCCTGCCTTGAGACTTTCGACAATAAATTGATCCAGATCGCCATCCAGCACGGCTTGCGTGTTGGATGTTTGCACACCGGTGCGCAAATCTTTTACGCGCGAATCGTCAAGCACATAGGAGCGAATCTGGCTGCCCCAACCAATATCCGATTTGGTATCTTCCAGAGCCTGCTTGTCCGCATTGCGGCGCAACATTTCCTGCTCGTACATACGCGCGCGCAGCATTTGCCAGGCGCGGTCGCGGTTCTGGTGCTGGGAGCGCTCGCTCTGACACTGCACCACAATACCGGTGGGCACGTGGGTCAGGCGCACGGCAGAATCAGTCTTGTTAACGTGCTGACCACCGGCACCGCTGGCGCGATAGGTATCTGTGCGCACATCCGCCGGGTTGATTTCAATGTCGATATTGTCATCAATCTCGGGCGACACAAATACTGAACAGAAAGACGTGTGGCGGCGGTTGCCGGAATCGAATGGCGATTTGCGCACCAGACGGTGCACACCGGTTTCCGTGCGCAGCCAGCCAAAAGCGTATTCGCCTTCAAAATAAATGGTGGCACTCTTGATACCCGCCACTTCACCGGGCGAGGCTTCTTCCAGAGTCACCTTGAAGCCCTTTGACTCGCCCCAGCGCAGGTACATGCGCAAAACCATCTCGGCCCAATCCTGAGCTTCTGTACCACCGGAACCGGCCTGAATATCCAGATAGGCGTTGTTGGGGTCCATCTCGCCGGAGAACATGCGACGGAATTCCAGACCTTGCAGCTGCTCATCCAGGCGCTGAAGTTCGGCGGCCACATCGTCGACACTGGATTGATCGTCTTCTTCAACAGCCATATCCAGCAGCTCGCGGCTGTCAGCAATACCAGCCTCCAGCGCGTCTATCGTTTTCACCACTATTTCCAGCGAGGAGCGTTCACGACCAAGCGCCTGCGCGCGTTCGGGATTTTCCCAGACGCTGGGCTCGGCGAGGTCCAACTCTACTTCAGTGAGGCGTTCTTTCTTGAGATCGTAGTCAAAGATACCCCCTAAGCACCTGGGTGCGTTCGGTGAGATCCTTGAGGCTGTTTAACAGAGGATTGATTTCCATAGGGTAGCGTAATCTGGCTAGAGCCCCGAGGGGCGACAACGGGCAAATGAAAAGCCGCGCATTCTACCCCAGATGACGATTCGACTCTAGCCAAGACCCGCCTTAATCAAGCCAGCTGATTCAGCAACCAGCTCAGCAGGATAACCTGCGGCAGGGTTATCAGTGGCAGAAAGAGCGCTATTTTCCAGGAGCGGGTGGTTTCGCGCAGCACCATCACCTCCGTGTAGTCGGTGGCCACCCCGGCCATCATGAAGGCAAAGGCGTTACCCGGCGCCTGGGCGCGGCTCATCAAGTCGGCGGCTATGGGCGTGGAGCCCTCAGAGCACACCTCGATAATCGTGGCTGCTATCAAGGTCATGGCCAGCCCCACAAGGCTTGGGCCAAACCATTGCTGAAATATCTCCACAGACACAAAGGCGCGAATCATCGCCGCCAGCAGCACACCGAACAGCAGCCAGCGCAATACCATGCGCGAGCCCTTGATGCCTTCCCACAACAGATCAGTCAACAAGGAGAGGCGCCACTCAATGCCCTGCCACTGGCGCTTTGCCTCGGGCCAGAAGCGAAAATCTGCATCCAGCGGCTGGGCACTGGCGTAGGGATTAGCGGGCAATCTGCCGCTGGCGACCAGGCGATCAAACAGCCAGCCGCTCACCAGCGCAATGACGACCGAAAGCAGAATAAACGCCAGAGTCCACTTGAGCCCCATCAGCGCGATCATGATCAGTGTGAGCGAAAAGGAATTCCAGGGACTGGCGATAAGAAAGGCCATCACCTGTCCCAAACTGGCGCCCTTTTGATAGAGCTTTGAACCCACCATCAGAATGCCGTGGCTGCACAGGTCCAGACACACACCGGCAAGAGTGGCGCGCCACAGCCCATTGATACTGCCACCCTGCCCCAGCGCCGAGAGCACCAGATTCTGTGGAATCCGTGACAGCAGCCCAACAAATAGGGCTCCCACCAACACTCCCCACCACATGGTGTTAAGCAGATCGAAAACCCCGTGGCCCAGATGATGGAACCAGTCAGGTCCCCACTGGGGTGCCAGCCAATGGCTCAGATAGAGCAGCAGCGAAAGCGACAGACAACCCCAGAGAAGATAATCAAAGGAACCCTTGGCGTGATGATGTTCATGGTCGTGACCATGATCCTGCGCAGGCGCACAACAGCTGGGGGACACCCGGGGCTCGGGCGGCTTTTCGGGAGGTTCAGACTGAGGATGGCAACAGTTACTCATGAGCATTCTCCACCAGGGTAAAGGGCATGGCAGGACGGGGATGGGCCAGTTCTTCGATGATGGCGCAATGGGGCGATTCATCGCCAGCACAGGCCTCAGCCATCTGACTCAGGGCCTCGCGCATGGCGGTCAGGGCATTCATCTGCTCGTCCAGATGGGCAATTTTTTCCATCACCATCTGTTTGACGTGGGCGCTCTGGCGCGAGGGATTGCGGTAGAGATCCAGCAGATGGCGGCATTCATCCAGCCCAAAGCCAACGGTGCGCGCATGATGCAAAAACTGCAGCTGCTCCACATCCGCCTGGGAGTAATCCCGGTACTGATTGCCCGCCTGACGGCGGGGAACCACCAGACCTATGTCTTCGTAATAGCGAATTGTTTTGGCACTCAGGCCGGAGCGCTTTGCCGCTTCACCGATGTTCATAGCTGTCTCCAAAAATCCATTCGGTTACCTGTGTAGCCAAGATAAACCTTTCAGTAGCTGGAAAGTCAAGCAAAATTCTGTCTGTTTTTTGCGCTAAAAAATGGGGAAAAGCCCACAAAACAGAGGGAAAAAATCACACTTTTCTTTTTAAATTCAATAATATATAAAACTTTCTTGACAAAAGAAATTAATAATACACAATAAATTCAACCAAACCTTCCAGTAGGTGACAGCAATGGAATATCTGACTATCGATAATCCCGAGTGGCAAAGAATGTGGGACGAGCTCGCCAGCTACAAAATCAATAGCGGCGACCCCCTGTGCGTTAATCAGGGTGATTGCTGGGAATACCTGGGTTCAACTGCTGACCATCATCACCTGAGACATGCCTGTCATCCGGTGACCGAAAGAGTGGAATACATCTACATCGAAAGGGCCGGCGCCGCCGTTCGCTGGGCCTGATTCTGGATGACCTCAAGCCTCAAACAGATTTTTCGCTTTCTTCTGGTGGGCGGTATGGCAACCGCCCTGCAATTTCTTCTGCTGACCCTGTTTGTTGAGCTGGAACTGCTGGACGAGGTACCCGCTTCGGCAGCCGCCTACTTCCTTTCCGCCATAGCCAACTATCTGGCCAACTACCACCTGACCTTTGCCAGCAAGCGCCCCCACAGGGAAACCCTGCCCCGCTTTGCCGCAACTGCGGCGTTGGGATTGGGAATCAACACCCTGGTATTCGCGCTGGTGTTCTGGCTGCTACCCTATTATCTGTTGGCCCAGGTGATCGCCACCGGCGTCACTCTGGTATGCAACTTTCTGCTACACAAGTTCTGGATTTACCGCCATTAAAAAAGCCAGCACCGGGCTGGCTTTTCGTTAGTTTCATCGCTTAAAAACATCAGGCCGCTTCCCTCAGCACCACTGCCGGCGGTGTGGTAACCACACTGCGGCAGCTGAGCACTCCCAGACCTCCTACAAAAACTGCACCCAGCATCGGGCCCAACAGCCAAAAGAGATAGTGCGGCTGTATGGGGGTCTGCAGCACCCAGCGTTGCAGACTGAGCAACAGAAACTCCGCACCTGCCACAGCAATAGTGCCCGCCAGAAGTCCTAAAACCGAAAACTCTATCCACACGCTGCCCAGAATCAGCTGCCGCTTGCTGCCCAGCGCGCGCAACAGGCCTGCCTCCTGCTTGCGGCTGTCGATACTGCTGGTCACCGCCGACAAGAGCACCAGACACCCACCCAGCAGAGTCAGCCAGAGCACCAGCTGCACACCGTTGCTCACCTGAGTCACTATGCTGCGGATATGATTGATTACCCTGTCCAGTTCGATCACCAGCGTGGTGGGATGCTGACGCAACAGATCGTTGATAAAGGATTTTTTCTCCGGTGGCAGGTAGAGGCTGGTGATATAGGTGGGCGAATAGTCCTCCAGCGAACCCGGCTGAAAAATAAAAAAGAAATTGGGCTTCATTGATCGCCAGTCCAGAGAGCGAACACTGGCCACCTCTGCATCCAACGTCAAACCGCCAAGAGAAAAACTCAGTTTGTCACCTGGAGACAGTCCCAGCTGCTGGGCAAATTCCGCTTCTATGGAAACGCCGGGCAATCCCGCTTCCCGAGGTTGCCATTCCGGCCACCAGTGACCGGCAACCAGCTTGTTATCCGAGCCGATGACATCCGACCAGGTGAGATTGGCCTCGCGCCGCAATACATTGGCAATATTCTTTTGCGCCTCGGTCACTTCTTCGCCGTTGATGTGAGTCACCCGTCCACGCACCATCGGGTACAGCGGCTCGCGTACAAATCCGCCCTGATCGATCAACGCCTGCACCTGCGCCACCTCATGATCGGGAATATTCACCAGAAAGTGATTGGGCGCATCCTCAGGCACCTGTACCTGCCACTCTTCAATCAGGGATGTGCGCACTATGGTGATGGTCAGCAACAACATCAGTGCCGTGGCGAAGACAATAATCTGCACCAGACTCTGACCGCGGCGGCGCTGCATATTGGCCAGCGCCAGACGCCATATACTGCCAGCGCCATTGGCCATCTTGCGACTCAGATACAAAAGTCCCAAAGCCAGTATCGTTGATACCAGCAACACGCTGCCAAGTGCCAGCACCAGGCTCAGCGCCAGTTTGATGTCTCGGCTGAACAGCACCACCAGCAAAATCAGACTGAAAAGTGCCACAGCGGCCTGCACCAGCAGATGGGTTTGTCGCACCTGCAATTCGCGTCGCAGTATCTTGATGGGCGGTACCTGCGGCAAAAACCACAAGGCCGGCAAGGCAAAACCAAGGAGACATAAAAGCCCGCTGAGCAGACTCAATCCATAGGGCAAAAACCGGGGTGAATTGAGACTGACGCTGTAGGCCTCGCGAAGGCTTTCCGCCACGAATCGCTGCAACAATTCCCCCAGCAGCAGGCCCAGTAGCGAAGCGACTAGCGCGAGCGCCAGAAGCTGCACAAAGTAGAGGCGTCGAATGGCAGTGGCGCTCATGCCCAGACTCTTCATCAACGCCACCTGATCCACATGGCGAGCCGAAAACTGGCGGGACGCCAGGGCTATGGCCACACCGGCGAGCAACACACCGATAACCGCTGCCAACAACAGAAAGCGCCGTCCGGTTTCCAGCGTGCGCCCCAGACCCTGCTGTGCCGATTCCACATCTACCAGACGCTGATGATCGTTCATGCGCGGCTTGAGCCATGCCAAAAACCGCTCAAGGCGATTGTCATCGGCGGCCAGCAGCCAGTGATATTCCACACGGCTGCCTTCCTGTACCACCTGGGTATTGGGGAGATCATCAAGATTCATCAGCAGTCGCGCGCCCATAAAACTGAAGGGGCTGCTGGCATCAGGTTCGCGAATCAAAATGCGCGTCAGTTTGAGACTGTATTCGCCAACACTAACCTCGTCTCCGAGCCCTACATTGAGCAGTGGCAAGAGACGTGAATCCACCCAGGCCTCGCCGGGTGCGGGCACTCCCTCGGCCACATGAATATCGTCTGGATTGGAAGCAAAAGGAAGCTGACTGATTTCAAATTGACCGCGCAGCGGATAGCCTCCATCCACCGCCTTGACCGACGCCAGATGCATGTGCTCATTGGAAAACACCATGGAAGCAAAAACCGCAGCGCGCGCCTGACGCACGCCCGCTTCTGCCGCTGCCTCGCTCCAGGCGGAATCATGAGGCTGCGGCGAGCGCAGAATGACATCTGCTCCCAGCACCGAATTGCTTTCCTTGGTCAGGGTTCTTTCGAGTCGATCGGTAAAAATGGCAATACCGCTGACTACCGCCACCGCCAGAAACAATGCAAAGGCCAGTAGCTTGGCTTCACCGCTGCGCCAGTTGCGCCACAAGAGTCGCAGTGCCAGCATGGCTAAACGCCTCCCTGCACCACTTGTCCCGCCGCCAGTTCCATGCGTCTCTGACAGAGGTTGGCGAGACGTTCCTCGTGAGTGATCAGCACCAGCGTTGTGCCCTCTTCGCGATTGAGTTCAAACAGCAGATCGATGATGCGCGCTCCAGTTGCGCTGTCCAGATTGCCTGTGGGTTCATCGGCAAACAGAATGCGCGGCTCACTGGCAAAAGCGCGGGCTATAGCCACACGCTGCTGTTCACCACCGGAAAGCTGTTGCGGATAGTGTTGCAAGCGCTGATCCAGACCCACGCGAGCCAGATACTGAGTGGCGCGTTCGCGCGCATCCTTCTTGCGATGAAGCTCCAACGGCAACATCACGTTCTCCAGTGCGGTGAGGCCCGGCAGAAGTTGAAAGGACTGAAAGATAAACCCCACCAGCCGGGCGCGCACCTGGGCTCTGGCTTCCTCGTCGAGGGATGTGATTGAAATCTGATTTAAAAGCACTTCGCCAGTGGAAGGAATGTCCAATCCGGCAAGAATTCCCAACAGAGTGGATTTGCCAGAACCGGAAGCGCCGGTAATGGCGAGGCTTTCGCCTTCCAGTACACTCAGGCTGACATCCTTGAGAATGGTCAGACTGCCAGCCTGGGTCATCACCTCTTTCGAAAGATGTTTTGCTTCCACCATGACTGCGGGTTTGTTTGTCGATGCGGATTCCTTCGATACCACGGTTGCTACTGCCTGGGTCATGCACGCCTCGCTGTAAAAATCCTGTTTATCTGATTCAGGGATACTCACGGCTAAACAAGCCGCGAGTCAAAATGGTTGACAATTCTTTACGGCATTATGTGGCATTATGGCGATCTTACCTACGGATCAAATAAGGAGATCACTCATGCTGTCGATCACTCCCCTGCCCGTTCTGCGTTATCTGTTCTTTTCCCTGATGCTTGTGTGCAGCACTGCACTGGCGCAGGAGCAGCGTATTCTGGTGATGGGCGACAGCTTGAGCGCCGGTTACGGCATAGAACTCAGGGAGGGCTGGGTCAGTCTGCTGCAGAATCGCCTGAGCGGAGTAACAGACTATAAGGTTATCAACGGCAGTGTCAGCGGCGAAACCACAGGTGGTGGGCTGGCACGTCTGCCAGCACTGCTCAAGGATCATCAACCGGCGATAGTGATTCTTGAGCTGGGCGGCAATGACGGTCTACGCGGACATCCGCTGCCGGGAATGCGCGACA
>Ga0182793_1002105_pt1 | contig 11706 bp, 10 predicted proteins | sample Passage237A_FD_130498 | JGI IMG/M metagenome (GOLD analysis project Ga0182793, IMG submission 130498) | Cellulose adapted compost microbial communities from Newby Island Compost Facility, Milpitas, CA, USA - Passage2 37A (version 2) (version 2) ...
AATGTCAGCATCACCGCCACCGATCCGCTTTTCGCCGGACTTGATTTCGTAATCGCCGACGGCGATCGCGTCGGCCTTGTCGCCGGCAACGGTCGCGGCAAGACCTCGCTTCTCAGATGCATGACGGGCGAGGGCGAACCAACCTCGGGCGAGATCGTGCGTTCGCGCGGTATGCGCGTCGGATTCGTCGAGCAGGACGTGCCCGAAGCGTTGCTCGACCTCACGCTCCGCGAAGCCGTACGCCGCGCGCTACCGCCCCATCAGCGCGAAGACGAGACCTGGCGGGTGGATGTGGTGCTCGATGAGTTCGAGACGCCGCAGGACATGCGCGAGCGACCTGTGCGGGCCTTGAGCGGTGGCTGGCAGCGACTGATGCTGATTGCCCGGGTCTGGGTGACCGAGCCGGATGCGCTGCTGCTGGACGAGCCGACGAACCATCTCGACCTCGCCAAGATCTATCAGCTCGAAAACTGGCTTAATGTGGCGGCACGCAACATCCCGGTGGTGATAGCCAGTCACGACCGCGCCTTTCTCGACGCGGTGACGAACCGGACGCTGTTCCTGCGTCCCGAGGCTTCGCAGTATTTTCCGCTTCCTTATGGGCGGGCGCGCGAGACGCTCGACGAGGTGGATGCGACCGCGCAGGCACGGCAGGAACGGGAGCTCAGGGAGGTTTCGCGCCTGCGCAAGCAAGCGGCCAAGCTCACCAACATCGGCATCAATTCGGGCAGCGATCTGCTCACCAAAAAATCCAAGCAATTGCGTGAACGCGCCGAGAGAATCGAAAATGCGGTGACCTCCCTGCACAAGGAGCGGTCCGGGGACATCCGCCTCACCAATAGCGGCACCCATGCCAAGGTGTTGATCGCATTAGAGGGCCTGACCGTCTCGCCTCCCGGCGGTACGCCACTCTTCAATGTGCCCAAGCTGCACATCTTCCAGGGCGACAGGCTCGTTGTGCTGGGGCGCAACGGGACGGGCAAGACCCAGTTGGTGCGGCTTCTCCATCAGGCCATCGAAACGGCAGGGAGCGTCGAGGGCATTCGCGTGAGCCCGTCCGTCAAGCTCGGCTATACGGATCAAGCACTCTCGCAGCTCCCGGTCCGCAGTTCGCCCGCCGACTATATCGGCAGCTTCGGGCTAGGGGATCAGCGTACGATCTCGTTGCTGGCGGGGGCTGGGTTCGCGGTCGAGAAGCAGGGTCGACCGATTTCGGAGCTTTCTTTCGGCCAACGTGCGCGTCTGGGCCTCCTGGCGCTGCGCCTCAAGGAACCGAACTTCTACCTGATGGACGAGCCGACCAACCATGTCGATATCGTCGGGCAAGAGAGGCTCGAAGCCGAAATTCTCGAACACGAGGCGACGTGCGTCCTGGTTTCGCACGATCGCAGCTTCGTCCGGAACATCGGCACGCGGTTCCTCCTGATCGAGAGGAAAAGGCTGGTGGAGGTGGAAACACCCGATGCCTTTTTCGAAACCGTCGCGATCGAAAGGTGAATGCAAAGAAATCGTCGTGGAGAGTCGATTGAGCGAAGGGTCATTCGTCAATACGCCGCAAAACAATTGCGGAGGCAAAAGCGAATGACCTTTCAAGTGACTTCTCTCTACGCGGCGATCCTGGCGGTCGGCGTCATTATCCTGGCAAATGTCGTCAGCGCGCAGCGGGCGCGGGCAGGGGTGTCGATCCTGCACGGGGACGATATGCGGCTCGCACTTTGGATGCGCCGTCACGGCAATCTCGTGGAAAACGCTGCGCTGGTTCTGTTGCTCATGGCCTTGGCCGAGGCGCGTGAGATGCCAGCGAGCTGGTTGCACGGGGCCGGCATTGTCCTCGTTCTGGCGCGCGTGGTGCATGCGGTCGGGTTGGACGAACGGCGGCCGGCGGCGCCGCTCCGAATTGCCGGCGGCCTCGGCACGCAACTCGTCACTCTCGGGCTGGCCGGTTACCTCCTGTGGTCGCTCTACCATTGAGCTTTGAACTTCCCGCTTGCGCATCGTCGCTTCGGTGACGGATGCTGCCAACCGTTTGGAGAACAAGATGAAATACATCGCGCTTATCTATTCTGACCCGGCCCTGGTGCCGGCCCATGGCTCGCCTGAGTTCGATGCCTTCATGTCCGCCTATGAGGCCGCGAATGCGGCATTCATCCAGGACGGCGTGCTGGTGGCGGGAGAGGCTCTCGAGACACCCACTACGGCAACGACGGTGCGCGTTCGAGGAGGCCGTGCCGAGACGATGGATGGCCCGTTCGCAGACTCCAAGGAGCAGCTGGGAGGCTATTATGTCTTCGACTGTGCCAATCTCGATGAAGCCCTGCGCTACGCATCAATGATCCCGACGGCTGCTCATGGCGCGGTGGAAGTGCGGCCGATCCAGATTCTGGGTCGCTGAGTTGGCGGCCACGTCGGGCGTTGCGGAAGCCGTTGGGGCTTTGGTACGTGCCGATGGCGGCAGGTTGCTGTCGTGCCTCATTGCCAACCTGAGGGACTTTCAGCTTGCGGAGGACAGCCTCCAGGATGCCCTGGAATCGGCGATGGTGCACTGGGCGCGCAATGGCGTGCCCGCCTCGCCTTCCGCTTGGTTGATGCGCACGGCGCGGCGCAAGGCCATCGACCGGATCAGGCGGGCTGCTAACTTCCGCGCCAAATCCGGTCAGCTGGCGCTGATCGAGGAAATCAACCGCAGCCAACCGGACGAGACCGGGGACGAGGTGATCGCCGACGAGCGCCTGCGGTTGATCTTCACGTGCTGCCACCCGGCGCTGGACCGCCAGACCAGCGTAGCGCTCACCTTGCGGTCAGTCGCGGGCCTGACCACCGAGGAGGTTGCAAAGGCGTTTGTCGTCAGTTCGGATTCCATGGCGCAACGGCTGGTCCGGGCGCGCCACAAGATCGCCAGGGCAGGTATCGCCTATGAGGTACCCGACGCCGCCGGGCTCGCCGAACGGCTCAGGGCAGTTCTGGCCGTGATCTACCTCATGTTCAACGAGGGCTATGCCGCAAGGGCGGGCCGACTGGTGCGCTCCGAGCTTTGCGGGGAAGCGATCCGGTTGGGGCGGCTTCTCGATGAACTGATGCCGGTCGAACCAGAAATCGAAGGCCTCCTGGCGCTCATGCTGCTGCACCATGCGCGCAGTTCGACACGCGAGGGAGCGTTGGGCGAGCTTGTGCCACTGGCCGCCCAGAATCGTGCCGGTTGGAACCGGCGCCAGATCGAGGAAGGCGTGCGTCTGGTTGATGTGGCGCTGAGGCGGGGCCGGCCGGGTGTCTATCAGTTGCAGGCGGCGGTCGCCGCGATCCACGCCGAGGCTGCCAGCTTCGAAGATACCAACTGGACCGAGATCGCGCTCGTCTTTGAGGCGCTCTGCAGGTTGGATGCCAATCCCGTCTTTGCGCTGAACCGCGTGGTGGCGATCTCCTATTGCAGGGGGCCGGAGGCGGCCCTCGAGATGCTGGCTGCCGTCGCCCAACCGTTGGCGAACTACCAGCCCTACCATGCGGTGCGCGCGGATATCCTCGATCGGCTGGGCCGCGCCGATGCGGCGCGCGAGGCCTATGTCACCGCCATCGCGCTGTCGACGTCTCCTGCCGAGCGCGCGTTCCTGGCCGGGCGGATGGAGTGCAAATAAAAAGGGCCCGGAGGGGCCCTTTTCGTATTCTGACGCAACCGCTTAGGCGGAGTAGTACATCTCGTACTCGACCGGGTGCGGGGTGTGCTCGAACTTGACCACTTCCTGCATCTTGAGCTCGATGTAGCTGTCGATGAAGTCGTCGTCCATCACGCCGCCGACCTTGAGGAAGTCGCGGTTCTTGTCGAGGTTTTCCAGAGCTTCGCGGAGCGAACCGGACACGGTCGGGATCTCCTTGAGTTCTTCCTTGGGCAGCTCATAGAGATCCTTGTCCATGGCGTCGCCCGGGTGGATCTTGTTCTTGATGCCGTCCAGGCCAGCCATCAGCAGGGCGGTGAAGGCGAGGTAGGGGTTCGCCAGCGGATCGGGGAAGCGGACTTCCACGCGCTTGGCCTTCGGCGACTGGCCGAACGGAATACGGCAGGAGGCCGAACGGTTACGGGCCGAGTAGGCCAGCAGAACCGGCGCTTCGAAGCCCGGGACCAGGCGCTTGTAGCTGTTGGTGGTCGGGTTGGTGAAGGCGTTGATGGCCTTGGCGTGCTTGATCACGCCGCCGATGTAGTAGAGCGCGTCGAGCGAGAGGCCAGCATATTGGTCACCGGCGAAGAGCGGCTTGCCGTCCTTCCAGATCGACTGGTGGCAGTGCATGCCCGAGCCGTTGTCGCCATAGACGGGCTTCGGCATGAACGTCGCGGTCTTGCCGTAGGCATTGGCGACCTGCTGGATGACGTACTTGTAGATGAGCACGTCGTCGGCCGACTTGATCATCGGCTGGAAGCGGATGCCGAGTTCGTGCTGGGCTGAGGCCACTTCGTGGTGGTGCTTCTCGATCACGACGCCCATCGCGCCCATGGCTTCGAGCATCTCACCGCGCATGTCCTGGGCGGAATCCAGCGGCGGAACCGGGAAATAGCCCTTCTTGAGGCCGATGTGATAGCCGTTGTTGCCGTTCTCGTAGACTGCGTCGTTGTTGGTCGGCAGTTCCGAGGAATCGACTTCGAAGCCAACCTTGTAGGTGGTGTTCGAGTAGCGGACGTCGTCGAAGATGAAGAATTCGGGTTCCGGACCGAACACGACCGAGTCACCGATGCCCGACGACTTGACGTAGGCTTCAGCCTTCTTGGCGATCGAACGCGGATCGCGGTTGTAGGGCTGGTAGGTGTTGGGCTCGAGAATGTCGCAGTTGATGGCCAGGGTCGAGGCGCCGAAGAACGGGTCGAGATAGGCCGAGGCCGGATCGGGCATCAGCACCATGTCGGACTCGTTGATGGCCTTCCAGCCGGCGATGGAGGAACCGTCGAACATGACGCCTTCCTCGAACATGTCCTCGTCCACGACCGACTGGTCCATGGTGACGTGCTGCAGCTTGCCGCGCAGGTCGGTGAAGCGCAGGTCGACGTACTTGATATTCTCTTCCTTGATGCGCTTAAGGATGTCGCTTCCAGTGGTCATTGTTCTTCCTCAGTCTGAACCAGTGGTTATGAGTGTTTGGTGCGATGCTCTATCCGGGGAGGGGATCAGAGAGCGTCGTCACCGAATTCGCCAGTGCGGATGCGGATGGCCTGCTCGATCGTGTAGACGAAGATCTTGCCATCGCCGATGCGGCCGGTCTGGGCGGCGTTGCGAATGGCCTCGATGGCCTTCTCCGCCAGATCGTCAGGGCACACGACCTCGACTTTGACCTTCGGCAGGAAGTCCACGACGTATTCGGCGCCGCGGTAGAGTTCGGTGTGGCCTTTCTGGCGGCCGAAGCCCTTGGCCTCGGTCACGGTGATGCCTTGCAGGCCAACTTCCTGCAGCGCCTCTTTGACTTCGTCGAGCTTGAACGGCTTAACGATCGCCTCGATTTTCTTCATTGCGCGCCTCCACGAGGACGGTTCGGCGGAAACTTGGCGTCTCCTGTCGAACTTGTCGTCCGGTCTTGCAAACAAGGAACGCCAGTCAGCGTTCCGGGCACCCCGGTCGGGTGCCGCTTAATCGTATGCAGGGGCCGTGCCAGTTGTGCCAGTGCCTCGCAAAACATGCGGTTTACAAGACCTTGCGGGGGATCGCACAAGTACAACACGAGCGGCGGAAATCACTGCTTGGCTATTTTTTGTGCATTGTGCGCGCGAAACGAGCGGATTGTGTTCCGCTCGGGGCGGGGTTTGCGCCTAAATTAGGCGGAGATCGCAACGCGGCTGTGCAAACCCGATGGAATGAGGCTTTGACTGACACCGTAACATAGGGTAGAGCCTGCGCCCAAACCGGGCCAAGGGCACCGTGTTTGCGGGTGTGGCGGAATTGGTAGACGCACTGGATTTAGGTTCCAGCGCCGCGAGGCGTGGAGGTTCGAGTCCTCTCACCCGCACCACTCACACTCCGAGAACCCCCTCGGCCGCTAGAGATCAATGAATACGGGATTGAACCGAATGCAGGTCACAGAAACCCTCAACGAAGGCCTCAAGCGCAAGCTGGCCGTTGTGATTCCGGCCAAGGACCTGGCGTCCCGGCTCGACGCAAAGCTCGAGGACCTCAAGGGCAAGGCAGTGATCAAGGGCTTCCGCCCGGGCAAGGTGCCGGTTTCGCACATCAAGAAGGTCTATGGCCGTTCCGCCATGTCCGAAGTGCTTGAAAAGGCCATCAACGCCGGCGTCTCCGAGACGCTCGATCAGCGCTCCGAGCGCGCCGCCACCCAGCCCAAAGTCGACCTTCCGGAAGACCAGGCCGAGCTGAACCGCATCCTGGACGGCGGCGCCGACCTGGCGTTCGACGTCAGCTACGAAGTGCTGCCCCCGGTCAAGCTGATGGACTTCAAGGGCATCAAGGTCGAAAAGCCGGTTGTCGAAGTCAGCGATGCCGAGGTCGACAAGGAACTCAATCGCTTCTTCGCCCAGAACAAGGGCTTTGAGGACAAGGGCGAGAACGGCGTCGTCGAGACGGGCGACCACCTCGGTCTTTCGTTCGTGGGCACCATCGACGGTACGCCGTTTGACGGCGGCACCTCCGACCATGCTCACCTGACCGTCGGTTCGGGCGAGTTCATCCCCGGCTTCGAAGATCAGCTGATCGGCATGAAGAAGGGCGAAACCAAGGACGTGAAGGTGACTTTCCCGGCCGACTACGGCCAGAAGTCGCTAGCCGGCAAGGATGCCGTGTTCGCCACTACGATCCTGCACGTGGATGGTCCGCGCGAGGGTGAGCTGGACGACGAGTTCGCCAAGAAGCTCGGCCTCGAGAACGTCGCGGCCCTGCGCGAAGCGATCAAGTCGCAGATGGATGCGGCCAACGCCTCCATGGCTCGCCAGCACGTCAAGCGCCAGATCCTGGACGCGCTCGATGAGGGCCACAAGTTCGACGTTCCCGAGCAGCTCGTGGACGCCGAGTTCAACACCATCTGGCAGCGCGTCGTCCATGAGGTCGAACACCACGGCCGTTCCTTCGAAGACGAGGGCACGACCGAGGAAGCCGCCAAGGAACAGTACCGCAAGATCGCCGAGCGCCGCGTGCGCCTGGGCCTGGTCGTTGCCGAGATCGGTAACGAGAACAAGGTCGAGGTCACCGATGACGAGCACCAGCAGGCCCTGATCGCCGAAGTTCGTCGCTTCCCGGGCCAGGAACAGCAGGTCTACGACTACTATCGCAAGAACCCGACCGCCCTGGCTTCGCTGCGCGCGCCGATCTTCGAGAACAAGGTCGTCGACTTCGTGGCCGATCTCGCCGAGCAGACCGAGAAGAAGATGTCGGGCGAAGAGCTCGGCAAGCTGATCCAGGCCGACGACGAGTACGACGTGCCGGAAGAGCATCACCACTAAGATTTCAGTGGTTTGAGTTGCAGGGGCCGTCCTTCGGGGCGGCCCTTTTGCTTTTCAAGCTCCCGGGCTTGTGGGACAAGGTGCGGGGGCAATGCGAGTGGCGGAGCGTGCGATGGGCAACACCAGCGATTCAGTGCTTTTGACTCCATCGGAGATGTCCCAGGCCGACCGTCTCACGGCGGAATCAGGGCTTAGCTACGCGCGGCTGATGGAGAACGCGGGCTCGGCGGTTACGCGCACCATCCTCGAACGCTACTACCAGATGCCCGTACTGGTGCTGTGCGGGCCGGGCAACAATGGCGGCGACGGGTTTGTGGTGGCGCGGCAGCTCAAGGAGAAGGGCTGGCCAGTGCATCTGGTGATGCACGGAGACCGCGCCCGACTGAGGAGCGAAGCGGGCGCCAATGCAGACGCCTGGACCGGCCGCATCGAGAGTTTCCGCCCGGAGCTGGTGCGGGATGCCGACATGGTCATCGACGCGCTGCTGGGGGCAGGCCTCGACAGGGATGTCGAGGGCGAACTCAAGGCGATCATCGAGGCGGTCAATGCTGCCGGCAAGACAGTCATCAGCGTCGATGTGCCGAGTGGCGTCGATGGGGAGAGCGGCGCGGTGCGCGGCGCGGCGATCAATGCGACGCTCACCGTCACGTTCTTTCGCAAGAAGCCTGGGCATCTGCTTCTGCCCGGTCGAGAAAACACCGGCGAGATCGTCGTCGCCGACATCGGGATTGACGACAGCGTGCTGGCGCCGATTGGGGCACAGGCCTGGGAGAACGGGCCCGAGCACTGGCAGTTGCCGCACCTGGCGCCCGGCGGGCACAAATATACGCGTGGCCATTGCGTGGTGATCTCAGGCGGGCCGTTGCAGACCGGAGCGTCGCGGCTTGCCGCCGAAGCGGCGCTGCGGGCCGGGGCAGGGCTGGTGAGCCTGGCTGGAGCGCGCGACGCGCTTCTGGTCCACGCAAACCACGTCACCTCCATCATGCTCAAGGAAGCACCGCAATGGGCCGCGCTCGAGCAGGTGCTGGGCCAGACGAAGGCAAGGTCGGTGGTGATCGGTCCGGCCGCCGGGGTCGGGCAGGCAACGCTCGAGAACGTGGCTACGATCCTCCAGAGCGGCGCAGCGGCGGTTCTCGATGCCGATGCGCTGACCAGCTTCGCTGAAAATCCGGAGCAGTTGTTCCGCCTGATCGCGACAAACCCAGATCGACCTGTGGTCATGACCCCGCATATGGGAGAGTTCGCCCGCGTGTTCGGGCAGATGACGGGATCGAAGGTCGAGATGGCGCGGACTGCTGCGGCCCGCTCGGGGGCCGTCGTGATCCTCAAGGGCGCGGACACTGTCATTGCCGCACCCGATGGGCGGGCCTTCATCAATGCCAACGCGCCTGCGACTTTGGGAACGGCGGGATCCGGCGACGTATTGGCGGGAATCGTAGCCGGCTTGCTTGCTCAGGGCATGCCCGGACTGGAAGCGGCGGCTGCCGCGGTCTGGCTGCACGGCGATGCTGCGGCGCGCTTCGGCCGTCCGGGCCTTATCAGCGAGGATCTGCCGGACCTGCTCCCCGAGGCACTTGAGGGCCTGGGGAGCCTTCGACCCTAGTCAGTGGCCGACAGTGCGCGAAAACAGGTTCACGACGAGGACGCCGGCGATGATGAGCGCGAGCCCGATGATCGCCGGCAGGTCCAGCTTCTGCCCGAAGGCTATCCAGCCGATCGCCGAAATCAGCACGATTCCGACCCCGGACCAGATGGCATAGGCGATGCCCACCGGCATGGTGCGCAAGGTCAGCGACAGGCAGAAGAAGGCCACGGCGTATCCCGTCACCGTGAGCAGCGAGGGCCAGAGCTGGGTGAAGTTCTCCGATGCCTTGAGGGCGCTCGTGGCCATGACTTCGGCGATGATGGCAATGGCCAGAAACAGATAGCTCTGCACGACGCGTCCCTCGAGGAGCCTGCTCCAATAGAGCAGCCCCGAAGTTTCGTCACGCTCACTTGCTCGTGACTGCTACCAGGCGACCTGCAGCCGCTCCAGGCCATGGAAATGGTAGACGTTGTTGTAGCGCGGCTCCTCGGCCAGGCGAAGGCCGGGCAGGCGTTCGAACAGGGTCTTGAGCGAAATCTGCAATTCGATGCGGGCGAGCGGGGCGCCGATGCAGAAGTGGATGCCGGCGCCGAAACTGACGTTCTGTCCGTCGGTGCGGAAGGGGTCGAAGGTATTGGCGTTCGAGAAGCGAGCCGGGTCGCGGTTGGCGGCGCCCAGCATCAGGCCGATCTCCTGGCCCTTCTTGAGCGAAACGCCGTTCTCCATTTCGATGTCGGAAAGCGCGTAGCGCGTGAACATATGGAGCGGCGCGTCGAAGCGCAGGCATTCCTCGACCGTGGCGGCCGTCTGTTCGTCGCTGGAAAAGATCGCCTTCCGGTCGATCCCGCTCTCGATGATCGTCTTGACGCTGTTGCCGGTCGTGTGGACCGTGGCTTCATGGCCGGCATTGAGCAGCAGGATCGCCGTCGAGACGATCTCGTCGTCCGTCAGCTTCTGGCCATCCTGCTCGGCCGTGATCATGTGGGTGAGGAGGTCCTCGGTCGGGCGGACGCGGCGTTCGGCGATCAGCGTGCGGATATAGGCGATGAAGTCCGCAGACGCCTGGTTCGCGTCACGCTCGGTCTCCTCGGTGACGCCGAACATGTACATGGTGACCATGCGATTGGACCAGGCGACGAGTTGCATGGCCATGTCGGTCGGCACGCCGATCATCTCGGAGATGATGATAGCCGGGATCGGCGCGGCATAGGCGTGGATCAGCTCGACCTGCCCGTCCTTCTCGAAGCCGTCGATCAGTTCGTTGGCGAGGGCGGCGATGCGGGGGCGCAGCTGTTCCACCTGCCGGGAGACGAAGGCGCGATTGACTAGCGTCCGCAGGCGGGTATGGGCTGGCGGCTCGAGGTTGAGGAGCGAGTACTTCTCGGCCAGGTCGAAATCGGCGACATGGGGCTTGCGTTCGGGCCAGCCCAGTTCCTCGCGGGGCGCGACATGCAGTATCTCGCGACCGAAACGCTTGTCGCGCAGGAGCTGGTTGACCTCCTTGAACCCCGCGAAGCACCAGTGACCATAATTGTCCCAGAAGAAGGTGGGCGAGGTGGCGTGAATGCCGTCATAGAAGGCGTAGGGGTTCTGGTAGAAGACCGGATCGCGGGGATTGGCGGAAGCGCGGCGGGCAGGGGCTATGGCGTCGGTTGAAGAAATCATCGCAGACCGGTGGTTGAAGCAAGCTCGGACACTATATCGCCCTCGGCGCAATGCAACCGAGCCTTGCCCTTGGCGGAAAAGTCGTTAGTGGAAGGCCGGAGCAATTCTGGAGTGCCGCCATGAGCGAACTGACCCTGGCCGAGGCCACGGAGAATATCTACACATCCCTGCGCAATGACAATGCCGAGCTGGACGTTCACGTCGCTGCTCTGAAGGCAGCCATGGCGCGCGAGGGCGTCAAGGAAGCTGTGTTCGAGCCAGGCAAGCTGGCGCAGAACAATCGGCAGGGACGCAAGCTGATGCAGTCCTATTTCCGCAAGAAGGGCGTTACGGTGGTCTTCGCCGAATAGACGCCGTCGCATCGGCTGCGCGCAACGCGGAATTAACCGCTGAACGGGAACAGCGTGCGCGTTGGGGGCAGCTCTATTGAAGCTCGCCCCAGTCTTGCCTATGTCTCGCTTTACCGCGCATTAAGGCGCCATCCCCTGCAATCGGCCAAATCGCGCTGATTCGTCATCCAGGCACCAGAAGGGCATCCATGAGAGATCCGGTCGACACCTATATGAATACGCTCGTTCCCATGGTGGTCGAGCAGACCAACCGGGGCGAACGCGCCTTCGACATCTATTCGCGGCTCCTCAAGGAACGCATCATCTTCGTGACCGGCGTGGTCGAGGACAACATGGCTTCGCTGATCACGGCGCAGCTCCTGTTCCTCGAGTCGGAAAATCCGAAGAAGGAAATCAACCTCTACATCAACTCGCCCGGCGGCGTGGTGACGGCTGGTCTGTCGATCTATGACACCATGCAGTTCATTCGCCCGCCCGTGGCGACGCTGTGCATGGGGCAGGCGGCCTCGATGGGCTCGCTCCTGCTGCAGGCCGGCGAGGCCGGGATGCGGGCTTCGCTGCCCAATTCCCGTATTATGGTCCACCAGCCTTCGGGTGGGTTCCAGGGTCAGGTGACCGATATCCTGATCCACGCCCGCGAGGTCGAAGGCCTCAAGCGTCGTCTCAATCAAATCTACGAGAAG